>Ga0335073_10000080_pt1 | contig 105130 bp, 98 predicted proteins | sample Lox_Sample_22_FD_207093 | JGI IMG/M metagenome (GOLD analysis project Ga0335073, IMG submission 207093) | Soil microbial communities from Loxahatchee National Wildlife Refuge, Florida, United States - Lox_Sample_2.2 | ecosystem: Environmental > Terrestrial > Soil > Wetlands | place: USA...
ATAGATCGTCCGCCGGAAAGGTCCGCCGAACTCCCCTTCTTATGTGGTCGACACACGCCAGAAATCTCGTCCGACGGAGGTACTAGTGAAGCACGACAACATAAACAGCATCTTCACATATATGCGCCGTCATGCGGCGCTCTTGGGAGACCGCATTCTCGACGAGTATCCAGCGCTCCACCAATTTGACGATCCAGTTTCCCCTCGGATTGAAGGACTGCTGCGGACACCTTTCCCTGCACAGACCATCGCCATCATGGGAGTGGCCAAACGTTGGCAGCAGGCGCGGACCGCAATGGTAGTGGCGGAATGCGGTACTGGCAAGACACTGATCTCGCTGGGAGCAATCCACGTCCACCACCAAAGGAGTCCGTTCACCGCGCTAGCGATGGTTCCACCACACCTGGTCGAAAAGTGGGCCCGGGAAGCATTTCTGACATTGCCGGGGCTACGCGTGTTCCTGATCGATGATTTGCGAAATGGCGGCGACGAGAACAAATCCCACGGAGTGAACGAGGTGCGGTTGAGACAGGGCGGCATCGTGCGGGAAGGTTTGCATACAACGTTGAGCGAGCTGCGGTTACGCAAGGGCTCACCGAGTTCCAGGAAGCGCTGGCTGTCGCTTTGCGGGAGGCCATCGCTGTTTATCGTTGGGCGTGAGCGGGCCAAGCTGGGTTATTTCTGGCGCCATGCTTACCGGATACCACATTCTGGCCCATACGTTGGCTGCGTGGTGAATTCCGATACGGGCAAACCGGTGATCGTCGACGACAGCCGATTAACGGCAGGTGAGTTCGAGAAGGTCAAGATTGCCGAGACCATCGAAACCAGAGGCGAGAAGTCTTGCCGCCCACTCCACAGCCCACTCTGGCAGGCGGATTCGGACAAGATCCGCCGCATGGCCCCGATCGAGTTTATTGGGCGCTACATGCAGGAATGGTTTGACTATGCGATATGCGACGAAGTTCACCAACTGGCGGGCGATACCGCTCAAGGAAATGCGTTGGGTACGCTGGCCTCATGCACTGACCGGATCGTGGGGCTGACTGGCACACTCCTCGGCGGATACGCCGACGATTTGTTCAACACGCTCTTCCGGCTCGAACCGAGACGGATGAAAGAGCACGGCTACGAATGGGGCACCACAGGCCGCAGTTCGTTCATTCAGGATTACGGGGTACTCGAGACCATTACCAAGGTCGAACCGGCCAACAATGCCTGCTCTAAGGCCAAAGCCACGAGCACGGTCCGGCGCAAGCCCGGAGCATCACCGCTGCTTTTTGGCGAATTCCTCATGCAGCTGTGCGCATTTGTATTCTTGGAAGATATCTCTGGGGAACTGCCGCCATACGAGGAAACCTATCTGAGCGTGCCCATGGACGCCCCCATGCGGGAGGCGTATCACGAACTCGAAGACGACATGCGGAAGGCGTTGAAAGCCCACAGGGGGAATCGGTCAGTTCTGAGCACGATGCTCAATACTCTGTTGCTGTATCCGGATCACCCATGCGGGATTGGAACGCTGTACGGTACTGAATTCGATCCTGAACTCAAGCGCAGGGTGAGATTCGTCATTGCAGAACCTCGTGACCTTCCCGAGGACCGGATCTATTCGAAAGAACGAAAACTAATTGAGGAAATCAGGAAGGAATTGTTAGAAGGACGGCGGTGCCAGGTCTTTGCCGTGTACACGCAGAAGCACGATGTCACAGCACGGCTGCAACTAATTCTGAGCAACGAGGGAATCCAGACTGCTGTTTTGCGGGCGAGCGTCGATACCTCCAAGCGCGAAGCTTGGTACGCCAGGCAGGTCAAAGATGGAGTCCAGGTCGTTATCTGCCATCCCAAGCTCGTGGAGACCGGTCTCGATCTGCTGGACTTTCCGACGATCATTTTCTACGAGTCTGGCTACTCACTGCACACGTTGCGGCAGGCCAGTCGCAGGTCCTGGAGAATCGGCCAGCGCCGGCCGGTGCGCGTGAAGTTTCTGTGCTCGGAAGGAACCATGCAGACATCGTGCTTACGCCTCATGGGAAAGAAGCTCCTCGTGGCACTCACCATGGAGGGTAAGTTTGCCGGCGAGGGATTGCAGAGTATCGATGAAGACGATGACATGCTTTCTGCCATGGCACGGGAACTGGTCGAGAGGAATGGAATTGGAGAAACCGCCGACGCCGTCTGGAAAGCCCTGAACACAGAACATCAGAAGCTGTTCCCCGCAACAGCTCGATTCAACGGAGACGTAGCCTTGATCGATGTGCCGGCAGCCTTGCCGGGCACTCAGGCTGACTCCAGCAGTCTCATCAAAGAAGCCATCGAAGGTAGCCCCATCTTGATCTTTGGACAACCACCGGGATTGTTCCCCCGCCGAAAACGAGAAAGGGCAGCGGCTCCGGAACAAGGATCCCTCTTCACCTTCCGCTAACAAGCAGGGAACCAGTGCTGGCGACTAAATGCCTTCCGGAAGCGGCACGCCTCTTGGCGGCACGGGCGACGACTGAACGATGGATGTAGTGGTTTGTCCGTGGACGAGGAACTTATCCAACACGCGATCCAGGCTTGAGATCTCCTTCAGGAACACTTTCAAGATAAAACAATCTTCCCCGGTTATGCGGTGGCACTCCGTTACTTCGGGAATCGTCCGGGCGAGGTCCGCGATTTTGTTGAGGTGACCTGGAAGAGGTCGAACCCTAACGAACGCCGTCACCTGATAGCCGAGTTCCTTCGGATTCAGTTCAAGCCGATAGCCGGCCAAAATACCGCTTTCCTCGAGGCGAAGAATCCTCTCTTTCACTGCGGGACCGGACATCCCGATCCGACGCGCCAAATGCGACACAGGCGCGCGGGGATCCTTCTCAAGAAGCCGGAGCAAGGCGAGATTTTTGTGATCCAGCAAGATATCCTTATTATTCATGGCACTGGCAGCCAAAAACCTAAATATTTTAGGATGATCGCCTTCCTCACGTTAATTATGCCATTCCTGTGATCCTGACGAAAGTGGGAGGATGTTTTTTGTCACTGACTCAGATGAATACCGAATTCCATTCGGTCCTGACCGTCGTCATCTTGTTCTTCTTGGGACTGATCAGCCCAGGGCCGAACTTTTTCGTGGTCATCGAGACCACACTGATTTCCGGAAGAGCTGCCGGGCTAGTTGCCGGCCTGGGAGCGGCAACCGGCGACGCGGTCTATGCCAGCTGTGGTCTGTTCGGCGTTGCGGGGTTTATCGCCACTGGTGGGCGGACGATGAGGGGTATCGAGTTTTTCGGCGCTTTGTATCTGCTATTCCTGGGAATACGCATGTTCCGCGGTCGCTCGGTTACGCGCGCGAACCCGGGCTTGCCCTCAGTTTCGAACTGGTCGGCAGGGAGACATTTCTGGCGCGGCCTGGTCACAGATCTTGCCAATCCGAAAACAGTTGTTTTTTTCGCGAGCATCTTCGCCGTGGCGGTGCATCCTGAAAGTTCACCAGCTCTGCGGCAGGCGATGCTCGCCGGAATTGTGCTGACCTCAATCGCGTGGCGGTTCATTCTATCGGTAATCTTTTCGACTCCGCCCATTCGCCGTCGTTATGAGCAAACTGCACCGATTGTCGAGCGCGTCTTTGGCGCCGTCCTGTGTTTGTTCGGCGTACACCTCGTCGAACGAGCTATCTGGAGTCCGGGCACGAATGCGCGCAAGTCGGAGGGTGCCAAAAAAAGGGAGTGTGTCAGATGATCACCCAACTTGCATGGCTAGATCGTGAATTCGTATTCAGCCAGCCAATCGGTCTTTTCCCGATTTTACTGGAACGGCTGCGGGGCACTCCTGTGCGAGCCAGGGAATTGGTTTCCGGTGTTCGAGAAGACGCGCTGGCGATGCGGGTCCATGACAGGTGGTCCGTGAAAGAACATTTCGGTCACCTGATCGATCTCGAGCCACTCGACGATCGACGCCTGGATGAGTTTCTGAATCGCGCTGAAGTGTTGTCAGCGGCAGACATCGAGAACCGCGCGACGGAGAAGGGTAATCATCGGCGAGTTCCCATTGCCGATCTCACGCGGAGATTGGCTGCGGGACGCGACCGGTTGATAGGCCGCCTTGAGATGCTGACCGAAAAGGAAGTGGAAATCACTGCCCGACATCCCCGGCTGCAAAAACCCATGCGCTTGCTGGACTGGGCGTACTTTGTGGTCGAGCACGACGATCATCATCTGGCGCACGCCCGTGGCGTCCTGGCGGAGCTCAACCATCAATGATTTCACTAGGAGAGGTGAAAGTGTCGAACACACGAGTATTGGCGCCACCAAGCGCTTCCATGTCGGTTCGGAATGCCAGAGATCTGTTTGAAATCCCTCAGGATGTTACCTACTTGAATTGTGCCAATATGGCGCCCCAACTGAAATTGGTGACCCAAGCCGGTATGGAGGCGGTTCGCGCCAAGGCAAGTCCCTGGAAGCTGTCAGCGCCGGAGTGGTTTTCTGGGGCGGAAACCTTGCGCGGTCTGGCGGCGCAGTTGTTCGGTGCTGATATCGATGGCATGGCGCTGGTTCCCGCGGTGAGTTACGGAATTGCAATCGCGTCAGCGAACCTGCCACTCACATCGAGTAAGAGCATCGTCCTGCTCCATCAGGAGTTCCCCTCCAATGTCTACGCTTGGCGCGAATTGGCACGGAAGGCCGGGGCGCGAGTGGTAACGGTAGAGCGCGTCGCCGGAATGAGCTGGACCGAGGCTATCGAGGAAGCAATCGATGAAAGGGCTGGCATCGTGGCCGTTCCGCAGTGTCACTGGACGGACGGAAGCAAGCTCGACCTGGAACGAATCGGAGAGCGGGTGCGCCGGGTTGGCGCTGCGCTGGTCGTGGACGCAAGTCAATCGCTTGGAGCCTGTGAGTTCGATGTCCAGCGGGTACAACCAGACTTCGTGGTTGCCGTCGGCTACAAATGGCTGCTCGGCCCGTACGGGCTGGGCTACCTTTATGCCGCCCCGCAATGGCGTCATTCCGGCATCCCGCTGGAGTGGTCATGGCTTGCACGGGCCGGAAGCGAGGACTTTACTCGCCTGACCGATTACAGCGATGAATATCGACCCGGCGCCCGGCGGTTCGATATGGGTGAATTTCCACAATTTGTGGTGGCACCGATGGCAACTCAAGCACTCGAGCAGATCCTGGCCTGGGGCGTGACCGAGATCCAAGAGGCGCTCTCGACACTGACAGAGAAGATTGCGCAACTCGCAACCGAAGAAGGCTATTCGGTCCTCCCACCCGAACAAAGGTGCGGACATATGATCGGCATTCGTCATCCCGCCGGTATCCCTGCGACATTGCCCGCGGCACTCAAAGAGGCAAAGGTCTTTGTCAGTATTCGTGGAGATTCGATCCGGGTCGCTCCGCATCTGTATAACGACCTCGACGATGTTGACCGTTTGTTTGAAATCTTACGGCCGTATGGGGCCCGTTGATCCGGAGATATATTCAATGATTCGAGGACTTATCGTGATTGGAGCGGCAGTGTCGTGCGCGGGTTTGGGAGGAAAATCAGCCTCAGCGGGTGTGGGAGGAGACGAACTTTCGAGTGAAACCTCGAAAGACCTCGAGAGTATGCAAGCTGCGGCACGAAACTCTGATTACTCGTACCAGCAGATCGCTTTCTTGTCCAATAATATTGGCCCTCGGCTGAGCGGGTCACCGCAGGCTGCGGCGGCCGTGGCATACGTGAGCAAGCAAATGCTCGACTTGGGACTCGATGTGCGCCTTGAACCGGTCACTGTACGTCACTGGGTGCGAGGGAGAGAGGAAGCTTAACTGGTCCACTATCCGGGACAAGTGGAGGAGACCAGTCAGAAAATTCTGGTTACCGCTCTGGGGAATACCGTAGCTACACCCAGTGAAGGCATCACAGCTTCGATCTTGGTTGTAAGGACTTTCGAAGAGTTCGACCAGCTGCCGGCGGGTCAAGTCAAAGGAAAGGTTGTCTTGTTCGACCATGCGTTCGACGATTTTGCGGCACGGGCGGGACGCTGGGAGCAAGCATATAGCTCGGCGGTCCAGTACCGCAACGACGGTCCCGCCCGAGCTGCGATGAAAGGAGCCGTGGCGACGCTGGTTCGCTCTGCCGGGTCGGGCGGGTTTCGTATGCCGCATACTGGGGTCACTAAGTATAAAGACGGGGTGCAGCAAATTCCGGCTGCGGCTGTGCCTGCAGAGGATGCTGACCTGATTGCCACCCTAGCGAAGCAGGGTCAAGTGGTGATCCACCTCGTGCTCACGCCACACGATCTTCCACCGGTAGAAAGCTACAATGTCATCGCGGATCTGAAGGGTGCGCAATTCCCTGAACAGGTGGTGATTGTTTCCGGCCACCTGGACTCGTGGGATCTGGGAAGGGGCGCTCTTGACGACGCCGCAGGTGTGGCCATTGCGATGGATGTTCTCCGTATCATCAAAGAAATCCGTCCGCACCCGAAACGAACGCTAAGGTTCGTTGCGTGGATGAATGAGGAAAATGGTGGTGCTGGAGGGCGCGCTTACGCCCAGGATCACAAGTCAGAGCTGAGCGACCACGTTGCTGCCATTGAAATTGACTATGGAGACGGTCGCCCGCTCGGGCTGAATATTTCCGCAACCGACGACAGAGTCGCGCCGATTTCCCAGATCCTTGAGACGATCGCTGAGCCGGTCGGTGGTGTTATAAAAGTGAGCGAAAGCCCTGGCTCCGATCTGGCCTCTATCAACCAGGCGGGAGTTCCAGCGATGGCTCCCTTGCAGGATGCGCGTCACTACTTCGATTATCATCACACGCCCGCGGATACCTTTGACAAGGTGCGCATCGACGAGTTGCGAAGAAACGTCGAAGCGATCTCATCTTTAGCGTACGCACTAGCCCAGCATGACTGAGACAAAGACTCGTAGGGACGATGGCGATCTGTTTGAATTACACTCGACACCTTCGACGGGCAAAGGATGCGCGTAGCGATTCTAGGAGCCGGCGGAATTGGTGGATACTTCGGCGGCCTGCTGGCGCGTGCAGGACATTCTGTGTTCGTGCTCGCAAGAGGAGAAAATCTTTCGGTCCTGCGGCAACGGGGTCTTGAGGCGCGGACTCCGGAAGAGACATTTCTCGTTCCGGTCAAAGCCAGCGATGACGTGAGGCAATTCGATCCGGTAGATTTAGCCATAGTAGTCGTGAAAACGTACTCGCTCGCAGAGGTCGCTCCCGCGGCCCAATGGTTGGCGCAGAGCGGCGCGCTCATCTTGCCGCTGCTCAACGGCGTGGATATCGCCGACCGCTTGATGGAACGAGGTGTCCCAAAAGAAAACGTACTCGGCGGGCTTACGACAATCAGCGCGGAGCGAACCAGTCCGGGAATCTTTGAGCGCCATGGCAAGGTCCATCAGATCGTGTTCGGTGAATTCGAACCTGCCCCGGTTGCTAATGCGCACGTACCCGCACGAAGCGAGCGCGTCGAGGAAGTTGGCGAGGTCTTTCGCGGAGCAGGCGTAGAAACGCGGGTCTCGGGCGACATTCGCCTAGACCTCTGGCGAAAGTTCGCTTTTCTTGCCCCCGTGGCGGCGGCGTGCGGATTGACACGATCGCCGATTGGGCCCATTCGCGCGATTCCTCTCGGGCGTTTATTGCTGGAACGGGCGATTGCTGAAGTAGTAGCCGTTGCACGAGCGCGCGGTATCACTCTCGCGGACAACGAGGTCTCTCGCATAATGGAGCTCTGCGACTCACTTCCAGGGACAAACAAACCCAGCCTTCTCCGTGACCTTGAAGCCGGACGACCGACCGAAATCGAGGATCTCAGCGGAGCAGTTTCAAGGACCGGACGTTCCTTGGTAATCGAAACACCCATTCACGACACCGCGTTTGCTGCGATAAGCCTGGCCCCGCAAAACACTCCCGATCACTCCAAGGCGCATAATCCATAACCGGAAGCTCGCTTTAGGTCCCCTCGGATCCCTAATCGTCCCGCCCCATAAACGCAGCTTAGCTTGCCATTTTGTGCCGTTCCACGACTCTCTGTTCCGCACAACAACGTAATTTCCACTTCAAAAGGAGGAAGCAGTATGTCAGAAACTAGTACGTTAATTGGCTACAGCGGCCGAACCATCGGCCGCGAAGAACTAGCACTGGTGCCAACACCAGCACCAACGGAAACTCACCGCCCGGTCCCCCACCACGAAATCGTGCAAGCTCTCATTGAGACCCTTGGGTTTCGCCACATCGGAGTCGTGCACGATGAGTATGCGGTCTCGCCGGACGGCATGAAAGCCTTTGGGGTTCTCGATCTCGCAACCGAGATGGAAGGATGCCGCTTTTCCATTGGCCTGCGAAACTCGCACGACAAAAGCATGCGCTTGGCGATGACCTGCGGGTACCGCGTATTCGTCTGCTCGAACATGGCGTTCGCTGGGGATTTCACGCCGGTACTCGCAAAACATTCAAAATCGTTCTCGCTCATCGATTGCATTTCGGTCGGTGTGGATCGTATGCAACGCAACTTCGAGCCCATGCGAAAGCAGGTCGAAGCCTGGCAGAGAAGCGAGCTGACGGACGTCACCGCTAAGGTAGTCATCTACGAGGCGTTCGTCGAGGGCAGGCTCGAAGCTCCGAAACACTTGGCTCGCACCGTACACGACCTCTACTTCGAGCCGAAGTACGAGGACTTCCGGCCGCGGACGATCTGGAGTCTGTCGAACGCGTTTACTTCGGCATTCAAGGACCTGGATCCCATTCCGCAGTTCAGAGCTACAGCGAAGCTGGGTGAGTTCTTGGAAGCGCGGTTCTCACAATCGTTCTAACCCGTGGGGCGGTAACGAGTCGACCGCCCCTTTGCAACCGGCAATTTCACTCGAAAAAACAGTGCGCGTTTCTCCGGCGTATGCTAAAGTGACGTTGTGAAGCGCCTGCTTCAAATTCGATCGTCATTACGACTCAGTCCATCCCGACTGAGTTATTAACTCCTGCACAATTTCTAGCTTCAGGCCCGTGGCGGAACAATGAGAAATCCTGCCGACGTGCCAGAGCTGAAGAAATATCCGCCCGCCATTTTCATGTACTGCTTCCACAATGCGGCGCCACACAACAGTCTGCTCAGGTGAATAAATTGTGACCCGAACCCACGAGACTCAAAAAAGCCTCGTGAACACGGGTATCGTCGGTCAGTTCGGGATGAAAAGTAGCGGCCATTACGTTTCTTTCTCGCACGAGGACTGGATCATCGCCATCCAGGGCCAACACCTCCACGTCTCGCCCAACTCGTTCAATCTTGGGCGCGCGGATAAATACCATCTCCAGGCATGAGTCTTTCATGGTGCCCTGCTTGATGGAACTCTCGACCTGACGTCCATACGCATTACGTCGAACCCTGACGTCCAACACGCCGAGGGACGACTGTTCGGGACCAACGACTTCGTTGGCCAGAAGAATCGCCCCGGCGCAGGTGCCAAACGCAGGCTTGGCGCGAACAAAGTTTTTCAATTGGTCGAAGAAGCCATCGCGCTGGAGAAGCTTCAGAAACGTTGATGATTCGCCTCCGGGAATCACCAACCCTTCCGCTTGATTAAGTTCCTCTGGTTTCCGCACGTAGAAGGGATTCGCTTCCAACTTTTCAAGAACTCGCCAATGCGCATCATAGTCACCCTGAATGGCAAGAACTCCGATTCTCATTGAAGGCCCCGGCGCCCGAAAATACTTCCTACCACCCTCTCGTCTGCAGCATCTCGGCTTCGGCAATCGAGCCCGCTGCCAGACCCTTCATCGAACTCGGTACTCCCTCGCTCGCTTCGAGTAGCTGCTGGGGATCATTGTAGTGAGTGGTTGCCTGAACGATGGCCCGCGCACGGCTTTCAGCCTCATCGGGTGGAGCGAAATTAACCAGATCTGCCATGAATATTCCAGAGCCAACAAATACCGCTTCTGCCCCGAGATGCCGCACTAGAGCTGCATCCGCAGGCGTGGCGATGCCTCCCGCTGAGAAATTCGGGACAGGCAGCTTGCCACTTTTCGCGACCATCTTAACCAACTCGTATGGAGCCTGGTGCTCTTTGGCTTTGGCGTAGAGTTCTTCTTCGCCGAGCACGGTGAGAACTTTCATCTCCTGAACAATCTGGCGCATGTGCTTGACAGCGTGGACGACGTCGCCAGTGCCGGCTTCCCCCTTGGTACGGATCATGGCAGCCCCTTCGGCGATGCGGCGCAAAGCTTCGCCCAAATTGCGCGCGCCACACACAAATGGAACCTTGAAGGCATGTTTGTCGACATGGTGAGCTTCGTCAGCGGGGGTGAGGACCTCCGACTCATCAATGTAGTCAACCCCCAATTTCTCTAGAACTTGGGCCTCTGCAAAATGTCCGATTCGGCATTTCGCCATTACTGGAATCGACACCGCTTCCATGATCTCGTGAATCTTCCTGGGTGAGGCCATGCGCGCAACGCCCCCCTCGGCGCGAATCTGCGCCGGCACGCGTTCCAGTGCCATTACCGCCACGGCCCCCGCCTTTTCAGCAATTACAGCTTGTTCTACGTTGGTGACGTCCATGATGACGCCGCCTTTCAACATCTCCGCAAGACCCGTTTTCAGACGAATACCATGGCCATCCGTAGAATGTCTGTCTCCTGCGTGTTGCATACTCTGTAGGTATGTACTCACCCTTCCTAACCCTGCAGTTTGTTCCTCCGTCGCTCGCTTTCCGAGTACCATTTAAGGATTTCCAGTAGGACCAACCTGCGGCGCGTTTTGCTTGACAGCCTCGAGTACAAGTCTCATGTCATCATTTTGGGCACGCGGGTTGACGATGCAAGCTCGCAGCCAGAAGCGTTGGTTGATGACCGTGCCGGTCAGGAACACTTTCCCTTCAAGCTGCAATCTCTCCAAAATTGTCTTGTTCAGAGAGTCCAAGGTTTTCTCGTCACACCTTATGCCAGGGGGAGAATAGCGGAAACATACAATGCTGAGCGACTGGGGCTCGAAGAGTTCGAAGCTTGGGTCCATTCGAATAAGAAACGCCAAATGCTTGGCCAATCGAAGGTCCTTCTCAACTGCAACGCGGTACCCCTCTATCCCGTAATTGCGCAGCGCCATCCACAACTTGAGCGCACGGAAACCACGTGTTTGCTGAAAGCCATATTCGCTGAACCAGGGAAGGCCCCCTACCCCATCGAGCTTTCCATCCGTGCGCAGATATGGCGGAACGAGACTGAACGCGGATCGCATAATGTTCCCGTCGCGGACAAGAACGAGTCCGGCTTCGACAGGAATGTAGAACCATTTGTGGGGATCAATCGCAATGCTATCGGCGCGGCTTAGAGCTGCCAATTTCGCGCGGTACTCTGAGGTGAGAATTGCGGGCGCCCCGTAGGCGCCATCGACATGCAACCATACGCCGTGCTGCGCACAGATGTCCGCGATTTCATCCAAGGGGTCGATTGCTCCCGAGTTCACGGTTCCGGCGCTAGCAATTACCGCGACCGGCACACGGCCTTGTTCCTTGTCCTGGGAGATGGATGCCTCCAGCGATGAAGGCACGATGCGCATCGAGTAGTCATGCTCGATGGTTCGTAGGTTGCGGGCGCCTACGCCCATCAACTCGAGAGCTTTTTGATTACACCCGTGCCCCTCTCCGCCTCGATAGTAAACAAGCGGAGCAGGAGAGCCGTGAAGCCCGTTGTGGCGGACGTTAAAGCCGCACTTCGCCTGTCGGGCTACTGCCAGTGCGGTCAGGGCTGCCATTGACCCGCCGCTCACCAAGAGACCCATGCTGTCCGAAGGAAACCCAACCATTTGCCGGAACCAGCTAATCACCTGACGCTCGACATAAATCGCGGCGTGGTTCCCACCTGCGCAACTGGGATTCATAGCGGCGGCGAGCGCCTCGGCAAAAATGCTGATCGGTACCGGCGGCGAATTGACCCAGCCATAGAAGCGCGGGTGGCCGTTGCCGAACGGGAAGGGTGCGATCTGGCTAGAAAAATCGTCCAGAATCTGATCGGGGCTCTGTCCGGATGCAGGCACAGACGAGTTCAAGTAACTTTCCGCGAGTTCCTTTGGGAAGGGGCGAAACACCGGTTGGTCTGGCAGAGTTGTGAGGTGCTCCGCAATGAGATCGACCACGCGGTACCCGATTCGCTTGATCTCCTCGGATGTCCACTCCCAGACGTTGCCTTTGGCAGTGCTGCGAGGGGGCACCGCTCCCGTTTTGCTCTCCATTCCGTTTATTCCGCCGGCTGCCGCCGGCCCGTTCCGTCTTCGAGCCATACCAAAGGCGCCCCCCTCAGTCTCGTTAATAAACTGGCACCATGCATAGTGCCACAAATGGCGCATTGGATGGTACCATTAATTGCATGTCCAAGAATGCCTCAGCCTTCTTTCTGCCGGCGATCGCGCTCGATCGCCGATCATCCAAGCCGTTGTACAAGCAATTGTACGAGGCTATCCGTCAGGAAATCCTGCGCGGCGCATTGAAAAAGCGGCTCCGCCTTCCTTCCACACGTTATTTTGCTGCCGAGCTCAACGTCTCTCGAAACATCGTGCTCATTGCGTTCGAACAACTGCTCGCAGAGGGATATCTACAGTCCAAAACCGGGGCTGGTACATTTGTTGCGGACACGTTACCCGAGGAAGTTCTTCAAGTTCAGCACCGCTCTGCTAATGGGGACAGGAGCCTTTCCGCCAGAGGCCGGATCATAAAAAAGATGGCTCGATCTATACCTGTCGCTGATCCGCGGCTGCGCTATGCCCCGTTTCGCTTCGGCTTGCCAGCGCTGGATGCGCTTCCGCTAGAAGTCTGGGGACGACTTCTTCTGGAAAATTACAGGAAGGCATCGCCGGAAATTGGAGTTCCAAGCAACCCTGCAGGGCTAATGAGGCTGCGAGAAGCCATTGCAGCCTATGTCGGAGTCGCGCGCGGAGTGCGCTGCCAAGTCGAACAAGTGATCATTATCAACGGCTCACAACAGGCGATCGATCTTGCTACGCGTGTACTCGCAGACCCTGGCGATTACGCAGTGATCGAGGATCCCGGATATCTTGGAGCCCGTTCCGCGCTGGAAGCTGCGGGTATCAGGCTGCTTCCGGTCAAAGTTGGAAAAGAAGGATTGCTGGTCGGCAGACTGCCCAAAAAACACTCTAAGGTGAAGCTGGTATACGTCACTCCATCGCATCAGTTTCCACTGGGTGTGGTCCTGAGTTTGCCCAACAGATTGCAGTTGCTCGACTGGGCGGCTCACAATGACGCATGGATTCTTGAAGATGACTTCGACAGTGAATTCCGGTACGGAAGCAAACCCATACCCGCCTTGCAGGGCCTCGACCGAAACGGAAGAGTCATATACATAGGGACATTCAGCAAGGTTCTGTTCCCCTCGCTTCGTCTTGGTTACATGATCGTTCCTGACGATCTGGTGGCCGCGTTCGTGGCGGCTCGATGGATTTCAGATAGAGCTTCGCCGTTGGTGGAGCAAGCGGCCCTCGCCGATTTTATTACGCAGGGACATTTTGCCAGCCACATTCGTCGAATGCGCGCGCTTTACATGGAGCGCCGCAGCGTGTTGATGAGGGTGATTCGAGAAGAGATGAGCGACATCTTGGAAACCTGGGACAGCGAAGCAGGCATGCACACCGTGGGCTGGCTGCCTGAAGGAATTGCCGACTCGCAAATAGCGGGGGAGGCCGCCAGGAGAGGGCTCTACACCTTGCCGGTATCGAGTTTTGCATTGCGGCATCTGTCTCGAGGCGGCTTGCTACTCGGCTATGCTGCTTTTCCGCCTGAAGTGCTCGGAAAGAGCGCGCGAGACCTAGGAGCCGTGATCAGAAAATATATCCGTCATGCCGGAAGAAGCAGTTAGACCTTCGGTGCTCCTGGCAGGATTGCAATTGCGACCACGGATGCACCCGATGTGCTCCGCCACTGAGGTTCTCGCCAGACACGCCTAAGCCTTCCTTCGATACGCCACCCGAGGACGCCCTCAGACAGCCTAGTGGTTCTATCAGACTGCGATAAATGGTCATTGAGACACGGTATGGCGAGAAGTCAAGATGTTCTTGTGACGATCGCGCATATCAGGAGAGGAGCGTCCCAGGATGCGTTGCAAGTCGCATACGTGCTCAAGAGATCCTTTAGCGAATACGAAAGCTTGTATACGAAGGATGGTTATGCGGCGACTACGCCCAACGCGGCTACGATCCTTCGCCGTATGCAGGAAGGCCCGCTATGGGTCGCTGACTGCGAAAAAGAGATCGTCGGCACGGCAGCGGCAATGAGCCGAGATTCCGGTTTGTACCTCCGCGGGATGGCCGTACTTCCCACGGCGAGAAGCCAAAGCCTGGGTCTGCTTCTGCTCGAGGAGATTGAACGTTTCGCAGTTCAGAGCGGTTGTAGGCGATTGTTTCTCAGTACTACGCCCTTCCTGAACCGCGCGATACGACTGTATGAAGGGTTCGGATTCCACGCCACGAACGAGGGCCCGCACGACCTTTTTGGAACCCCTTTGTTCACGATGGAGAAGACATTGGCGTGACGAACTCGACCGCATCCTGTCGGGCTGATCGCATCTGTCGGTCGTACCGAGACAGCTTAAGGGTAAACCCGGGTTTGCCAGTTGGAGACATGCAAGAGCGAGCCAAACTAGTCGGCGAATGTAGGGTGCTTGGGGTGCCCCCACCCGCCAAATCGGATTGACGAGGGGCATCGACCCCGCTAGACATTCTCGCCGCCGGTACACCGGTTCAAACTCATTGATTTCACAGGTACATTGTCCTCGATTGGGAAAGAAATACAACAGCACAGAATAAATAATAGTAATGAGGCCCGAGATTCAGATGGCAGAATCTCTCCCAGACTGCTTCTTTTCCGCACACAGAGCGCGAACTTTGAACACAGACAAGACAATTCGCAGGGTTCGAAAGCCAGCAAAACAACAAGCGGAAACGTATCGCTACTGGCAAAGCTTGCCGGTCGGGGCACGACTCTCTGCTGTCTGGGAAGTGAGTGCGGCCGCCTATGCATTCGCTGCTGCTTACAACGGAGCTTTGTTCAATGATGCCGGAAGACCTCAAAGAACTATTACGCGCATTCAACGATCACGAGGTTAAGTTTCTTATCGTGGGAGGCTACGCTTTCGGCGTTCACGCAGAGCCGCGAGCAACCAAGGATCTGGATATTTTTATCCGATCCGACGCCGAAAACAGCAGCAGTATTTCGCGCTCTCGCACAATATGGCGCACCTCTCAGCGACCTGACTCCATCTGACTTTATGGACGGCACGACTTTCCAAATCGGCCAACCCCCGGCACGAATCGACATCTTGCAGCACATCGACGGTGTCACATTCGACGAGGCGCAAACTGGTGGACGAGTTGCGGATGCATGTGGGGTGGCGCTGGTTCACGGGTCTGGGGCTTCGATCAGGAGATTCCGCATCACTCCACGTTCTCGAAAAACCGGCATGGGCGGTTTCAGGAATCGAAGCTGTTCGAGGAGATGTTTGCGCATATCGTGCGCCAGTGTGTGGAAGTGGGATTGGTGCAAGGTAAGCACCTCTCGGTCGATGGCAGTTTTGTAGAAGCCAATGCAGCGAAGGAGAGCCGGATCCCACGCGAGCAGTTGGCGGAAGCGGCGCAGGTGAACCAAACCGTGCGCCAGTACTTGGTCGAACTGGAGCAGCAGAACCCCAGCGCAGAGCCGGTGCATCAGCAGGACCAGGTATCGACCCCCATTGATCGTGGAAGGCACGAGTCGTTCCCTCCCGGGGACAAAGTCCAAGGCGTAGATACGATCGCCGGCCATGAGTGGAGATCGAAGAGTCATTCACGCACGTCGCGACATTCTGCCGGCAACAAGAGTGGAGTCGTGGAGTTCACTTGAGCGAGTTCACTCCTGGTTGCAACCATGAGAATACAAACCCGGATAATTCCGGGAAAATCGCGGTGATCAGACCGAGCGCCGGTGCTGCCCCAAATCCGAGGATCTTGACCCAAAACTCCGATCCCAGCTCTCCCGGTTTTGTATTGGTGATATGGCTCAGAGTCGCGTCCCGATGCATGTCGGCATAAACGAACACGATCACGGCGCCAAAGACGACGAATAGGAGGAGCAAGACGGCGCTGAGCAGAGGTCTGGGATCAAAGGGGTAGCTGGTTACGGCAACGGTCGTAGCCAGGAACAGGAACAGCCCGCCGAGAGCAATGGTGCGAATTCGGCCGAGGATATTCTGCGCAAAACCCAAATATACGAGACAGGTGAGTTCCTCGGCATCCCGTATGTGCTCCTCCGTCGACTCTGGCAGTGGCTGTGCGCTCGCATCCTTATTTTCGGCAGTGTCCGACATGGAGGTCAAGATCAGAGATTTTTTCTCTTTTCTCCAGGACGGAATCAGCAGTTCCGTGACCACGTGGCCAGCGGTGGCTGCAATTTGCTGCTGAAAGTTTTCAAACTCCGTTAACCCGCTGGCGTCCGGATTGTCATAGTTATCTGAATACCACCGGGCAAAGCTTGTTCCGGCGTCCTGGCATTTGTCGACTACCTCCAAGGAGGTACACAGTTGCGCGAGTTCCTGGGTGTCGCGTTGCGAGCCAGTCCTGAGGTCCTCTAAGGAAGCGTGCAGGTGGTTTAGAGACTCAAGTTGTCGTGAGAGCAACTTATAGCGGACATCGAGTACGTTTCCGCTCATCTTCCAGACGGTTCCCCAGGAGAAGCCACGAAGAGCGGCAAGAGTCCGCCGCAGAGGGAGGCGATCGAGAAATACCAGCAATTGTCTTAATCGGCTCCATGTTCGCCACAGCTGCCAGCCGGCAGCGAGGATCAAGCTGAAGCAAAAGTCGAACCAGAGGCAGAAGATTCTGGCGTATACCTTTGCGCCCAGACTGCGCACTGGGACTTCGCGAAAGACGAGCAAGGCAACTCCTGCCAGAGCGATGTACAGAAGGACAACGAGCCAGACAATGCCCGCAGCCAAAGGAGTTGCAGCATCTTCGGCGGGCTCGGCAGCAGATTCCTGACTGAACATTGGCAGACGACGCAATTCCTTTTCGATACGGTGGTTCTTGGAGCCCGCAGCTTTGACGATCAGGTCTGATCGCAGCGGGAGCCGCGGTCGATCGGGGCCGAAAAGGGCGAGGCCGTGCAACGCATACCAAAACCAGATGTAAAGTCCAGAGAGCAGCAAAAAGAACGGCACGGGTGGAGCCACACCGCTAACGAGATTCATCGAACGCCAGTAAGCGGGAACCCGATTTGCGAAATCAAGGGCGTTTTCCAAGGGCACGACCCAGGCGCGGAAAGCGATTCCGAGCGATAAAGCGAACGAAAAAAAAAGGATTCCCAAGCGCGTTCTCAAGCTCGAATCAGCGTGATCGACTCCGCACCGGCTTGTCTCGTCTTCATTCAGCTTGCGAGTCACAATGACATTGGTAATGATGGAGAGTCCTGCAACAATCCACACGAAAAGCACCAGTAGGGCCACATTCCAGGGGCTCGTAAGTGGAGCGTTGGCCCATTGAAACGCGCCGCAACCCCACCCCGCGATTAGTGCGAATAAGGCCAGAATGAAGCTGCCGCTAAAGATCAGCACACGGTGCCTCCATCCACGGGTGGCGAAATGCGCCCGGAAGGCGGGCTTTGCCGTGAACGAGGCAAAATGGCAGCACGCCAGGTGAAACATTGAAAACAGCAGCAAGAAGACCCAGAACAGTTTCATGCTCACCGGCATGGGGGGCCAGTCGCGCGGCCTTGTTTTCTGCGGGTGACTCCGATCTCCAGACCAAACGTGGTCCTTATTCAAGGCCGCCAAAGGCCAGGAAGAACTCCTCTTGACTACGGACAACCAGGTGGCAGGCTGGCAAACCTCACTCTCTGAACTCTCCCCGCAATTCGGAGCGTCGCTCCAGAACGGCGGGGCATAGTCCGGAATCGGCACGTATGTGACTGCCGTTTCGCAGTGGATAGACGGTACGAAGATGACAGTTTCATCTGCCACGTGGCAGTTTGTCTGGCTCGCGCCTTTGGCGAATGTCCGCGAATGAAGCAACAGTCGCAATGCGGTATATGTGCCTTCAGTAGAGGTTTCCGCAAACACCCGGTGCGCGAGCACAGGTCGTCGCGTTCGGCGAGTCCATTGTCGACCCACGGGAAACGGCGGGTATGTCGACAAAGTCATAACCCCGCCTAGTGCCATTGCGTCCTGTCCCCGTTGATAGAGGAGATCGGCATTGAGAATGACTACCCGACCTTCTGGATATTCGCGACGAAGGAAGTTGGCGAGAAACAGGGGATCCAGTGTGTTGCTGCTGCGCAGGACAATGTATTCGGACCGGTGAAACCGCATCGCGGCCACGATACCGAGCAACTGTGCCTCTTCAGAAAGAGGCGTCTGGTTGCCGGCGTACGTGGGAACCGTGTCATGTTCTTTCCCCGCCGGATCTGCCAGGTCGGTAGCAAGGCTTCGTCGTTGACCAGAACTTTGGGCTGGTTCTGCCTGGGATCCGGGGTTAAAGATCGATTGCTTCTGATAGGCCGCTCGCAAGCTCGAAATGTCTCGCGGATAATAGAACCGCGGCGCACCTTCACAAGTTGCTGACGGTCCTCCATATCCATAGGCGGTCTCGTCCTCGGAGAGAATCGCCAGTCTCGCAAGATTGAACCCGTTTCCGTTGGGCCCCTGCAGGTACGTGCAAAAGCGCTGCAGAGCCGTATCATCATCCTCAAGAAAACTATGAAATGAAATTCCCAAATCCTCGAGTTCTGTGAGGCTGCGGAACCAGTCGGCAGCCTGGCTATCGCTGGCGCTGCCGCTGTAAATCGCCAACTGGTTGCTAGACGAGTCCGAGCGCGCGTAGAAATCGTGGTGGATATTGGCATCGGCAAGCAACGCTGCGAGCGACGCGAAAGAACCGGAGAATGTCGGGCCCAGAATGGCCACCGCCCTGTGCTTCTGTTGACCTCCTTCGAGCGCGGAAATCCACTCCAGGCTGTGTTCAAACTGCCTTCGGTGAACACCATCGGTAGGATCTTCGCCCACGACAAAGACAACCAGGCCTGTCTGATAAAGCGTGCCCGGGTGCGATGCACCGGACGGGCTCACATGAAACAGCAACACACCTGGTTGATCTTCGCGCCTCTTTTTCCGTTCATCGGCTTGGTCCTGATCCTGGAGGGTGATCAACGTTGGCTCTTCCGTTTCCCAGGGGAGCCATGAGGAGTCGTAATCATAACCATCATCTTGTGCTGCTTGCTGGATGGCCTCGACGAAGCGATCAAACAGAAGCGAGAAATGCGTATGAAGAGGATCAGGCAGGGTTGCGATCACGAACTTGGGGTCGAAGTTGGTCTGGTTTGGTTCAGTTGGGCTGCTGCGACCGGCCGGGTCGCGGCTTTCGTAACAGAACTTTGGACCCGCAACCTCGCGCAGCAAGAACGCCTGAAAAACGTCGATCAAATCAGAGCACACATTCTGGATTTGCCTGTGTGTGCCCTTTGATTCTGTTGGCGTCGGTCTGAGTGCCGTGCCTGAGGAAGCAGTTTCGCGAGTCCTGGTCCCGGGCTGCGAAGAGATGCCGATCGCCGCAGCGGCGGCAAGCAGGGTCGCGAACCCCCATTTCATGTCGTGTTTCATGGATCAACCCCCTTTGAACAGATGATTCATGTCTGCTGCTTCACACCTGAAGCCGGCACAATTCTTCCACTGCCTCACGTTCTACCAGAGCGATGCCGCTCCACCTGTAGGGGAGAGCGCCGACAAGTTTAGATCGGCGAAGGTATGGTGGCCTTCTCCTCCAGCCCAGGCATACATGATGATCAGGTACGGGAAGTTGCCCGCCCGAATGGTTAGGCCGGCTCCAAAACTGTGCCGCAGATGGGAGAGGTCGACATCGCCGCGCGAATCGGCGACCTTTCCGCTATCCGCCCTGAAAGCCAAACCCAGAAAGCTGAATCTGGGCAGGGGTTGTTCATATTGCCCGGTGAATAACAATGCATTAGGAGCGCGGAAGCGATAATCGGCGAAGCTGGGGAGGGTCCGTTCATTGTTGATATCACCGCCGCCCAGCGTGGGCTGGAAATAAAACGGAACTAGGTGGCCCGCATCGGCAATCGACTCGCACAACCATCCTCGCAACTGGAATGTGCTAAATCTCTCCGAGGTCGCTGAGCCGTTTTTCGGTGTGAATTTCTTCAGCAGATGCACGTCATTTGTGACATCGACCGTCAATCTTCGGAACGAGAACTCCGAGTCGCCCGGAGCAATGAACTGCTGGAAGTTGGCTCCGTAATCAAGATCGGCATCCAGTCCGAAGCTCGCTTTTGCAGCCAGTCCCCCGAGATGCCTTGTGTATTGGAGGCCTTCACCAAACTGCAGAACTCCCGGCTGGCGTGTCAGGCCGGGCGCGGTCGCATCCGTATAAACCTGCTCGATGGAAGGTGAAGATTGTCCATAATCTCCGCCAACGTTCGGGAAGCGTCCGTTCATCTCCCCAAGAAGATGGAAGCCGTACTCCAGCGGATAGTCGGCATTGGCGCCGCTTATCGTCTCGCGAAAACCAAAGAATGACCGATCCGCTAGCGAAGTTTCAGGTCCTAGCCCGTAATAAGCAATCTGGTTGAGCGAGCTGTGGAACGCATAGAAGTTGACGAGAAGTTTGGTTTCATTCTCGCCCATTTCAGGCAGATGTTTCGGAAGCGGCCCATGGACAACGACCACTCTGGGCTTCATCTGCTTGTTCGGTTCGGCAGGCGACAACCGCATGGTCAGTAGTCCACCAGCTGTCCAGGAACCATTCACCGAACCTTGCCCATCGATCTGATAGTCGAGACGCCAATGTGTCAGATTCAGTTCGCTATCCTTGAAGGCCCCTCCCAAAGCGACTCCATTTCCCGGCGCCAGGTTTTCAAATGATGGATATAGCCCTTTGTTGCCGCGAAACAAGCTTTCCAGACAACCGGGTACATATTTGCCTATCGGCTTTGTACCGGTCGCATCCGACCGGCTGCAGGCGGTCGTGATGTTGTCCGCTTCATCGCTAAAGATCGCGCCGAAATAACTCTGGTTTCCTGCGGAGTTCTGGCCTGGCGAACAAGCAGCCAATAGCAGGACAGAGACGCATAGCTCGGCCACCTTTCTTCGATGGGTCATTGCGTCCTCCTTTTGGTAGCTGGAGTCTTGCCAGATTTGTTTTTCTGGAGTCCCTGTGCCCGAAGCAGGGGAACGACTTTTCCCATGTAATCGCTCGCCTGCTGTTCGGTGTGCACGCTGTCTACGTCCGGGACCTGGGCCCTCAATTTGGGAGGCAGCGTCCCGGCCAGCCGGCTCAGATCCCTTACGTGGTCGTGCAGCATCTGGTTCATATCACGGCCGGGGTTGTAGGCGCCGGGAGGAGGCATCGGAATCGAAATCTCGCGTGCGGCCGGCTGGGTGTCCGCCTGTGCGGCCAGAGAAATGACATGCGAACTCATGGCGGCCGCAGCGGTCAGTTGAAAGAAAAAACTGTCCGGGTTGGGTTGGTCGCGGGTAAAGAGAGCGGGATCCTGAAGAAAAAGCCTCGCACGCTGCTCCCGAACCGTCAGGTTGCGTTGTGCCGGGTCGGCAATAAAGAAGTTCGCTACCGTCGCCGGAATCGATGCGTGCTCATACTGGGTGTGAATGATGGTGCCAGGCTGGATCCAGGGTGAAACGAAAATGGCTGGCACGCGAATTCCAAGCCGGTCGAACTGAAACCCGCTCACTGGATCTGGAACTCCATCCGGCTGAATCTGGGGCGGTTGAACATGGTCGAAGGTTCCACCATGTTCGTCATAGACGATCAGCAGCAACGTGCTCTCCCACAGCGAGCTCTGCCGTATGTGGTTGTAGACGTCGCCAATAAAGCTTTCTCCTGCAATCACGTTGTGATCCGGGTGCTGGTCGGAGGCGAGCAGATTGTCATGGTCGGAGTAGTTCGGTTCGACGAAACAGTAGTCGGGTAATAAGCTGTTCGCACAATCCGACTTAAAGTCCTCATAAGTGCCCATGGTTTGCGGCTGATTCTGCAGCAAAAAGGTAAAACCGACGCTGGCGCTTTTCTCGTCGAAGTAATAGATCTTCGCACTGCGTCCGGCGTTCATCAGACGGGAGTAAATGCTTTTCCCGTTGTCACCGAACTTCATGGAGTTATCGACGTTGTTGAATGACGTACCAAAATGCGCGAACAGACGGTTTGGAACCGTCGGTCCTGGGAGGGAGGCGAACCAACGATCGCACACCGCATACTCCTGGGCGAGTGTCGTAAGCACGGGCAGGTTATCGGTCGAGAAACAATTCATGATATTGTGCGAGTGGTTCACGTCCTGCCGTTTGGTGAAGTAGGACTTAATAAATCCCTTCATTTTCTGGGAACCATCGTCTGCGCCCTGCTCGTTGCCGAAGATTTGGGTATTGGTGCCTGTCCAGGAGTGATCGGGATCGGGGTTCAACTCAGCTTGGGCTGCAGCATTCGGTGAAACCGGGACGTTCTTAGGAGGTGTAGCCGTATCAGGATTACTCTCATCGCCGGTCAGTCCGTCGAGGCCGGGAACTTGTTTCGCCATATACCCCAGCATGTGATCGAACGACCGGTTTTCCATCATCAGAACAACAATGTGTTTCAGATTGTCCAGTCCGGGGGGCATAGGTTGTCTCTCCTCTTTTCGCCAATGCTTTTCGGGCGAGCGGCGGTGAAATTGTGACGCGTCCCAAAGAACCGCAAGAACACGTCATAGTGCTGCGAAGTTGGTTTTTGCGACATCGGGTAGTCTGACACCGGGAAAGTCCTGTCCCTGTGACTTAGAAAGCAGTAAGCGGAGGCTATGGAAGCTATACTTGGGGTAAATAGAGACGGGCAGGAAGACAGAACGCGGTATGACAGAACGCGGTATGGATGTCCGCTGACAGAGGGATTGGCGGGATAAAAGAAGCGAGCCAAAGCTCACCCCCACGCAATTAAGTCCCCCTCGACTTCTGCGGAAGACTAAAGGCGTTTCCTCGACCTGTCAAGTACGAAACATCACTTCCGCGAATGTCTGATATCTGGAATAACTACACGCCCCAGAGTCAGGGAACTTTGTACTTTAGCAACTTAGCTTCTTGCTCGGCCCGAAGCAGATCCGCCTCTAGGTCATTCTCCATGTTGTTGATGCGATCGTGAAGATCGTGCGCTCCGGTAAATAGCGCGGCACCATGAAGTGCGACCCTTTCAAGCTCCGTAATTGAGTTCGTCCGCGAACTGAGAAACTTAGAGTGGACGATCGAGTGCCACTCTGCGCCCATCTCTTCGAGCAGCGAGCGATGTGGCCTTGCAATATCCGGATAGTCCTGGCGCGCAGCATTCAACTGCAACGCAGCGCTAAGATCGAGTGCTTTCGGTTGTCTATTTCCCAATTTTCCCACGGGCAGAACAAAGCATTTGAGCACGGTACTCAAAATCGAGGTGTGCTCGAAGATGTCGTGCAGCCGGGTTTGGGGCGCGGTATAAGCAGAAATAATGATCGCCGGAACCCGCGGGCCGAGGCGGTCGAACTGGAAGCCCGCACCACCAGGCTGATCCCGGGCGATGATCTTGCTCCCGGGGTTGATGGCAACATCACAATTTTTACTCGAAGGGGGCGGCACGTGATCGTAACAGCCGCCGTGCTCGTCGAACAAGATGATCAGCAGAGTCTTTTCCCAGTCCGGACCGTTGCGAATGGCATCATAAATTTTCCAGATCAATGCCTCGCCTTGATGAAGATTGGACGGGCCGAAGAATTCGTAGGGATTGCACTCCGGATGCATATCGTTTTCCGGCCCCCAGACGATCGAATCGAAGTAGATGGGCTCAATAAACGAGTAATCCGGCAATCCGCCAGCCTTTGCTGCGGCAATCAAAAATTCCTTGAAGTGTGCGAAATGGCTGGTAAGGGCATACTTCCACATCGACTTTTGCGTTAACAGCGTAAAGCTCTGCAGCAGCCACCCTCCGCAGAACACAGTCCAGTTCTTATTTCCCTGCTCAAGCAAGTCGAAAACCGTAGGTGTCTCGTTTACGAAGCAGAAACCGGCCCCTGCGTTGTTCACATAACCAGAAGAAGTTCCGGCATGCACGAACGAGCGGTTGCAGAAAGTTTGGGTGGGAATTGAGGCGAACCAATGATCACAAAGCGCGTAGTGATGAGCGAGCGAAGAGAGCACCGGAACGGTCCTGGGGGTGAGCGATTTCATGATTGTTCGTGGGTCCGCCGGCTTGTCCTTCTGCACTGCATAGTTCCGGATAAATCCACGCATGTTTGGGGGCTGAGCAGGATCAGGCGGAACATCCTTCAGATCGACTCTCGGCACATCATAGATCTGGCTGTAAACATCCTCGAAGGGTTCACCGGGGTTCGGTTGAGGACTCCTTGCGTCTTCGGTCCTGCCGGCAGCAGTTACCGACCCGTCGGGAGCGAGATTGGAGAGATTCTTTCCGTATAGACCCTCGAAATCACCGGGCACGACGTTGAAGGGCGCATCATTGGCGGGATCGTAGAGCCAACCCAGCAGGTTATCGAAGGACCGGTTCTCAAGCATAAGAACGACAATGTGCTCGATTTTTTCCAGTGAGTTGTATCCCATCATGATGACTCGAACATCGCTGCCTGTTATCTCAGAGAAAGCCCAGGATCGAATCCCACGTCCCCTGTTGAAAGAAATAGTCGGTGTGGTAGACATTCGCACTTTTTGGATAGGCATCGACCTGAACCCCCGGCAATGTCAGCCGGTTTACATCGGAAACGCCCAGCGTGGGTACAACCAGATCGTTTGCCTGACCCAGGAACAGCGCATCCACCCCATTGTTTTCAATGGCCGTTGCCAAACCCCCGGTCGGCTGAAAGTCAGCTTCGATCCCATAGTATGGCGCGATATTGCCCGAGGATGAATTCAGTCCGACCAGGAAAGGACTTCCCGGATTCATGTCTTCGAGTCCTGGCAGAGCGCCCAATCCTCCCTCAACGATCCCTCCGAAGATGGCAAACAATGCTCCCAGCCCAAACGCCGCCGCGTCCTGACTGAAACTGCTGGCAATCGAAACCAGGCGGCTTACCGCCCGTGGCAAGTCCGTGGGATTCGCGAGCGGTGTGCCCACGTTCGGAGTCCCGACCAGCACGATTTTTCCGATTTCGAGATTCACTCCCGCCGGAGGATTGCACGGCGGATCCACCAGTTGCCCCAATTGTGCCGGAGAGAGTTCTTTCAGAGCGCGGGCCAGCAGGCCTCCCCGGCTGTGACTGATCACGTCGAACTGGTAGTTGCCAGGCAGCATGCCAGCCAAAAAATCCACGGCATTTTGTGGGACGCTCTTCGTCAGGGTGTGATGGTTGAAACCGATGACCCGGTTTTCGTATTTTGCGTACAACTCCGCCGCCTGGGTTGGAAAGCTCCGCAATCCTGCGTAGCCGCCGAGGGTTGAGCTGATCGTGCCGTGAATAAAAAGAAGCGATTTCTTGCCTGCGATTGTCTCAACGTCCGAGGCAGACATCGCGAGCGGAGCAGGGCTCAGCAATTCGCCCACGCTCCGCCCCCAATGGAAACCCTGCGCTCGACGAAAGTGATCCTCCCATGTTTTGGCCGCTACAAAGACGGCATCGCCAGCCAGGCCCGTCGCTGCCCGGCCCACGAATCGGATAACTTTGCCGCCGATGCCGCCAAGCATTGCCAGCCTCGGCGTGCCCCCGAGGGGCGTCGCCGCATGACGGAGAGGAATCACGTAATGAAATGTTCGTGCTCCTGCCGCCACTGCCGGCACGGCCAGAGCTGCTGCCGCAGGTGGCGACGGCAGTGGCCGGTGCAGGCTGATGATCCCGCTCTCGTCACGGTAGATCGCGAACTCGACTTTATCAGGCTCGATTGGCCGATCCAGGACGATCTGATTCGGAGGAGCTGCTATCGATGCCGCTCCGCTTGGAATTGTCATCGACCCCTGGTCTGCGAAACCAGCTTCGGCAAGAGCCTGTTCGACCGGATCCGGCGGAGGCGCTCCAGTTGTGCCCGCCAGCATTGCACTGGCGGTTAGCGGTGCATGTTCGCCGGGTGGTCGCCAAATCAGTTCGCCGGTAAGACCCGGCGCCCGCAGGCGCATTCCGGTCGTGCCCAGGTTTCTCCAACCAAAATCCTGATCGAGTTGGATCGTCTCCGACATCCGCTCCTGACCGACGAGTTGGGCGTCTTTAGTTCGACGAGATCCAAAATATTAGCCGCGCTGTGTTCCCTTTGGTGTTCCTTTAGATTGGGTCTGCCCGGAGTTACCGTTTGGTGCGTTGACGTTCTCACCTGCAGCGGCATGTCCTCCAAGAACTATCCAGTTGTTCGAGTTCTGGGTACATGAATTGTCCTGGCAATACTCAAAGATGGTCACGGGGTGGAGTTCCCAGATGGAGTAGCGCCAGCAGTGATTCCGTTGCGCAGCCGAGCCGTCGAGCGCGCAGTTATCCGCAGGCTTGTTGTGTTCGCTGTCCACCAACAGTTGTCCGACTACCCTGACCTTGTGCCCCAGAGCGGCTTTCAGATTGGCGAGGGTCCAGATTCCGCTCTCGAATCGGGCACGATAATGCGGGGTCATTTCAACGATCACGCTCTGTTGTTCGAGCTTCTTCGGTGGTTTGGGCGGATTCGCAGTATTGACCTGGCTTGCCAGGTTTTCGTCGAATCCAACCCCGATGTGAAAATCAACGTTACCACCTTCTGCGTCAGGGCCGGTCAATTCGCAGTTACTGCTCTCTGCTCCCGTCGCCTCGAAGTAATACAGATAGCCGATGATTCCTCGTTGAGATCCCTCACCAAGCTTCGCGAGTTGATCTTTGAACTCGGAGTGATTGTTGTCTTGGCCGAGCGTGGCAGGAGTGCCGGCATTCAGGTTGTCAAAATCAGCCTGACTGAGGAAGTTAGTTCCGCCAGATGGGGCTGAAGGAGTCAGATTCTTCAGATAATTGAGATAGGCGTCATAGCCTGCCGCCTTGCTGCAGCCGGTCGGGTAATTGTCGTGACAGGCTTCAAAATCAGCGATGTTATCCTCACATGCGACCGCAGTAACATTGTCCGGGATATCCTGGTGAATAAGAGCGGAATTATTTGCGGCCGGTGTCGAGGCGGGTATCGCATTCATCAGCAGCGCCAATGCCAGCGGAGCAAAGGGTGCGACATGGCGCCGAAATGTTTGATTCGTCTCGGAACTGCTTACAGTCATACTGTGCTCCTTCAATCTGCAGGACAGCTTCACCCCCGGGTCGCCGGACTATGCCTTCGTTGTTCCCGAAGTGGCTTGCGTCGTGCTTGGACCAGTCGAGGGTGTGGTTGTGGTGCTCCCACTGGTTCCATTCTTCGCGCCAGCCTGTATGCCTTTGCTCACCCCGTACGTCGATGCGCTGATACCGAGCAGCGCCAGCACATTCGCGGGCACTTCGGGAAAGCTGCTGCTCGAAGCGACAATGAGTACAAAGCTGAGCCCGATGACAAAAGTGAAGACCAGTAACTGAAAACGGGAGGTGCTGGCGCCGCCGGTTTCTTCCTCCAGTAACTCCGTAATGTCGATCCTTCCGCTTGCGATTGCCGCGAGGATCACGAACCCGAACAAAAAGATCAGGATCAGCAGACCATAGGTAATCGCCAGCTTCAGTTTTAACGCAGGATCTCCAGGCACCCAGATCGCAACCCCCATTGCGATCAATACAGTCGCAACCACCATCACGAGAAATATGGTGAGAAAAGACTTTCGATCCGCTTCATTTGCCATAACGGTCTCCTATTTGAGCAGGTCTCGCAGACGGCCGAGAAACATGGATTGCGCTTTGCCACCGAGATAAACAGCCTGACTGCCAGCCAGTAGACCAAGCATGCTCTCAGATAACTGGGGAAACTCCGTGGGATTATGGATCACCTGAACTAGGTACCAAATAGCGACGAAAAGAACTATCGTGAGCGACTGCGCCCGTCCGGCGCTGGCCTGAGAAACAAATCCGCCGGCGCTATTCTGGTCCCGAACGTCGCCTTCGAGCAAGCCGCTGAGCGAGATCTCACCTGTGAATAGCTTCCACAGGACAACTGCGAAGAATCCCACCAACAAAACAATACTTTCCCAGTAAGCGAGGGTTACGACAGATCTCATCGTCGCCTCCAAAGCAGTTATCTGTTTCTTATCAACGCCCCGCAGAAAGGCGCGCAGAGTATACACACTCCGTGAAGGTTTGCAACAAGTCTTTATTGTTATTACAAATTCCGGAATTATCACACGCTGAACCGGGTGCCGAACCCTCTTTAAAAGATTGACAGATAAGCAATAATTCCGCGAGTTCCGTTCTTGCAATGAGAGCCGCGACCTCAACAAATATGGGTGGCGATTGATGAAGGAGGCGCACAATCGATGAAATTAATTGAAAGTCGAGCAGAAAACGCAGATGCATTGGGGTTATAATCACGTCCGCGTTTCCGAGAAGTTGTGCATACTCGACAGTTTCTAACCAGAACGACTGCGAGTCTAAACAACAGGACCTTCAGCGCGACGCGAGTAAATTCGTTCCCCACGGGCCCGTAGATGTGAGATAGCAACGTGGCCACACCGGAAATCACAAGACGGCCGGTTCAGGTCGGAGGCATCGATAGTGACTATGCCTGGCTGAAGACCCATCTGAGTTTTTCCGGGTCCATCGACACGCGCCATGGGTTGGTCAAAAAAATCAAGGATAATCTGATGGCCCGCGCCGAAAGTGGCCGACTGCCCTACACGCTCGGAATCTTTGGCGGATGGGGTACGGGCAAAACCACGTTTCTGGCCATGCTGGCGGACGAACTGGAGCGCGCATGCCGCTATCCCATCGTTTACTTCAATTCTTGGAAATATGCAGGTTTCATGGAGATCGTCCCGGCGCTGATTTACAAGATTCTGCAATACGGGACTTCCGGAACGGCAGCGGAACGCGACGAAGCGGCAAGGCGCATCCTTTTGGCGCTGGGGAAAAAGTATTCCGATCAGGTCGGGGATTGGGCGCAAGACAAAATAGGAATCAATCCGGTCGAACTGTTCAAGGATCTCTATGACCTTCCAAAGACAATCAAAGAGAACCAGAGCCGCGTTTTGCCCGGCGTCATCCGCGCGTACTACACGCAGGTAGACAAAGCTCAGGATGAACTGCGGGAGGCGCTCGGAACCGTGACACCGGGAAAGGCATGCACCAATACCATCGTGGTGCTGATTGACGAACTTGACCGCTGTGATCCCGACGAGGCATTCAATGTCATCAAGCAAATGCGCGTGTTGTTCGGAATGCGGGATCTTCCGGTGGCCTTCGTGGTGGGTGCGAACCCGGAACCAATTGGCCTGGCGATCAAGCATCGCTACGGACTCGAGTCGGAGAGCGGCGATTACGAGGCGCGGAGAATTCTCGAGAAGTTTGTGGATTCCTACGAGGACCTGTCCTTAAGCGAGCCCCTTGGGCCACTGGTTTGCGCCATCTGGAAGGACCAGTCCCTTCCCTGGATCATTCAGGTGGACGAAGCAAACCAGAAACCCGGATTCGAGGACGACGTAGTGAGGAACGCGACCGCCTTTGACGCCGTGACCACAGCAATGCCTCTCTTTGCCAACCTCCGTGTCCTGCATAAAAGCCTCGACTATCTGCGAGACAGCGCGCAAGCAAACCGCCATCTGTTGTGGACGAAATGGTTTGTGGAAATCGCAAAACAGATTGATCCACATTTCCGCCGTGATCTCCGTTCGCTGACTGGGCCGATCGAACACATCGTGTCGGCTGCGTACGGTTCCATGCACCACGTCGCCTATCGTGTTCAACGAACAGGGCGACGCACAGGTATCGAATACGACTCCGACAAAGGAAGAACGCTGTTTGCGATTTTCCGGAGTTTTTTCTGGGAGCACGCCCGGGAAGAACTCAGGCGACTACAGGAGTCGAAGGATCCAGAGGATGTCGGCCGCCGCCATGCTCTTGAGGCGTTATTCTCAGATCCTTTGCGAGTGGATGTGATCGTGTTGATGTCGCTGCTTCCCTTCAAACATGTTCCGCAGTTCAGTGAGTTATGCGAGTCCGTCGCGGGGGGCACGCTGCCCGATTTTCGGAGAGAACTGGGCGACTTAATCGATGAGTTCGGAAATGAACTGGCGAGCTGACTGGCTCGGCCGTGCAAAACTTTGCAGTAACAGGAGAATCCAAAATGGCTACGAGAAAGATGGCTCCAATTCGTGGAAGCGAAAAACGGCCGCTGCGCGGCGCACGCGTCGTGGCACCCGCGCCCGCGGATGAGCGGCTTGAGGTCACGATTCGTCTTCGCCCAAAAAACGCTTTGCCCAGCGCGCAGGATATGCTGAAGCTTTCCGGGGCGCCCATACAGCCACTCACGCATGGGCAGTACGAGCAACGTTACGGTGCCGACCCCAAGGACATTGCGCTAATCAGGAAATTTGCCAAGGAATACAACCTGAGTATCGTGCGCGAAAGTATTCCCCGCCGGTCTGTGATCGTTGCGGGCACGGTATCGGATTTTAACAAGGCCTTCGGGGTTTCCCTTGACGTGTATGCATACTCGCGCGGAACCTACCGAGGCCGTACCGGAGCCGTGCAGATTCCGGCCGAACTCTCCGGAGTCGTAGAAGGAGTCTTCGGGCTGGACAATCGTCCCGTGGCGCGGCGGCATGGCTCGGTTGCGCGCGCTGCGGCCGACGGCGCGCGCGCATTTTCCGCCGCGGAACTCGCCAAGATCTACAATTTCCCAAAAGGGTTCGACGGTACCGGACAGACGATCGGAATTATCGAACTCGGCGGCGGGTACCGCCCATCCGACCTGGATACCTATTTCTCGAAGCTCGGTATTCCCACGCCGACCGTGATTCCCGTTTCGGTCGATGGTGGTACGAATGCACCCAGCAGCGCGAACAGTGATGATGCCGAGGTTGTGCTCGACATCCAGGTGGCGGGCGCTGCCGCTCCGGGTGCAAAGTTCGTCGTGTACTTCGCACCGAATGACGCCGCCTCGAACGGATTCCTCGACGCGCTTACCAAGGCTGTTCACGATGCAGACAACAATCCTTCTGTCATTTCGATCAGTTGGGGCGGCCCCGAACAACTCCCTAATGACAATTTCCAGACGCAATTTGATCAGGAACTACAAGCGGCCGCGCTGCTCGGCATCACCGTGTGCGTGGCGGCCGGCGACAACGGCGCGGCGGACATGGGACCGCGCGTGTGGGATGGCAACGCACACGTCGATTTCCCGTCGGCGAGCCCATTCGCGCTTTCTTGTGGTGGAACCCGGCTCATCGCGGCGAATGGTGCGATTTCGGCTGAGTCGGTGTGGAACCAGAACCAGGCAGATCTCTCTCTTGATGCCGGTCCCGATGGTTCTTTTGGAGCCGGCGGCGGCGGCGTAAGCGGCGCATTCCCAATTCCGGACTATCAGCAGCAGGCGAAGGTGCCCGGGTCTCTGAATCCACCCGGCTTCAAAGGGCGCGGTGTCCCCGACGTGACGGGCGACGGCGACCCAGCCAGCGGTTACAACATCCTGGTCGACGGTCAACCGATCCAGGAAGGTGGCACCAGCGCGGTCGCTCCGCTGTGGGCTGCACTGATCGCCACAATAAATCAGAAGGTGCAGGGGAGGGTGGGGTTCGTCAATCCGCAACTCTACTCTCTTGCCGCAGGTGTGGGTGCATTCCACGACATTTCGGTCGGAAACAACCGAGTCAGCTTTCAACAGTTCAATAACGTTGGCTATGATGCTGGACCCGGTTGGGATGCGGCCAGCGGACTGGGTTCACCGGACGGTACTGCGCTTTCGGGTCTTCTGAAGCCGGGTACGCCGGCAGCAACTCCTAGTACGCCTACTCCCCCGAAGAAACGAAAGACGAAGCGGAAACCCTCAGCACGTAAACACTAGATCTCTCTGATCCAGATTGCGAAGCGTTAGCAGCCCCAGGTGCGAGGGAGCGCAGGCTCAAGACCGTCGAGGGAGGACGGAAGCTTACTATGCGGGCAAACGTGGTTGAGAGCACACATGAATACAAGGAAGAACGTTTCTACACCGAGCACTGGTGAGCGTACGGCTTTTGTAGCGCGTTGCAGAAGTTGGCGGACAGTACCATAGCGCCGTCGCATAGAAATAAGTCTTGGAGTTTTCTTACGAAATTCGAGGGCAACGGCAGACAAGGTTCCTGAGTTTACACTAACCTCTGAACCGGCTTTTCACCACAGTCGTCGGATGTGGAGAGAATACCCGATCGCGGGATTTGGCCTTGGCGCAAGAACATTCACCGAGCGCGCTCCTTTCTCTTAGAGTTTCGATACGTGGTTTGCCGCCCATCCAATGCCGCGAAACTAATCGGTCAGTTTATAAACGTCGACACCGCCGTTATAGTTGGGCACGTAGATCTGGCCACCATCGATTACAGGTGGATTGAACTTATTGAACAGAAACTGGACACCCCACCGCTGTGAGTCCCACAAGACCTTCAATGATCCATCTGATCCCAGGTGAACCGGATCGTAAACCAGCAACCGACCGTTTACCACATGAGTATTAGCATCCCCATATGGAATGGTGCATACCAGGATCGCAGAGTCCGGGTCTGAGCCATTGCTCGAGCCTGAACAGAAACCGCCCGGCATTCCACCTGGCGGAGTGCCTCGTACATCGGCACTCGCATATTCGTTACTCTCCCCGAGATATTTCAGAACTCCCGTTGAACTCACTGACCATTTGTGAAGTTGGGAGTTTTCGCCCCAAACGAAAATCGTCCAGGAGTTCAGCACAGGGTCGAAAAACTGAACTGGGGTCATGTGTAAGTGGGCTGTGTCTCCCCAGGGAAAGAAGTTCAACGAAGTAGGGTTAACGGGACAAGGATCCACAGGACCTGGACTCATCGTCAGCCAGACAGGAGCAGCGGCAAGCTTTGCGCAGTTCTTTTTAGGGTCCGCAAGGTCGGCGACCGTAGTACGACCGAGGTTCGCTGCCTTGAGGGGATACCCGATCCCGTCCTTTCCCGCAGCAATACATATGCCAATTGAGAATATGCAGGCGGGGCCGGCGGATCCCCAATCCTCATCTGACCAATTACCTGAGGCCATCTTGGGAAATACAAGAAGAGTCGGTTTTCCTCTTTCATTGATGAATGCCTTGAGTTCAGCGTCTTCGAACGAGACTTTCATTCCGCTATTCGTTGCACGCACGCTTTCACTCGGAGCACTAACTCCCGACAATTTCGATTCCGGCAGCTTCTGCTGTCCGGCTCTAACCAAATCCGTCCAGGGCGTCCAGTGATCAACTACTTTCAACGTGGCCGGAGTATTGCCTGACGGAGGCGTGTACTTCAATTTGACAAACGACTCGCCCCACTGCGTGTTTGCGTCGAAATCTCCGTTCCCGGTTATCGCATAGAGAAAACCCGCCGGATCAGCCGCCAGTCCTTGTCCACCCATCCAGATGCCCGCACCCTCTCCTTGTGACATCGCGAGAGCTGCCGTTATCGAGTTGGTCCCGCAATCAAAAGCGAAGATCCAGCCTGCAGCTTTATTTCCTGTCTCAAGTACTGTCCCCGAAGCCCAGAACACAGTTTTATGGCCGTTGATCTCCGTTAGGACAAGAGAACTCCGCTGCTTTCGCATTGCACTGGAGTAGGATTGGGTACCACTTGTTCCTTCCACCAGCACGGAGGGGACTGCTTCTTTTCCATCAGCGACGTTCAAAACGAATATCCGGTACCGTGCCTTTTGTGGAGTGCCATCCGGCGAGAGCCATGCCACTAAGTACACGCGTCGAGTATCAGGATCAATGACCCCAGTACTTAGAACTCCCCATTTGTCATTGATCGCGTGACAGTCAATCGTCATTTGCTGACCAACGCAGTTATCTGGCCGTGGCTTTGGCCCAATGGGGGTAGATCCCTGAATTGGTTTATCGGGAAGGCCAAGAGTGATGCTCCACAGACCCGCGCCAGTGTGGGCGTCCACTCCTCGCACTATGTTCGCCATAGATGGAAGGACCATCACATCGTGCGTCGAGCCGTCTTCGAGTTTCACGCCTGGAAGAATAAGCGGTTGCGCCTCCATACCCCGTGCATCGCCGAAAACAGGAATGATGGTAGCTCTGACAATCCCTTTCGCTCCGACTGACGACTGGCTGAGCAGAGTCTCGTGAGGATTCCACCCGCTCCTTGCATTATCGAACGACCGTGTCAACCACGGGACCATTGTTTGCGCCCAGGCAGGATTGCACATCAGCACAAGGCCGATAATCGCTGAAATCAGTACGCGCATGGGGAGCCCTCCGCATTCTCAGGTTTGGATATCTGGTCCTCGAAGCAGGCAACTGACCTGAGTTGCTCCTGGCGTTCGGATCCTTCGGACTGCTCTCTCAAGTAACAGAAGCGATTCACTTCCAGACAGAATCTGGCACCGGAATGTCATCGGCAGGCACAAGAGTGTTAACCGAGACATGAGGCCAGGTGAGCCCAGCAAAATTCAGTAGCACTGTCTGGCTGTACTGGACTTGTGTGAACGTGACCGTGATGTCACGTCCGGGAAACTCAATATCGAATGGTGGTGTCACTGAGAACCTGGCTACGCGTTGGCCCTGGATGCTCGCTTTGGCCCTGAGCACGAGCGGAGGCGAGCCGACACGGTAGAACGGAACGTGAAGGACCTCTTGCACGGTCTCAATCCAGAAAACGGCCGTCATCTGCGTGGCCTGCGCGTTAGGCGCACTGGCATTAGCCTGACCCAGCAGAAACGCTATGTTATCGGTTCCTCCGCCGAATAGCCCGTCGGGTGGAGGTGGGGCGGTCGAAATGAAGATCGTGGTTGTACTGATGATGTTCTGCTTACTGATGTGATCGCGCAACAACGAGTTGGGATCATCCAGCATCGCTTGGGTGATCGTGCCCCGGGCGACGAATGGACCTAGATCTTGCGGGATTCTTGGCGTATTCGGGTTACTAGCCGTTTGGCTGGCGAATTTAACTTTTTTGATCGGGTTGCTTCCTGTCACGGATGGCGTGATGTCGACCGCCGCGATCTTGGGTGGTCCAGACTGTGCGGGTGTCGCGAATCCTTGAGCCTCAATCGTCGTGCCGTGGGGTATTGAGGCCATACGCGTGACCGTTTCTCCCAATCCGGGGATGGTCGTGGACGGTACGTGAATCCACAACCCGGGCTCTAAGTGAATTCCCACGCTTTCGCCATGGATCGTAGTGTCGTTGATCGTTTGCAGATATGGCACTCCGTTGAGAAATGCATCCGGCTGATTCCCTGTACCCCGATTCGGAACTGAGCCCAGATTCTTGGAAAACGAAAGAGTCTCGGAGGTAAGATTCAGTTCAAGGATGTTGTCGCGCGGAGGCGGAGGTGGCGGAACCGGATTCGGCAGTACCGTGGGACTGGCGGCACTATCCGGACGGAATATAGTGTTGAACCCGTTGCCCATAAAGTCCCCTACAAATGCGGAAAGAGGACCTAACGGTGCCGGCTGGGTCGGAACGGGCTTGGTATGATCAGCGCGCAGGTGCCCGAAAAGGAAATCGCTCAGGCTGATCGAGGCTCTCGGCTTTTGATCGCTCATGTATTTATCCTCCTTGCAGGTGCGGCTAAGAGAGTAGATGCCGGTTAGTTACGCTGGGAACCCGACTGGTGCGCTAACAACGCGGCAGAAATCAGTACTTCCCGTCGCCAACTATGGGGCCTGTTTTTGGGTAAAAGTTATTTGTCCAGTTGCGCTCAATAGGAGACGCAAAAAAGAAAGGTCAAAAGTATAGACCAAACAGCCGGAAGTTTGCGCTTGAGGGCAAAGATTTACGAAATCAGAACAACGAAAGGCCGAAGTCAGGTCGTTGATTCATAGCTAAATTTTTCGATAGAGCAAGAGCCTAACATGGTGCGGAACACCTTGGTAAGGAGGTCCTTCTGGCAATCACATACACGATCACAGAAGGTGGCTCAGCCATGGGGAGCACAAGCGCGGCTAAGGTTGCGGAGCTCGTGGTTTTGGCCGGTGCTAGCTACGAGGTGCAAGGAACGCCCGATGAAAAGAACCAGATGGGCTCTTTGTGATCTCGCCCTATGAGATCGATGCCTGTCTCGTGACGTTGCCGGTTGGAAGGCTACCCGGAGTCGGCAAAGTAAACGAAGAGAAGTTAGCGAACCTCGGAATCAAGCCGGTTGGCGATCTGCGCAGTTTGGAACTCGAAAAACTTGACGACGAATTCGGCGGTTACGGCGTCCGCTTGTACGAACTTGCGCGAGGTATCGACGAGAGTCTGGTCGTCGCGGACCGGCCCACGAAGTGCATATCGGTTGAGGATACGTTTCCAGACGATGTTCTGCTGGCCGAAACCGAACCTATGATCCGGCGGCTGGCAGAAAAGTTCTGGTCCGCATTGGGCGGGGAATCGCTCATACCACGGACAGTGGTGCTCAAGCTGAAGACCAGTTCCGGATCCTCACGCGCAGTTACACGTCAGATCACCCACCCCTCGAGTTGCGTTGCGATGAATTGACAGACATCGTGCTGAAATTGAGGGATCGAGTCGATCTGGGCCCACAGCCACGCTTGCGGTTGGGGCGTGGGTCTCAGCAATTTTCCAGAGGTCGATGGGGACTTGGGCCAGCCGACGTGTTCAACTAGTGTAGCGTCGCCGCAAGCATGCAACAGCATATTATGGATCAATGTCAGTTCCTTGTGCTCCTATTCTTGGACGCACCTGGTCGTGATCTTCCTCCATGGTGGTTCACCGGTGTCGGGCAGAGATTTGAAGACCATACACTCTTCGGGATTGAAGGCGTAGAATCCCCCCATAAAAGTGCGCTCGTACCCGCCGCGTGTATCGACCCAGTCCCCCGCGTTCCCCACCATATCGATGACGCCAAAAGGACTCGCACCCTGAAGGTATTTGGAACTGGGCTCGAGTGTTGCCGGGGCAGCTCCCTTCTCCGGAAGCCCGACACAGTTCGTCAGCTTGGGATCGAACTTGTTGCCCCACGGATAAAGACGCCCATCCACTCCCCTTGCTGCAAGTTCCCATTCGAGGTCGGTTGGCAGTTTTTTTCCTCGCTGGCTGCAGAACAATTGGGCCTCCTCCATCGTGAGCGGCGCAGGGCAGTCCTCGCAGGTGGCGGTGGCGGACAGTTGTGTTTTTCCGGTTGACGAGTTGTTGGCAGTCCGGGCGCTACTCTCAGCGCGCTGTGAGGCATTCACCACATTGAAGACCTGATTGAGGTCGTCCATCAGTTTGGGGACTTGTTTCAGGCCTACAGCATTGACGGCTGCGGCGTTCCTTTCGCCATCGAGCAACACCGAGTACTGAATCTCGCCTTTGCGCTCAGCCTCAATCGCAAACGGCCGATACTCATGCACCGAGACGGGATAAAGATCGATCCAAAATGCTCTGTCCGACTTCAGCACCTGACGATCGTTACCCTGTTGCCATTCGACCTGCGGAACGTATGCCATGCCGGCATGAACGCGGATCGCGTCAGAAGACGGCCAAGTCATTGTGATGCTCTTCGCAGTCCAAGCGAGACCGGGTGAAAGGTTGACATGGAACCGGATTTCTCTCTCTTGACCGTCTTTGTATCGAGCCTTCGTAATGACGAGCAGATCAGATGCGGGCAATCGAATCTGCGACCGGCGGACGCCCAACACTCCAAGCTCGAGAATTCTTGTCGACTCGTTTCTTTCCGGAAATTCTTCATGAATTTCAAGCGCAGCCGCATCAGCGATCTGACTGAACTCCGGCAGTTCGAGAGTAACCAACACATGGTTCCGATAATAGATGAATGTCGAGACCGCCAGCGCGGCGAGCAAGACTCCAGTTCCGATCAGGAGCGAACGAAAGACGAGATGTGTTTTGGAATACTTACGACCCTCCACAAACGGTGAACCATGCGGCTCCAGCCGAATGGGATCGCCCGACACCCAATAGGAGGCCTCCTGTGCCGGCATGATTCCTGGCCGGCTCAGCCGTTTGCGAATGCTTGTGGCCAACTCGACAGCATCGACTACGGAATCGCTGCTCGTCCGGACCGAGGCGGCGAGAGCTTCGGCAAAGCGCGTTGTCTGGTCCAAGGGGTATTCGAGAGTGCTCTCGCCTTCTGAGGAGGCTGCGATTGCGCAGGTAGTCGTGTTGGCACGAAGATTCTTGAATTCCCGAATGAGGGCGGCGGCGTTGCATGTGTCAATCAGGATCAAAAGTCGCGCAGAATCGGCAACGCATGAAACCAGCATCTGAGCAAGTTCCCGCCCGCCCAGAATTCGGGAACCTTCTCCTGTCCGGATGCTCGTCCGATACTGTGAACCTTCGAGCCAGGCGTGCCCGACCAGATAAACGACGACGAATCCAACGCTTGGCTTAATAAGAGCGAAGTCTTCCTGCCGCCGAATATTGGCGACCGGGGCCTGATTTTCGAGGAAGAACGCAAGCGCTTTTGACACCGACGCGCAACTGGCCTGGAGGGTATGCAGTTCAGGGAGGTTCAACTCGGGTGGGACATCACCGGCAAGTTGAAGGAGCACGAGAGTGGATATGCCCGGCATCAGACAAGGCTACCATCGGAAGAAGTCCCGCACAGTCGGCTGGCCCGTAAACCCCTGCGCATTTGCAACATTAGGGAGCGTTGAAACCAGCTTCTGGAGAAGGATCGGTGTGGCGGCGCCAAGGTGGAAGCACAGCAAAGCGCTGGCAGGACCTGACAAATAAAGCAGCGGCATGAGAGCCCCGACTCCCATCATGCCGACCGTCGTGATCCAGTACACGCTGCGTTTCGAGTAAGGCGCAATTCCCTCGGGCTTTCGCGACAGCAAGTACCAATGCAGAAGTTCGGCAGCCGCTCCACCGACGAAGCCGAAGAGAACCTGTTGCCAGAGCTGAGTAAGTTGCACTCGAGATCACTCCTTTGCAGACATCTGAGTTCGACAGTATGCCACAGATTCGCCTCCTCTCATGTATCCACATGCGCGCTGCAGCCTTCTCGATACGCGCTTCTTCCACATTGCCCCACCTTTTATCCCCGCGTGCTGCTCTCGAATCTTGGGCTCATGCAGCCAGATCAGGTCGCGGTCTCTGGCTCGTAGACTTCTGCCACCAAGAAATCGTCGAATGGGAGACGATCGGAGGTTTTCAGTTCAAGGTTGGCAGTATTTTCGATGCTCTGAAGCAAAAAGAAGTATCACACCGGCTCAACACGGGCGACGAATTTCCGATCGTGGCCGCTCTGAACCAGCGAACAACGCCTGCTTCAAGGCCAATTCACCAGCACCGTTCACAGAAAGCCGGGAGCCTCGCATCTGCTGTCCGGCTAATTCCTCATGCAGTTGTGCGCCTTTCTGTTCCTCGAAGAGTCCGGAGAACTCGCGCCATACGAGGCGGAACCAGTGGCCAGGCTATTCTCGATGCTGTCCTCTCGGGCCAGCGCGATCCGGTCGCACTGGCGCAACTCTGTCATAGTCGGGTGCAGAGCCCGCGCAACAAGCCCAGCGCGGGCTCTGGCTGGAGAACTTATCGGCCTGGAACATCTGTTCATCCTGAAGCAGTCGCAGGCCGCATACCGCTACTACCAGAACCTGACCTTGAAAGTAGATCAGAAAACGTGGTGCGATATATTTGGGAACCTGGAAATGGACTACAACTTGAGGGATTTATACTTTCGCATACTGGGAGCTACAGATGGCAGCCAAAGAATGGAAAAAAGCTCAATTCCAGGTAACCACCGACCAAGGGCGGCTGGATCTCAACGTCATTTATGATTTCCTAGCAAGACAGTCAGAATGGGCGAGAGGCATACCTCGTTCGACTCTCGAAAAGTCCGTTCGCAATTCGTTGTGTTTTGGCGTTTTCCAAGGCGAGAAGCAAGTTGGGTTTGCGCGGGTTATTTCTGACAACGCCACAATCGCGTACCTGGGAGACGTATTTGTACTGCCCGAATATCGAGGCTCTGGTCTTGCCAAATGGTTGATGGAATGTATTCTCTCTCATCCTGATTTACAGAATCTCAGACGATGGATTTTGGTTACTGAAGACGCTCACGGACTGTACCGCAAGTTTGGTTTTACTCAGTTGCGTCATCCGGATGGCTTTATGGAACTCCACAATCCAGACGTTTACAAAGCCGAAGCAGTGTCTTGCTAGGCCGAGGCAACATTAAGGGCATGTGGTTCGGACAAAAGGCATGGCTTTTGTGACCTCACAAGACGGTACCTTCCCTCAGACGCGACATTCCGTAGTATTGGCGGCGCAGAGCGCTGATCCCGCCGCGCGCTCATTGGCCATCGAAGCGATTACCTTGGCGTACTGGAGGCCCGTGGACAAGTACGTGCGCATGAAGTGGAAGATCAATTGTGAGGATGCCGCGGATTTTACTCAGGAGTTCTTCGCCCACCCTCTGGAAAAGGAATCCCTCGACTCTTACGACAGCCGCGAGGGCCGCCTGCGCACGTTTCTCCGCACCTGCGCTGACCGGCTCTTCATGAACCAGATGCGGGACTCCAAACGACTCAAACGAGGTGGTGGCAGCCGGCATTTTTTACTCGACTTCGAGGACGCCGAGCGAGAACTCGCAACCATCCCAGGCTAAAGCTAAGCCAGACCCTTCATCGGGACCCGCCCCGCCGTCATAGCAACGTTTTGTTTAGCGGCCGAGAATGAGTTCGCAAATCCCCTCTCCGTGCACTTCGCCAGCAACCTTGATTTCCCTCGGCCGATATGTAAAGAACGAACTCTGGCTAAGTCGCTTTCTGTATCAGCTCGATCTCCATCTCCGCTTGACAGAATTCGTCCAAGAAGACGAGCATTTCCAGTTCCTCCGAAACGCGTTTTCGAGTTCTCTCCGCGCCCTCCAGGAGGAAGGCATTCTGTCAGAGGAAGTCTTCGGCGCGCTTCAACGGGCATCTGAAAGCGCCTCAGAAGATCTCCTTACTGCGCAAGCTGCCTGGTGTTGGGGACTGAGTCTGGGGAAGAGAGCCTTGTATGTGACAAGGTCGAAGGAGCGTGCCCAAACGCGGAATGGGGCGCCCCCGCTCAAACAATTTGCGCCCATGGGAGTATTCGGAGGGCTATTCGTCTGCGTAATCCTGAGTGCCTCCTGCGCCCGTCTTGACATCGTCGCGATTGCCGTGTGCCATCACTGGATGCTCCATCGGTATGAAGGTCTTCTAGGTGTTGCAGGTCAGATTACCCGATTCGAAACTAGAATCCCATTGATGCAGGGCTACGCTACACGTCCCGAAAAAGAAATCACGGGAACCTCGGCCGGAAGGTGATCGCTCAAGTCGGCACAAAGCGTGTCCAGGTATCGGCGATACTCGGCATCTTGGTTTGGATCTCCTTCGAACTGGTCACCGTAGATGGTTTTGTACACGAAGGAGATGACATTCTGTGCCTCTTCCCGCCGTACCGATCTGGAAATCGCGGGTGGTCCCGTCCTTCCGTAGGCCAGAAGCTGGGGCTCTTCTTTGCAAGATGGATCGTCCAGATCCAATCGGGGCTGCCGGTATGGGATGTCCAATATTCGAACCGTGATCCCCAATTGTTGCGCATAAAACTCAAACAATCGGCTGCGGGAGCGGCTTCGACGATTCTGTTCGGTTGCGTCGGGATTCGGGTATTCCATTTCGAACACGATCCCATCCATTTCCGCCAACTCATCGTTGCGCGCGGCACGCAGGTATTTGAAGAGCGATTGCGTTGCTCTGCCATCGCGGGCCGCCGCATCTTCCGCGTCGGCCACGACATAAGAAATAAACATCAGCTTGTAGAGAGGATAATATTGCCCGTAAAGGACTCCACAAACTTTGCCTTGGAGCACGGAGACCAATAGGTAGTCAATCAGTCGGCAGCGTCCTTCCGCGGTCTCCTGTTTTATCTCGGACAACCAGCGCGCGACATTGGCAGGACTGTCCACTTCATTGGCCGGCAACATCCGTTCACAAAGCTGGAGCGCAGGTTGAAGCCTTGGGTCATCCGGCTCTTTGATCCGATATACCTTCACTAACTGATGCTCTCGATCGAGCCACCACTTCAGCAGGCCTTTGCCTGCGTCATAGATTATGTCCGGAATGCCAGGCACAGAATTATTCCTTCACCTTGATCCACCAATCAGCTCTGCATCGCGCAGCACTCAACCCTTACGCCACCACACCGCAATTTTACCCAAGATTCCATCTGGCGAATGAATCTGCCTCCAGATCATCAGATGTAAGACGAAGTCTTGCCTCGGCGAAGTGGCGAAGACCACTAGAACCGTGGTCGAGATAATCGCGCTGGAACTTGTTCGGGCGCTCGCAAGCCTTCATTCGTCGTGACCCCTGACCCTCGTTGACGCAAGTTGGAGCGCTGGATGACCAGAGAGATAGTTGTCAATGGAGTGGATTCAGCACGGCCGACGATACCGTTCAAGTTCATATGGGGAGATGGAACATTGACGGTCGGATGTTTCCACAAAGAAAAATCTACAAACAACGCCCGTTTACCATCCAGACAAACTGCTACCAGGTGTGGGTTGTCGCGAACGATGCAGACGGATCAAGGACGGAAGCTGCCATAGCAGCGAGTCCCTAGGCGAATCAGAGAGCGAATCTAGAAGTCATTGTCGATGCGTCGGGCGGCGGTGTCGGTCGTCTCAAGCATTCTGGCAATTTCCTCAAGCCCTGCGGGGCGGATTTCATGGATATCGCTTTTGGGCTTTGCAGCGAAGGTCTTTCAGTTCATCAAAGCAGGGAGCACATTGCCGGATGTGGGCGAGCAAGTGCGCGAGTTGACTGTCCGCGGGCCCTTGTGCGAGTTTCAGCAGGATTTCGCGCCCGGGACACGCGACGCGCTGAGGATTGGGAAAGTCTTCATGCACGACTCTGTCAAACGCGTCGAGTAGCTCCTTTTCGAAGTCCATGCTGCATGCCCCAACTGAACATGGAATCCAAGGCCGACTGCCATGTTGCCCCCAGCAGAATCCCACGATCCATGATCGGTGTCGATGAAAATCTTTGTGCGCATTCACTTCTCGGCGCATGCAATGAAAATTTCAGTCCAGAGTGAGACACATTACCTATTTCGCCGCCATGTATAGGTAGGAGGGTTGTGGCGTCCGGCTTCCACAGTCTTGCAGCGTTATGGAAGAACTGAGTCGAGAGGTCCGTCGTCGCACGTTTCGCTGGTCCGGAGCAGCGCGGGAGATGGTCAAGGCATATCTGAAAGACGCCGGTTCGAAAGGCTCCGGAGTCAGTGAGGACCTCCGCTTGAGGGAACTGATCACCAATATTGCCGCAATCTCGGGGAATCCAAGAAGCGCATGCTGGAGACTCGTCCGCCATTGGGGAGTGAAGTCGACGCGCAGTTACCGGCAGTGGACGAAACCGGAGCAACAGAGGCTCCTCGACCTAATCGCTTCTCGCTCTCTCGAGGAAGTTGCTCTACTGCTGCGACGGTCGCGAACTTCGGTTCGATCCATGCTGCACCGGCTTGGAGCTAATGTGCGCATGGGCGAGGACTGGTTTACCAAACACGCCTTGGCTGAAGCTCTGCACGTACGTGCCGATGAGGTGCAGAAATGGATTGACCGGGGCTGGCTGAAGTGCCGGATTGTTCCAAACAGCGGACTGAGGCGGGAGTTGATCGAAGCCGAGGATTTTTGCGAGTTCTGCAAACAGCACCATCGGGAAATTATAGGCAACCGGCTCAACGCGGAGCGTTTGAATTTTGTCCAGACTTTTGTTTTTCCCCCCAGCCACGCGGATCTACTGCCGGTGAGGAATGCGAAAAAAGAACAGGAGGCGTACGACGAACAGCTGAAGAACGAAGCAGGTTGGGAAGCGGATGCGGAAGACGACCTTTCCGCTACCGCATAAATCAAAAGCCGCCGCTCGGCAATTTCCAGGAGCGGCGGCCTCCCCCTCAAAACGATCTGGGTTTCACGAGGCCGTTTGCGATCGAGCGTCGAAGCGTTTTCTGACGATCAGATCCAGTTGTTGGTAAAGAGCAGAAATTCTCTCGGATCGCGAGCGATATTCATTGAGTTCCGATGAAGTGAGGGATGAGGGCTTGCGCAACGTGTCAATCTGAACGTCGACCAACCGTTGCACTTCATTCTTGATGGGGAAGGCTGGGTCCGTCATCATGGGCGACCTCCGAGTGGCATTTTAACTGACTTGCGGCAAGGCCCGTGGGGGCAGTTTTGTGGAAAAGGAGGTCAGTCACCATCAGGCCAATTAATGGCTTGGGGAACGAATTCCCAATCCCCCCACAGGCCCGTTTGTGGACCGCGTCAAGTCTATCTACGGACTGGCGATTCCTCGAAGGCTGTCTCTTTGCGGGAAACGGTAGGAGCGTCAGTATGGAAATATCAAGCTAACAGTTGATGAATGTTAACGTCGGCTTCTGGGAAAGTTTGAAGCTCCAGTCACGCTGACCGAGGTTTCGCAGGTGGACGGACCACCGCAAAAGGCCGGCTCCGTTACGTATAATTTTCGCATGGCCGATCGCATTGTGTGCTCATGCGTCACCTGCCCGAAGTGCGGGATTTGGGTCGTCATCAGACCACAGACCCAGCTCGCGTTCAGCAAAGAAAAATCCTTAGCGATCTGCCCCGCATCGGAGTGTGGCAAGGACTTTGAATTCGAGGCTAGCGAGACTCGCGTTTTCGAACTCCCGCTGGCGCTTTTCGAGCGCCGTCACTTCTATGGTTCGGAATTGCAAGAGACGGGGCGATAGCCGCATCTTTACACCGGTCACACCGGTCCGGTTACTCGTCTGATTTTCTCGATCTCGCGCCAGAAACTATTCCGAACTGCGGCGACCGAGACTCCAAGCAAGAGAGCAATTTCCTTCCACTCGTACTCGGCCGCCCTTAGCGTCAGAACTGCGGCACTTCTCTCGCTGAGTCGTCCAACGATTCGTTCGAGGTCCAGGCGGGCTTCGATTTGGCGGACCCAGGCATTGTTTACGGTTCGATTTGAGAGTTCGTCAGCCTCTCCCACCAATTCGAAGCGGCTCGATTTTGCAGCATAGCGGCGAAGTGCTCGGCAGAAGGCCACCAATAGGAGTCCGTGCTTCCGGGTCGACGGGGGCGCGCCGATCCGATCCAAGTAACGGGAAATCTGCGCAACCGCATACTCCATCAGTTCAGCGGCAGGACCATAATCCGCGAGGAGAACATGCGTCCGCTGACAAGCTTGCTCCCAAATCTCATGGGCGGCCAATCGCACGTCAGTCCGAAGCTGCCTTCCCGCGTGATCCACTTCCCGGTCCCACCACGACAGAGCTCTCGTCGGCACTCGCATACAGCAACCAATCGTTTGAGACGAAACGCAGACCGAAGCGGTGCGCATCATCTTGGCGCACTTCGATCTCCGGTTAACGGAAAATTTTTCGCGCGGTCGGATTTCCGGACACCCGGGAAACACAGGGGAGATAAACGCAAGGAAACTCGAGATAAATGCCGACTCAAGAAGCTGTGGCCGATCGGTGTGTTCGTCCGGAAATCGCTCAGTTGCTGGGCCGGTTGTTCTCCAGCACGTCTTCGGAAACAGCAAGAACGCAGGTCTGGCCATCAAATTGAACCTTGTCCGCGGAATAAACGGTGACCTTGATCTCACCCGATTTCGTACGCAGACGGGTGACCACGTTGCGAATGGGGCCACGCTCGAGTTGCGCGATCATAAGCGCGCGGTCGTTCGGGTCTTCCCAGATTCGTAACTCGTGAACGGTGTGACCGACCACGTCTTTTCGACAGTACCCGTAACGTTGCTCGAAGGCGGCGTTTACGTCCAGAAAGCGCCCGTCTGCCAGCGTAGTGACGGAAAACGGGATCGGACTCGAGCGAAACACCTTCTGAAACCTTTCATCGGAGATGCGACGCGCTTCCTCGGATAGTAGCAGTGCAGCTTGGGTCTCGGAGAGGTCCTTGACCCGCCTTTCCAGTTCCTCGCCGTAGATGGCAGCACGCTCGTAGAGTCGCGAGTTCTGGATCGCCGCAGCTGCCGGAATCGCCAACAACTGCGCTCGACGAAGATGATCCTCCGTGAAGCGGTTGGGTTCGGTGTGCCCGACCGAGAGAAATCCAAGGTACTGGCCCGAGGCAACCAGCGGCACACTCATCCAGGAGCGCAACTGGGCATGACCTTCGAAGGTTGACCAGGATTCTTCCTTAGCCGTGTCTCGGATCAACAAACTCTTCTGGTTCGCCAGGACGCTCTGCAAGAATGCACATCGGTCGGCGTTGAGAGTCAGGGGAGATTCGGGCGCCAAGTTTGGATCCGCAGGGAATCGCTTTTCCCCCAGCGCCAGCACATGCGCCCCCCCCTCCGGGATGAGGACGCGGGCGCAGGTGTACGGAATCAGGTCGGACAGAGATTGCAGAAGAGCGTCGAGGACAAAATCCATGCGCAGATCCTGGGTGAGGCCCAGGGTCGCCTTCTGCAAAGCGTCAGCCTCGGCCCAGGCCGATTTTGCCAGCGCCAGATTCTCGACGACGCGGTCTTCGGCCTCTTTTTCGGCGGTGATCTCCAGCGCTGTTCCGACCAAGCGCACGATCCCGCCGTGGGTGTCCCTCACGGGAAACCCGCGCACCCAGACCCAGCGCACCTCGCCCTCTGGTCGGACGATCCGGAACTTCTCGTCGAACCGCCCATTTCGCGTTGCTTCGTCCAATTTTGCGAGGATATGGGCGCGGTCATCAGGGTGAATCAGGTCTTTATAAGAAGATGGATCTTCCCTGAGTGACCGAAGCGACCGCCCGGTGATGGTCTCGTAAGCATGATTGGCAAAGATCGCGTTCTGGCTCTTGGCGTCGATGGTCCAGAAAATCTCCTGAATATTGTCGGCCATCTGCTGGAGTTCGCCCGCGGTCGTCTGGAGCACGCTGGCGGTTTCCCGCTGCTCGCGGCGCAACTGGCGCGAGAAACCGACGAGAAGAAAAACCAGGGCAAAAATCGCAGCCGCAAATGCCACGGCCAATAGCGTCACCACATACGATCTCTGGAAGTTGGCGAGGGGAACGGCGAGAAAGAGCAGGGCGGAGGTCGCAGCCAGGACCGTGGAAGCGAGATGCCAGACGCGTCGCGGAACACGCTGCAGGCGGAATTCCGCGCGATGTAGCTGGAGCCAATTCATGGGGAAGCGCCACGGCGGACGGAGTGAATGGCTTTTGCCACTTAGTTTAATCCAAAACGGTCTCGGGATTTGTCGTTGAACAGTTGGCCCCCCGATTGCCCGGGGGACAACTTGCCAGAGGAAGCCGTTTGGTGCAAGATACGCCAAAACGGAATCGTAGCGCGTGAGGCAGTCCGCCACCTGACCGTCGCCGAAACACTTGCCGGTCCTATCTCTCTCAGTGCTCGGAACTGCCCGGATTGGTGAACGTCAGACCAATCACGACTGTGTTCCCGAGCGCGCGAAAGTCGGGAGCAAGGCTTCCGCGGAGTGCAGTGACCTGGAATTGGAGGTTTGCGGTCAGCGGCTCGATCAGAGTCCCGCGCAGGAACGAACGTCTGCCGGCCGCGAGCATCTCGGTCCCGTTCGTGGCCACGTCTGTCAGGGGTTCGGCATAGGCGAGCCACCGCATCCGGTAGGAATACTCCAGAGTGATCGGGCTGCTTCCCAGGAAATTGTGGGTCAGATTAAATGGCCAGCGAAAGCTACCGTCAACGCCGGCCACTCCGCGGAGAATCGGATCGTCTTCGACCAAGTGGGTGTCGATGTGAGATCCTCCCTCGATTCCGACCAGCGGATACGCAGTAAACGCCGATGGCTGCTGGTGAAAGTTAAACACGAAGGGAAACTTTACGGTGCCCGCTTCCACCCAGTTCTTATCATGGGGAGTCGTGGGCGCAATCTCCGCTCCGCTCCGAACCTGGAACTGCGGCTTTCGGACAACGACATGGGGAAACTCCCGGAGGTTTGGATTGCGCAAGAATCGCAAATCGTAGGCCAATCCCACGAGCAGAGCATCCAGGTTGGAGCCTTGGGTGGTGCTCTTTTCGAAGATCAACGGGATGTTCAGCCAGCCCAGTCCCAACTTATAAGCAGGGTCCGCTTGCACGTCAAAGCTTAACTGGCGTTGCCCGGTGCCGATCACAGGAGACAGCGATATTGTTCCCTGAGCCGACCCCGCCTGGCTGAAGTGCGTGTACACCCAGCCGGCCCGGTAGATGGATCTCATCAAGCCGGTTTCGCGGTCGCAGGGAAAGATCGTTTCGGGTACGTTGTTCCCCCAACAATCCTTGAAAGCGGCCACATCCGCGGGTCCGGACCTCTGTGGATCCGGTTGTTGGGGAAATCCGCTTACGTCAGCCCACAGAACCCGCACAGGTAGGGCAATCACAAACTTGGAGCCGACGCATACCCCGGCGCCAACGTCACTGGGATTGTAGATCAGCACATTCGGGGACTCCCGGGGCTGGGTAACGATCTTCCAATCGTAATTTTTGCAATTCGCCTCATTGGCTCCATCGGGCAAGTCGACATCAAGAATACTTCCGGTAAACATTGCCTTCGAGGAGTTCACAGCGGTGATCCAACGCGCCGGAGTGGTGTCCGTTACTTGCTGTTTGTTGAAGCTCCCGCGCGGGGCGTCGAGCCGGTTGAAATCCGTCACGACACACTTGGCGCCGGTGGTCTGATTCTCTTTGGCAAAACATCGCACCGAAACATAGGTCGCGACCAAGATGATCTGCGCCGTCGCGCTTCGCGGCTGGTCGAGAGTTGCGACCGCTTTCACCTCGATCTTTTTGGGCGGAACTGTGGTCCGCGGTGGAACGTAGAAGACGTCTGTTCCCGCGCCTTGGATGGTACCCGTTCCCGGAGTTCCACGGTTTACTCCGTTGACCAACCATTGGATCCCTGTCGCGGGGTTTGGCCAATGGGCAGACTTCAAAGACAGACGGACGCCGGGTGTACCGACCTTAATCAAACTTGTAGGAGGCTCGATTCTCAGGCAGGGCGTCCGGTTGCCTGCGGAGTCGGTAGGAGGGCACGAGGCCACATTGATCGTGACCGATACTGACATCGACTGGGTGCTGTCGATCGAAGATGTGGCGGTGATCTTGGGAGCATTATCCGGCGTCGTTTCCGGAGCTGTGTACAGCCCGTTGCCGGTTATCCATCCGCTGTCCTTTGTACCTCCCGCCACACCATTGACGGTCCAGAGAACCTGGACACCAGGGTGGCCAACGACTTGCGCAGCGAACGGAATCGTCCCGCCAAGAACGACGGTGGGATCGACCGGGGTCACGATCACGCTGCCGACGGCAACCACCGTGTGCGCGTTTTGCGAAGGCATCTCTTGTGGTGTGGCGCGGATGGCTAAGCCAAGCATCAAGGCTGGCAGAACGATGATCGTCACCGGCGAAGTCAGGCGAGATTTCATGATCCAAATTCCTCACTTTCGATAGGCAAGTTGTGCCCAGTTCGCCGTTAAAAACGGTCCGGATGAGCGGAAGCACCAGAAGGCAGATTTGTGCCCAGGAAGGCTTGTCGCGCGGGCCTTCCCGAAGCATGCCAGACCTTGACCACTTCGAAGACGATCACGGTGGCGTAGGTGACGGCGATCCAAACGCAGACTGCCTCGATCGGCAGTCCCCACCAAGCTCCAATCGATAAACCCATCATCTGGCGCGGCTGGTATCCCCACCAGCCGTAAGGAACGGCCAATGTCGCCTCCCAGAACAGACTCACCAGAACAATGATGAAAAGGGTCAGACTGAGTGCCCTCCAGTTAATGAAGCGCCGGGCCTCGGGAAAGAATGCTGCGGCAGGGATAAGGGCAGTCACCACCAAGAAGGTGAAATATCCAGGAAACCCGTCGGGTTCCGGCGACAGCCATTTCTTGTAGGCGATGGCAGCCACAATCAGCACGAGACCCACGACGAGAGACGTCGGATGGAATTTCAGCAAGCGGTCGACCTGCTTTGCCTCGAGGCTATAGTCCTTGACGTTGTAGGCGCTCAACCAAAACTCATCCAACCAAACGTAGATCAGCAGGACCGCCACGAAGCCTGTGAAGTAGAAGATGTACTCTTCGAGGGGAACCCACGTGCCCAGGGCGGGCGCGGGAATTCGCAAGGTAGCGCCGGGATTCCGGAAGCAGAGAAACTTGTCCGCAAAAAAGAAATCGAGGGCAAACCCGAACGGGACCAAAATCCAAATGGTCCGCCAGAAGGCCTTCTGTGGAATTTTCACGTCTTCGAGCGGAAGAAACCAGCCGCCGAGCACGAGAATCGGAATGATGAACAGAAGCAGGCTCCAGGTGTATCCATGCGGTGTGGGGTCGACACTCTGAACCTGAACAGTAGCCGGAGTGCGCACCGTGTGCAGCGCGATGCCTGCCGGTACGGCAAACATGGCAAACATCGCAAGCACAATCCAACCGCTCAGGCGGGGACTCGGAGGGTGGATGATGCGAGCTTTTCGTTTCTTGTCGAGCATAGTTGAGTACCTTCTCGTGCGGCGTCGAAATCCGCGATGCGCCGAGTGCTTCAGGGCGGATCACGTACCCGAATCGGTGTCGGATCAAAATCCAGTCTGGAGATAATACGAAGAGGCGAGTCGGCGCTCCTCCGTCGAATTGACAGAAATCCGCCGCGACGCCGCTAAGCGCCAGACATAACGATGAACGTGGGAAAGTCAGCGAGTAGAAGCCCCCTCGGATGCGCGACCCGTGCGAGTCCCGCTCTTCCGCTGCCGATGGACATACAAGCTATTCGCGCCCAACGAGAAAGTCAACAGTATCTGAGTGATTAATGGTGTGAGATGCTGGCCAGAAGAGTATCAGGCGACTTAGTAAAACTTAGAAGCCAGCTTTCACCCGAACCTTCTACCTAGATTTGGTTCACCGTACTAAGACAAGAGCCCTTGTCACTCATGGAGGCTGACCTATTCTCATTTTTCTTGTGTTCTTTTACCAACAATGGAGCTACAATTAACGCCTTCCCCGGGAACGCCATTGCTGTGGAGTTGAATATGGCCGCAAAAACCGGTGTTACGCTCATTGCATCCGATTCCAAGAATCCAATCGGTAAGACCAAACCAGGAACCAAACTCGAGGTGGTAAGTGTAACCTTGGCCACCGCTGCTTCCGGGAAGCGACCAAAGATTGGCGCTCGCCTGTGCGGCGGAACAAGCACTTGTCTCGCTGTGGTTGAAGTCTAAGCGGGAGCCGATGCGCTCACATTAGTTCATCGGAAGGCGGAGCTATGTCTGCTACCCAAGCTACTTTCTCGAACTCGCGGTATAACTTTGTTGTTCCCGTGGAAGGAGGCTGTCTGCTATACAGTTCGTTTTCGGGCGCAGTCATCCAGCTGGGCGGAGCTGATGCCGCGCTGGCCGGCAATTTGCTTGCTTCCCGGCCGCGGGAACTCGACTTAGAAGTCTTCCCCGACAGCCTGCTGGCGGACCTGGTAGCGGGTAGTTTCATCGTGCCCTCGGGCTTCGATGAACTGGATGCCGTGCGTGACCACTTCTGGCAGGCACGACGCGAGACAGCTTTAGCTCTGACTCTTACCACTACGCTCGATTGCAATCTGGGGTGTTACTACTGCTACGAGGACCGGTCGGAAGCGCGTCTGGAGGCGGCATCCGCTGCTGATGTCGTCACCTGGACACGTAGGCGATTGATCACGAGCGGAAAGAAGACGTTGCATGTCGACTGGTACGGCGGCGAACCGCTGTTGAACCAGGCGTTCATCGAGACTGCGTCGGTTCTTCTGCAGCAACTGTGCGTCGAGTTGGAGGTCGCGTTTTCGGCTTCGATCATCTCCAACGGCACCTGTTGGCCGGAAGACGTCGGTGCGTTCGTTCAGCGTCATAAGATAAGGCAGGCGCAGATTTCATTCGATGGAATGCGCCGCAACCACGACCAACGCCGTCGTTTTCGCGACAAGAACCAACCTGACTCGTCTTTCGATCTAGCCGTTTCGTTGGTCGATCAGCTGCTTGATTTCGTTCGCGTGGATGTTCGGATCAATATCGATCGCAAGAATCAGGCCGACGTGATTCCGTTTGTCGAATTTGCCCAGTCTCGAGGTTGGTTCCAGCGCAAGTTTCCCGCGGTGATTCAGCCCGCGCGCCTGTCGGCCTATAGCGATGCCTCGGCGTTCATGCGGAAGAGCGAGCTGACTCTGAGCGAATACGATGAACTTCGCGCCGCTGTCCGTGAGAGAGCGCGTGGGTATTTCTCGGTGGAGGAGTCGGAGGCGCCGGAAGGGTTTCCAGTCCCGCGATCCTCTGTATGCGCCGCTCTAGCCAACGACTCGGTTGTGGTCGGAGCCGATGACAAGTTCTATCGCTGTGGCTTGCAGGTGTCCGAACCCCATCGCGCGGTTGGCATGCTCCGCCCCGGGCATGCCAACCTGTTCCCCATCCTGGGCCAGGACGCTGGACAACAAAGTCAGCGAGCCTGGTGGGATGGCTTTGATCCGACCGTTCTACCATCTTGTTCGCGCTGCTCATTTCTGCCGATCTGCTGGGGCGGGTGCCCCAAGAAACATCTGGAAGGCGACGAGCATGCGCTTCAGGAACAGGGCGCATATTGGAGACGGAATCTGGCCCGGCTGGTCGCCGACGGCGTCGGCCGGAAACTGGATCGCCCGCTGGAACTGACCGAGTCAGATCAATTTCGGGATTGAACGGCTGTCACGACCGCCGGCGCCCGCGGGTTGTGATCTGCGAATTGAGGTTCGAAGTTAGTTTGACATCTCTCTCGAACAGTAAACTCCCCCTGCATACAATGACCTTTGACCCATCGCTTCCCTTCAGCAATTTAGACTTGCTTTGCAAGGCTCGTCGGTTCGGTGCAAAAGCTCTGTGCGAAGGAAAGGCAACAGAGGAGACCAGATTGTTGCCGACCCCTGAATCTGTTGTTGGTTGCCGCTCAGAAAACAAAGTAATTCACTCCACAGAAAGGCCGATGCGACAAGCCCTAACGATGGAGCCGAGGCGGTTGTCCCTTGATAAGTCAGCAAGCCGCATCCTCCCGGAGTGTCTCGAAGCCGATCAATAAACGGCGTTGTTGGTAGTGGCAGCGTCACGACCGTTGCCTCAGTCTCTGGGAATAGTCGCTTCGCAAGCGCATTGTCGGCAGGAATCGAATGCCAAGAGATACGTGGTCGGAGAAAGGAATCGCCTACACCTGCATCGAAAACCCAGGTATACCCGCCATTGATCGCCATTCGTCTGACGTCGAACTTATCCAAACCGAGAACCGCAAATTTGGAGTGTGTTTCAGATCGGTGCCAGCCCCATGTAATTTCCGTCCTATCGGAGTCTGCTCTCCATCCCCAAGACCGCACTCTCTCCCTCAAGTACTCGGCCTTGGCTTCTCCCTTCCAGGACTTCTCGGTCTCGATCAGAATCTGAGTCGACCAGTTTGCCGTCTCGAAAAAATCTTTGTCGAGTAACTGAACCTGCGGAGGCGGCCAAGTGCCAAGCGCGAGGAAGAAAAATAACGCAAGATAGGCTTGCCCCAGGTGCCCCAAGCCTACGAATTCCAGTCCCTCTTCCGGCAATTTTGGCAGTATGAGATCTTGGAACGGAAGCTCAATCTGAGTTGTGGCGAACTCCTCGCGATAACCCGGCAGTCGCGCTGCCAACGCCAGGGAGGCAAAGCCGAGATACCCGGCAAGAGCAAAACAGCCCAGTGGAGAGGCGCGCTCCGCCGAGTCGATCAGAGAACCATAGCGAATTGTCGCTTTCCTGGTGTCACCCCAGAGGGCAAGATCGGGCTTCGACGGCTGGCAACCGAGATAGATGCGTGTCGCATTGTCCGAGCACTGCCTGGGTTCGAAGTGACATCGCGGCCCGAGCGAAGCAGGCTGACGCAGTGGACGTTCAAGGCCGGCGGTAATTACGATGTGTCCGGAGAACTGGCGCTCGAGAACGGCTGCCAGAGCCCAAATGGCGGGCCACAAATCGTCTTCGGTTGCTCGCGCAGGGTCTGCAATGATCTCAAAGTCTCGCGCGAGCAAATCGACAGCCCGTTCCGGATCGTCAATCGCTTCGGCCTTCAGCAATCCGTTGATTATTCGGTTCTCATAGGCTTCCAAGAGAATTACTCCGTGAGCTTCACATGGGCTTTGACCTGCTCGGCAGAGAGGCGTGCCCATCCCTCAGAGGTGCGGATGTGTACCCCCATAGTCTCGAGGAGCCAAGGCTGGCGCCCATACCAGGGAACAACAATGGACCAGAATCCCCGCTTGGAGCAGAGTTGGTTCGTCTGGTCGATCCAACTGAGATCGACCCAGTCTTCCGGGTGCGTGTGAATTGCCGCGATCAAACGGAGTTGCTCACGGTTCAGTTCCTCGTACAGCCTAAATTTTGCTTCTTCCGTGAGCTGCATCGACCGCGGCCGCCCGCGGTCATCGCAAAGGCGATGATGGAAGTGGATGCGAACGGCCGTCCACTGGCGGCCGACAACGCGGCCAGAAAAGATGGCTGCGCTCTCGCGCCATGCAGCGCTGCGCTTCTGGAGTTCTGCCAAGGTCCCGTCAAACAATTTCCGGGGGACTACAAGTTCGGTTTCGAGGCCGGCAGCCGGTCGTAGCCCCTGGCCGGCAGATGCAGCAGTTCGCGCAGAAAATTCAGGTAGGCAACGATCTGGTTTTTCGGTTTCATCCATGCTTTCCGTTCCCTCCACTCCGGATGGTGTGTGAGACCGCCGGCATCCTGCTCCCAACAGATGAAAAGGTGGGGATGCTTGAACTTGATCCACTGCTCAAATGTGCCGTTTCCGCGCGGCCAGGCAGCTTCGATACATTGACGGGTCTCGGAATCGACAAACTTGCAATCAATCGGTTCTGCTCCATACTTCGGGCAGGTAAATCGCGCCAGATAGGACCGGTCATCGGGGGCAAACAGTCGGATGTATACGACGTCGCCAATCCTCTCGATGAGTTTCCAGAACTGCTGGTCCACACCGTGCGTGAACTCAGCCGAAATCAGGTCAGCCCCAAGCTTATCGATTTCGGCTGCCATACGGTTCCGGTCCAGGCTTCACAAGCCACACCGTCATGCATCCCTTGTGATGCCCGATATGGGAACGGTCGTTCAGCACCGGTCCTGTCGGACTGCCCTCGTGGAGTTCGAGATTGGCGCAGGCATCAGGCGGCACTTCGAAGTGCCCGCAGCCCCAATGATGGACACGCGCCCAGGGGGCGCGAGCAGGGAAGAGGTGTTTGGCATCCTCCGACTCGAAGTGGAGGTCGATACAGACTCGCCGATGGCGCCACTTGTTCCCATGGCGCAGACATTCGCTCACCTTGGATTGCGGAGAGAACTGGATGTCTCCGACGCCGAGGTCCAGCAGCAATTCCTCAACGGGAATTTCGGCGCTCAGTGCAGCCGGTTGCAGAAATGTGGCCAAGTCCGAATCCTGGCTGGAAACCTCGACCTCAATGGTCCGAGTCTGTTGCTGGTCTTGTTCAATTTCGACGATGACAACCATCACGACCTCCAATTGCGAGTGGACCTCGACTCCTCGACAGTATTTGAGATCGCCGCCGCTGGCCCTCGGTTGCCCGAACTGCGCCAAAAGCGTCTATTGCGGCACTCGAACACTGTTGCTAGAATCATACGAGCTTAGAATGGGCGTTGCAAGAGTCGAAATTCGTTGCGAATCAGCAACATGGAGAACAATGGCGGAAAAGCAAATCGATCTGGAAGCGCTGGTCGCCGCGGTGGACGCACAAAGGAAGTCGAAGGGCTTGTCGTGGCGGCAAGTCGCAAAAGAAGCGGAAGTGAGTCCCTCTACACTTACGCGGATGCAGCAAGGAAAGCTGCCGGACGTCAACACCTTCAGCGCGCTTGTGCAGTGGCTGCACATTCCCGCGGAGCGGTTCATGGTGCAAGGCCATCCCATGCAGCGGAAATCCCCGAATCCGATGGCCGTGGCGTCGACCTTGCTCCGCGGAAAACGGGAAGTCTCGCCGCGGGCGGCGAAGGCCCTCGAGGAACTGGTCCAGGCGGCGTTCAAATTGGCCAAGGAGCTGAAATAGGTGACCTTGCGGCGCGGATTCAAATCCGAGGCGGAACGGATAGCATCCGAACTCCGTGCCGAATTGGACCTCGGTCCGTTGGACAAACTCGATCCCGCACAGCTGGCGGAGCATCTCGGCATCCCAGTATTTGGGCTCTCCGAGCTCGGGCGTTTTGACGGGGCGCGAGGCGGTTTTATCCACGTGTTGCAAAACGCGGAGCGCGATACATTTTCAGCAATAACCGTGTTCGTCGGCGAGCGCCGCCTGATCATTCATAATGACAGCCATGCACCTACGCGGCAGGCGAGCAACGTAACCCATGAATTGTCCCACTGTGTTCTCGAACACCCACCAAGCCCGGTTCTGAGTCCGGAAGGATGCCGCAACTGGAACTCGCAATTCGAGGAAGAGGCGGATTGGCTGGCCGGCGCGCTCTTGATTCCCCGGGAAGGAGCGCTGACCTTGACCAAGCGAAACTGGACCCTCGAACGGGTCGCTGCCCAGTATGGTGTCAGCGAGCAACTGTGCCGCCGACGCATCAACGAGACCGGTGTCGCCATTCAGGCGCGACGTTGGGCGGCAGGCTGGTAATCGAGTCAGTTGGTTCTCAACTGGCCTGCTTTCTTTTACAGGCTGTTAATTTCTAATGGGCGTCTTTCCTTCCTCAGCTCAGGATTTTCGCGCAGCTTTCCATTTTGCCCAGCGGGCGCGCTGGGCCTTAGCAATCTTCTTGCGGGCCGCTGCAGACATCCTTCTCCGCTTTGGACTCGATTTCTGACCTCTGCCTGTTGTCCGTGATTTACTAACGGCGCCAAGTGCAGCCAAGGCCTGGTCCAGTTGTTCGACTTTCTTCTGGGCTTCCTGTCTTTCCTGGCGCAGCTGCGCCACTACTTTTCCCAAGTTCGACATGAGTTCCCTCGGGCTGGAATTGTAACAGCCATCCTACGCTAGCGTTCCACTTCAAGACCTCTCTTCGACTCAACACTTCAACTTAACACTTCCCGTTGCTCTGCCAGCCCGATCCGATCCATCAGGAGAAAAGTCATGCGACTGCGTGCCAACGAGTTATGCCCAATTCACCGATCAGTTTCCTGCTGCGGACGGGAAACGATTCCCAAGCCAAGGCAGATCCGACTGGGAGTCAAACGGGTCGAAGACCCGCGCCATCCGCGCGGATACCGGGAACTGCGATCGCCCGCCGAGATGCGGTTATGCCGGATCCGGCATAACCGCATGTATGCCGACTCCCGGATTATGCCGAGTGGTTACTGCGCATGGCAGTTGGGCGGAGGGCGCGTTGCGTACTGAGTCGGCATAATCAGAGGCTTTCCAGGAAGGCCAGAAGTTGGTCGTCAGGTCTGTACCGGACCAGTTTGATCCCTAGGGGCTCAGTGCGCGACAGGGCTTTCTCCTTCAAACGCATATCCGCGTGGAGGTACATCTGCGTACTCTCCGCCGATTCGTGGCCCAGCCAGAGCGCGATTACAGCGCGATCGACACCGTGATAAAGAAGATCCATAGCAGCGCTGTGCCGCAGCACGTGCGGGGAGACGTTCTTCTGTTTGAGGGAGGGGCAAGTCCGCGCGGCAAGATGGGCGTACTTGCTGATGATGTGCTCGACCGCATCGCGACTGAGCCGACCGCCACGAATACTGGGAAACGCGGGATCGTCGGGTTTGCCAGCGCGTCTGCGTAGCCAGGCATCGAGCATTATCGCCGTCTCCGGACGGAGCGGCGTGCAACGTTGTTTTCTGCCTTTTCCTGCACAACGCACATGCGCCCCGGTTCCCAGCACGACGTCCTGACAGTTCAGCTTAACCAACTCAGAAACACGCAGGCCGGTCTGTACCGCAACCAGGAGGAGGACTCGGTCCCGGTTCCCGATCCAAGTGGCAGGGTTTGAACCGGCGAGCAAGGCATCAACTTCTTCCCGGTTAAGAAACTCGATCGGCCGTCGGTCGTATCGTTTGTTGGGCATCGCCAAAATCCGCTGACAATGGAGGCTGTACGAAGGTTCTTCCAGGGCCACGTATCGGAAGAAGGAGTGGACGGCTCCCAGTCGGGCATTTCGTGTCCGAGCACTGTTGTTGCGCGTGCTCTCCAGATTTTCCAGGAAAAGACCAATGAAGGGCGCATCGAGGTCTTCAACCCGAAGCTGAGACGGCATTTTGCCGAGTCGTTCTTTGGCGAACTGCAGAAGCAGACGGAAGCAGTCGCGATATCCAGCGATGGTGTGCGGGCTGGCTTGTCGTTGACGCAGCAGGCGATCGGTAAAGAAGGATTGCAGGAGAGCGGGGAAACATCCGCACATCATGGATGCACCTCCCGTTGAATGAGTCGGTCGGTGGCCAGCTGAAGAAGTTCGGGCACCGCTTCGAGATACCAATACGTATCGCTCACATGGACGTGCCCCAGGTAGGTGCTCAGTTTGGGAAGCTCTCCTTCGACATCGAGGCCGTCGCGGTACCACTGGATCAATGTGCGCGTAGCAAATCGGTGCCGCAGGTCATGAAGCCGTGGACCGCAACCGTAATGCGCGGCCGGTGCGCGCAGGCCGACTTGTTGTGAGAGCCTTGCGAAGTTGTATCGCACCGTCTGAGCAAGGATTCGGCGCCCGCCGTCGGAAAGGAAGAACGCCGAAGTGGATGGTGCAGGACAGATACGATCTCGGGCTTCGGCGTACCTGTTCAAGGCTGCCACCGTAGTGGAATGAAGCGGCACGTAGCGGGATTTTCTGAACTTCGTTTGCCGGACATGTAGAACCCCTTGATCAAGGTCAACATCGGGTTTCTCCAGACCAACGACTTCATTCAATCGCATTCCAGTTGCGGCCAGCAGGCCGAAGAGGGTGGTAAAGGTGCGAGCACGGAGCCCCTTGGATGAAGGCAGTTGCTGCGTTCGGCAAAGGAGCCTGGCGATCTCCTCGTCACTGTAGATATAAGGAGGCTTACGCCGGTAGTGGTAGGGGAGGAGATCGGCAGAGGGAATCTCGGTGAGCGGTTCCGTAGCGCTGCACCAGATGGCAAAGCGCCGGACGATGCCCAGGCGTATGGCCCAATATGCCGGCTCAGCTTCGGCGGGTCGAGTCGCCCAGAGCAGCGCCAACTCCGTGGTGATGTGTGTGGCGCCCTCGGCCTGGAGAAACACGACAAAGTCCCGTAACAGACTTCCGGGTTGCCGAAGTTGGAATCCGAGGCCGCGGCGGACGCTGATGTAGTCGTCCAAAGCCTGTTCGATGTGGGTCATCGTTCGCCTCCTATTGGCCAGGGGTGAGCCAGCGAACGCAGCCCGTCGAAGTCAACCTTGGCGTAGATTTCCGTTGTGTTGGGGCTTCGATGGCGGAGGACTTCTCCGATTTCTCCCATGGTTGCTCCGGAGCGAAGCATAGAAGTCGCCAGACTATGACGAAGTACGTGCGCACCTTTGCGGGGAGGATGCAGGTTCGCACGCTCGATTGCGCAGCGGACGATGGTTCCCACTGTCCCGTGGGCCGCGAGCCCACGGTGCGGCGCTTTCATGCAGACGAAAACCCGGCGTGTTGGGCAGGCGGGTCGATCGCGGCGCAGGTAGGAGGCTAACGCGTTGCCTGTATCGTCCGGGAGAGGCATCCGATCAAGCCGCATCCCCTTCCCGCGGACCAGGATTTCACCCGTTCTCCAGTTAATATCTTCGAACTGGAGAGCAACCACCTCGCCGGCGCGAAGTCCGAGACGGGCAAGCAGCAGAAGGATGGCGTAGTCACGGCGACCCATCGGAGTACCTAAATCGCAGGCCTTCAGTACACGCTGGACTTCCTCCGGGTTGAGGTACTTCGGCAGCGAGGACTGCGGCCAGTTCGGTATCGAAGGAACCGCGGCGGCAAGATCGACTCCGATTTCTCCCTTCTGAAACAAGAACCGCAAGAAGGAGCGGAATGCTGTCGCCAGCAACTGCGCTCGCTTGATGCCGAGGCTCCGACCATTCCGCAAAACAAAACTGCAAACATCGGAGGCTTTTAAGTCGGAAAGAAAAATCCGTTCTCCTCCGAAGCGGTCAACGAGAAACTTACGGGCATAAGACCGGTATTCGATAATCGTGGCAGGGATGACCCCACGTTCCGAACGTAGGTACCGCTCGTATGCGTTCAGGATGTCAGCCGGAGGCGATTGTTCCGCAACCAGCTTTCGATGAGGGATAACATCGTATTTCCGCAGGTGATCGAGAAACTGCGCCAGGGTTGCCAAATCAAATCGTCGCGTTTTGTGCTTGTGCTTAGAAAAAGTCTGTACTAGCTGCTCGTCAATATCGGCCATCGTACGTCTGCTTTGCCCCAACCACCACCCAAAGGCCGCCAGCAAGTACAACTTGTCTTGAATGGTTCTGGTTCGATAGCCGCTTTCCCGCAGGAACGTTGCGAATGTTCGAAGCTGACATTCCAACGGGTTGCCCTGAATCCGCTTCTCTGGCAAGGGACTGTGTCGCATCGGCACCTCCGTCTTCCTGGCTTTGTCACCAGGAAAAAGACGGGAGGATTATGCCGAATACGACCGGGGATTCACACGGGGAACTTCGCTCCGGCGGCGGATCTGTCAAAAGGGCGGTACAGTCCACTCGGCATAATCCGAGAGTCGGCATACATGCGGAAGTTGCTGAACCGGAAGGTTCGGCAACAGGGTGGCATATGCGCGATCTGTCATCTCGAATTCACGGATTACAACGATATTGTTTCGGATCACAAAAAAAACCCCAAAGGCATGGGCGGTGCGTGGCGAGACGATCATCCGGACAATATCCAGGCAACACATTGGTGGTGTAACGAAGAAAAAGGATCGACTCGAACGGATGAATAAAGCCCGACTCTTCGCCATATCAGAAACTCGCAAGGCGGCGAAATTCTACGTGGGAGGTTGCCTGCAGTGACATTCGAAGAGTCGAGAACGTTGCGCATTAACGAAAGGATCATCTGGGCGGCGCCGGATGATCGTGGCTGCCGTCATGATCTAAGGGGCCAAGTTTTGCGCCTAACAAATGAACGGGTTGGCATCGCTTTGGCTGACAATACCTATCATCTTGTGAGTCCGCGATACTTGCGAAGGGAAGACCGACGCTTGTGGCTTCAAGATGCAGAAAAGGATCTGAAATGACGTGTAGCTGCGAAGATCGCGACCGACCGTCTCCGACTAGTTCTTCCCGACATCTGTGCGACTGACATCACGGTGGTCGCTTCCCAAATGAGTGCAGTACTCCACGCAATCAAATCGTAATCCGCAGGCCGTACACTGTTGCTTCAATTCCTCCGTTACCCTCGCGCCGACTGGTTGGTGTCTCTCTTCTACTCCACCTCCCTCGATTAGCAGGGGAGAGTTCTGGAACGCGAGCGCGGTCTTCCGCATCGTTTTAACTTGTTCGATGGTCCAATTCAAGGCAGACTCTACAATCTGATCGTTGACCTGAATCGCTAGCAGTCGCTCTTCCTCTTCGGCCTCGTTGACGAAAAACAAGACACAGCGTTTAGGCAGTTCTTGGGCTTTATCTCGATATAGCGCCGCGTATGTCAGTAGTTGCCGAACGTAGTCAGCGATATACTTCGTGTTAGCTTTGGTGCCCTTGTAATCCCAAATCTCAACGTCGCCGGTAACCGCAGCGACGCGGATAGGGGATCGCTCTCCATTTAGTTTCGGGTGATCCGTCCACACCCAACTGCGTGCGTACTCGAGCGGTTGACGCTGCTGGATCACGACGTCTAAGACACCGGTTAGCAGGAGTCGTTCCTTCCCCCCAAACTGAGCAGGGATCAGTTTTTTCACGGCACGCAATTCGTACTCGCTGTGTTGAGCTCCTTCGATGGCCGCTCTTACGGTCGAATGCATGGAACTCGGATACAGGTTCTTCAACACGCGATCAATCGTGGCGTCTTTGCCTTCGAAAGTGGTTCGAATTCCACGAGCCCACAGGACTTTGAAGTACGTCATCAGTTGTTGTTTTAGCGCTTCGCGGGTGGCGTGTTGTCCGGTTTCGCTGTAAACGCGCGTCAACCACTCCATTGCGTGATGGATGAGCCTTCCCTCCATCGCTTGCACTTGCTCGTAGGGATAGAAACCGGCCTGACGTTCATAGCACCATGCACGCGGACACCTCCGGTGCCCCAAGAGATCGCCAGTGTAGGACACTTCGATGACATCACGCATGGTGATACTCCTTCACCTGAACTGCGGCGGAGTAAGGGTGAGGTTTCCCCTTAATGGTCGAAAAAATCTCCCCAATCCCAGGGTTCAGAGCGAAGTAGCCATTCTCCCCTAGAGACGGGTCGTGCAAGATAGTCAGGGAGGCGCGGGGACGTGTGATCGCGACGTAGACTTCGCGCTCTCGGTCGGCGACGGATAGATTCACCGTCTGGCTGTCGGACGTCTCCAGTCCTCCCACAAACGAGTAAGCAACTGGAACGCCACTGAACAATCGGGTTCGAAGCGCAGGTCCTAAATCTGGATCTCGGCCTGTCCAAGCTGCGTAGACATGGTCGAATTCCAACCCTTTGGCCTGGTGGAATGTAATCATCAGCACCGCATCTTCCTCAAAGGCTTCCACTTCAAGGTCGTCCAGATGTGAGTTCTGCAGGTATCCGCCAAAGATTCCGAGAAAATTCCAGAATCGTTTGGGCCAACGAAACTTGCCGGCTGTCTTGCTGACTTCAAGCGGCTGATCCAAGGATTCCATCGATCGGCGAGTGGGCGCGATGTTGGCCTCGAGCAGTTGAGTGAAGAGGGCCTGCCGGAACAGGGAGAGAGTGAAACCGGAGTGCCGGAACAGCGGAAAGGCGAGCAGGCGGGCAACGAAGCCAGCCAATGTGAGTCTCGCTTTCGTGTTCGCTGGCAACTGCGTCAGATTGGTGCGAATCTCATCGACAAAGTGCACAACCTCGGCGCGATCTGCGGAGGGCGAACCGATAGCTCCGCCGTTGGCCTTTATAAAGGATTTTTGAAGGGCCGCGTGACGATCATTAATTGGGAAAGCTGGCGGCTCGGATCGGGCATGGTTTTTCTTCGCTGCGTCCTGCGTTGACGCCCAAACTTCGATTCGTCGTCCGTTCTTGCCGATCGGTGCGAGTGATACGGGGTCAATCAGATAGGAAACCAGACCGAGAAGCATTGAAACCGGCGATTCATTGTTGCCGGCGGTTTTGTTTCTAGGGTTGTAAACTCGCATCCCCTTATCTTTGATCGCGCGATGCAAAGCCAAGATGGGTGACTTTCTTGTTCGGTATTCCATTTCACTGGTGCTGAAAGCGAGTACCGCAGCACTGGGCACCGGTTGCTCTGCAACCTGAGGTCGGCCAGCACCGATCGCGTCTAACTCCTCAGCGACGACCTTACACAGATCCTCCCAAGCGCCAGCGAGCAGCCGAACTGGTTTTCCGGAGGCGGCCTTTGCACCCGGAACAATTGTCTTTGGCATCGAGATCTTCGAAAGGAGAGTCTGCTGCTTAAAAGCTTCGCTAAAGGAAACAACGTTTCTCGAACTGCGATAGTTGGTGGCCAGCGTTTCACGTCGATAGGGAACGGAGTTCGAATGGCAGTGCGGTTCGAGCCCCTGGAAACACTCAATATCGGATCCACGGAACCGATAAATCGCTTGATCATCGTCTCCGACGACCGTCAGCTTCGTTGACTGACTCTTCAACCATTCTGTATGGATGGCAAATTGAATCGGATTCGTATCTTGAAATTCATCCACCAAGACGTGTTCAAACGCTTCGATAAGCGAGGATTGTCGGCTTAGGAATCTCTTTTGAATCGTCGCAAAATCCAAAATGCTGTTCTCATCTAAGTACTGCTCCCAGCGACTCTGCAGCTTGGACAAGTCTTCGGTGAGGCCTTTTGGACCATGAACCAACTCAATGCCGTTCCTTGTGCCGGATGATTGGCATCTCGGGATCCAAGTCTCGGTGTGTTGTGCCATCAGTTCCGTGATCAAAGTGACCCGCTGCATAAGTCGAGTAGGCCAGTCGTCCTCCCACGGCGGGCGAAACAAAGCGACGAGCGCGTCACATTGCTCGAGTCGGTTCAGAACCTTTGGAGGCTCGGGAGGAGTTGAGTAACCTAAGTTATATCGATAGGTCCGGGCAATCCTCACGGAGGTCTCTGCTTCATCGATGACTTGCGTGCCCGCTTCCATGTACCCCAAGTCGTATTCAGCGAGCAGTTGATCGCAGAGACTGTGCAGGGTGCCAACTCTCAAATTGTGGACTTGCGGGTCGGCGATGGTGAGCGCTTTCTCTTCTCTCCCAATACGCAGGAATTCGTCGCAGCGTTCCACAACACGAACCTGTAGTTCGGTTGCGGCACGGTTCGTGAAAGTAGTCACCAGCAGGCGGGTCGCGGGCGTGGACTTGACAAACAGTTCATACAGGACTCGCCAGACCAGAACCTCAGTCTTGCCCGAGCCGGGACCAGCCAGAATCTGGAGAACGTGGTCCGAGGGTAGAACTTCGATTGCCTTTTTTTGCGCCGATCCTTCTTCCAGTTTCTCGCGGCCGAACGAAACCAGAACGTCGTCAAGAATCTCGAAAAAGGCTTCAGGACTGACAGTCGACTGGACTCGGAGAGTGGAGTTCATACTGACGAAACTCAACAGTTCAGAATTGACTTCGGTCACATGTGGTAAAGCGGGTTTCCCTGGGATGTCGAGACCGAATTCTGCTGCCAAGTTAGCGCGGCAGTAGGATCGCAGCAAGTTACCTTCGTGGTCTCAGGCAATTTCTAGCTGAAGTTCGAAACGAGCGACTAGTCCAGCGAACTCTTCCTACCCCTGATAAGTCCACGGAAACCTCCTTCTGCCCCTTCATGACAGGACAGACCTGTTGCATCGTGAAAAATGACGCTGCGATTGCCCCCCTCGCCTGCGATCAGACGCTTCTGTAGTAAGCACTAAGCCTTTTTTCCACAGATGTTTATCGATGAGGGACTTGCGGCGTTTTGCCGTTGGAATAGCATGAAACAGTACGGAACGATCTGAAACGCCATGGTACGGGTTGAAACCAGCGATGTCAGTGACGATTGACGGACACGAGTACTACACAGCGGTCGAGATCATGAAAAGGATTCGGATCTCAAGGACTACCCTTTGGCGCTGGAGGTCGGAAGGAAAGATACCCGCCGGGCGACTCTATCGCGGAGGCACGATCGTGTTCACGGTCGAGGAACTTAGCGAGATTCGAGCGTTTGCCAATCGACTAGAACCGGTTCAGGGACTGAATCGGGATCAGTTGAATTTGTTTAATGGAGGGCAGCTACGACGATGAATCGACGACGGGCAGTTGTGTTATTAAGCGGCGGACTCGACTCCACGACAACGCTCGCGATCGCGAAGGAGCAATGCTTCCTGCCGTTCGCGTTGAGTTTTCGCTATGGCCAAAGACACGAATTCGAATTGCAAGCCGCCGCGAAAATCGCTCACGCCGCGGGGGTGGAACAGCACGCCATTGTCGACATCGATCTACGTAGTTTTGGTGGCTCAGCGCTGACCAGTGATATCGATGTTCCCAAGGGTCGCAGCACAGACGCGATGTCAAAGGGAATACCAATCACATATGTGCCTGCAAGGAACACGATCTTTCTTTCCTTCGCACTGGCATGGGCAGAAGTCTTGGAATCGAGCGACATTTTTATTGGCGTCAATGCCCTAGATTACAGCGGCTACCCCGATTGTCGTCCGGACTTTATCGGGGCTTTCCAGACTCTGGCGAACCTGGCCACCAAGGCCGGAGTGGAAGCAAAGACGAAAGTCGCGATTCACGCGCCTCTTATCAATCTCAGCAAAGCCCAGATTATTAAGAGAGGTACAGAGTTGGGCGTCGACTATTCGCTAACCAGTAGTTGCTACGATCCCAACGGACTTGGGGAGGCCTGTGGATTGTGCGATTCGTGCCAACTCCGGAGAAAGGGATTCTTGGAATCCGGGATCGTCGATCCAACCCGGTATCGTCTTGCCCAGGTGCCAGCATGAGTTATGCGGTCAAGGAAATTTTCTACACGTTGCAAGGCGAGGGGGCACAAACGGGCCGGCCTGCCGTTTTCTGCAGGTTCGCCGGTTGCAATCTTTGGTCAGGTCGAGAGGAAGATCGAGCAAAAGCCGTGTGCCAATTCTGCGATACCGACTTTGTTGGAACTGATGGAGCAGGCGGCGGCCGATTCGAAACGCCCGACGCACTAGCGGTGGCTGTGGCGACCACCTGGCCGCACCATGATCGACGGTCGAAGCCGTTCGTGGTCTGTACCGGAGGCGAACCCCTTTTGCAGTTGGACCGACCCCTAGTCGAATCGCTTCATGGGGTTGGTTTCGAAGTTGCCATTGAGACGAACGGAACACACATGGCCAGTTCGGACATCGACTGGATCTGTGTTAGTCCCAAAGCGGGGGCGCCCCTCAAGCTTCGGTCCGGCCACGAACTAAAACTCGTCTTCCCACAAACTGGTGCGCCACCGGAAATGTATGAGCAACTCGATTTCCAGCATTTCTTCCTCCAGCCGATGGATGGTTCCGCGCGGGAAGCGAACACGCGCTTGGCCTTGCGCTATTGTTTGGAGCATCCGCACTGGCGACTTAGTTTACAAACCCACAAGCTCTTGAACATTCCGTAAGAAGGAGGACAGACGATGGAGATTTTTAAGGAGTTCACAATCGAAGCCGCGCATCGTCTGCCCAATCTACCTGCCGATCACAAATGTGCTCGACTTCACGGCCACTCTTTCCGCGTCGCCATCCACGTGCGCGGACCCCTGTCAGATTCAGCCGGTTGGTTAGTCGACTTTGCGGACATAAAAAAGGCCTTCCAGCCTTTACACGATGAACTCGACCACAGCTATTTGAACGAAATTAACGGCCTCGACAATCCGACAAGCGAGAACCTGTCGAAGTGGATCTGGAGGCGTCTCAGGCCCACTCTGCCACTTTTGAGCCAAGTTGTGGTGCGGGAAACATGCAGCAGTGGATGCATCTACGCTGGGGAGGACGAAAGCTAATGGAAGATGTCCAAGGAAGGCGTGATACGCGCGAGGTCGCGCTCGACAAGGTGGGTGTTTCCGGGCTGAGGTACCCCATTGTCGTGCTGGACCGCGAGAACCAACAGCAGCACACGGTTGCAACATTGAAGATGTCAGTCAACCTGCCGCATGAGTTCAAAGGGACCCACATGAGTCGGTTCATCGAGGTTCTTAATGAGCATCGAGGGGAAGTCACCATGCACACTGTGCCAAGTATTCTGCGCGATCTTCGTCGGAAGCTAGACGCTGAGAGTGCGCACCTTCATGTGGTATTCCCGTATTTTCTGGAGCGACGAGCCCCTGTCACAGGGGCAAGCGCGCTCATGGATTATGAATGCTCGTTTGATGCGGCCGTCAATGGCGGCAAAGACAGGTTTGTTTTTGGCGTACGTGTACCGGTCACCAGCCTCTGTCCTTGCAGTAAGGCCATCAGCGAATATGGCGCCCACAATCAGCGGGGCTACATTACCATTGATGTGCAAAGCGCTCGCGATGCGAATAACAATTATGAGTTGATCTGGTTTGAGGAACTTATCGCAATCGCGGAACAATCAGCCTCGGCGCCCGTCTATCCTCTGCTCAAGCGCGCGGATGAGCGACACGTGACCATGCAAGCCTTTGACAATCCAGTTTTTGTGGAAGACATGGTTCGCAACGTTGCTCTCGCTTTGAGGAATGATTTGCGGGTGGCATGGTTCCGCATCCATGCTCTAAACCAGGAGAGCATCCATAACCACAGTGCATTTGCGGACGTAGAGTGGGCACGCCCTGAACTCAAGGCCGTCCAGGATGTAGCGTTTGCCGAAGATGCTTGCGCATGATGCTGAGTTCGGATTTAGCCCGGGGGGTTGTCGTTTCAGTCTTGGACTTCGGATTTCTAAATGAGCAGAGCAGTCAACATCATCGTCACCTGCACGAGTCGAAAGACTCAGAATCCGCTCAGGGGCTATCGCGCAGGTGACTTACACGATAAGAGCATCTCAACCCGCGCACACCGTTGGATCGAAAGGCTCCGCGCAAGGGGCAACTCCCAGACGAGAGCCTCGGCTTTGTATTGTGGCGAGTACTGGTCTATCGTCCGATCTCTTCCGGCGATTGCGCGGAAGTCGGGACTCTCTCTTCGCTTTTGGATTTGCTCGGCTGGTTACGGTCTCATCTCACCGGAGAGCGAAATCCAGGCCTATAGTGCAACGTTCTCGCCTTCTGAGCGTGATTGTGTCACAAGCGGCTTTGATGGGGAAGCCAGAAAGGAGGCAGCCCGGTTGTGGTGGCAAAGCATGGCCAGGTGGTCCGGCCCAAAAGGCAGCGAGTTGCGGAGTCTGACTTCGGTCGCGCGCCGGTACCCGCGGACGCCACTCCTGGTGGTAGCATCCCTCGACTATTTATCCGCCCTTGAAGAAGACCTGAGTGACGCCGTGGAGGCATTGTCGGATCCGGGGCGATTGTTGATCATTTCCGCTGGCACGAGGACCTTTGGGAAGCTTACAGATCATCTGTTGCCTTGCGATGCCAGATTGCAGCCCGTCTTGGGCGGCACGAGGGGATCGCTGAACATCCGGATCGCGAGACTACTTCTCGAACGGGCCGGGGACACACTCCTCAATGTTGAGCGGGCGGGCGTTGAACTTGGTAAACTTCTCAGCAAGCTACCTCCCATCGTTGGGTATCATCGGCGGGTCGTGACCGACCAACAGGTCCGGACTTTTATCCGACTGCAACTGAACCGGAACGGAGTCGTATCGCGGAGTGTTTTATTGCGAAGATTCCGCGATAGCGGCAAAGCGTGCGAGCAATCTCGCTTCGCTAATCTTTACAGGCAAATGGTGATCGATGAGAAGGTCGCGTAAGCGCTCGGCGCCAAGGAGCGCCATTCAACGTCGGGCGCTCCGCATCGAGCAAAATGACAGGCACCCCCTTTATGTCTTTTGTCTGACGGGGGACGAAATTCTCGCAGTGGCCGACATATCGCGCCTTTCCCGGAACGACGTCGGCAAACTGATTGGGTACCAACGGCCCCATGTGAAACGGCATATTCAAGACATCGTCGAGTACTTGAATAGTGACAACATTCTTTTCCCGAACTCGCTCATTTTGGCGCTCTCGTCAAAAGTACGGTTTCGGGCCAGTCGCGGGCCAGTTGCGGGGGACGGCCTGGTTACTCCTGGGGTCGTCGAGATTCCGCTGACCAAGAACGGTCACAAAGCAGCGTGGATCGTCGATGGCCAGCAGCGCGCATTGGCGATTTCAAAGTCCAACCGGCGTGATTTGCCAGTCCCCATCAATGCGTTTGTCGCCGACGAGGTCGAACTGCAACGGGATCAGTTCCTACGTGTCAACAATACAAAACCGCTACCGCGAGGATTGATCACGGAACTGCTTCCTGAAGTCTCAACCCCGCTTCCGGCGAATCTGCAGGCTAAAAAGATCCCATCAGCGCTGTGCGATTTGTTGAACACAGAGGCTCATTCTCCCTTCCATAAACTCATTTCTCGCGCCTCGACACCCCAGGAGAACAAACGAAGCGCCGTGGTTGCCGACACATCGATCATCAAAATGCTGCAGGAGAGTTTGGCTAACCCATCCGGTTGCCTGTTCCCTTATCGCAATATTGCGACGGGTGAGACTGACTTTGACGCGATTTGGGCGACTCTATTAGCCTACTGGACTGCCGTGAAAAAGACTTTTCCTGACGCCTGGGGAAAGCCACCTACGAAGAGTCGATTGATGCACGGCGCCGGCATAAGGGCTATGGGCAAACTGATGGACCGAGTGATGGGCTCAATTGATCCCACCGGACACGGCGTTGTGGCACACGTCCAGCACGAATTGCGCTCCATTCAGCCAGTCTGTCATTGGACGGAAGGGCGGTGGACTGAGATTGGAAATCTAAATTGGAACGAGATTCAGAATGTGCCCGGACACATTCGAACACTTTCCAATGTCTTAGTACGAACCTACGTACAAGGTCGAGGCGCTCGATAGATGAAATTCTTTTTCCCCGACAGTCAGGATCAAGTTGACCCAAGTTTCAACTTTGAGACCGAACAGCGCTCCGGGTTGAGGCTTCGCCACCGAGACGACCACTATGCTCACGAGGAATTCAAAGCGACCCCATTCGACGGAATTCTCTTGTCCATGGCGATGGTTGAAAGCGGCCGGTATACACTTCCGCAGAAACATCGCCTCCATCGCGAGGGCATACGCCAGTTCTTTCGTCTCGAGGACAAAAGACTAGAGACCATGGGCGATTGCGGCGCCTTCTCCTATGTCCGGGAAGACTATCCTCCTTATTCGGTTAGCCAAGTCATCAATTTCTATGACGATCTCGGCTTTGACTATGGAATCTCCGTGGATCACGTCATCCTGGGCTTTGACACGCGAATGGATGAACACTCGGCCCCGAAGGAGTGGAAACTGCGTCAGGAGATTACGCTCGAACTGGCAACCGAGTTCCTCCGGGAACATTCAAGCCGCGGAAGCAGATTTGTGCCTCTCGGGGTAGCCCAGGGGTGGAGTCCGGAGTCCTACGCATATTCTGTCGAGCAATTGCAGAAGGCCGGTTTCTCATACATCGCCATGGGAGGGATGGTTCCTCTGAAGACGCATGAGATCTTGGCTTGCCTCGAACGAGTGAACCAATCCCGCCACGAGACTACACGACTGCACCTACTGGGTGTGACGCGTTGCGAACAAGTCCGCGAGTTCGCCAAATTTGGTGCGGCGAGTTTTGACAGCACCTCCCCACTCCGCCAAGCCTTCAAGGATTTGAAAGACAACTATTGGACGCTTGACCGGACCTTCTCCGCCATCCGGGTACCGCAAGTACAAGCCAACCCATCGCTGCTGAAAAAGATCTTGGCGGGAAAGGTGAACCAGGCTGAGGCCAGACGTCTGGAACAGGAGTGCCTGAGGACATTGCTGATGTTTGATTCCGGCAATGCCTCGGTCGAGACGGCGCTCGCTCCGTTAGTCGAATACGAGAAACTCTATGATGAAGGTCCTAGCCGAGCCGAGATCTATCGTGAGACCTTGAGTTCGATCCCCTGGAAAAGATGCGATTGTGATATATGCCGACGGATAGGCATTCACGTAATTTTGTTCCGTGGAGCCGAACGGAATCGTCGTCGCGGGTTTCACAACATCTTCGTTTTCTACCAAAGATTGCATCGCGAGTTGGGCCAGGAACAAGAAATTGCATGCTCCGCATTGGCCCCAGGAGGGCTAAAGTAATGTCCAGTCGGTTTTTGAGATTTCCCGCACTCGAGATCAGGCAGGGATCCAACCGGGTTCTATACAGCTTCGCCGCGGATGGGAAAGATGTTTACTCGTTTGCCGCGATTTCCCGAATCCGCCGAGAGAACCAAGGAGAAGTTTGCGGGTACCAACGTCCAGAAGTTCTGTCCCACATCGCCGAAATCAGAAAATACCTGGAGTGTTCGGATCCGATGATTCCCAATGCCATCGTGATCGCTTTTGACGAAAGGGTGCGTTTCGAGGCGGTCGATGACTCTGCTGCGACCGGTTTCAGTCGAGCGGGGGTCTTGGTTGTGCCGATCCACGAAGGCATGCCGGACCACGAGAAGCCGGGATGGATCGTGGATGGCCAACAACGGATGGCCGCGATTCGAGAGGCATCCATTCATTCCTTCCCAATCTGCATCACAGCTTTCATCGCCAAAGACGAGATGGAGCAGAAAGAGCAGTTCATTCTAGTCAACTCGACAAAGCCTCTTCCCAAGGGGTTGATCTATGAATTGTTACCCACGACCCAGATGGCGCTGCCGACCATGCTGCAGAAGAGGCGATTCCCAGCTCAGTTGGCCAATCGATTGAATTACGATCCGGACTCGCCCTTCAAAGGGAAGATCAGAACTGCTACAAACGGGGATGGGGTGGTGCAGGATAACTCCGTGCTGAAGATGCTTGAGAACAGCTTGAGCGATGGAGTCTTGTATCGCTTTCGAGATGCGGATACGGGTACCGGGGACGTGGAATCGATGCTTGGAGTCCTCAAGGCATATTGGAGCGCGACTGCCGATACGTTTAAGGAAGCCTGGAGTCTGCCGCCCGCTCGTTCTCGCTTGGTCCACGGCGCTGGCATCGTCAGCATGGGTTTCATCATGGATGCGATCGGAGATCGATATCACGATCAACCCCGTTTGGTCCGCGAGTACTTTTACACCGACTTGCAACCTCTCACCAGGGTATGTCGATGGACGTCGGGCTACTGGGATTTCGGTCCAGGTGTGCAGCGCAAGTGGAACGAGATCCAGAACACATCAAAGGATATTAGGTTACTCGCGAATTTTCTCTTGCTCCAGTATCGGGCTGCAGTCATAAACCAAGCGCATCCCGAGTCTCGGTTGCAAAGGGCATAGTGTGCTGACTACTGGCAAGACCGATAAGACGATGAGTATCGCTACTGCTAAGGCCTGTTCCAGTATGAATCCGTTTTGGGACAGCCTCCGGCCCATTTGGGAGGATCCGACCTGCGTCTGGGTGAGTGCAAGCAGCATCGTTCGGGTTGCGACGGCGCTTGCCGGGGAAGATTTCCCCGTGCCCAGTTGGCGGGAGCCCGTTTTCCCAGAGCAAGATGAAGAGTTCTTTGATTTCGTTGCCGTCGGGAATTGCATCAACTTTGCTTTCACGAACTTCGAATCTGGCAAGAGCTTCACTACTGAGTACCATGGTTCGCAGTGGCGCGGCGCGTTTGGAATGTGGGCTTGCTTGCGAAGAGCGCTTGAGAATGGTTCGGCAATCACGTCAGGCGAGTTTCTGTCGACCCTGACCCTGGCAAAGTGTCAGGAATTATTTGCGGGCGATCCGCCGATGCCTATGATCGAAGAACGCTGCGCAATTCTCAAAGAAGTTGGGGATGTCCTGTGCAGCCACTATCAGGGACGCTTCCAAAACCTTCTCAGTTCTTCTAGAGGCAATGCATTTGGAAGGCAGGGGTTGGTAAGCCAACTTCTCAAGCGGTTCCCTCCGTTCCGAGATGAGAGTCGGCACATCAAAACCGGAACCTTCCTCCAATTCGAGAAGCGTGCGCAACTGTTGGCGATGATGTATCAAGGGCGGGCGCTCGGAAGCAGAGTCTTAAAGCCGCTCTCCGACTTTGCGAGCCTTGGGCCAATCGCCGATTATTCCGTACCGCGCGCCTTGCACGCGCAGGGTCTACTTCGATATTCGCCCGAGCTAGAGCAGCGCATTATTTCGAGATGTACCTTGCCGAAAGACAGCATCGCCGAGCAGGAAATCCGGGCTCAGGCAACAAATGCTCAAATCATGCTCCTGAACGAGATCAATTCGTTGAGGCGCAACCCATTGACATTCCTCGAACTTGATTACAAGTTGTGGATGCTTGGCAGGGGAGTCGCAGCGCCACACCATCTGACCAGGACCACTGCATATTAGAGACTAGCGATACACTTTCAGAAAGGAGGCCCCTGAGGCGCGACAAACTACACATTATTAATTCGGGAAGGATCCGACATCGCCAACACCAAAGCACACATTGGACTGCTGTCCAGATTCTTCGAGTCCATCAGGATTTGATCCACAACCGTTGGCGTTAGCTGCTTCGATCTTTGCCACGTATAAACCCGCTCGATGTCCTTCCAGGTGAGAGTCACCTGTTCTCTTCTCCGAGCACTCGACAGAACGACTCGAGAACCCAAGCTCACTTCCTCGATCAGATATTTAGTTTTTCCGCTATAGCTCGTGATCCTGCGTCCCCGCAGTTGCTTGAGAGCGTCCCACATCTTCCCAGACACCGGCGCAATTACGTCAGCAATGCGACGTACGCCATCATCCCAATCCTCGTACAGTTTCACAAATTGAAGCGATTGAAGTGTCGCACCCATTCCTAGCGGCAGTTCAGGCACTTCACAGGGTGCAAGCAGCACTGGAATCAGCCAAGAGCTTGTGATGGGCCGCAAACGCACTTCCTCTATCGCAATAATGAGTTCTTCATTCATGTAAGTGCGCCCACGAACTTCGGTTTCGTGGGAGAAGCACGGAATGAAACTGGCTCCCCCTCTGATCGCCCGCCGAATTGCATCCTGCCACCGAACGCCAGGAGCGATCTGTTCTCGATCTAGCCACACGTCAATGCTGAACTGGCGGAGGTCCTTGGCCAACCGATCGATTTCCGCAGTATTCTCGCGTACGTAGGAAAGAAAAACGTGACTCATTGAACTCATTGAAGTTCTCAGACTACACAGCTAGGCATACCCAGGATACTGCTGTTGCCTCCACTTCAGCGTGCTCCGGGTGGACGCTAACTCGACTGTGGCTCGGCGGTTGCTGGGATTAATGCGTCCGAATGGTGCACTGAATAGGCAACAGGTATGAAGGTATGTACGCGCGAATATTGGGCCGCCATAACAATCTGCCTCCGGACGAGTGGGAAGCCATGTTCGATAGAGAGGTGCGGACAAGCAGCGACTGTTGTTTTCCATGTCCTATCTTGCCCGAGCGTAGCGACGCGAGTAAACCGGGCTATTTTTCGAAAATCGCCAGGACGTTAACATCGTCGCCGGCTTTTAGGGTTCCAACTAATCGGAGGCCCTGACGGAACCCCCGTTTCACGAAGTTATATGCGAAGACCCCAGTATCGAAATCACCATGCGCCACAACGTGCAGGTGAAAGGTCCTTCCCTTTTCTGAGAAAGGCGTGCGATAGTCGATCCACCGGATGCGACTACCCTCCGCCTGCTCTTCAATAGTTCTCATCGCAGTTTGGGCGTCAAAGTTTCTGGGATCCCAGTAGTCTTGCTCATCTGGCAACGGTTTCTTCTGCTTAACTGCATCCAGATAAGCTTTATAGATCAAAACAACCCTCCCAGTTGCGAGTTCAGCCGCCATTGGGAAAAACACCGAATTGGCAGGAAAATCGAGAAACACCAATGCACGAGGCAGCGCTTGGGCAAACTTCGGATTAGACCAAGTGGGGTCGGGTGGGTCTGAAACGATGCGGATGCGCGTCGGGAGATTTACGATGTAATGCAATGCCAGTTGGACTAACTGACGTTGCGGAGAGCTTATGGGTTGGAGTTCAACTTCTCGGCCCTCTTCCTTGCCACGCTCACTTTCAGTACTCGCACCCACTTTTCCTCCCACCGAGGCGTCTAAGAAAGGAAAAATAGTGGTTATCCACTTTGCAATCGAGACCTCGCCAGTCAGTTCGCCTTCGGTAGTCGTTTTTTGGGACTCCAGGGACTTAAGAGAAAGCGTGATTTTCTTTTGCTCGGTCTCAGGACGAACAACCGCGTCATAAAACGCAAGTACCTGGGGAGCGTCGATGAAAAGAGGAGCATCGGCTAACCACCCCAGTTTCGTAATGTCGCCCACTGAACTCTGAACATTCGCCATCACAAACCTCCTAACGATTCGCAGAAATTCGCTCCAGAAGTACCAGCCCTTAGTTCGACGGAAGAAGCCTGCCATAAATGCCTGTCCGTGTCGCCGCGGTGATTTCCCTAGCATCGTGCCCGAAAATGCGGGTTGACGCTTTGAAAAGGGCACGGAGCGAACATCGACGAGGTGACCAGCCTGTAGGAGAACTGAATTGGTTTCGCGGTCGCCGTACCCGATCGTGTAAAGACCACCAAACTCTACCATGACCTTTAGCCTTTGCGCCTGAATAACGGTCGCCTCGCTTGACCGTCCATCCTCGGACCGAGAATGGAACGATCCGATGGATCGATTATTGGCTCCCTTGAATTGTGAGGGAGGGGTGCTCTATGTACTTGTGCGTCCGGCGCGATTGAGCCTACGACTTTGTCAAGAGAGGGCTCAAATACGGCAGGAGGATTGGAGTAACGTTGAGGTTCGGGGCTGACATGAGTGTGTTTGCGATCTGTGAAAAGTGATAGCACCCGGCAGACCTTGGTGGATCGGTTTTCGTGGTAATGTGATCCGATCCTCCAGGACTCTTGTTCGCGAGATAGAATGGCATCGTCGGCGTCTCCTTCCCCAGTCGACCGGCGTTTCCGAATGAACTAAGGAACTACGAAGTACATGGGCATGACGTGTGCCTTCGTGCAGGTCGACGGGCGTCTCGACGGAATCGGGAAGCTTACTGACCTCGATACTAACTCGGCGGTCGTCGAGTATTTCACCTCACCGGCCGGACCGTCGCTCGAACGCGTGCGCGTTCCGGCGAAGGCGGTTCATCCGATTGAGCTTCCAGCTCAAACTCGGATCTTCTGGTTCGACAAAGTTCACCATACCTGGGTTGCGGGGCGGGTTGATGGCGGCCTGGTGAGCGCTCGCGCTATTCAGGCAACCGAAGATCACTACCATGTCCGGTTTCCGAACGGCCAACAGGCGCGTGTTCCCATTTCCCAGCTATACACCCGCTGGGCTCATCCGATTGAAGACCCGACCGACTACTTAGCTGCCCGGATCACCGATACTCCCTTCTGGTTCGATGCCAGATCAAGAATTGTGCGTCACATTAGCGCGCAACGAGCGGCATTTGGGGGACTCACCGGACTGGCATCGGCGGCCATTGAAATACTCGAACACCAAGTCACGATTGTGCGCCGAATTCTTGCCGACCCCGTTGAAAGATACCTTCTTGCGGACGAAGTAGGGCTCGGGAAGACCATCGAAGCAGGCATCCTGATTCGACAGCACATTATTGATCAGCCATATGACGGGCAAGTATTGGTGATTGTCCCGGGACACCTGGTCGCGCAGTGGAAAAACGAACTGGAGAGCAAGTTCTTCCTGACAGGTTCGCCAGTCGAAATCGTTTCAGACGCCGCGCTGGTCAGCGGCAAACTGAGGTCGACAACTTGGACGATGCTGGTGGTGGACGAGGCCCATCGCATGACACAGGGGGCATTCCGTGACAATCCGGGCGAGCGTCGCGCCTACGAGGAATTACGGTCTCTGGCAAGGAACACTCCCCGCGTCCTCTTGCTTTCGGGAACACCAGTTTTGCACCAAGAAGACGGTTTCTTGGGCATGCTCCATTTGCTCGATCCGGACGCCTATCCTCTGGACGACCGTGAGGCATTTCGTCAGCGCGTAGCCGAACGACAGAGCGTGGCTGAGGCAACAGCGGACTTGATGGATGATGCAAGCAGTTTTTTCGCCGAGGATGCGATCGCCAGAATCGAGCATGTCTTCGCATCCGATCCGCGACTCATGGAGCTGTGTGCTGCGGCACGGGCCCATCTTGAGGAAGACATCGAGGCGCCGGGGCGGGTGGCCGCGCTGCGTGCCCTGCGGTCTCACCTTACCGAAGTGTACCGACTCCATCGCCGACTGTTGCGGACGCGACGGGGGGACCCGCGAGTCCAAGCTTTCTTACCCGTCCGAACCGGTGTGCTCAAGATCGACCACGAAGATCAGAGTCGAGTGGAAGCGTTTGACTTTCTCGAAGCCTGGCGCCTTGCCCTTTCCGCTGATGAACTAGAAGCGAATCGAAACCGACAACTGTTTTCGGCTTTTGTCGAGGCCGCGCTCTCTCATCCCTTGATACTTCTCCGCAGAATGGATGCTCGACTGGCAAACGGCAGTGCGGATCGAACCGCATCAAAGAGTCAGGGCAACAATGGCGGTTCCCGTCGAGATTGTTCTGGTCGACCCGGGCGGCCGGTAGTTCTGACGAAAACCGCGGAGGGATATACGTTCAGTGAACTGGCGGCCCAGCGAGTCACGGGTCCAGTGAGCGATCAGAACCTGGCGGCGTCACTCGTTCGCTTGCGTGAACATGGCTGGACTCCAGTACTGCGAGATGAGGTTGTTCGAGGCACGCAGAGTGGGTCCTGCAGCTGGGCGTTCGAGAGAGAGAAGGAGTTGCTCGAACAGCGTCGCCGACTTATTTCGGAGTCGCTCGCTCAAGATCCAAGAAGTGCCGCTCTCAGCGATTGGCTTCGATCCCATCCGGATGTTCGTAAGGCCATCGTTTTCGTCGATGATGCCGAAGTCGCAGATATGGTTCGGGACCGCTTAGGGGAGTCTCTAGCCTCGCACCGCATCGAGCGATTTCGCGGCCATGCCGAAGATGTTCATACCTTTGAAGCATGCACGACAGCGGCAGTCCTGGTATGTGACGCTGGGGCGGAAGAGGGTTTGAATCTGCAGCGGTACGGGGCAGTCATCATTCACTATGACTTGCCACTAGCGCCAGCCCGAATCGAACAGCGCATTGGACGGGTGGACCGGATCGAGGCTCGTGGCCGATTGCGCAACGTTTGCTTCTCATCAGGGCAACCTTACGAACGTGAGTGGCTAGCCTGCCTTGATCAGGCAATACGGATCTTCCATCGTTCCGTGGCACCTCTGCAATACGCACTGGCGGAGGCGACGGAGCGAATCCGCACTCATTTGGCCCAAGATGGATGGACAGCCATCGAAGACGAGTCCACGCGCTTAAGTGATCCGAAGACCGGACTCGAAAGTGAACTCCGTCGGATCTACGCTCAGGAAGCGATCGATGCTATCGATATCAACACAGATGCGGATACACAGTTGTACCAGGCTGTGCTGGATCAAGATGAGTCCATGGCAGTCGAGGGTGAACGGATTCTCAACTCCTGGGTGACGGATCGCCTGCAGTTTGGACGGCAGCATTTGGGGCGTTCGGTATTCCGCTATTTCCATGATCTCGATCGACCGACTTTGCTTCCAATGTATGAAACTATCAACCGGTTTCAAGGCTGTGTTGATCGCGAGGCATTGTCGGACTGGAGACACGGCGCACCTCTCGAAGCGATGACCTTCGACCGCGTGACCGCCGAAACAAAGGGTATCAGCCTGCTGCGGGTTGGACATCCTTTTATGCAGGCGCTTGAGTCACTTGTGCGCAGTGATGATCGCGGCATGGCATTTGCCATGTGGCGGTACGTTCCGGAATGGCGGGATGCCGCTCAACCGATTCTGCGATTCGATTTTGTGATCGAGGCAGATGTGTACGCAGGCAAAGCGGATCGTTTCCCCATTTCAAGTTCTGTGCTGCGACGGCGAGCCGATGCGGCCTTCCCCGTTCGGTACCGCACAGTCTGGCTTACTCCTGATCTGGATGAAGTGACAGAACCGCAGCTGTTGACCATCCTGGCGCAGCCGTATTCGAAGTGGTCGCGCGCCGATGGCGGGCGCGACTTCAATCTCCGATCGGAACGCTGGGATCGCGCCGCACAACTGGTCTCCATCGGGGATTGGTCGGAAATGTGTGTCAAGGCTCGAAGGGCAGCCGAGGTTCTGATCCGCAACGGAGCGGATTTTCGCTCGCAGTGCGATCGCTATGCTTTGCGAGTTCGTGATTCAGCAGCCACGATTGCGAATGCTTTCTCAAGTCGCAAGGCGAGGCTCTCTGGAGCGGTTCGGCAAGCGGAAGAGCGAATGGCAGAAATGGAGGCAAGACTTGCGGACGCACTCATCGTCGGCATTCAGCATCCTGCGATGCGCGTAGACTCGGCAGGTGTGGTCGTCATTTCGGGAGAATCTCTGGAGAGCGAATGATATCTCCCCTTCGCGACTTTCAGTCTCTGGTGCTGTCGGAGAGCCCACTGCCTCCGCCGTCCTCCTCGTCAGTCGATCATCTTTTTGTGCGCGTGCGCAACGTCGTTCATGATATTTTGACGGGCTCGACCGAAGTCGGGCCGGCCGACATCGCAGGACTGCTCCGGCAAACCATCCTGCGGGCATCCCTGGTTTCAGGGGAGGATCCCGAGTTAAGAGTACCAAGAAGAAGCGGGTGGCCAAGCGATAGCGATTGGCAGCAGTTCGATTGCGATGTGCTCGTCGCCGGAGTCCGGCACTACTTTGTGCGGCCACGCCCCTGGAAGCCTTCCTGGCTCGATGCGGGCGCTCCCAGTGTCGTTGAGGCCGCCATCGCAGAGGCCAACCGACGCCATCCAAGGCTCGTGCCCAGCGATCCCTTGGTGGAGGCCTGCACCGGTCTTGGCAGTTACGTATCGCCAGGACAGCGGGCCGCGGTGCAAGCCGCGTTTTTGATTCCGCCCGGTTCCGCCGCGGTGATGAGCTTGCCGACGGGCGGAGGTAAAACGCTGGCATTTCAGTTACCGGCCTTGGCTTGGGCCGATCAAGGCGGTCTCACGGTCGTGATCGTGCCTACAGTCGCGCTGGCGAAAGATCAAGAGGAAAGATTTCGCGATCTCCTTCGCTCCTACAAGGGCAATGCATTGGCCAACGTCCTACCTTTGGCCTATCACTCGGGCCTGAGCGAGGAAGAAAAAGCGAGCATCCGCTCCTCCCTGCGGGATGGTTCGTTGCCCCTCGTCCTCGCCTCACCAGAATCCGCTATGGGCACACTGCGAGGACCCTTATTCGAGGCGGCGCAGCAAGGTCGACTCCGTTGTTTTGCCGTCGACGAAGCGCACATCGTGACCCAGTGGGGCCAACAATTTCGGCCCGAGTTTCAGACGATTGCCGGGCTCAAAGATGCCCTCCTCGAGGCATGTCCACCATCAGGCCGCTTTCGCACTCTCTTGCTCACGGCCACGCTCACGACCGAGTGTTGGGAAGCTCTGAAGTCTCTGTTCGGCAAACAAGGTTGCCAGTTGATATCGGAGGTATCGCTGCGACCGGAACCGGGCTTCTTACTTTATTCGGCGAACGACGGGGTCGATCGAGAGAGACGACTCCTCGAGGCGATCCGTCGGTTGCCTCGGCCTCTCATTCTGTACACGACGCTCCGAGAGCACGCCCAATGCTGGTACCAAAAATTGTGGGATGCCGGGTTTCGGCGGATCCGGCGCATTCGCGGCGGTGATCTCGCGGATGCGGAAGGCGAAGAGTTGCTGAGCGAGTGGAGGAAACGTGCCGTCGACATTGTGGTAGCGACCTCGGCGTTCGGCCTAGGAATGGATCAAGCGGAGGTCCGCTCGGTCGTTCACGCCTGCCTCCCTGAGACCATCGACCGCTACTACCAGGAGGTGGGGCGCGCCGGGCGTGACGGCAAAGCCGCCGTTTCTCTGCTGATAAGCACCCCCGACGACGTTCGTGTCGCAGCCGACCTGACTCAAGAACGGATCATTAGCGTGGAGCGGGGATTTGAGCGATGGCAGGCGATGTGGGTGCGACGCAAGGCGGTCGAGAATGACATCTACCTCCTCTGTCTCGATCACCGCCCGCCAGATATTGACGACCCGGGTATACGGAACGCATCTTGGAATTTGCGAACCCTGGTCCTCATGGCACGGGCTGGCCTTCTGACCTTTGCTCCCGTTCCCCCTCCCCACATGGAACCGAACGAAGGCGAAGACCCGATTGCCTTCGAGGAGCGTCGGCGACGTGCCTTCGAGACCTTCTCTCGCCAGGTCGGCATTCGACTCTTGGACTCCCGCCACTCGGACTCAAGGCACTGGGACATCGTGGTGGCAGCGACTCGCCGGGCACTTCGGGCCGCGGATAATGAATCGGCGAAGTTGGTGCAGCAGTTGCGCAATCTGCAGATGCCGCTCAATGACATGTTCCGCGAAGTGTACACGATCAGCGATCCACTCGTGCAACCCCCGCGTCTGGCCGGTAGCTGTCCGATTACACGGCGCACGAACAGCGTAAGCTTTCAGTCGACCGATCCCGAGGTGATGGGGATCAAGACTGCTGCGGTGAAACTCTCCGCCGAATTGGAGCGCGCCTTGGCTCCATCCCAGGATGAGGTCGGCCGTTTTTGGATTGCCTATGATGCGATTCCGAAACCGCCGCGAGAATTCCGCAAGTGGCACGACAGTTTACTAAGTCTTCTGCGTTACATGGTGTCTGGGGGAGTCGTAGAATTGTCTATTCCGCAGGTGGTATTGTCCGGCACCAACTGGACGCAACTTACGATGCGATCACCCGTAAACTTCTTAATTCGTGCGTCGGGATCGGAGGATCAGAACTCTGGCCAGCCGTCCGTACCACGACTTACTCTTGTGGATGACAAAAATAATGATCCCGCCGAGTTAGAGCAGATCATGATGATTTATCGGCCGCAGCATATTATCGTCGTGCCCAGAATCACCACCGACCCGCGCTCCCCCCATCGTCGTTTACTCGACATGGTACGGCATCTATCGATGGAACAGATTCTGGCCCGGTTGCAATTATGAGCATCTTAAATCGCCCCTCGGACGGTTTGCTCAGCGTCTTGCTTGCGCTCAGAAAAGCTGTGATTGCCTACGGAGCACAACCATATGCTGACCTGGTGGAGTTAGTGGCACCGGCCTCTGTCACGACGCCCGAAATGGCCAAACACACGCTGACTCGCTGGACACAACTCGGCTTCTTTAGCGAAAGCGATGGCAAGATCGGCTTGAGCGAAGCCGTCTCACCTATCCCTCTCGAGGATTTAGGCGGTTTGCGAGCCGCGGTGCTCCGCCTCATTTTGTTGCCGGACAATAATGCGGAACTGCTTTCGGGCGAAGCGGAGGACAGCGAACGATCAAGAGCGGTTGACTGCACGCGGGCGCTCGCTTGGTCTTTAGCGCAAGACCCGTACACGTTTCCCAGTTCCTATGACGATGGAGAGGGCCTCCAAAACCGTCAAGAAATTGCACCCAAACTATTTGTGAATTCCACTCGCTGGCATGGCTTCGTGGAATGGGCTGTCTTCGTGGGGACTGCTTGGAGGACGGCGCGAACGGTAGTCCCGAGCCCGGCATTTGCCTTGCGCAGTCTTCTCGGAGAAGTGTTTCAGGGGAGCGCGGAATTGTCGGAGCGCGAGTTTTTTGGGCAGGTCGCGACCATTTTGCCCGTCCTGGATGGTGGAACCTACCGCACTACTGTCGAAGGCCAAATTGCGCGACCGTGGAGAGAACCACTTGAACATGAGATTTCGCCGAGCCTGTCTGCCGCACTGTTGACCCTGGAGCACGAGGGCGCCCTCCGACTGGAGGCGCGTTCAGATGCTCCCGCCCGGCGCTTGACCGGTCGGGGTGGGCTGGAATCGCGCCCTCTAAGCCATATCGTGCGGGGGGCAGCCTGATGTTCGAACCAGAACTTCTTGAGTACTGGCCGCCGCGAGAACAAGTGGTCGCCTGCGTCAAGTCGGACGCCGAATCATCGAATGAGGCGGTCGCTCTGGCCGTTCATCAGCGCATGCGTTTTGAACGGAGAGTCATTGGCGCTGACTCTAGGTTGCTTCCCGAGTGCGATGAACACGAGTTGCTCCAGGCGTTTCTCGCGACCGACTTGGCGGATGGACGGGTAATCGTTCCCATATCGGGAAAGTCGGGGACAGGCAAGTCCCACGTGATCCGCTGGCTGGATTCACAGATTCGCCATCTGCCCGGTCATGATCGCCGCGTGGTCATCCGCATTCCCAAAGGCACAAGCCTAAAGGGTGTCCTCAGCATCTTGTTGAGCACGTTGCGAGGCCCGAACTTCGAACAGTACCGACAGGAGTTGGTGCGGGCACAGGAGGAACTGGACCCGAAACAGGCCGCTGGGTTGCTATGCGAAACGCTGGCGCACACATTGGAAGAGAGTTGGGCTCAGGCTAGGGAACGGTTGATGGCGAATCCGGCGGACCAGGAGGCGCGAGAACGGGAGGCGTACTGTCGCACTGATATGCTCCCCGCCCTCCTCCGCAACCAGTTCCTGCGCGATCACCATTTTGTCGGCGTGGGGGAAGACGGCACTGGCGTAGCCAAGCGCCTGGTGGAACAACTGACGGAGGGGCGAACTGCGACAGTTGAGGATGACCGGCAGCACCTGTTTAGTTCAGCCGACCTCGAGTTTTCTCAATCCATCGATCGCGAGCAGTTGGGTCGGGCAGAACAGCGCGCCATCGCGCAACTCGATCGTGAAGACCGGCGTGAGGTGGCGGCGCGCATTCTCAACGGAGCATTGGATGGCGCGAAACAGCGCATTCTGCGCATCGATCCCACCGTTTCCGATCTGTTCAACGCCGTGCGCGAGCAATTGCTTAAGGAGGAAAAGGAACTCGTCCTGCTTGTAGAAGATTTCGTGGTTCTCTCCGGAATTCAAAAACAGGTGCTTCAGGTCATCATCAAAGAAGCTTTTCGCGATGGCCGCCAAGTTCTCTGCACCATGCGGACGGCGATCGCGTACACCACCGGTTACATGAACGCAGATACCGTGCTGACCCGAGCCAACGTCGAATACCGACTTCCGGATGAACCGGGGACCGAGGAAGAGATTTTTTTGCGGATTGAACAACTGGTGGGCGCCTACCTGAATGCCGCGCGGGTGGGCCAGCAGTCTCTGGAGCGAGCCTTTAAGTCGCACCGATCCCAACCGTCGGAAGATTGGATTCCCATCTTTCATGCAGCGGTGGAGCACGAAGCCCGGGCGACGCTGGATCATTTCGGCAAATCTTCGGCTGGTTATGAATTGTTTCCTTTCAACCAGGCGGCCATTCGGGAAATGAGCCGGGATGGGTGTATGCCGGCCGGGCACCTTGTCTATAACCCGCGCTTCGTCATCCAGAATGTCATTTATGTCGTCCTGAACCAGCGTGATCTGTTCGAGCAAGGTCAATTCCCTCCCGCAACTTTCGGAGCCCAGAATCGACCTCTAGTCGCGAAAGTGGTCGAGGAAGTCAGGCGACGAGTGCCACCCCGTGAACTGGAACGCTACCTCAAGCTGCTGGCGTATTGGGGAGGTTTTCCCGCCAGCCTGGCTGAAGCCGTGATGCTCGAATCGCGTGTTTTCTCTGCGTTTGGCTTGGATAAGACACCACTCAGCCAAGGCGTGCCAGTACCCACGGCGGTGACCCAGGCAAAAGGTCAACCGAAGGATGAGAAAACCGAAACCAGTCCGCCCAAGCACGAACAGAATCCGACGGAAAAAAAGTGGGAGGACCTGTTGGAGAGTTGGAGATCGGGGAAGACTCTGCCGCAAACCGACGCCAGAGAACTCCGCAAGTGGATCGCCGAAGCCTTGAAAGGTTTCGTGGAATGGGACTGGGAATTGCATCGTCCGCTAAAGAGTGTCGATTTCGATAGTTGGTTCGAATTCGTCTATCTCCCAAAGGCAGCAGGCCACGGAGGTCGTTCTCAAAGCGAATCGATGGTTGCCGTTTGCTCGGAAGCAGATCTGTCTGACGTCACCAAAAGCGCGGCGATCCAGTCTGCTCTCATGTCAGTGGTACGGTTTCACGGGATTCGCAAGGGCATCTGGGATTATCCAGGAGCGGAAGACGACCTACCCCGCTACTGCGCATTTCTCGAAGAGATGGTGAAGCCGGCACGCGACTTTGTCATGAGTCGATACTTCAAGCCGGATTGGAATCCCACTCCGGCACTTGTGGAAGGTTTGCTCATAGGGGCGCGTGCCCTCGGTTCCGAGTCGGCTACCAAGGACAAGAACCACAGCGCGCTGATCGACTCGCTTTTTGAGCTGGTCCCGAACGACAGTTCAGGCCCGATCGCGAATCCGGGGGCGAGTGATGACGCAACAGGTTGGGACGATTTCACCCAGGCTTTGCGTCAGTGTCGGCGTAGCGGAGAGAAGGAATCGCGCGATCAATTGTCCTGGCAGGGACACCTGCTGAACTTAGTGGGGGCTCGCCAAGGACAGGCAGAGAGTGTCTACGCTATCGATGTAGCGCGACTGAAGCCGGCCATCGAAAAAACTCTGGCCGATTGGGACTTTACCGCGAAGTGGCCGGGTTCGGCCGGGGCCCCGGAATATACCGCCTTCCGAGCCCACTACTCCGAGGTCAAGCGACTAGCGAGTGCCATTGCCAAGGCGAAGCAAAGACTGCACCGATGGCGTCAAGCAACGATTGCCTGGCTAGGTGATCCTGGCGAAAAGGAAAGCTCGGTCAGCGACATGAAGTTGGCGGTGCAAGAGGCGAAGGAAGCGGGAATGACCAAGGACCTCGACGCCAGGGGACTGCTACAACTGCTCGAGGAGTTTCGCAACGCAAAAGTCGTCGCCGCTCTCGACGACGCGGGGAAACTCGAGGGTGACGCTGCGCGCGGGACTGTGCTCACAGTTCTTGGCCGCGGGCATGAAGCCGTGGCGCAACTCTCGGAGAAGCTCGGCTCTCGGCTCGAAGAGTTTCTCGCCGCGGTCGAAGGCGATCTGGCGAGCCAAGAGAGTCGCTGGGGCCCGGATCCGCTGGGGGATGCAGTGACTTCACTGAATGCGGAACTCGACGAATTAGCGACAGTCTTGAAGAACGTGGAATCGTTATGACCTTACCAGAGCGGTGCCGCAACGTTCGGGCTCAAATGGCTGAGCGGAATCGGCTCAAGGCTGCACACCATGAAGCCGACGCGTTCCGCATGCAACTGAATGCACTCACTCCCATCCGCACCGAGATGGCGGCGGAACTGGCCAAACTCGTGGTCTTCAAGCAAAGGGCAATTCTGATCGGCAAACCTCCCGCTCCGACCACGGCGCAAGCAACCCTTAGCGAGTGCAAACAGGGGCTGGCAACGAACCCCAATGAGATTGGCAAAGATTTCGGTAAGCTCAAACGCGCCCTGGATAGGGTTCTGAAGGATGTGGTGAACGCCAGGGACAAAGCTCTAGAGGCGGTAAGTCGGACCCTGCCGAGTATCGAGGAGAGTTACCTCAAGCAGGTCGAAGTCGTCCCGGGCTATCAAGCTCGGGTCAACCGCATTCGCCAAGAGCGCGACCGTCTTCAGCAGGGAACCAACCCCAGTTCTATGACGGCTGCACAACTCGAGCGCTTTCTTGATCAGCGCGATTCCTTGCGCCAGCATGCCGAGGAACTGAAGCCGGAAGAATTCCCCAAAGAGGTCTTGGAATTCTTTAAAGCCGCCCGCCGCGGCGGCATCCCCCTCGAGAAGTTCACTTCCAGTTTGCAAGAATGGCTTTCGCAGCGAGATCAACTGAAGCATGTTCGGGTCACGATTCTGAACTGAGGTCCGCACGTAAGAACTATGGCGGTTGACTCGTCGGCACTTGAATTCCTAGCACAACTCGAACGGGAAGAGGCGGCACTGCTGAACTGGGGCCTGCTAGATGTGTTCTTCGCCGAGGACGAACTGGAACAACGGGCTGATGAGTTCGTGGCGCGATCCGCCGTTCAAGGAACCGAATCGCCGTACGGTTCCGGGTGGGAGTTAGTCGATGAACTCTTAGACGAGCGCCTTTTATGGAAGCTCCCGGAGACGGAACGGTACCGCACCCGCATGACCGAATCGGTGCGACTCTTCGCTCGTCTGCGCCAGATCTTCCCCGATCCCCAGTTTGCCGCCTGGCGCACCGCGCCGAACCTGGTCGCCGACTACCGCCTAGTCATTCGTCCGCGCCTGTACCCAGCCCGCAACGTTTCCGTCTCGACTCTGCTGGATCGGGTGCGCCGTCAGGGCACACTTTCGCCGCTCGAAGAGAGCGTCATCGGTGCACTGGTTCGCGCCGGGTCCGAGGATGAAAGAGAGTTGGCGGAATTCCAGGTTCGGGCCACCGAGCGAATTCTGCGAATGCGCGGTCATGATCGTGCGATGGGAACAGTCATTTCGGCAGGAACGGGCAGCGGAAAGACGCTGGCCTTCTACCTCCCGGCCTATGTCACCATCGCATCCCGACTTTCTGGTGAATATTGGACGAAGTGTCTGGCGCTCTATCCCCGGAACGAACTGCTGAAGGACCAACTGCGCGAGGCGCTTAGCAATGCGCGTCGGATTTCGTCCGCGCTGGTGACCCAGGGCAAGCGCAAGTTGGTGATTGCCGCACTTTATGTTGATGTTCCCTACAGCGGTCGAAATGTGCTCTCGGGGGACTTGGAATCGTGGCCCAAGCTTGCGATTCGCGGTACGATCGCCTATGAGTGCCCGTTTGTCTGCTGCCCGCAATGCGGTGCCGCAACGGTGTGGCTGGAGACTGACATTCAGCGGGAGTTCGAGCGCCTGGTATGTAGCAATGCGCGGTGCAACGGAACCGTCGAACCCGATGAGATCCGACTCACGCGGCAGCGCATGCTCTCCGAACCGCCGGATCTCTTGTTTACGTCCACCGAGATGCTGAACCAGCGTCTCGCCTCCGCGCGTTTTGCCCGTTTGTTCGGAGTCGGTGTGCGCGCGGACCGGCGACCCGAGTTTGTGTTAATCGATGAAGCTCACGCCTACGAGGGCATGCATGGGGCCCATGTTGCTCTTTTGCTCAGAAGATGGAGGCGTGTCGCAGAGGCCCATCCTCACTTCGTCGGGCTGTCGGCAACCCTGGCCGACGCGCCTCGTTTTTTTGCCGAGTTGGTCGGAATCGGACTAGGCGACGTAGCTGAGGTTTCGCCCGAGCCTCTGGAATTAAAGGGCGAAGGGGCCGAGTATATGCTGGCCCTGCGGGGCGACCCATCTTCGGGAACCAGTCTGCTGTCCACCACGATCCAGGCTCTGATGTTGCTTCGCCGCGCACTGGCCGCCAACCCCGGCGATTACTTTGGCACGCGGGTTTTTGCCTTCACCGACAACCTCGACGTGACCAACCGTCTCTATCACAATCTGCTGGATGCCGAAGGCTGGACAGCCTTCGGCCGCCCCAATCCGGCGCGACCCTTAGGTTCGCTTGCGAACCTGCGCAGCACAACTTTGCCGAATGCCCGGGAGCGGTTTGAGATGGGCCAAAACTGGGCTCTTCCTGAAGATATCGGTCACATTCTCTCGCCCGGAGGCCGTGCCCGAGTCGCACGAACCAGTTCGCAAGATACTGGAGTCGACGCAACCGCTGCGATTGTAGTGGCAACCTCGGCCCTGGAGGTCGGATTGGATGATCCGGAAGTGGGCGCGATTCTGCAACACAAAGCACCGCACAGTGCGGCTGCATTTCTCCAACGCAAGGGTCGCGCCGGCCGGCGACAGAGCATGCGCCCCTGGACTGCCGTCGTGCTCTCCGACTACGGACGTGACCGAGCCGCGTATCAAGGATACGATCAACTGTTTTCTCCGTCCTTGCCCCCACGGTTTTTGCCTCTGCGCAATCGGGCCGTACTGAAGATGCAGGCGACCTTCGTTCTCTGCGACTGGCTAGCGCGTCGCCTTCCTGCGAGTCAAGTTCCCGATCCCTGGACCGACTTCGCGCAACCGGCAGTACAAATTGACAATGCCCGCATCTCCAGCGACGTCGCAACTCGACAAGCGATGTACGTGCAATATTTAAGAGCCTTGCTCGAGCAGGATTCCGTGCGCGAGGAGTTCAGCTACTTTCTCAAGCGATCGTTAGCCATTGATGACGACGATACGAGTGCCATTTTGTGGGAGGCCCCGCGTTCTCTGATGGCAGAGGCGATTCCTACTTTGCTGCGACGACTGGAACGAGGGTGGCGTCGGGCCGACGGAGGCGGACTGGAGCCCTACGTCCTGCGTGCTCCACTGCCGGAATTTCTACCCAGAACTCTGTTCAGCGATCTGCAGTTGCCAGAAGTCTCGATTCGGATTCCCGCCCAGGGGCAACGTGCGGCACGTACCGAGCCGATGCCGGTCGCCCAGGCGCTACGGGAGTTCGCCCCCGGTCGGGTCTCTCGCCGTTTCGGGGTCGCTCATGGGGGGGAGCGGCACTGGATTGCTCCCGGAAATTTGTCTGATGTTTCGGTCGATAGTTTTTGCTCAGTGGCCGACCGTCAAAAGTTGGGGCGGTTTACCTACCGGAATGCCGACGGAAGAGAAGAGGATGTTGTGACCTTTCGCCCGCATGCCATTGACGTGGCCCAGACTCCGCTGAACGTGCAGCAGTCCTCGAATTCATTTCTTGCTTGGTACGCCCAGATTGTGACCACCGACCAAGGCCATGAACTCGATATCCCCGACGCTTCCCGCTGGCGCGAACTTCTGCGCTCGATTTCCATCCACACCCATCATCTCGGTTTACCGGTCGAGGTACGCCGCTTTTCCACGGGAGCGTCAGCGTCCATTGGGCGGGGACGAGGAGCGCAAGTTTCGTACGCCCTAAGATTCGTTTGCACCGACTCGGCCGGCAACCAGATTCCGGCGGCAGTTGGTTTCGTGGGGGACGTCGACGGCATCCAGGTAAAGTTCGAATATCCCGCCCGAGTTCACGAACGCTGCATCAGGGACGAGCGGCTTACCCGAGCCTTGCGCCCGGCGCGTTTTCGCGATCTCGTACGGGTGGCCCCGAACTTGGATGGCATGGCCAATGATTTCCAGCGCGACTGGCTGGCACAGGTGTATCTTTCGGCGATCTCGGCGGAGGCTCTTCGCAAAGCAATCACGCTTGAGGGGGCAGAAGCCGCATTGTACTCGGGGAGTTCGTCCACCACCCTTCGAGAAGTGCTCGAAACCATCTTGCAATGGAGTGAAGTGGAGGATGATCCGGACGCTGCGCATCAAGCCCCGAACGATCTTCCCCGCCGTCTTCAGGAGTTACTGGATCTGCTCGACCTGGCAACCACTCGTGAGGCGCTTCATCAGGCGTCTCGAGTTCTTTGGGGGGAAATCAACGACGACTGGGAGCCCTGGCTGCGGCTCCGACTCAGGTCAACGCTGGGTGCTGCCTTGATGGAAGCGGCGTACGGTCTGTGCCCGCGTATGGGCGAGGATGCTCTAATACTCGACCTACCGCCGACAACCGGACACAATCGAGATGATACTCCACCTATTACGAACCGCAGTGATGAGTTATGGCTAACGGAGTCAGCGATTGGAGGCGGTGGATTTGTTGAGGAGTTTCTGAGTCGCTACGTGGAGGACCCGCGGCGGTTCTTTCGGTTGCTCGATGCAGCCCTGGCAGCGTCCGACCTAGAGTTGGTCTCCGAAGAACTGGGTCGTGTGCTGCACTTAGTGGCATCTGATTTGGATCAAGCGCAACCTCTACGCGCGGGATTCCGAGGAGTTCGCGAGGCACAAAATCACGCCCACAGCGTGCACGCCCTGAATACTTTGCGGACCGAGTTGGCCCGGCAGAGTGTGCTACCGACGCCCACCCTGCTCATTTCCCTCGGCGTGCGAGTGCTGCGCCCAGGCACGAACACCGAGACCGACAGCTTTTTGGCTCGCTCGCTGGCGGAGTGGCAGGCCGCCGAGCAACGTCTCGGAATTGATATCGATGCGCGCGTGTTCGCGCTCGTCAAGAGCGCCGATCCGGCGCTCGAAGAAATGCTCCAGGCTCACCATAGAATCGACGCCGAGTCCGTGACGCCAGCCTGGCGATATGGGGTCCTTTATGGCATGTTCTGGCCGCGGGGAGCACAGATCCGCACCGAATCCTTGCGCGCCTGGAATCCCTTCGAACGCCTCCCCGACTGCGACCGCCTACTCGCTCTCGCCGTCGTTCCCAGTTCCACTCGGCAGGTGTTGCTGTCGAACCCACGGTGGTTCGAGGAACTCGCTCCTTTATTGGTCCAATTCGGAGCCGTGGATTTGGTTGGTTCGATCGAGGACTCGGCCCGCATGGCCGAGGCACTGCTGCGCATCGGCGCCGAACCCATTGATTCCGAGGCGCTGCTCATTCACGCGCGCATCACGGGCGTGCGCCGGGAACAGGATTCGATTGTGGCGGAACTTGAACTGCCGGAGGCATTCCAGTGACGACCCGACAATTTCTGCAAAGCGCAATGGATGCGCGCAACGCCGTGCGGGAACTGCTGCAGATTGTGTTTGCAGCCGAGTTGCTCAATCCCAGCCGTTCGCTGTGGCTGGTCTCTCCGTGGATTCGTGACATTCCCGTCCTCGATAACACCACCGGTTCCTTCTTATCGTTGTGTCCGGATTTTCCGCTGTCCGAGGTGCGCTTAAGTCTGGTGCTGCGCCAACTGGTGGCTCGCGGATCGCAATTGGTGATTGCAACCCGGCCCGATGCCGGCAACACCCAGGTCTTGGACAGTCTGCGCGGGATCGATCCAGAGGATGGCCTGATCTTCCATGAGCGCGCGGAGTTACACGCCAAAGGCATCGTGGGCGATACCTTCTCCTTGATCGGTTCGATGAATCTGACCTACAACGGCATCGATCGGCTGACCGAGATGCTGATCTTTGAAACCAATCGGGCCGCCGTCGAACAACTCAGGCTGTCGTTTCGAACCGAGTATGGAGGGCGCGCGTGAGCTTCGAGACGGAATTCTTCGGCCCGGGCAATCGTTTGCGCTGGGAGGCGATGCGATCGGGATCGCTGCCCCCCGAGGTTGGGCAACGCCTGGGGCCGTTTGTCGAAGATCTCGAACGCGAGCGGGAGATCGTCGCGCTTCCCAGAGTGCGCGAGGACGGTGGAGAAGTCGCGTGGTACGTGCTGTGCTCCTCGCCGCGGACGGCGCGCATCGCGCGCGATGAGGTGCAGGCGTTTTTGGGGCCAACTTACTCGAATTTCGAAGGGAGACCGACGGAACTCGATCCCCGCGATCGGGTGGAAGCGGCGGTACTAGCGAAGTACCGGAACAACGCCTTCCGGGTTGAGATTCCCGATCCCAACCTATTTGAGATCGCTCGCGAGCGACTGGGCCTGCTGACCCGCCTTCAGAACGAGCGGCCGCTGCGGCACGCCCGCCGCACCCGCGCGGCGGGAAGGGTGCTTCGCGACTTCGAATACGCGTTGCTCACCAACCAGGAACGAGTGGCCACCGATTGCATCGAAGAACTCCGCGCGGCAGGCCAGTTAAGCGCAGCCAACTTACTGTTTCTCGAGGTCAGAAGGCTCGCGGCCGGCCAACACTGGGGTGCGATCCTGGCACTCCCCGAACTCGAACTGCTGCTTACGGTGGCCAAGCCACGGCGGGTGACGGAAGCTTTGATCCGGGCCGTCTATTCCACTTATCTCAAAGAGTTCGAAGAGAACGGGCGCGTCGAGGCAGCGCTCCATCGCTTTCGCTCCGAAGTTTGGCCTCGCTTTCGCAATCTCTATCAGACGCGCGCGAATCTGTTCGGATTCGAAGTGGACGCCAGTTTCTTAATGGCCGCCACTACGGTGCCAGGTGGGTCGGAAATCGCTGAGACAGTCCTTGACGCGTACGCGCCCGGGTCTCCGGCACGCGCTTACCTGGCAAAACTCCTGGAGTCCATCCGAAAACCATCGACCGTCGCACCAGTAGACCCGCTCGCCAGCGCACGGGAGGCTTATACAGAGGGCGACATCGATCGCTCCTACGAGTTAGCCATAACTCTCGCCCCCTCGTTCGAGCGCACCGCGCTCTTAGTGCGGTGTGCACACGAAATGGGCACCCTGGTGTCCGCCAAAGTCGCCCTTGAGTCGATAGCATCTCTGTCGCCACCCGAACGGGCGCGGCTCGAGCAAAACCTGCGTTTGAGTCGCATGCAGGCGTCGCTAGAGGCGCTCAGCGCGGTCGAGACCAAGACGACCCCGGCCCAAACTCCGGCGGAAGAGATTCCGTCGTCGTGGCCGACGTGGCTGAAGCGGTTGCGGGCACCAGAACCTTGGAAGTCAGCGGTGTTTGTGGCGGAGACCGGAGCACGCGAGTGGACGATGGAAACGTTTTTGAAGGATGCGGACGGGATTACGGAAACCGCTGACCTGCTGCTGGACGATCGGCCGCCGTGGGGGCAGGAGGCACTGCGCGATGCGCTCCCGTACTTTGTCGAATTCTGCATGTCGGTCGGTGCGGACGTACGGCTGAAACCGGTATACGAATCTCTGTTTGTCGCCATCGCAGTCGATCCCCAGGTTTCTCTGCCGCAGACCGGGGCCCTGATCCGGATCGCGCAAGCGCGCCTGGAGTTGGGCGTATCGAAGGACGAATACGGTGACATCCTCGGGCAGGTGGGTTCGGCGCTGCAGGCAACCGAGAGTCCGTCGGTGGCGGACCTCGCGCTCGAAGCCCTGGAGATGCTGGTCAATGCGGCGTGTCCCAACATTGACGGGCGCCGGCAGTTTGCGATTCGGGTGGTCGCCATCTTTCAGCGCTGGTACAAGCGGGTCGACCGGGCGCAGTTGGCGTTGCTGAAAACCCTGGTGGAAGAGTTGGAGATGGCCGAGACAACCGGCGCTCTCGCCAAGGAAATCTCGGGGTCGCAACCCGCCTCCGAGTGGGTGCAATTGGAGGGCAAACGGATTGCGATGTACTCGCTGCAGGAGTCCGCGCTACAACGGGCGGCGCTAGTGATCGGCGAACTCTGTCCCGGAATCCGAATCGATACCTTCAGCGATCATGTGGGTGGTTCGGCGGCGTTGAAAAAGGCGTCGACGTCAGCAGACATCTTTATTATTGCGACGGGAGCGGCGAAGCATGCCGCAACGACGTTTATTGAAGGTCATCGTCCGAAGGACTTGAAGCCGCTCTATGCCCGTGGACAGGGAAGCGCAAGCTTGTTATCTGCCATCCGAAACCACCTCGCGAAGAAATGAACTGACTAGGCTAAAACCAATGCCAGAAGAAAGAAAGCCTTGTGAATGTGGTTGCGGGGAGCACCCCAAAGGCCCAAAGTCGCGATTCTTGCGGGGTCACAACCTTAAGAGCCATTACAAGAGTCATCCTGAACACGAGCAGCAATACGAGGAGGCGAAAGATCGGGAAAGATTTGGCGAGGAGTGAAGCGTGGTGCCGGAAGCGGACCTTACAACCCGCTGGATTTTGTTAAAGGCATAATTCCGAGATTTTCATGCTGCAATTCACTCAGCCCAGGTCAAGTTCGCTCTTATGCAAGCGATGGGTGCCTACGCGCCAGTTTGCGTTGATAATGAGATTTTTGTGATCCCATGCCAACTATAATCTTCCGGTATCTGACGCGGGATGGCTTCGCACTCGTGGCGGATGGAAAATCTCATAGTCTTGGCAAAGACGAACCAGACGAGATCAACGTCCAGAAGATTTTCCAGATTCAGGAGCAATCGGCAGCCTATGCGCTCATCGGAACTGTTCGTTTCGACGATGACACTGGTCAACTCTACTCCCTCAACCTGCCAAAAGAGATCGACAGGCTAGCGCGGGCGGGTGCCGTCACTCTCTTCGATCTGCCTCGTCTAGAGGAGCAGTTCGCCCGTCCCATCTACGATCTTCTGCTCAGGGCCAAAGCGGATGGTCTAATTAGTGACTACACGGGGACCCTCGATTTTCCAAGTAGCGGTTTAACAATTTTCTCAGTACTGCTTTTTGGCTATTGCAAGGGAGCGCCGAGCGAAATTCAGGTCCGCTTCTGGCATCAAGATCAGGTTTTGGGCAGGCCGCAAGTAACTCCCTTTGATCTTCGCAGCAGAAACCCACGTGCTGTAGGTTCACCGATCATCTGGAATGCGCTTCGGAACCATGATCCGGCACTCTCGCGCTTCCCCTTGCCCAAAATGCCGTCTCCCGAACAGTCCCAAGAAATAAGCCTTTGGGACGCCGCCAAGATCGGCGAGACTTTGATTCTCGCGTGTGAAACCAAAGAAGCCTTAGAGATGGACGCGGAATGCAGAAAAATCGGCGGTCACATCCACATCGCCGCAATTACCCCCAGTTGCTTTCACTGGCTAAAACCGCCTAGGCCGAGATCATCAACCCCGCAACACCCCACACGTGATCGGTAAGTCCGGCTTCCATCGCCGGCGTTACGCGCAAAGTCTGACGCACCCGGCACTGGGGATGCAGCAATCCGCAATACTTAAAAGGAAGATTCGACAAACGGAAAGCCCCCTTGAGAGGCTCAGGGCGGCAATTGTCAGTTTCACGGCATACAAGGATGCGAAGCAGCCTAGGACCGCCAAATAAACGCCAACACAGAATTCGCCTATCAACCGCCACACTCTTTGCGCTTGCCAAGGCAGTGGGGTTGGCTGAAAAGGTCTTCGGGAGTATGGGCGCCGGGCGTGGGCAAGGATCGTGGCGCCAACGGCAGTATCGCGCATCCCGTTCCGTATTGGCGCATACTCGCTTAGCATAGAATCCGGAGGGAGGTGTTTTGACGATGAACAGCGCCGTGGCGAGTTTGGCGGGGCTAAATGAAGGATTAAAAGTGAGGCACATTACGGCGTCTCCTCTCCTGACCTGCGGCACGACAGACGAACTGGAAGAAGTTATCGCGCGACCGGACCTCGGAGGGATCGACCAGATTCCCATCACGGATGGGGGGCGGATCGTGGCGCTATGGGAACGCTCGAAAGAATGGAAGCGACGTCCTCTGGATGATTCAGTACTCGTCTCAGCGGATGCCCCACTGTGGCACTTTATTCACACAGTCCATGAGCAGCCCTATCGGTTAGTAGTGGAACAGACCAAGATAACGGGCATCGTAACCTGGAGCGACTTGCTCAAAGTACCGGTGCTGGTGCTCGCCTTCTCGCTGGTGGCCGAATTGGAACTTGCGATGAATCGCAGAATTTTGGAGCAGTACACGGATGACAAATGGGTGGATCTGCTCGACAAGGAGGAAAGGCAGAAGATTCGCGGAAGGCAACGTGTGCTCGAACGGGAAAATCTGACCTTGCCAACTATAGAACTTGCCGATTTGTGTCACAAAGCAAAAGTCTTGCGAGAAGTGTTAGACATAGGCCGTGATTTTGAGACCGAGTTGGGCGAGGTAGTGAGACTCCGCAACGATGTCGACCACGTCAAAGATGTCGTGCACAGCGACGCTGACCTCAAGGATTTCGTCGCGCGCCTTGAGAGGGCCGAGGCATGGCTCCATGCGGTCAGGGGCGTCGACGTGGCAGCGAGTTGAGGTCATTACACAGCTTGCGGAAAAACTAGGGATCCACTGGTTCAAGAGGCATGGTTCCCTCCTACGCTTTAAGAAACGTCCAGGGCAAGACCAGTTCTCGATTGTTGCCATACACCAACGTTAGACGAACATACCCCGTCCACGCGTATCCTGTCGCCACCAACTTCAATTTGAATCTCTGATGTTCACCGCGATCAACGATCAGGGAAGGCTCCAACTCAGGGAGTTCGCTCCGAAAGGTCGACCGTGCGGTGCACGCTCCTGTCGTTCAAGTGTCCAGAAATCGGGTCGGTCTACATTCCGTTGTTTTATGAAGAGACATTCCGGTAGGAGTTGGCGGGCGATATGACCAGGCTTATCGACACAAATGTCGCTTCGAAGATCAGGAGGGGACGTCTCTCGATGTCCGTCAACGGGGCGAGCATTTCCTCCGTGGCCGCTTCGGAATTGTTGTTGATATAAACACCCACAACTGCCAATTATTACGTGCCTGTGTGTTTGCTAGAGCTTCTTTAATTGCCGCCCCCACGCCGCTCGCACCGTGGGAGGCGGCTGACATTCCAATAGTCGTGTGTCGTGCGAAATGACGGGCAATCCAGCTTGTTTCCCGAGTTGATGTGCGCGCGGAGTGTGCACGGATCAGATCAACACACGAGGGGACTATGGATGTTCACGGGCGTGTTTTCGAAGTGAGCGCTTGATCCGCCACATTTGAGGGATAGATCTTTCGACGACGCACCGTGCCCGCCGTTGCAGCAATCCGTGTAGACTATCGCCGAGCCGGGTCTCAATCCCAGATACGCGTGATTCGTTAACGGGGTCCCTATACCCTACGATTTCGTATCATGAATGCTATGTGCGAGAAGCGCAGCTGTGCGCTCTGTGTTGCGGTTGCAGATGCCGCACGGAGCAAAGAACCCTTTTTGTATAACATCAAGCTGGCCGAGACAGACAATTTTGTGGTGCTTCCAAGTTTGGGACCGCTCGTACCCGGACACGTAATGGTAGTCAGCAAAACTCATTGCGCCAGTCTCTCGTCAATGGGAGCGGACGCCATTGAAGAATACGAGTCTTTGGCGGCTCGTTTGAGGCATGCTCCGCTTCTAAGGGGAAGCGACGCATTGGAGGCTGAACACGGCTCTACAGCGGATGACAAGGCCGGTGCGTGCGTCATTCACACACACGTACACTGGATCCCCGGCGTGGGCCGCTTTCTGGAGGAGTTCCAACGCCGGTTGTCGCTTCGAGCAGAAGCTCGACTCGTCGAGCTCATAAGCAAGGCCGAACCGTATATTTTTGCCCGGGCAGGCGCCATTCAGGTGATTTTTCACGCCCGCGGGTTGCCTTCTCAGACTATCCGAAGAATTCTCTGTGAGCTTATGGATCGGGACGATACAGACTGGATGCAGGCACCCAGGCTTGACTGGATCGAGGAGACTGTCAAGGCGTGGCAAACGCAAGGCTGAAATCTTTAGATCCGGACGCAATAGTTCCCTGGTTAGCGGCAAGCTTTCCACGAAATCACTGGTCTGGTTTGTTGGCAGGCGTCGGTGAGGATGACTGCGGAGTGATCCGGGTCGGGAAAACATTTGTCGTGCTTTCCGCAGACTTTCTAAACGCGACACCAATCGTCGAACAATTGGGATTAGGTGGGGAACGAACATTCGGGCGCTTGGCGGTGGCGGCAACGCTTGCGGACCTGCTGGGCTCGGGCGCGGTTCCGCGTGCGCTTCTTGTTGGCGTCACGGCTCCGTACGGCTACCCGGAGCATCTGTTTAAAGAACTCATGACGGGGGCACGGATCGAATCCAATCGCTGGAACGTACCAATCATTGGGGGCGACACGAAGCTCGGGCGCGCGAGAGCAGTCCTGACTTGTGGTCTCGGAACAGTTGATTCTGCACGACAATTGTTTCTTGCAAGTGGAGCGAAAGCGGGAGACGCCATTTTCGCATCCGGATGTCTGGGAACTTGCGCCGCGGCCACGTATTTGGCCTCTCGAAAGCGGCCAAAGGAGCCAATACCTCAATGGGCATTGCGGGCAATAAAGGAGCCCCAATTGCCGTCGGTTCGTTCGCGTACACTGGCAAAGCTGGAAATCGCACACGGTGGCATTGACATAAGTGATGGCCTTGGAGCAGATTTACGCCGACTCGGTGCTGCCAGTGGAGTTGGCGCCGTTCTGGAAGTGGGCAACATTCCAGTCGATCGGCACGTCGTCGCTGTTGCACGGTCTGAAAGCGTGCCCCCCTGGGCTTTTTCTTTGGCATCGGGAGGAGATTTCCAATTCATTGTGACTGTCCCACAACGAAAGTGCCCAAGAGTCGAAGGGTTGGGATTTACCAGGATCGGAAGAATAACGCGTGAGCGCTCCTTCTGGTTGACAGATCGAACGGAGCAAATGTGCTGTAGACTTCCCGAAGTTGGACACAAGGATCGTCGCGGGCAAGAATTTGCAGGTGAAATCCGACGAATTGTCCTACAAATAAAACGTGGCAGACAGCAAACACAATCTTGTTGATCAAATTGACGTAGCGCAACAGCGAATCACCGACGTGTTTTTGCGACAGTGCATGTACGGTGCACAAACGAGCGCACTCCCGGGAGAATTTGCGGCATGCGGTCAATTTATAGGTGACGATGCTGAGACGATTTCACAATATGGCCTCCATGGTATTTCGGCAGCGCTTCGGGTGCTTGGACCATGCCAATCTTCTGAATGTCGCTCAATCGTGCACAAAATGGTGTCTTATTGTGAGGCAAGTCTCGGGGTTGCCTCAGGACAGTCACTCGACACCAAGCTAGCGGTGGGCGATACCGACAATGTCATTAAGCTCGGGGAGTTGCTCTATGGTTTGTACTTCGTAACCGTTGCTCAGGCTGAACGAGACCGTCTCGTTAACAGTGTCGCTGACCGGCTAATGAAATCCTTAATTAACAATAGGGGGTGGGGATATTTTATCGGTGAAGAATCTCCCGAGCTTCTGCCGTCAGCGTACGCCGTACGTGGTTTGGCACAACATGGATACGACGTCAGTGGCCCGCGAAAGTTCGTCCTAGATAGCCTAGTCGCCAAGAACAGGACTACAGGCACCTCACCGGCTGATCTGACCACCGCGATCGCCTGTGCTTACTGTTTGACCTTTTGCAAGCGTGAAGGGACGGCCCAAGACCCGGTGCTCCGCTCTGCGTTCATGTCTGCTTGGCCTTCTTTTGAACCTCTGTTCGGAGAAGACATCGAACAGAATCTCGAATACTGGCGGGAGAAGACGACTGATCCAATGCGCGACCGAAAGACTGAGTACGTCCGGATTCCTTTCCAGCTGTACCTCATGGCGTTGGCTGCTGAATATAGTCGTTGGCGGAGATTTGCCGGATTTAGAGCACAACGGCGCCTAAAAAGCACCCTGGACGCACTTCGAAATGCTTCGTTCAAGTATCGGTATTCAGGAAGATGTTTATCCTCACGAACGAACGGTATTGCGTACGACGCTCTGGCCTATATACGAGAGCATGTCCGCCATTTCACGACTTTGCGTCTCGCATACACAGTTGATCGTGTGCGAGTAGCAGTGGGTTCGGTGCCGTTCAGGATTATTGCAGCCGCTGGAGTTCTGGTCTTTAGCTGTTTGTCAGTTCGCGCGTGGTTGGCCGCTGGAGGAAAACTCGCCGACTTGGCGCCAGAATTATTAGTAAGTCTTATCGCACTGGTCCTGGCGTGGGCAAAAGGCAGCCATGGTTAGATTTGCCGACATATTATACGGGGTTTTGGACCTTCCTGATTGGGTGTCGGCATTCATCAGGTTGCCGGAGTTCATCCGTCTGCGGGGAGTTAGATTGTCGAATGTGGATTCGGTGTATTTCAAAGACTTCTCCGGGCCCACACGATGGGAACACGGGATCGCTGTTGCAGCACTCGCATATCGTTGTGCTACCAGACGTGGCTTAGATGAGAAGGCACGAATTCAACTGACGCTCGCAGGCCTATTGCATGATGTCGGGACACCTCCTTTTGCTCACACTGCTGAATCCGTGCTAGCAAACTTCGACCATGAAATCGAAGGTCAGCGCCTGCTCGAATCCAAGATGGGACGGGATTTTGCACCTGACATGCCGGTATTTCAATCCCAGCTTCCACAATTTCGTCAAAAATGCGAGCAACTTTCTCGGGCCCTACGAATCCCCGTGGATGCCGACGAGGTAGCGAAGTACACGACCGGGGAGGGTGACCTTGGTTTCCTAATAAATGGGCCCCTTGACCTTGACAATGCCGACAACGTAACCCGATCCTGCCTATTCTTGGGATTACGCGTCAGTGCTGACGTCCCACTAGGTGTCGCCGATTGGCTGGCCTCGCAAGAAACTCTTGTCACCGACCTTAATCGCGTAAGAGATGATGCAGTCAAGACTTGGCTCTCTTACAGAGACCGCCTGTACACCGCGTTCTTTGAAGCAGACGACAGCGAGCTAGCGCGAATGGCGTTCTTACAACATCTGATGCGTAGAGGGGTTGATGCAGGAGTCGAGAGATCCCGATTCATCTGGTCCACGGACGACGAACTGATGAACTCCCTTTCCCGGCTCGATGACGTGGCTGCTGATGATTTTCGCCCTCCATTGAAAGACCTCGTCCAGAGATATCGCCTTCTGGAGACGCCCTCACGAGTAGCAAAGCTGGATATCGAAGAGATGGATACTTTGCGCGTTTTACGTCATCCAGACGCGGCCGCTTGGCTCACAAGAGTGTTACGCTCCGATGGCTTTGAACCAATGGTACTCGTGATGTCTCGCCGGTTCTCTGCGAGTCGCCCAAAGTCCATTCTTCCTGAACCTGCTGGCACGCTGTACGTATTCCAGCTCGGGACTAAGCGGAAATCAAAGGGATTCGACTCAAGGATTGCGGAGTTGGCGACAGCCTATGACCCTAAGGTGCCGCCATCGACTGATGCCCGTAAGGTACTTTCAAATCTCGTACGGGTGTGGTCTGCAGCAAAGCCCTGGACCGCACCGAGTGAGGCGCGACGACGCAACGTAACTGCGGCTCTTAATAGCGTCGGCGACTGGGGCTTTCGCCTATCCCGAAACAACGGATTTCACGCTTATCCAAGCACATTTGTGCATGCCATTCCAGCGAATCTGCTTGTTGCACTTGGCATCAAGGATGATGTTGTGCTCGACACGTTCGGTGGAACGGGTCAAACGGCCATCGAAGCCGTGAAATATGGGAACTCGTGCGTCACCGCCGACGTGAACAGCGTGGCCTGTCTTGTAGCTAGGGCGAGACTTAGCTATCTGCCAATCTCGTCCCGCGATTACATCAGAGGAATAAACGAGCATCTACTCGAGCAGGCACAATGTGTCACACCCTCCGATTTCGAACTGATTGACAAGTGGTTCCATCCAAAGACCCGCTGTGAACTGGGTCGCCTCGTCGGTTTTGTGCAGGACCAACAAGATCCGACCATTCAGACCTTTCTTTCTGCGTGCGCATCGGCGATATTGCCGTCTTGTACGGCACGACGAGGGGAGCAGCACGGCTACTTCGCCGATAATTGTCCCCTTCCCATCAACGTGAAAAAGCCACCGTATCAACCGGCAATTAGACTATTTCTCGACAAGATACGACAAGCATTGACAGTAACAGAGCGATTGTATGGTTTCATTGAGAGGCAAGGATCGCTTGCAGAAACTGAGCTGAAGCGCGCTGTTGTGCGACAGGTCGACGTCACAAGCGCCACACCGGAATCGTATGGGCTGTGTGATGGAGAAGTTGGGGCAATCATTACTTCCCCGCCTTACCTCTGCATGGCCGACTATGCTCTGGGGTTGCGCCTCTCATATGGATGGCTGTTACCGGGTCTGATGAACCCTGACTTCAAGCATGAGATCGGTGCCAGGCGATTGCGCCTGAGAGGGAAACAGGACTTTGTCGTCGCACGATACTGTCAATCGCTGAATTTGTTCGCCGCATTGGCTGGACGCGCTGTTCGCAAAGGTGGATTTGTTGCGGTGGTGCTAGGACAACCGCTTGCAACACAATATCGGGACGCCCAGGTGTTGGCTAGTCTCGACAACGCCCTGCGAGAGAACGGCTTTGAGGCACTCTGGGAGACAGACCGCGCGATTCATTGGCACCGCAACTTCGGGTACGCACGACTTAAAAAGGAGCGAATATCAGTACACGTCAAGATGTGAGCCGCTGTTGCGGACAAACAAAAGGTGCGTTGGACAGCGACGGTGCTGCCGGGTGAAGTCGGAAGTCACTCCTCTATTTGCTGGTTTTCCATAGGGACCCTTTGAGCAGCATCTCGATATAACTGTCCAGGCCAGCGGTGAACCAAGATTGCGCGGTAAACCTCTGCGAGTCGATTGGAGCCATCTCGCCGCCCCTTCCCTGATACTGTAGGCGAACGCCTCGTCCCATTCCCACGTTTCCTATGATGACTATTGGAATGTCGTGCCGTTTGCCGATCTCCTTTAGCTCCGTTTCTTTTGAGGGGTCAACGCAGCCGATCAACTGCCAGTCGCCCCAGCCAATTGCCAATCGAACAGGATCCGTCTCTAGTGAAGCACTAACGTGCAGAACCTCTCTCGGGAATGCAGCGTCACCCATACTAACATTTATCTGTACGTCATTGGCGTTAGCTAATTGAATAAGCGATGCATACAGTCCATCGGAGTTGTCCAGGCACGCTGACAGCACATTTCGTTGGGCAAGCTCATGCCCGATCTTTACTTTGGGCAGGGGGGTCAGAACATTTCGGAGGAGACGGTGTTGTTCCGCAGTTCCGAGAGTCATACTTGAACGCTTGGCCAGGACTCCAGCCCAAAACATGCCAATGTCACCTATCACGGACACAAGGTCGCCTTGCTTGCATCCGCTTCGGGACATCGCACGACGCGCATCACACACACCAATTGCACTTCCCGTTAGTTCAACCCTCGGCCCTTCTTTTAGATTGCCTCCTATTACCCGAGTTCCGCATTGGGAACAACATTCATCGATACCATCCAGGAGTCTGCGGAACTGCTCGACCGTTGTTTCATTCGGTAGCACCAATGATGAGAGGAAACCTAGAGGACGGGCGCCGGACGCGCCTAGGTCGCTCAAATTGATTGTGGCCAACAGCCAGCCTGCATAATACAGGTCGTTGTACCCTAGGTGGCCTGCCATAGGTTCAGGGCATGGATCTGTATGGGCCACCAGGGTCCCACCTGCAATATGGTCGGTGTCGATGACAAACGACGAATCATCCCCGAACCTGGGAACGCCCGCGGAACCATATCGTGGCCGGAGAATCTCTTCAATGATCCTCCGTTCCCCTAGGTCAATCAGACAGAGGGAATCAGACATTCTTACGTTTCCTCAAGGTGAAAAACATGCTTCGCGCACCGTCCACGGTCGTGATCACTCAGGTGAGTTGACGCTGCGAGTGCGCACTGTCCATAGTAACCGTACAAAAAATCCTAGTGAAACAGCTGAAAGCGCGCCTCCAGCCACTCTAACTTTGATCTCCGCAGTCGACGCGAGGTAAAGGCCGATGCAACCCATGGTAAGCAACAGCAACGCAGACGCCAGCGTGAAGAAAAATGATAACCAGCGGGGCATGACGGACAGAGTCTTCGGATCTTGCGTGTCAAGCTCCTGTAACAATCGATGGATCCAGAGGTGATCTACGGATGAAATTCTGCCAGTAGTTGCTGGACGGAAACCGCCTTTCAAAAGAATCTGTTTAGAAAAGTATTCGCACACCTGAAGAACATAGGATCTTGCCTTCTTCGGGCAGCCGATTTTCAAAAGTGCGAGTGCTGCTAAACAATCTGGTACGAAAAACAGATAGCGATTTACCCTTCTTCCTTCCCACTGTACGGCATAACAGTACGCTTCGGATTCTCCTATATCCTGATGCCTCCGCAGAGCAGCCCAGCGGAGAATGCGGTCTTTGCAGGTTTCGATGACATTCTGTACGTAATTCATCGTCTGAGAACCAATCAGTGAGTATTCGATCAGAGCTAACGATGAAAGCGCAGACTCGTGTGAACGGAGCTGACCATCTTCAACGAGGCGGCTGCCCAGCCATCGGAGAGATTCTTCGCATTCCCTGGTGCGCCGGAACGCCACATACCTGCGTAGTGCTAGTAGGGCCGCCGCTGTTGGAACGACACGTGGATGAGGATCGAAATGTGATGCGGAACAGAAGAATTCCCCCCAACCGCCTCCAGGGAGCATTCGCTTGAGCAGTTCAACCATTGGCGCTGCATCCATCTCTATTTCGGACTGGTCTGGATCGACCGCTTCCGCGAGATAAGCTAGTTTGTACGTCACGCATATATCGCCATCCTGACGAGATGGATTGTTCTCATCTTGCAGCACTGTTTCAAGAATCTTGCAGGCGCCAGCGACCACCTCACTGTTCACCGGATACTGGGCGGCGATCAAGATCTGAATGCATGCACTCGTTCCATAAATGCCATATTGTGTATTTGAGGGCGCCTCATCAAGAAACTGACCCCAGGCCCGCCCAGTCGGACTGTCCGTGACGAGTCCCCTAATCACGAGGTCCCGGATTCTTGCACGAGCTTCAGCTGCATCGTGCTTCAAAGCTGCGACGCGCCTTGCGGTCCAGAGCATTTTTCAACTCTCAACCGGCAGGGTCTTGCCACTCTGCC
>Ga0335073_10000081_pt1 | contig 104339 bp, 107 predicted proteins | sample Lox_Sample_22_FD_207093 | JGI IMG/M metagenome (GOLD analysis project Ga0335073, IMG submission 207093) | Soil microbial communities from Loxahatchee National Wildlife Refuge, Florida, United States - Lox_Sample_2.2 | ecosystem: Environmental > Terrestrial > Soil > Wetlands | place: USA...
CGCCGCGCTGTCGAGAAGCTTCAGGTCGGGAGGCTCAATCACCCCTCTTTTGAGTCACAACAAACCCGATTCGGGAATCCCCCGCCGCCCACCTGAGTCAATTGGTCGCAGGGGGTGAGCAATTACCCCGAAAGCGCGACAAAGGCCGGCGCCAAAGATATCCTGGTGGTCCGCGCCTTGCGAATTGACCAGGCGGCGACGAACACCGCCGTCGACGCGAGAACGCCGACATAGCCGCCGCGTGATCCCGAAACGATAATTCCGATGATTCCGCTGATGACGACCGCCCAGCCAAGGCACCTTTCAAACAATTTTTCCTGGTGCAACGCGAAGAACAAACCAATAGGGATGACGATGATTTCAAATTCTCCAAAGGAGAGCGGGGATAAGAACGTCGACGCCGACCGATACACGCCGTTTCTGAAAAAGTGGAGCACGTCCATAAAATTTGTCATCTGTGGATTGCTTTCAATGAACGAGTCAAGCATGCCTTTTGGAAAAACGTCAAGAAATATACGATGCTGTGCGCGGAATTCAACTACTCCAGCAGCGGTGTTGAACAACGCACAAAAGCAAATGATTTTCAAAATCAAGATCGAATCGTCTTTGTTTCTAGTGACATAGATCGCCGCGAAGAACGACACATACCATGTCAATATGGCGTCAGATAAAGCCGAAATTGATTCTTGTGGCAGCTTCGACGTTGCAATTGAGACGAACGCCATGAAGAGAAAACCGAGCGCGCAAACAACAATGAGCGGCGATGAGCGAAGACGCGCCCCAATCTCGCGTCGAACCTCGGATGACGATGCGACCGCAAGAAGAAATGGCGCGATGAGCGCAAAAGTTGTTACCCGGCGCGCCGAAATCCAAGGCAGTCCGCCGAACTGCACCGTGTAATACGCCGGGACACAGAGGTTGACAACCAGCATGACGAAGAACGCCATGCGGATCACCCTCGGATAGACGAGCGGCACCTCCGGCATCACCCAGAGCAGCACCAAGGCGACGATCGCAACAATGCCGAAAGCGCCCATTGGCGGCAGAATCACCGCAGCCAAGCCAACCACGACGCCCAGAATTATTGATGCGGCCGCCCACGCCGCGGTCGGGACAAGGGAACGAATGAAGGCGGGCAAAGCGCGAACCGCGACTCTCGTCTCGGCGAGGGCGATCGATGCGGCGCGAGTCAAGGCGAAGCGGTTCCCAATCCGAGTTATCATGCCTGCCGAACTCCCGATCGTTCCTGGGGCTGCGACTGTCGTCCCGTATAGTCCCGCCCGCGACCCGAACGCTTATCCGTTCCGCTCGCCACGACGTCCTCCCGATGGCGCCGAAGGCCCCCGGCCGTTTCGCCGCCTACGCCAGAATTGACCATTTGCAAGAACAAAGCGTTGCGGCCACTCGCGCGATTCCGAGGCAATAGTCACGCCTCTATAGCGTAAATTCCTCCGCGGCAAGATTGTGTGCGACGTCAAAACGATCAGCGGCTCAAACTCAATCTTCGCCGCCAAAGCGAAGCGCGACACTGAAATCATGAACGCCGGGGTCGGTCAACCATGACGCTCAATCGGGCGGCGTCGGCGCGAACGGCGGGAAGAAGCCCGGCGGGAAGGTTGCGCGAGCGGCGCTTTCAGCGCACCGCCGCGACCGCAATCGAGCCGCGCTGGCAGCTGTGCCGGGCGACCTTGCGGCAAACGGCGTAGGCCGTGAGGTCTTTGGACACGCAGAAGCGCACGTCGACAAGTTCGCCGTTGCTGCAGGTCACCGCCATGTTGTCGGGACGCAGATTGGCGTTAGCCGCCATGAAGGCCTGCTCGATGTCGGCGGGAGCAAGATGCAACGGCTCACGCGGCGCCTGAAACATCGCCGGGATGACGAGCCGCTGGCGGACATTGCGCACGGTGGCGAAATAATCATGCGCGCTCAAGCCGGTGCAGGTTCCGTGCTTGCGGTATTCGTAGCTCGCGAGGCTGTCGTTCGGATAGAGGCCATGCTCGTCGGCGAGATCCGCGGGAGAGGCGTCTTGGCCTTGGCAGCTCTCCGGGTTCGGGCGGTAGTCGTTGTCCGGCCAAAGGCCGTGGACGACAAAGCCGTCCCCCGAACCGGCAGCGCATTCCGGCGACGACGTCTCCTGGCCGCCAAGGTCGCAAAAGCCGGGGGCCCAGGACAGCGTCATCACGTAATAGTCGAACGGCGCGGTCGCGACCGGAGAGGCCGACTGGGCGACGGCTGCGATCGGCGCGCCGGCCACGGCGAGCGCCATACTGACGACCCCGACCGCCAACCGCGGCAAAAGGAACCTCGCCGCCCGCTCGCGTCGGCCTAGTTGCGCGCGTTGAGGCCGTATTCGCCGAGCCATTTGTACTGGCCGATGACACGCTCGATGATCGGGCGAAGGGTGTAGCAGGCGGGCGCGTAGGCGAAGTTCGGGTCGAGGCCGACGACGCACCATTCCACGCCCCAGGAGATTCCGATCATGCCGAAAGCCGACACGACGTTATAGATGACGGTTCGCTCCTTCGAGTCGCTCATCGCGGCGCGCGCGATGCAGAAGCGACGCGGGATATAGGCAAGGCCATTCGAGCGGAAGCCGATTTCGCGAATGCGGTCGAAGCTGGAAATGGCCAGGTCGGAACGCCAGAACTCCTGCTGCGTCCGGTCGAACCGGCTGCTGATCGTCGACAGCACGCCGCCGTCGTCGCAAGCTGGCAAGTCGCCGGAAAACGGGGCCCACCGCGCCTCGGCCGGGACATCGTATTGATTGAGCTCGGCCGGGCCGCCCGCCTGCGCGGCGCCGTCGAGAAGCAGAAAGGCCAGGAGACCGAAGATCGCCCAGTTCAACACGATCGCTCCCCTCTGGCGGACCAAACCCCGAATCGTGGCGGCCGCCACAATGAGCCGCCGCGCCCGGCAAATCAAGCGCCGGCGCCATAACCTGCTGCGGCTTCAGGCCTGCGGAGCGGCGGCGGCCCGTGCGTCAGGAGAGGCGATTTTTGAGGTCGCCAATGTCGCGCGCCACGAGATCTGCGCCGGCGGGGCCGCGCATCTGGTCGGTAAGAACGATTTCCGCCGCCTTGGCCGCATGGTCCGCCGCCGCCGCGCGAACCTCCGCGGTCGCCTGAGCTTCAGCGAGAGCGATCTTACCCTCGGCCTGCTTGGTGCGCCGGGCGATGAATTCCTTCAGCCGCTCGCCGGCCTCGATGGCCAGTTGCTCGGCCTGCGCGCGCGCCTCGGCGACGATGGCGGCGGCGTTCGCCTCCGCTTCGGCAGTCTTCTTCTCGAAGCTCGCCAGCAATTCGGTCGCCTCCTGGCGCAGCTTCGCCGCCTGGGCAAGCTCGGCCGCGATTGCTTCGCCGCGCGCGTCAAGCGCCTTGAGCACCATGCGATGGGCGCCGAAATAGACAAGGACGCCAATGAAGACGAGAAACCCGAGAAGGACGAAAAACTCGGCGTCAAAATCCATCAGCCCGCTCCGCTGAGCGACTTAACCGAGCCCACCGCGGCTGCGACCGCCGCCGGATCGGCGGGGCGCCCTGAGAGGCGCTCGACGATCGCCCCGGCGGCGTCGCGGGCGACCTCGGCGACATTGGCCATCGCCCCGGCGCGCGTCGCAGCGATCTCGCGCTCTGCCGCGGCGAGCTTGGCCGCGAGCTCGTCCTCAAGAACCTTGCGCTTGGCTTGCGCATCGGCCGCGGCGGCCTCGCGAGCGGCCTGGGCGAGGGTCTGCGCTTTCGCGCGCGCTTCCGCCAACGTCCTTTCGTGGGCGGCCGCGGCGGCGTCGGCCCGCTGCTGCATCGCGGTCGCATCATCGAGGTCGCGCGCGATTTGCGCCTTGCGGCCCTCGATCACCGACCCGAGAGCCGGCAATCCGCGCTTGGACATGTACCAGAGAAGGAATCCGAACGCGATCGCAAACCAGACGAGCTGCGGGAGGAACGTGCTCGGATCGAAGGGAGGAAAGTTCGAATGCGCGCCGCCGCCCTGACCGACCTGGGCCTGGGTCGTTTGAGGGGGCGTCGATTGCGCAGGCTCGGCCATTATGGACCCTTGAGAAAGCAGCCGGAAAGGCGCCGCATGCGCCTTCCCTGCGACCAGCCGAACGAAGTCTGAAACGTCAGACCGCGAACAGCAACAGGAATGAGATCAGAAGCGCGAAAATGCCTAGGGCCTCCGTCACGGCGAAGCCGAAAATGAGGCGGCCGAACTGGCCTTCGACCGCCGACGGGTTGCGCAGCGCGCCGTTGAGGAACTGGCCGAAAAGCGTGCCGACGCCGATGCCCGCGGCGCCGGTTCCGATCGCGGCGAGGCCAGCGCCCACATATTTGGCGGCGATGGCAAGCTCATGCGGTTCCATGCGGTACTCCTATTTCGCTGGCGAAAGCTAAATTTCAGGTCGAGAGGTCAGTGACCGGGGTGAAGCGCATCGTTGAGGTACATGCAGGTCAGCATGGCGAACACGTACGCCTGCAGGAAGACGACCAAGAGTTCGAGGGCCTCAAGCCCGATCGTCGCGACAAACGGCAGCACGGCGAGCGCCTTCACCGCCGCGCCGGCGCCAAGCAGCATGATGACGAAGCTGCCGAACACGTTGAGCGTGATATGCCCGGCCAACATATTGGCGAACAGGCGCACCGAGTGGCTGACCGGGCGAGACAGAAAGGAAACGATCTCGATCGCCACCACCAGCGGCAGAATATAGATCGGCACGCCCGGAGGGACGAAGAGCTTGAAGAAATGGGCTCCGTGCTCCATCACGCCGACGACGACGACGGTCAAAAACACGACCAGGGCGAGCGCGGCGGTGATGACGATCTGGCTCGTCACCGCCATGGAATACGGGATGTAGCCGATCAGATTGGCCAGAAGGACGAAGAAGAAGACCGAGAACACAAACGGGAAGAACCGCATGCCGGCCTCGCCGGCGGCCGACCGCACCATGCCGGCGACGAATTCGTACGCCATCTCCGCCATCGCCTGCATCCGGCCCGGCACGCCGGGTCCGCCTCGCGCGCCTAGCGCGACCAGAAGGCAGCTCAGCGCGACCGCCAGCAGCATCAAGAGGCCGGAATTGGTCAGAGAGACGTCGTGGTGCGCAATCTCGATCGGGATGACCGGATAAATGGAGAATTGATGGATCGGATCGATCGCCGGTCCAGACTCTGTCGCCACGTCCTCTAGCCCTCGTCGTCGTCCGCCGCGCCGGCGGCTCCGCGCCCCCCCAACGAGGCGTTCAATTCGGCCCCGGTGGCCGGGCGCCGCACGTCTTTATCCGGCGACTCCGTGCGAGACAAGGGCGAATTGCGGCTCATTGACGCCCTTTGGGCGAAGTCAGCCGAATCACGTTCCATATCCCCGCTGCGACGCCGATCAGGAAAAATACAATCAGAAACGCAGGATTTGTTCCGAGCGCGCGGTCGAGAACCCAGCCTATTCCCAGGCCGACGATGACCGCCGAGACGAACTCGCTGCCGGCGCGCAAGCCGAGCGACATTGCCGATCCGGCGCTGTCGCTCTTCGCCTCCCGCTTCGGCTCGGGAGGGGCAGGCGGCGTGGTCCGGCCCTTCAGCTCGCTCGACAGCCGCGCGAGGCGCGCGCGCAAGGCCGCCGGGTCGTCGCCGTCTGTGGGGTCTGAAACCACCTCGGCCCTCCCTTTCAGGCCCAAGACGTCGAAGAATTCGCGTGCGGAGTCAATCGGATCCCGTTCGGAGGACGGCCCTCAGTCGCGCGCCTTCGGATCCTCCTCCGTTTCGCCGACGGGGCCGCCGCGCCGGCCGGCGCCGCCGCTGAAGCGGGCGGAGCCAGCGGCTGCCTCGCCGCTGGCGAGAGTCTTGAGCCCCCACGCCACTTCGTTGGCGATCGCCGCCGGCCCGCTCAAGCCCCATTGCTCGATCGCCGACATCCGGTCGTTGCGCATCGCCGCTTGCGGAAAGCCGCACAAGGTTCGAGCCAGCGTGAGCGCGCGGGCGAGCGCCTCGCCGTCCTCGGTCAGTTCGCTGACAAGGCCGATGCCGAGCGCCTCCTCGGCGCCGACGGCGCGGCCGGTGAGGATCAATTCGAGCGCCCGGCCGTGGCCGACGATGCGCGGCAATCGGATCGTGCCGAGGTCGATGAGCGGGACGCCAAAACGCCGGTTGAACACGCCAAAGACGGCGGAGCGCGCCGCGATCCTGAGATCGCACCACAGCGCAAGCTCCATCCCGCCTGCGACCGCCGGGCCTTCGATCGCGGCGATCACCGGCTTGCCGAGCTTGAGCCGCGTCGGGCCCATCGGAGCGAACGCGCCGTCCGATTGGATCGGCCGCGTCTCGCCTTCGGCGATCGCCATGAGGTCTGCCCCGGCGCAGAACGCGCCGCCCGCGCCGGTCAGCACCGCGACGTCCGCGTTAGGGTCGGCGTCGAAGCGCTCAAAGGCGTCAAACAGGGCCTGCGCGGTCGCAAGGTCGACCGCATTCCGCCGTTCGGGCCGCTCGATCGTCACGACGGTCACCCGTCCGTCCGCGCGGGTCGAGACGGTTCCGTCGCTTGGCTCTCGCATGCCGCCGTTTAGCATCGAACGGATCGCTGGATAAGAGACAAGAAAGCCACGCGGTCGGCTCCGCTTGACCCCCTCCGCCGCCTCGGGCAAGGCAGGCCTCATCCGAACTCGAACGGCTTTCGCATGCCCAAACGGCCGGCCCCGCAACCGCCGCCTCCGCCTAGGACCGACTCGGCCAAAGGCGGCTTCCTCGCGACTTTCGCCCACCGCCCGCGTCTGCTCGCCGGAGCCGCCATCATGGTCGTGGCCTATATCCCTTTGCAGCTTGGAGTCGACATCCGCGAGGCGACACGGCTGCTCATCGCCTGGAACGTCGGCGCCTGGGCGTTCCTTGTGCTGATCCTGCTAATGGCGGTGGACCCGCGGCGCGATGCGCGCGTCCAGTCGAGGCCGGAGGACGAGAACCAGTGGGTGCTGGTGGTCTTGGGCGTCGTCGCAGCGCTCGCCGCGATCGCCGCGATCGTCTGGGAGCTGGGTCCTGTGAAGGACATGACCGGCTGGCCGAAAGCCGGGCATCTCGTGCTGGTCGGCTTGACGGTGCTGAGCGCCTGGACGTTCCTCAATGTGATGTTCGGCCTGCACTACGCCGGCGTCTACTTCCAGCCCAAGAAGGGCGGGATTCACGCCGGCCTCGATTTTCCGGGAACGCCGCAGCCGGGCTGGATGGAGTTCTTCTATCAGGCCTTCGTCATCGGCTGCACCTTCGCCTCGTCGGACGTGAATGTGACCTCGATGCGAATGCGGCGGATCGTCGTCATTCAGGGCGTCGTCGGCTTCTTCTTCAACGCCATAATCCTCGCGCTGACCATCAACGTCACGGCGAACCTCTTCTAGCCGCAGCGCTTGCCGGATATAGAGCCGCAATGACCGGAACCGACGCCCCCCTTGTCCGCGCCGCGCTGCCGCGCGGCTTCGCCGACCGCGACCAGGCCGACATCGCCGCCGCCGAGGCGATGATGGCGAAGATTCGCGAGGTCTACGCGCTCTACGGCTTCGAGGCGGTCGAAACTCCGTTCGTCGAGACGACCGAGGCGCTCGGCAAGTTCCTGCCCGACCAGGACCGGCCGAACGAGGGCGTGTTTTCGTTCAAGGACGACGACGAGTGGCTCTCGCTGCGCTACGACCTGACCGCGCCGCTCGCCCGCTATGTCGCTGAGAACTACGAGAAGCTGCCGAAACCGTATCGCTCCTATCGCGCGGGCTGGGTGTTCCGCAACGAGAAGCCGGGGCCTGGCCGCTTCCGCCAGTTCATGCAGTTCGACGCCGATACGGTCGGCGCAGCGTCGCCGGCTGCGGACGCAGAGATCTGCATGATGGCGGCGGACGTGATGGAGGCGGTCGGCATCATGCGCGGCGATTACGTCATCAAGGTCAACAACCGCAAGGTGCTCGACGGGGTGATGGAGGCGATCGGCCTCGGCGGCGAGGCGAACGCCGGGCGCAGGCTGACGGTGCTGCGGGCGATCGACAAGCTCGACCGGCTCGGCCCCGAGGGCGTCCGCGCGCTGCTCGGCGCGGGGCGGAAGGACGAAAGCGGCGATTTCACGCGCGGAGCGGGCTTAGAAACTTCCTCCATGGAACATATTCTAAAGCTAATCGACTGGACCGGATTTAGAGACGAACAAATCGCTATCGGGACAGTTTATCCCGCCGACCCTGTGGTATATAACAGTAGCAACGCGAAACGGCAGGCTCGCAAGAACCTCGATAATCCCGATATTTTCTACTATCTAGAGTCCAATTTTGGGTCGAATAACTTAGCATGGGAGGGCATCAAAGAACTCTGGTCAATCGCAGATCTGGTCAAGGCGGCCGGATACGGTCCGGATCGCATTCGCATCGACCCCTCCGTCGTGCGCGGGCTCGAATATTATACCGGCCCGGTCTTCGAGGCTGAGCTGACCTTCGAGACGCCGGGCGAGGACGGGAGACCAATCCGCTTCGGCTCAGTCGGCGGCGGCGGGCGATACGACGGACTCGTGGCCCGCTTTCGCGCCGAGCCGGTTCCGGCGACCGGCTTTTCGATCGGCGTCTCGCGTCTGCTTGCGGCATTGCGCGCGATCAACAGCCCGATCGTCGCGGCGGCCGAAGCGCCCGGGCCGGTCGTCGTGCTGGCGCTCGACCGCGACCCCGAGTCGATGGCGAACTATCAGCGGCTCGTCGCAAGCTTGCGCGGCGCCGGCGTCGCGGCCGAGCTCTATCTGGGCTCCGCGGGCATGAACGCGCAGCTCAAATATGCCGACCGGCGCAGGAGCCGCGTCGCCGTCATCCAGGGCTCAAACGAGCGCAACGCTCCGGGCGGGCCGCAGGTCACGATCCGCGACCTGAAGCTCGGAGCCGAGCTCGCCAAGGCGACCAAGGACCGGGCCGATTATCTCGAACTGCGCCAGCGCGCCCAGTTTCTCGCGCCCGAGGCGGAACTGATCGAGCGGGTGCGCGAAGTGCTGGCGCGAAAATAGGCAATCGGGCCAGCTGCCCACAATCTGGGCTTGTGGAAATTTAGCTCTCGTTAACCGGATCAAAAGCCAGACGTGCGATATTTGGAGCGATTGGGGAGGAAGGTCGATGCGATTCGCCTCGATTGTGCTCCAGACGCTCATGGTTCTGGCCGCCTCCGGCGCGGTCGCGGGCTCCAGAGACGAAACGGCTGATCTCAGCCACCTTCGCCGCATCATCTCTCCCCACATCGAGGGCGACGCCCTGATCATCGAGGGAAGAATCGACTCTCACATTTACGACTATATCCAGTATGAGGCGGCCAAGGTCGCGGCCGTCAGGGTGATCGAGCTCGATTCGCTTGGCGGAAACGCCGAGTGGGCGCTCATGATCGCCCGCAAGGTCAAGGAGCTCGGCAAGACGACGTTGCTGCGGTCGCGGCATTATTGCGCGAGCGCCTGCGCCTATATTTTCGCTGCGGGAAGCGAGCGGATCGCCGCCGAGGACACCTGGATCGGGATTCATGGCGCCCGCCTCGGGCCGGGCTACACCACCAATTTCGAGGGGCTCTGTTTCGACGATCTCGAAGGGGGAAACGCGTTCGAGCCGCGCAAGGCCGGCTGCCGGCAATTCCTCAATCATTGGTACGATGTGACGCTGGCGAGCACCAATGAAGCCTTCGACCTCATGGAATCGAACGGCGTCTCGCCCGATCTGCGTGAGACTTACTTCGCGATGCCGGACGATCCGGAATGGCCGGCGCAAATGAACGCCCTTCGCAAACCGGACTGGCCGATCAGCGCGGCCGACGCGGTCAGATACAACCTCGTGACCAGGGTGCTGGCGAAGACAAATTACTAGGGTCGGGGCGCGTCACGGCGCGACGCATTCGAACGAATCCGCCGATTCCGGATCGCCGCCTTTGTAGCGCGCGTATTTCGGCCAGGGGCAGAGCGGGCGGGTGCGGCCGGGGCTCCAGGAGGCCGGGATCTCCTTGTTCGCCGGGTCGACGCTGGCGACGATCCGGTCCGGCGCCTTGCCGCTTTCGACCCAGTCCATGAGCGCGGTCAGCGCGTCGAACTTGTCGAGCGTGACGCCGTCCCTGCAATGGGTCATGCCGGGGACCGCGAACAGGCGCACTTCGGCCCCGGCCTTGCCGTCAAGATTGGCGTTCAGCCTGTCGTACCAGCGGATCGTATCGTCGATCGAAAACACCGGGTCCGCCTGGCCGTGATAGATAATCATCTTGCGGTGGCGCTCGCGAAATTCAGCGAGCTTCGGATCGTCGGCGTCCGGCGGCGTCATGAACTCCATCGCCGATTGCGGAAAGGCGTCGGTCTTCGCATAGATTTTCGTCGCGTCCTTGTCGAAATCGAACGAGAGAAGCGACTTCATCAGCGCGTCTGTCGTTCCGCCGACCGCGGTTGGCGGCGTCGTGAAAATATACTGAAGCGAGGATGCGCCCATCGTCGCGATGATCGGATAGTGGTCCCAGGGCGGGATCGGGCTCTCGACCTTCCACATCCGCCAGTTGCCTGTACCGACGCCGCCGTCGACCGGCCAGTCGGCGTAGAGCTGCTCGCCTTTCGAATTGTGAGGCCCGGCGAAGCTCATCTTGAGCGCTTCGATCTTGGCCTTCGGCAGGCAGTCCGAGGTTGCGCCAGGAGCGCAGACGAGGCTGTCGAAACTGAAGGCCTTCTGGCAGGCGGCGAGATTTTCAGTGAGCCCGTCCTCGAGACCGTCGAGCTTGTCGCAGGCGGCGATGATCTTGCGTGAGATGAGTTTGCCGTCCTCCGCCGTAATCGACTTGCGGATGTCTGGATCGGCCTTCACGAACGCCTGCGCGTCCCAGGCGTGCTGGATCGCCGCGCGCGGCAGGTCGAAGCCCGGATCGCCGACGAGGAAGCCGTCATAGGCCGCGGGCATCCGCGTCGCCGCCACCATCGTGTGGCGTCCGCCGTTGGAGCAGCCGAACATGTAGGAAAAGTCGGGCTTGCGGCCGTAATGGGCGGCGATGATCGCCTTGGCGATCGGCGCGAGCGTCATGTCGGCGGAATAGCCGTAGTCGCGCCGCGCCTGCGGATCGAGGCCGAATGCCGCGCCGGCGGCGAGGCCGAATCCCTTGTTGGCCGGATCGTCGCCGGAGTGTCCGGCGTCGGACGAGAGCACCGCAAAGCCGCGCGCCAGCGCCGGCCGGCCGCCGGAAGCAAGCGCCCCCGGCTCGTCGCCGGTCGCGGGCAGCACGACGCCGTCATTGCCGCCGTTCTCCTGGCTGAGGAACCGGCCGTTCCATTCGACCGGAAGCCGCATCTCGAACCGGATTGCGTAATGTTTGCCGTCGACGCCGGTTCGATCGTTGACCTCGCCGGTCAGGATGCAATGCTTCGGCAGGCCGTCGCCCGCGTCGTGCATTTTCGAGCCGTCGATGACAAGGCCGGGAATCGCCAGCGACTCCGTCGTGACCGTCGTGCAGCCCTCGCCCTCGGCAAGAGCCGCGCCCGGGGCGGCGATGGCGAGGAGGAGACCGGCGGCGGAGGACGCCAGCAGCGAACGGCGAAACCCAGCGGTCATGGCGACCTCTTCTTCCTTCGCTCAGTCGGCCCGTCAAGTCAGGCTATAGACCCGGATCAGCACATTCGGCTTCGGCGCCATGCTATGCAGAGTGCCGACGAATACGAGATGGTTCAGCCAATCGTGCGGCCCCTCGGGCGCGGTTACGTCGATACTGGAGAAAGCGTAGCGCGTTCCGTCGGGGCGCTTGTCGATGAGGACGCGATTGTTGACCGTGATGACGGCGCCATCGTCGGCCTGCAATTCATAGAGCGCGTTCAGCAGGTGCGCCCCGTCGCCGCGGATGAGCTGCCGGTCTGCGCCGCCGGGCACGACCTTTCCCTTGATTCGGGGCCCGGCGAAGACGCCGCCGGAAATCGGGATGATACGTCGTTCGCCGAGCGGACCTTGGCCTGCCATGATGGCCGGCTCGAGATCGAAGACAGCCTCATAGACGAACTCGGTCCGTGGCAAGACGATCGGGATCTCGGACAGCGGGCCGTTTGGCAAGGGCGCGTCCTCCGCCGCCGCAGTCCCCGCAGCGGCCGACGCGAGCAACGCGAGGGAACCGCCGCAGAGCACCGTCCGCCGGCCGAGGGGCGGCGCGTCCATATCATGCCGATGCTGCATGGTCTCCTCCCGCGCCGCCGCTTAAGTTGGCGATTGCTCGCGCAAGCTTCGCGCGTCGAGGCGCGGAGTCAAGCGACGCGCGCGAGGCTTGAGATCACACCCGCGCGATGACCGCGACGGGTCCGCCGCCGGCCGGCCCCTGATGCTCGGCGCCGCCCGAGACGTAAACGGCGCCGGTTCCCGCCACGCCGCCGATCAATCCGCCGACCGCCGCGCGGGCGTGACGGGTCGCGTTGATGTCGGAATCGTCGAGCATGGTGTGGCGGAGGCCGCGAATGACGCCGTTGGGCGACGCCTCGGCCTTGGCGAAAATGTTGACGAGCCGGTCTCGCGACCGCGGGTCGAGCCCGCTGAGGCCCACGCTCTCGAGCGCCCGCATGACCGCCGGAAGGTCGATCGCATCCTTCATCACCGCGTGGCCGATTTTGAACGGGCTCAACGAGAAGCGCGAATTGCCGATGAGAATGACGACATTGTGCATGAGCTCGATCCCGGCCGAGGAGGAGGCGACCGACGAGTAGAGGTCCCAATCCTTGAGGAGTCGGGCCTCGCCGACGCCGGACGCGATCTCGCCGAGCGCCTTGGCGACCCCGAGCGCCGAGGCGCCGCGCGAATAGCCCATTGACGCATAGCCGCTCGCGGTGACTGCCGTCTCGCCGCGCGAAAGCGCCTCCTGGACACGCTCGCTGGTCAGAAGCGGGCATTTGATCTGGACGAAATGAACGTCGCTCACGGCGTCAATCCCGGCCTCGCGCATCGCCGTCGCGACGGCGCTCGCCGTCTCGTCGATCTGGGCGTCGCGGCCGATCTCCTCTGGCCGGAAGTCGCGGGTATGGGCGATGCCGACGCTGAGCCGCTTCTCGCCCACGCCGCCGCCGGCCTCGTCTCCAGGCTTGCGCGCAAACACCGTCATATGCGGCGACAGCACTCCCTCCGTGCCGCCCGACATGACGAACGCGATCCTGCTTTCGACCTCGCGCGGCGCGAGCCCAAGACGCGGCGCGAGCGCGTTGCACAAGGCGGCGACCGCGTATTCCCGGGTGAAGTCGTTCACCCCGCCATTGCCCTCGGTCTTGCCCAGGACCGCGAGAATGGAGGAAGGCTCGAGCGCGCCGCTGTCGATGAGCGCCATGAGGCCGGACACGTCTCCGGGCCCATCGGTCGGAATACGAATAACGTCGAAAGAATTCGTCTGCATGGTCCCTCCGCGCCGTGTCGGAATCAGGAGTATCAACTTCCGCCCGGTTCGGCCCACGCCGAATTCGCCAGCTTGGTATTTTTCTCCGTGCGTCGAGGCGGGTCGCCTTCGCCGCCGGGGAGGCCCTCATTTCCCGCTTGACCGGCGGCGCCTTTTTCGCCCCCATGAGTCAGCGAATGCGAGGCTTTCAATGGACCGGCGCAGTTTTCTCGTAAGGATGGCCCAGGCGGCGGGCGGCGCGCTCGCCGCCCGGCCGGCGTTCGCCAACGTGCCCAAGCCTTACGACTGGGGCGCTTCGCCGCCGCGCTCGAGCCGTGAGGCGTTCGTCGAATGGATGGTCAAGAACCGCGGCGAGGACCCACGTTTTCTCACGCAACGCTTTGATCGGTTCGAGCAGCTCATCTCCCACCACGACGTTTGGGACGAGGCCGACATGCGCGCATTCCTGTTAACTCCGCGCGAGGAGTTCGTGACCGCGGAGAACCTCGATCGCGCCTACGAATGGCATCACCTCAACATTGGCTTCGGCGTCACCATCACCGGCCCGCATACGGTCGCGCGGATGACCAACACACTCGAGATCCGGCGGGGCGACAAGGTGCTCGAGATCGGCACCGGCTCGGGCTATCAGTCGGCCTACCTTTCCAACCTCACCCCCAACGTCTGGTCGATCGAGATCATCCCCGCTCTCGCCCGGCGCACGCGCGCCCTCTACGACACGCTGATCGCGCGCGGCTACAGCGAATACCGCGCCATTCGCACCCGCAACGCCGACGGCTATTACGGCTGGGAGGAAGCTCAGCCGTTCGACAAGGTCATCGTCACCTGCGGCATCGATCACATCCCGCCGCCGCTGCTGCAGCAGCTCACGCCGGATGGGATCATGGTCATCCCGGTCGGGCCGCCGGGCGCGCAGCATGTGCTGAAGGCGGTCAAGCGGCCGTCGCCGGACGGCGGGATGTCCGTCGTCCGCTCCGACATCTACGGTGGCGCGATCATTCCGTTCGTGCCGTTCACCGGAGCGCACCCGTCCTGAGACCCCGCTCCCCGCAAGCGAGGCGAGGGGCGCCAGCGCGTCAACTCGAGCCGATCAGAATTCCGGCCGCCAGCACCAGCGCGCCGCCGAACATCACCTTCACCGCCGCCGAAAGCGGGGGGGTGTCCATATACCGCCATTGGACGTAGGAGATCGCCAACAGCTCGAACAGAACCACGACGAAGGCGACGGCCATCGCGGTATAGAACTGCGGAATAAGAAATGGAAGCGTGTGGCCGATGCCTCCCGCGGTCGTCATCAGGCCGCAGACGAGGCCGCGCAGCAGCGGCGAGCCGCGGCCGGAAAGCTTGCCGTCGTCCGACAGCGCCTCGGCGAAGCCCATCGAAATGCCGGCCCCGATCGACGCTGCGAGACCGACCACGAATGCGTTCCACGAATTATGGGTCGCAAACGCGGCCGCGAACACCGGCGCAAGCGTCGAGACCGAGCCGTCCATGAGGCCGACTAGCCCAGGCTGAATGATCTGCAAGACGAACCGCCGGCGCTCGTTCTCCGCTTCGCTGCGGCGGGCGGAGTCGGTCAGAATCTGCTCCTCGAGCCCGGCCGCGATCTGGTCGTGCTTCTCCTCCTCCTCGGCGAGATCGCCCAAGAGCTTGCGGGTCGAAGCGTCGGTCGTGTGCGTCAACGCGCGGCGATAGAAGCGCGCGGCGGTGCGCTCCATCTCCCGCGCGTGCGAGCGCACGGCGTCGAGGCCAAGCGGCCGCTCATGCCAAACCGGCTTCTGCGGGATGTAGCCGCGGATGTGCTCGCGCCGTACGAGCGGAATGTGCTGGCCGAATTTCGACACGAAAAGGTCAATAAGCCTGCGCCGGTGGTCGTTCTCCTCCGCCGCCATCTCGTCGAACACCTTGGCGCTGGCCGGGTAGCCGTCATGCAGGCCGTCGGCGAAATCGGCGAAAATGCGCGCATCCTCCTCCTCGTTGCTGATCGCGAGGGCGAGAATCTCCCGCTCGGACAATTCCTCGAAATTGCGCATGGCGCGCCCCGCGTTCCCGATTTAGAATGTTTCTAATTTAGAATGTTTCTAAACTAGGTCTGAGGTCAACGGCTTCCCGCAGCGGCGGCAGTCGCCCGCGCGACGCGGACCAAAGTGTTCGGAAATTCAAACCCCGACGATGCGAGGCGGGCTCGCCTTGCCAGCGGGGCAGCGCTGGTCTAGACGAAAAAATGCGCGCCGCGCCAGCGGTTTATGAGCCGCCGGCGCTTTGGGTTCCTCCTCCGTCCGCCGAACGTGGTTAAGCTTCCCCCTCTCGACCGATTCAACCGCATCGTCGTCAAGGTCGGCTCTTCGCTCCTGGTCGACGGCGCGATTGGCGCGGTCAGGCGCGCATGGCTCGCAGCGCTCGCCTCCGACATCGCCGGCCTGCACGGGCGCGGCGCGAGCGTGATCGTGGTCTCCTCCGGCGCGATTGCGCTCGGCCGCGCGATCGCCGGGCTGCCCAAAGGGGCGCTCAAGCTCGAGGACAGCCAGGCCTCGGCGGCGATCGGTCAGATCGCGCTCGCCGGCGAATGGTCGCGGGCGCTCGCGGAAAACGGCATCGTCGCCGGCCAGGTTCTCTTGACTTTGCAGGACACGGAAGAGCGCCGCCGCTATCTCAACGCTCGCGCCACCCTCGGCCGTCTGGCCGCAATCCGCGCAATCCCCGTCATCAACGAGAACGACACGGTTGCGACCAGCGAGATCCGCTATGGCGACAATGATCGCCTGGCGGCGCGGGTCGCCACCATGGCGAGCGCGGACCTCCTGATCCTGCTGTCCGACGTCGCCGGACTTTACGATTCGCCGCCGGTTCGCAACGCCCATGCGCGATTGCTGCCCGTCGTCGAGCGCGTGACGCCCGAGATCGAAGCGATGGCGGGCGGCGCGGCGTCGGAGCTTGCGCGCGGGGGCATGCGCACGAAGATCGAGGCTGCCCGCATCGCCACCGCCGCCGGCACGCATATGGTGATTGCCGACGGCCGCATTTCCCATCCGATCGCCCGCATCGCCGAGGGCGGCGGCTGCACCTGGTTCCTGACCCCCTCGAACCCGATAGCGGCGCGCAAGATCTGGATCGGCGGATCGCTCGAGCTCAAGGGCGCGGTGTTCGTGGATTCGGGCGCGGCCGCGGCGCTTGCGCGGGGCAAGAGCCTGCTGCCGGCCGGGGTCACGCGCATCGAGGGCGGTTTCGCGCGCGGCGACTGCGTCGCCATCCGGGACGAACGTGGGGCCGAGATCGGGCGTGGGCTCATCGCCTATGATGCGGTTCACGCCGAGCGCATTCGCGGACGCAATTCGCGCGACATCGCCCATATCCTTGGAACGGCCGGGCGGGCGGAAATGATCCACCGCGACGACATGGCGCTCGCCGGCCGCTGACCAGGGACGCCGGCTGCGGCGGCGGACCGCCGGTCTCTTGGCATGGACCGCCTCGCCGCGCATAAGTTCGACCATGGGCGCCTCCATCGAACGCCACACCCGGCTGATCTCCGTGCCGCGCCCGGCGCTAATCGTGTTCGCGACCGTGCGCTCGCGGTTGCGGGCGAGCGAATTCGGCATGACAGCGCTCGCGATCGGCGTCGGCGCCCTGGCCGGCTTGTGCGTTGCGGTCATGACCACGATCGTCAACTTTGCGCATGTGCGCATCTACGGCATTCCCTTCGACATCCGCCTCAGCGCCGCCGAGCGTGTCGCCCCCTTCGCCGCCTTTGCCGCGCCGATGCTGGGCGGTCTCCTGCTCGGCGCGATCGACGTCTGGCTCGCTCGCAAGAAAGCACCGCCGGCAGTTGATCCGGTCGAGGCCAACGCCTTGCGCGGCGGACGCATGTCGCTGAGCCAGAGCCTCTTGGTGGCGACCCAGACCGTGATCTCGAACGGTTGCGGCGCGTCAGTCGGACTCGAAGCGGGCTACGCCCAGATCGGGGCCGGCGTCGCCTCTTACCTCGGGGTCAAATCACGCTTGCGGCGGCAAGACCTGCGCGTGCTCGTCGGCTGCGGCGCGGGGGGCGCGATCGCGGCGGCGTTCGGCGCGCCCCTGACCGGCGCCTTCTACGCCTTCGAGCTCATCATCGGCGCCTATTCGCTCGCCAACGCCATTCCCGTCTTCGCGGCTGCGCTCGCCGCGTCGCTGACCACCCAGGCGATCATTGGCGCGCCTTATGACATCACAGCCCCCGCCGTGGCGCCGTTGACGCCCATGCATTATGGAGCGCTCATCGGGCTTGGCCTGGTCGCAGCCGCGGTCGGAGTGGGCGCGATGCGGGTGGCGGCGCTGATCGAGAGGGCGTTTCGCGCCGTGATCCGCTGGCGTCTTGTTCGCCCGCCGGTCGGCGGCCTAATGGTCGGCTCGATGGCGCTCTATACCCCCCAGGTGCTGGGGGCGGGCCACGGCGCGCTCGGGCTCGACTTTTACTGGCCGATGAGCGCAAGCGAACTTGCGATCCTCATTGCGCTCAAGCTTTTCGCCTGTCTCGTTTCGCTTGCGTCCGGTTTCCGCGGCGGATTGTTTTTCGCCTCGCTGTTCGTCGGCTCGCTGCTCGGTAAGCTCTACGCGATCGGGATCGACGCCATCGCGCCGTCGATCGATCTCGATACGACGGCCTGCGTTCTGGTCGGGATGAGCGCGCTCAGCGCAGCGATCGTGGGCGGGCCGCTGACTATGACCTTTCTGGTGCTCGAGAGCACGGGAAACCTCGGCGTCGCCGGCGGCGCTCTCGCGGCTTCGATCGCGACCACCCTCGCGGTGCGCGCGACCTTCGGCTATTCGTTCACCACCTGGCGCCTCCACCTGCGCGGCGAGACGATTCGCGGCGGGCAGGACGTTGGCTGGCTGCGCGATCTCACAGTCGCGCGCATGATGGCGCCCTCGCCTCCGACCTTTCCTGCCGACGGATCGGCGCGCGCGTTCCGCGAGGCTTACCCGCTGGGCAGCGCCAACGTGGTCGTCGCGGTCGGCCATGGCGGCGAATACCAAGGACTGATCCACGTTCCCGAGGCGCATGCGCTCCTCCTCGAGAGCGGCGGCGACGGCGGCCCGGTCGCGGCCATCGCCCATCTGCCGGCGACCGTCCTGCATCCGGACGACAATGTCCGTCGGGCGCTCGACATCTTCGGCGCGTCCCAAGCCGACACGCTGGCCGTCACCACGCGTGGGACCGAGCAGGTGCTCGGCACGCTCGGCGAAGCCTATGCCGCACGCCGCTACGCCCAAGAGACCAATCTGGCGATGAAGGGAGTTTTGGGCGGGGGATAGCGAGAGACGACCCGCTCGCCATCGTCCTGAAACATTCTTTTCCTATAGGTCACGTTTTGCGAGAAGCCGAGATCACTCGTGCGCCGCCAGTGCAAGCTTGTTCGCGTTTCGGGATCTACGCCCCGGCTTCGAGCCGTGTGGCCTGGAGCGGGCGCTGCGGCAAGCTTCGTCCTTCTCATCTTGATGGGGGACGATGCGCCGGCGCAGAACGGATGCGCTCGGTGCGGCGCGCCGGCCGTGCGCCCCGTCTTCCCCGCCGCCCGCGTCACCCTCGAGCGGACAAGGCGCGAACGAAGGTGGGCCCTCAATATGTCGGTGCAAATGTCGCGGCGAAACATCGCCGGGAACTATACTGTCTGCGTCCGCACGTGCGACGGGGCTTTCTTTCCCGTGTCCTATTTCGGCCCAGACAGCCGCGCCGACACCCTCGGGCAAGTCTGCCAGTCGCTCTGCCCAAACGCGGAGGTCGCCCTCTATTCGTTTCCGTTTGGCGGGACGATCGATGAGGCTGTGTCCTCGACCGGCGAACCCTATTCCTCCCTGCCGAACGCCCACAAATTCGAGCAATCCTACGAACCGGCCTGCTCCTGCCGGGCGCCTGGACAAAGCTGGGCCGAGGCGCTCGCCGCCGCCGAGGCCAAATACGGGCGCCATTCGCGCGACGTCGTGGTATCCGTCGAGGCGGCCGAGCGGATGTCGCGGCCCGCCCAGGATCCGACGCCGAAACCGGCCGCCGCCGATCCCGCGCAACCCCGCTTGGCGCCTCCGGTTGAGCCGCCGCCAGGCATCGACATCAACGGCGTTGACATATCGCTGAGCGCCGCGACCGCAGCGATCAGCCGCGAGACTTCGGGCATCCGCGACGAGGACGGACAACGCGCGGCGCGCTTCAACCTGAAGCAGGGCCAGACGGTCGAAGAGGCCGCCCCGGACGGATCCATGCGCCGCGTCCGCATTCTCCCGTCGACCTTCTGACATTCGCCCCCGGCCCGGCCGGGCCTCGTTACTCCAGCTGCCGAGATTTATGGATGCGCTGCAACAGCCCGTCGAGGCAGCCCTTGAACACGACATAGCAGGCAAGCGCCAGATAGCCCCAGGCGGTGAGCTCGAGGAGCTGGAGAATGCCTCCATCGAAGGCCGCCATTGGGCCGTAAGTCGCAAGAAGATTGAAGTTCGCCTGAAACAGGGAGAGGAGGTTGAACGAGCAGAGCGTAAGGCCGCCGGCGGCGATCCCCATGAACAGGAAAGTGAACCACGCAGGGCCGTGGAACAGTCGGTTGAGCAGCCTCAGGAGCGCCATCGCTCACCCCAATTCGCGGCTCTTGACGACCCCATGTCTCCGCCCGCGGACGTCATTGTTTCGCTGGCGTCGTCACCTCCGTTACCCTTTCGGATGCCGGATCACCGGCGACGACCGGGGGCCCGCAAGCGGGCGAGGCGCGGAAGCGGCCCGTTCGGTCACGCCGGGAATTTCGCAAGCACCTGCGGAATAGCCGTCTTATGGACCGCGAAGGCGTTCATGGCGCTTCCTGAAAATTTAGATAGGCTATGTCCGTCGAAGAGATAAAATGAATAGCCATAAGCCTCAAGGATCTCTCGGATTCCTTGGCTTTTGTCAGTGCTATCTCGGACGTCATATACCTCAATTATCACGATCGAGGGAGGGCGCTGCTCGAATATTTTTTGAGCGCCCCGGAGCACATTTAGTTCTGCCCCTTCCACATCTATCTTGAGGATGTCTATTTTTGTGTCTGATGGAATCAGGTTGTCCAATCGATCCGCCGGAAGGACAATTGATGTCTTTTCTCCTCGATCTACGATCGAACTTTTCGCGCTATCCTTGTGCTTGTAAAACGTCACTGATCCAGAATCGTCAGAGACGCAGGTCTGCCTCAATATTATGTTGCCTAGTCCGTTCAGGTCGATATTTTTCTCCAATATACGATGGGTTTCTGGATCAGCCTCAAATGCGAATACCCGTCCCCTTTCGCCAACCATGCGAGCCGCATTGATCGCATGCGAGCCGATGTTTGCCCCAACATCGACATAGACCATGCCTGGCTGCAGGGACGTTTTCAGGAAGTCGAATATTGGATCGAATTTCGTCCCAAAATAGGAAATGAGGCGGCCATTTCCATCGATCGGTCTGGCGATTAATTTGATCCCATCAAGTTCCAGCAACGTATTTTTTTCAAGTCTTTTATGGAGCTCCCACGAAGCGACTCCCCTCGACACACGAATGGGATGCAGCCTGAACTCTGGATGAGATAATAGCCAGCGCAACCGCGACATTTTTGAGCCGGTCAGGTCAGCATCGCGCGAGCGTCGGGCTCGGAATTCTGCAAATCAATGATTTCCCACTCCCAATTCTCTCCTGTCCAATGCCGACGCCAAGGCGTCGCGGCGAGGCGCGAAAGTTCCCGCAGACCCCGCTCATCGAGGCGCGCTATGCGGCAACAGCTATGGCACGCGGTCTTGTGCGCTGCAACCAGCGACACCCGGCCGCGCCCGGCCGCGAACGCTCGGCCGCAAGCCAGTTCGGAAAGTCCCGTCTGAAATTTGTCGCGTTTTCAAAGCAGTGGGCCATCCGCTCGCGTCCAGCGGCGAAGATCGGCTCGTCCAGTCTGCGTCAATGATCCGGGCCCGCTTGAAATTTTCGGTGATCAGCCGCTGTTGCGCAAGCCCGCCGATATGCCGTTGATGGTGAGCTGGATTCCCGTCAGCACCTTTTCGCTCGCCGCGCGCGAGCGATGCAGCTTCAGGAGCTCGACCTGCACGTGGTTGAGCGGGTCAAGATAGGGAAAGCGGTTGCGGATCGAGCGGTCGAGCAGCGGATTGCTCTCCAGAAGCTTCGACTGCTCCATGATCGTGTTGAGCGCGTCCACGGAGTCGCGCCATTCGCGCGAGATGGGGGCGAAGATCTTCTCGCGCAATGACACGTCCTCGACGAGGCGCGCATAGCGCGAGGCGATGGCGAGGCTCGACTTGGCCAGCACCATGTCCATATTGGAGAGCAGGGTGCGGAAGAAAGGCCAGCTGACATACATCGCCTTCAGCGCCTCGAGGCCATCCTTCGGATGGGCCTCGATATAAGCCTTCACCGCGGAGCCGAAGCCGAACCAGCCAGGGAGCATCAGCCGGCATTGCGCCCACGAGAACACCCAGGGGATTGCGCGCAAGTCCTCGATCGCCTGCGTCTTTTTGCGCGAGGCCGGACGCGACCCGATATTGAGGCTGGCGATTTCGGTGATGACGGTCGAGGCCCAGAAATAGCGGACGAAGCCCTCGGTTTCATAGACAAGGCCGCGATAGGCCGTGTAGGCCGCCTGCGACAGCTCCTCCATCGTCTCGAGGAAGACCGGGTCCGGCGCCGGGCTCTCGTCCTGCAACAGCGTCGCCTCAAGCGTCGCCGAGGCGAGCGTCTCCAGATTGCGCCGCCCGACCTCGGGATTGGAGTACTTGCTCGAGATGATCTCGCCCTGCTCGGTGATGCGGATCTGCCCCTGCACCGCGCCGCCCGGCTGGGCCAGAATCGCGTCGTAGCTTGGGCCGCCGCCGCGGCCGACCGAGCCGCCGCGGCCATGAAAGAGACGGATGCGCACGCCGTGGCGGCGGAACACCTCGACTAGGCCGATCTCGGCCTTGTAGAGCTCCCAGCCAGAAGTGACGAAGCCGCCGTCCTTGTTGGAGTCCGAATAGCCGAGCATCACCTCCTGCTCGCCCATTTGCGAGTGGACCAGCCTGCGGTATTCGGGAAGCGAAAGGAGCCGGTCCATCACGCCGACGCAATTGCGCAGATCCTCGATCGTCTCGAACAGCGGCACGAGCGCGAGCGCCGACGATCCTTCCGCCGTAACGAGTCCGACTTCCTTCAGGATCAGCGCGAGCTCCAGCATGTCGGAAACGCTGTCCGTCTTCGAGATGATCGAGGTCCGAATCGCGCCGGGACCATATTTGCTCCGGATCACGGCGGCTGCGCGAAAGAGCGCGAGTTCGCCCGCAGTCTCCTCGCTGTAAGCGATGAACGGCGAGAACAGCGGCCGGGGCGAAACGAGCTCGCGACGCAGAAGATCGACGCGCTGCGGCTCGCTCAGCGCCTTGTAATCGAGACCCGGCGACGCCGCGCTGAAAAGCTCGGCGACCGTCCGCTCGTGCACGTCCGAATTCTGCCTGAGATCGACGGGCGCGAGATGAAAACCGAACACCTCGGCGGCGCGCTGCAAGGAACGCAGCCGCCCACGCGCGACGATGCCGGCGTTGGTCGCTCTGAGCGACCGCGCGATGACCTCGAGGTCGGCGCTGAACTCGGCCGCCGACGCATAGGGCGCGCGTTCGACGATCGGCTGTCTGAGCGCGACGACATGGTCGAGCTCGCTCGCCGTCCGAGCAAGGCGTGAATACATGCCGGTGATGGCCCGCCGATAGGGCTCTTTGCGGCGGGCGGCGGCGGAGTCATCGGAAGTATCAGCGAGCGCGGCCAGCTCCGGGCTCATCGAGGCGAGATTGGAAGCGAGCGACAGTTCGGCCCCAAGCTCGTGCAACTCATCGAGATAGTAGCTGATCGCCCGTGCGCTCTGCAGCCGCATCGCCTCGCCGAGCACGTCGGCCGTTACGAACGGATTGCCGTCGCGATCGCCGCCGATCCACGACCCGATCCGCAGGAACGAGCCGATGGGCTTCGCGCGCGACTGGCCGGAAATGGCGTCAAGCTGGTCTTCGATCGCGCCGTACAGGCGGGGCAGCTCCTGGAAGAACGTGTAGTCATAGAACGAGAGCGCGTTCGCGACTTCGTCGATCACCTTGAGTTTCGTCTGGCGCAGGAGATTGGTGCGCCAAAGAATGAGGACCGCGCGCCTGAGCTGCTCTTCGTTGGCCCAAAACTCCGCCGGATCGACCGCGCGGTCGCGCTTGTCGAGCAGTTCCGCAATCTCGAGTTCGCGGGTCAGCGTGCTCTTGCGTCTGACTTCGGTCGGATGAGCCGTTAGCACTGGGCTCACCAGGGCGCGATCGAAGAAGTCTTCGAGCGTCTTGGGCTCGACGCCCATCTCGCGCGTGCGCTGAAAAGCGTAGGCGAGCGAGCCTGGGCGCGGCGCTGAACCGGCGATCGCATGGGCGCGATTGCGGCGGATGTGATGCTGGTCTTCGGCGATATTGGCGAGATGCGAGAAATAGCTGTAGGCGCGAACAATCGCGAGCGTCTGGTCGGCGCTGAGGCTGTCGAGCGTGGCCTCAAGCTCGCGCCGCGCGCCGACCTCGTTGTCGCGATGAAAGCGGATCGAGGCCTTGCGGATCTGCTCGACCAGCTCGAAGACCTCTTCGCCCTCCTGCTCGCGCACGGTGTCGCCGAGAATCCGGCCGAGCAGGCGGATGTCCTCGCGCAGCGGCCGGTCCTTTTCGGCGTCGTTGATCGGCTGCTCAAGGGCCATTGGGCGGACGCCTCCATCGAACGCTGCCGGACAGGGTGTCGCACGCTGCGAGGGAACTGCACAACCTCAAGCAAAATCGGGGCCAGAGGGGTCGCCTCGCCAGGGCGCGTCGCCCCGACGCCTCCCAGGCCTTAGGCGCTGAGCGCGCCCTTGAGCCGGCTGTGCAACCGCTCCCGATCCTTGAGCTCGCATTCGTAGACGACGAGCGCGCGCCAGCCCATCGCGGCGTAGGCGGCCAGCGTCTTGGCGTCGCGCGCCCGGTTGCGGGCGATCTTGGCCTGCCAATAGGCGGCGTTGGTCTTAGGGCTTCGCGCGCCGCGCGCGCAGTCGTGACCGTGCCAGAAGCAGCCGTGGACGAAGATGGCGAGTTTGCGCCCGGCGTAGACGATATCAGGCTTGCCTGGGAGATCGGCGCGATGGAGCCGGTAGCCCGGGGCAATTGGCCTGAGGATAGCCCGGACGACACGCTCAGGCGCCGTGTCGCGCGATTTGACCGCGCGCATGACGGCCGAGCGGTCGTAGGTCACTCCGTATCCCAAGCCCCGACGCCCAGAATCAATCCTCGCCAATATCGCCCTCTACCTCGATCGCCAAGCCGAGCAACTGCCTATGATATTTTTGCAGCCGCTCGAAATGCGCCTCGATCGCACCCGCGATTTCTTTTGAGTTCTTTACTGCGAGAAAATGCCCCACGATCTGACTATAGTGCTCGGCCTGCCGAGGCAGGCGAAGAGCCGGGTCTTTCTTCTCTGCGATTTCGGCATTGGACATCACCTGAACCCTTTGTGAGGGTTCTGGTGGATTGGTTCGAGCTGTTTGCGGCTTGGGAACCTTGCCGTTCATCAATGCGGATTTTGCATTGAACGCATGGAATAATTCGTCCTCAACCCCACCAATCTCCGCTTTGTCCTTGACCGGGTAAGCCCAAACCCAGGCAATCTCCCACACATCGATCTGACGATTGGCAATGATATCGCTTCTTGCTGAGGTGAGGTGCCGATTCACTCGGGAACGGATCCCGTCGACTGACTGTCCCACATAAATTGGTACTTGATCGAGGTCGCAGAGCACGTAGCAGCCGATTTCGTTCGTCAGCGTCCGAACTGCCCGCCGACGGAACGCCAAATCGATAGCCACGATTTACTCCGCCGCGATCGCTTCCGCGGCCTTATTCTCGCGGAGTATTGGCTCAAGAATATGCGCCGCAATATACCGCACGACCGGCACACAGACGCCATCGCCACACACGTAATAGGCGTCGTTGTAACGAGCAGGAAGCGCATAATCGTCCTCCAACCCCATAAGTCGCGCTGCCTCACGGGGTGATAGTAGACGCGATCGAATGAGCTTCCCCTCCACAACAAGGATCGTTTGACGGGAAGAGCCCCCCACTGGCGTACGAAGGCAGCCGGCTACATCATCGAACCGCACTTCGGCCCGCTGCCTGCTTACGCCGTGCTCGTCGGGGCGCGTGCGTCTGTAGACCGCACCCACCATTCGGCGACTGGACCGCACTGCGTCGGCAACTTTTCGTCGGTGCAGCGGTGACATCAATCGAAGAAGGTAGTCCGTTTGTGCGGCCGTGTGCCACGCAACGTTCGTTGGCTCGTCTTCAATAACATCCGCGAAGACCGAGTTCCGGGCAGCGGGCCGTGTGATTTTCCACCACACCCATTCTCTTTTCGCTCGCGTGGGTATGTGCTCATAGGCGTGAACAAGCGCGCCCGGATGCCATAGTTCTTGTGGTTCTAGGCCAATGAGAGAATTTGGAATCGCATGGTCTTTGTGAGCCGCTAAGAAGAACACGCGAGGTCGCGATTGCGGGACGAAATGAGATGCATCAATAACCATCGCACCGAACTTGTAGTCCGCCTCGGACAACGCCGATGCAATCGCAGCAAAGTCGTGACCGTCATGTGAGGTCAGACACCCAAACACGTTCTCTAACACGATCGTTCGCGGGGCGCGGCGATGTTCGACAAGTCCGCGTATTAGCTTCCAGAAGGGCCAAAATGTGCCGGACCGACTCCGCAACTCATCAAACTCCCCGCCAAGACCACGATAACTTCCCGCGAGTGAGAGGTCCTGGCACGGAAACGAAGCCCAAGCGAGGTCAACAGTCCTTGCGGGCAAATTTGATACCGCGAGACTCGCGACATCGCAGTGTGTGATATCGCCCGCGCCCCAATTTGCCTTGTAAGTCGAAACCTTCTTCTGATCGAAATCGTTTGCGAACAAGCAGCGCCAGGAAGCGCCGAGTCCCGCGCGCGCCATGCCGCCGCCCGCAAAAAATTCACAAAAGGTAAAACCTGTCATGCCACACACCATTGCTCGTATGAAACTACGACCGGGGCTGCTGTTTCGAAACACGAGTTTCGGTGAGACCGCAAACTCCTGTGGACGGTCTCGAATCAGATCGGTTCCCTTTCTGTTCGCTAAATTTGGGTAAATTTCAAGTTCACATACGGCGGTCCCCCGCTTGACCCGCGCCTCGGCGTTTTGCGTTTATGGAGAACGATGAGCGAATTCGCCTTTCCCTTTCCGGTTCTCGTCTGTGACACCGGCGGCACCAACGTTCGCTTCGCGCTGGCGCTCGAGCCAGGCGCGCGCCTTTCCGACATCGTTCACCTGCGCACGGGCGACTATCCGGGGCTGCCTGAGGCGATCGAGGCTGCGAAGCCCAAGTTCGAGGCTCCCCCCCTCTCGGCGATCGCCTGCGGCGCCGGCCCGGTGGCCGGGCGCACCCTCAAGCTCACCAACGCTCCCTGGGTAATGGACGGCCCGGAGACCGCCCGCCGCACCGGGCTCAAGCAGGGGCTCTTGCTCAACGACTTCGAGGCGCAGGCGCTGTCGCTGCCGGCGATTCCAGACGGTTGGGCGAGGCCCATCGGCCCTTTGGGCTTCGGGGCCAAGGGCCCGGAGGTCATCCTGGGACCGGGCACCGGTCTCGGCGTCGCCGCGCTGGTTGAGGCGGAGGGGCGGTTCACCCCGGTGTCGTCGGAAGGAGGCCATATCGACTTCGGCCTCGTATGGCCGGAGGAATTCGCGCTCTGGCCGCATCTTGAGCGCGCCTTCGGGCGGGTGACATACGAGAGCGTGCTCAACGGGGCCGGACTCGCCCGGGTCCACCGGGCGAGGATGATGGCTCTCGGCCGCCCCGACCCGCAAGTCGGGCCGCCAGCGGTCACTGCAGCGGCGCTGGCCGACCCGGACGGAGAAGAAGCGACGAGTCTGAGGCTTTACTGGCGTATCGTCGCCCGCTTCGCCGGCGACATGGCGGTGACCTTCGTGGCGACGGGAGGGGTGACGCTCGCCGGCGGCGTACTGCCGAGGGTCACCAAGTTCCTCGACGAGGCAGTGTTTCGCCAGGCCTTCGAGGCCAAGGCGCCGGTCGACGCCCTCGCCAAGCGCATCGCGACCCGGCTCATCATCCGGGACGACGCGGTGCTGGTCGGAATGGCGGCGATCGCTGCGGCGCCGGACCGCTACGCCATCGACTACGCGTCTCGGGCATGGGTCTAGCCAAAATGGCGGCCTCAGCCGCGCTTTTGCCTTTTTCTTGAGGTTTGTGCCGACAAAACGGGCGCGCAACGCCGGCAGGACTTGAACTGGGCAGGACTTGGGGTTGACGGCGGTGGAACGGCATCGGCATTTCGGGTTGGCGACGGCTGTGATTGCGGCCGTCGCAATGCTGAGTGGTCCAGCCTATGCGGATTGCGGCGGCGACATGCAGAAGCTCGCCCAGGACCGCAACGCGCAGCTTGAGATCGTCAACAACTTCGCGAAGTCGTTTCACGGCAAGCCAATGGACCCGGAAGCGTTCTGCGTCAAATCGGCGGGCCTCATCCGGGCCGAGGCGGCGCTGATCGCCTATATGGAGAAGAACAAGGACTGGTGCTCATTCCCGGACGAGGCGATCGCCCAGCTCAAGGAACATCACGCCAAGAACGCCAGCTTCAACGCCAAGGCGTGCACGGTCGCCGCGCAGATGAAGAAAATGAAGGAGCAGGCGGCCCAGGGCGGCGGTCCGCAAGCCCAGCCGCTGCCGGCCGGACCGCTTTGACCGCCGCGCCGCGGCCGTCGAGCCTGCCGGACGCCCGGCCGGCGAGTCTGGTCATGCGGCTCACCCCGGATTTCGCCCTTCCGTTCGTTCAGCTCGCCCGCCTCGACCGGCCAATCGGATGGGAGCTCCTCCTCGCCCCATGCTGGCAGGCGACCGCGCTCGCCGGCCTCGCCCTTCACCGCGGGCCGAACCTCTGGCATCTCCTTCTCTTCCTCATCGGCGCGATCGCCATGCGCGGCGCGGGCTGCACCTATAACGACATCCTTGACCGCAAGCTCGACGCCGAGGTCGAGCGTACCCGCAATCGGCCGTTGCCGTCGGGCCGGGTCACCATTGGCGCGGCGGCGGCGTTCCTTGTCGCTCAGGCGCTGATCGGGCTTGCGGTGCTGCTCTGCTTCAACCGGTTCTCGATCTGGCTCGGGATCGCTTCGCTCGGCGTCGTCGTGGTCTACCCGCTCATGAAGCGCGTGACCTCGTGGCCGCAGGCGGCGCTCGGCCTCGCCTTCTCGTGGGGAGCGCTGATGGGCTGGAGCGCAACCTTCGCGAGCCTCGCGGCGGCCCCGATCCTGCTCTACCTTTCCGCGTTCTCATGGACGATCGGCTACGATACGATCTACGCGCTCCAGGACGCGCGCGACGACGCCATCGTCGGCATCCGCTCGACCGCGCGCCTGTTCGGCGCGCGGGCGCGGCTCGGCGTCGGCCTCTTCTACGCCGCGAGCGCGGCGCTAGCTCTTGCCGCGATCGAAACCGCCGGCGGCGGCTTCATTGTCCTCGTCGGCTGGCTCGCCTTTTCCGCACATCTCGCCTGGCAGGTCAGAGGCATCGAAGGCGCCGACCCGGCAAGGGCGCTCATGCTCTTTCGCTCCAACCGTGACGCCGGGTTCATCCTGTTCGCCGGGATCGCGCTCGAAGGCTGGCTCGGATAACGCGTGGGCCGAACCGGCCGTCGGGAATCCAAGCCGCGGGCAATCTTTTCCAAAACCGGCGCAACAAAATCAAAGCCCAGCGCAACAAAATCAAAGCTCGGGAAAACGAAATCCCAAGACGTTTTCTTCTAGGAAACGAGCCTTTTCAGCGGGTTGCGCCGGCGAGGGTCAAAAACGCCTCTTTTGCTACGTTCCTGCCTTCGGCCTTCGCGAAAGACGCACTCGATCGATCAACGTCCAAATTACCACAGGTTCTGGTTTTCACAAAGAGAAGGGCCCAAAATCTTTATTCCGCCTGAGTCCGGCTCCGGGCATGCGCCGCCTCAACGATTGCGCCTCGCAATGCGCCGACGAGGTAGAGCGAGCCGGTGATGAGCAGCCACGCCTTGGCTTGGCTCGCGAGCTTCATGCTCCGCTCGAGCGCCCGCTTCGCGTCCGGCTCGGTTTCGCTCTTGAGGCCGAGCGCGGCGGCAAGCGCCTTGAGCTCGGCCGGCGGACGGCCCCGGCTCGATCCCGGCAGACCGGTGAAGATGATCGTCGCGGCGCGCCTGCCGAGCGCGCTGATGAAACCCTTCGCGTCCTTGTCTTCGGCGAGGGCGACGATCGCGACGCACGGGCTGGAGAGATCGGGCTGAAGCGAAAGATCACGCAAGACCGCCTCGAGATTGAACGGCACATGGGCGCCGTCGAGCACGACCGGCAGGCGTCTTAAGCCGGCTTCGAGGTCGAAGCGCTCCATCCGGCCGGGCAGACGCGCCCCGGCGCGCGTCTTGGCGTCGAGAAGCCAGGCGCCAGCCGCGGCGCCGGTCGTCACAGTGCGGACGCCCGCGACGCCGAGCTGATCGAGGACCGCGCTGGCGAGCGCCGCGTTGATCTCGTCGATGGTCGCCTTGGGCCCGGGGCGCGGGCGGATGACCCGCGAGCCAAGCTCCGCGGACCGGGCTCGCAGCACCCGCCCGGCTTCGTCATCCGCGTCGAGCGGCGTAACGAGCGCCGCTCCGCGCTTGAGCACGCCGACCTTCTCGCCCGCGATCGCGGCCCGCGTCTTGCCCAGAATCTCGGTGTGCTCAAGCCCGATATTGGTGATGACGGCGATCTCGCCCATGACGATATTGGTCGAGTCGAGACGCCCGCCCAAGCCCACTTCGACGACCGCCCACTCGCGCCGGGTCTCGGAGAAAATAAGGAAGGCGGCGGCGGTCAAGAGATCGAACCAGGTTGCGCCGGCGGCGGGGCTCCCGGCCTTGCGCGCGGCCTCGTAGGCGTCGAGCGCAGAATCGAGGGCGCGGGCGAGCGAAGCCTCGTCGATATCGCGCCCGTCGAGGCTCACCCGTTCGGTGATGCGCTCGACATGGGGCGAGGCGTAGCGGCCGACGGGCAGACCGGCGCGCACGAGCGCCGCCTCGATCAGCGCCGCGACCGATCCCTTACCCTTCGTTCCGGCGACATGGATCGAGCGGAAAGACCTCTGCGGATCGCCGAGCCGGACCGCAAGGTCGAGCATCGGCTCGAGCCCGACCTGCATCTTTCCGCGCGGCCGCCGCTCCCAATCGGTGAGCGCGTCGAGGCGCGCCATCGCACGCGCAAGATCCTCAGCCATGGAACGATCGTACCCCAATCCTAGAGCTGCCAAAAAAAGCGCAGAGCCGCCGTCTACTTCCGCGCTGTCCGATCGCGGACGCGGCGATAGGCCGGTCGCGTCAAGCAGACGTTCAGCCATCGCGCCACATTCGGATTGGCGGACAGGTCCAGCCTGGCCATCTTGCCCCAGACCAGGATGCTCGCCACGTTGAGGTCGGCGACGGAAAACCCGTCGCCGGCCAAACACTGGCGCTCGCCCAAAGAGCTGTTGAGCACTCGCAATGGTTTTTGCAGCAGCAGCTCGCTGCGTTCCGCATGCGATGGATCGCGAACAGGCTCCGGCAGCACTGCGCGATGGTTCAACAGCTCGAGCAGCAGCTCCTCCAATTCCAGCATCGCCCAGAAGCTCCACTGGGCAGCCTTCCCCAATGCTTCGGGGCTGCCGCAGTGCATCGGTCCCTGGAATTTCTGGGCGAGATAAATGTTGATCGCCATCGATTCCCACAACACCACGTCGCCATCGACGAGGGTCGGAATCCGCGCATTCGGATTCAACCGCAGATATTCAGGGGTCTGCAGATCGTCGGCCCGGGTGGTTTTCTCGATCAGCTGGTACGGCTCGCCAATCTCCTCGAGCATCCAGAGACATCGCATCGCCCGGGATAGGGGGTTGCCATAGAGTTGAAGCACTGCCGCCTCCCAGGCTCGTGACGCCATCCACCCCGTTGAGCGCAGGCTTAGACACGCGGGCGTGGACCCTGCCGAAGGAACACGCCTAGCAAAAGGGCCGCCCACCGCCACCCGAAATCCATAAGCCATGCACAGGACAAAGAAAACGCGCCAAGGCGCATTTTCACTGTCAATCAAGAAGCGGTCGCGTTAAGAGGCTCCGGGCTCAGAATTGTCAGAAGCCGGCGGCGGGCGCGCGGGGGCTTGAGTGGGTGATTTCGCGGCGCGGACGGCCCCCTCGTCCTTGAGGCTCGCGAGGTCGTCGAAGCGATCGTTTTCCGTTTTGGCGATTGTCCTTGTCGCGTTCTGGGTCGTCGGCTGCGCTTCGCGGCCCGAAAGCGGCTTTCTGAGCGCGGTCGCGCTGAGTTCTGCCGGCGCCGTCGACCATACCCTGCTTGTCGCGACAACTCGGGAACGGGACGACCGGCCGGGCACGCTTTTCAACGGCGAGAGAGCGAGCGTCACCGACTACGCCGAGTTGACGGTCTCGATCCCGCCGAGCCATCGGCAAGGCGAGATCGAATGGGCGGGGACGCCGCCGGGCGATCCGAACAAGGATTTCGTCGTCCGCGACGAAAGATATCTCGACGGCGACAAGGCGTTCGTTCAGGCGCTGAACGCTGAGCTGGCGCGCCGGCCGCCAGGGAGCCGCAATGTCTTCCTGTTCATACACGGCTTCAATACGATGTTCGCCGAGGCGGTCTACCGCGCGGCGCAACTCGCCCATGATTCGAAAGCCCCCGGCGTCCCGGTGCTGTTCACCTGGGCGTCGCGCGGACAAGCGACGGCTTACGTCTATGATCTCAACAGCGCGACCGCCGCGCGCGACGGACTCGAGCACACCCTGCGCCTCCTGCTCGCCAGCAACGCCGAGAAGGTCAACGTGCTCGCCCATCCGATGGGCAATTGGGTTACGGTCGAGGCGTTCCGCCAGATCAAGATTTCGGGCGAACTCGATCATTCGAACAAGATCGGCAACATCGTCCTCGCTGCGCCCGATATCGACATCGACGTGTTCAAATCGCAATTGCGCCGCTTCGGCAAGCCGCGCAAGCCCTTCTATGTCGTGCTCTCCGAGGACGACCGGGCCCTGTTTCTCTCCAGGACCATCGCTGGAGGCGTCACGCGGGTTGGCGACAGCCCCGATACCGCGGAGCTCGCGGCGCTCGGGGCGACCGTCATCGATCTCACCGACGTCAAGGCCACCGACGCGACGAACCACGACAAATTCGTCCAGCTCGCCTCGGTCGCGCCCGAACTGCGCAGCACTCTCGCCCACGGGATACCCGCAAATTCCCGCGCGAGCGACGCGGGGGAAAGGGCCGCGAGCGGCGTCGACGCGATCGTCGCGCTGCCGATCACGCTGCTCGGGGCGCCGGTCAGGATCATCGCCAATCAATAGGCCGCCGATTCGGTCTTCAGCCGCTACGCTGTCTCCGGAGACGCCGACCGGCGTCGCCTGCGGCCGCCGTCGCCGACCGGCTCCTTGCGCGCCGGCAGGTCGATCCGCTTGGCCAAGTTCGGAAATGCGTCTTCCTTGTTCGGGAACGCCATCGCGGCGACGAAATGCCGTTGAAAGGCGGGCTCGATCGCGGTCTCGATCTTTTCGATTCCGCGAACGACGCCCTCGATCTCCGCCCGCGCGGCGAGGTTGAGAAGGGCGATGCGCGCGCCGGTCCCGGCCGCGTTGCCGGCGCTCGCGACGTTGGCGAGATCGCAGTCGGGGATGAGACCCAGCGTCATCGCGTAGATGGGGTCGATGTGACTGCCGAAGGCGCCGGCGAGGGTAACGCGCTCGGGCTTGGCACCGGCGCGCTCAATCAAGAGCTTGGCGCCTGCGTAGAGCGCCGCCTTGGCGAGCTGGATCGCGCGCACGTCGGTCTGATAGACGAGGAGCCGCGGCGCGCCCTCATTGAGCACATAGGCGAAGGTGCGGCCGACCTGTTCGACCCGCCTGGTTCGCTGGCTAAGCGCGCCGTCGATCACCCCGTCTTCGGACACGATTCCGGCGAGGAACATCTCGGCGATCGCCTCGATGATTCCCGAGCCGCAGACGCCGGTAACGCCGGTCGCCTCTGTCGCCGCCGCGAAGCCCGTCTCGTCGGACCAGAGGTCGCAGCCGATCACCTTGAACCGCGGCTCGAGCGTCTCGCGGTCGATGCGCACGCGCTCGATTGCGCCCGGCGCCGCGCGCTGGCCGCAGGAAATCTGCGCCCCCTCGAAGGCCGGGCCGGTCGGCGAGGAGCAGGCGAACAGCCGCGCGCGATTGCCGAACACGATTTCGGCGTTGGTGCCGACGTCGACGAGGAGCGTGAGCTCGCCCTTGAGATAGGGCCCCTCGGCGAGCACGACGCCGGCCGCATCAGCGCCGACATGGCCGGCTATGCAGGGAAGCGCGTAGACGAAGGCGCCGGGCGCGATCAAGAGGCCGATCTCGCGGGCGCGCGCTTCGTAAGCCGCGTCGATGGTCAGCGCGAACGGCGCCCCGCCGAGCTCAGTCGGATCCAGGCCGAGAACAAGGTGATGCATGATCGGATTGCCGACAATCGTCGCTTCGAGGATTTCGCCGCGGGAAACGCCGGCTTCGCGTGCGGCCTCGCCGATCAGCGCGTCCATGGCCTCGCGCACCGCCCGCGTCAGCTCCTTGTCTCCGCCCGGGTTCATCATCACGTAGGACACCCGGCTCATGAGATCTTCGCCGAAACGGATCTGCGGGTTCATCGCGCCGCAGGCGGCGACGACCTCGCCGGTCGAAAGATCGGTCAGGTGGGCGGCGATCGTGGTCGAGCCGACGTCGATCGCGACGCCATAGGCGCGCTCGGCGAAGCCGGGCATGACCGCGACGATGTCGCGGCTCTTGCGCACCGCGGCGGTGATTTTCCATTGCCCGGCGCGCAGCGCCTTCTGCAGGCCGGCGAGCGTCGCGAGATCGGCGCTCGTTTCGGCCAGACCCCACTGGTCGCTCAGCGCACGCTGCAGGCGGCGGAAGTCGCTTGCCGGCTCGTGCATGTCGGGCTCGGCGACCTCGACGTAACAGAGGCGGACGACCGGATCGATCTCGATTGGATGGCTCTCGGCGCGCTTGCGTACGACCTGGCGATGGACCTGGCTTTCGGGCGGGACGTCGACGACAAGGTCGCCGCAAATTTTCGCCTGGCATCCGAGCCGCCGGCCAGAGGGAAACGGCCCACGCTTTCCGGCATAGCGGCTCTCGACCTCGCCCCATGGGGTCACATGACCGGCGCTCGAATGAAGCGCGTGCTTGGCGAATTCGCCCTCGGCGACGTCGACCTGGCAGCGGCCGCAGATGCCGCGTCCGCCGCAGACCGAATCGAGATCGACGCGGAGAGCGCGCGCGGCGGCGAGCAGGCTCGTCCCGTCGGCGAATTCGCCGCGCTTGCCGGACGGGGTGAAAACGACGCGATGGGCGCTCAACGGCAGATTCTCGAACTCGCGCTCATGCCCGGGCGCGCCGCCGGCCCTCGCGCCGGCCGCCCGCGCCCGCCTCTCCTTCCGGCGCGGGCTCGCGATATTTTCGGATCCATTGGCCGCAATTGGGATCGTGGCCCATCACGACGTCGGCCCCCAGGATCGCCTGAATGTCCTCGGCGTGAAGCGGGTTCATGATCGCCGAAGTGAGGCCCGCGCCGATCATCATCGGCAGGAACGTTGCGACGAGGCCGCGGCGGTTCGGCAGGCCGAAGGAGAAGTTCGAGGCGCCGCAGCTGGTATTGACCTTGAGCTCGCCGTGCAGGCGGCGCAGGAGATGCATGAGCCGCGCGCCCGCGTCGCCTATCGCGCCGACCGGCATGACGAGCGGATCGACGACCACGTCCTCGCGCTTGACGCCATAGTCCATCGCCCGCTCGACGATCTTCTTGGCGACCGCATAGCGCACGTCCGGGTCCTCGGAGATGCCGGTCTCGTCGTTGGAGATCGCGATCACCGCCGCGTCGTATTTCTTGACGAGCGGCAGGACGCGCTCAAGCCGCTCCTCTTCGCCGGTCACCGAATTGACCAGCGGCCGGCCCTTGTAGGCCGCAAGCCCCGCCTCCAGCGCCTCGACGATCGAAGAATCGATCGAGAGCGGAACGTCGACCGTCTCCTGCACCAGCTTGATGCATTCGGCGAGGATGCGCGGCTCGTCGGCGAGCGGGATGCCGGCGTTGACGTCGAGCATCCGAGCGCCGGCCTCGACCTGGGCCAGCGCCTCGGCGGCGACGCGGCTATAGTCTCCCGCCGCCATCTCGGCCCCGAGCGATTTGCGTCCCGTCGGGTTGATCCGCTCGCCGATCATAACGAAGCGGCGCTCGAAGCCGATGACGACTTCCTTCGTGGCGGAGGAGACGATCGTGTCGGTCATATGAGAGAGTCCTGAATATGGTTAGGGCGAGGAGCCTTCCCTTCGCCCCGACCCTCTCCCGTGAACGGGACAGGGGGCGCTCCCCTTCTCCCGCTTGGAGAAGGTGGCGCGAAGCGCCGGATGAGGGGTGAGACGAATCGGAGCATCACCCCTCCAGGCTCTCGACCGGCTGCAGCTTGCGGATGAAATCGCGCCGCCACGGCGCCCGGCCGCGCAGCACCCCGGACTCGTGGACGATCTCGGCGACCTTCTGCTCCTGCCGATACGCCATCAGGTGGACGCCGGAGACGCCGGGCTCCTCGCGCAAGGCCTGGATCATCTCGATGCAAATGCGCTTGCCCTCCGCCCTCTGGTCGGCCGCGCCGTCGAGCCGGGCAATGACCGCGTCTGGGACATGCACGCCGGGGACGCTGGCGCGCATCCAGCGCGCGGCTTTGGCCGAGGCCAACGGACCGACCCCGACCAGAATGAAGCAGCGCCGGTCGAGGCCCATATCGCGCGCCTTCGCCATGAAGGTCTTCAGCATTTTGAGATCGAAGCAATATTGGGTCTGCACGAATTGCGCGCCGGCGTCGATCTTCTTGGCGAGCCTCACCGCGCGGAAATCGTATGGCGGTGCGAACGGGTTCTCCGCCGCGCCAAGAAAGACGCGCGGAGCCGTGGTCAACCTGCGGCCCGACATGAACCGGCCCTCGTCTCGCATTGCGCGGATGACCGAGAGCAGCGAAATCGAGTCGAGATCGAAGACCGGCTTGGCATCTGGGTGGTCGCCGCATTGGACGCCGTCGCCGGTGAGGCAGAGCACGTTGCCGACGCCAAGCGCCGCCGCGCCGAGCACGTTGCCCTGGATGGCGATGCGGTTGTAGTCGCGGCAAGAGATCTGCATCACCGGCGAATAGCCGATCCGGGTGAGGATCGCACAGACCGCGACGCTCGACATGTGGCAATGCGCGCCGGAGCCGTCGGTAGCGTTGATGCCGTCGACCCAACCCTCGAAGTTCCGCGCCCGCTCCGCGACGTCCTCGACATTGGCCGAATCCGGCGGGCTGAGCTCGGCGGTGACGGCGAATTCGCCGCGCCGGAGCACCCGCTCCAAACGTCCGCGCGATGAGTGGCCGGGCAGGTCGACAAGGGGCGCGGCAGGATCCTCGCCGATGTCGTGCGGGTGAGGGGCGGCAGCGGCCGTCATCCACGCGCCCCGGCTTTCTCGCGCGCGAGCCTGATCCAGGCCGAAGAGCCTTTCAGCGCGTGGTTGAGCGGCGGCAGAATCTCGGCGATCGCCGCGCCCTCGCGCATGCGGAGGCTGCCTTCGTAGGCTAACGTCCAGACGCAGGGCATGTCGGGATATACCTCGCAATTCCCATTGGCCCGGACGCCGCCGCACGGGCCGTTGCGCAAGCCCTTCGGGCAGTTCATCGGGCAAGACATGCCGGTCTTCGACAAAACGCAGTCGCCGCACATCCGGCAGTCGAACAGAAAACCCTTGACGGCCGATTCGAGCGCCGCGACTGGACGCTCGAGGCGGCCAAAGCCGATGCGCGCAAGCAGCGGCGCCGCGCGGGCGACCGCGACCTCGAAGCCGCGGTAGAGGCGCTCCATCAGCGCCGAATGGCGGACGGCCCAGGTCCGCATCCATGGACTGCGTCGCGGCGGCGGCCATTTTCCGCGCGGCTCGAACGCGGAGGGCGCAAGCGCGGTCAAGACGGGCCTTCGCGCCCATCATGCTTGGCAAGGAGCGCGAGGCGATGGGTGTCGTATTCGCGCTCGAGCCGCTCCGCGGCGGCGGCGGCTTCTTTCTCCAGATCGTCGCCGCAAGGGATCGGCTCGGCGCGCCGCCACTCGGCAAGATAGGCGTCGTCGCTCTTGGCACCGGCATGCATCGCCGCCGCGTCGATGGCGCGGATGAAGCGCTCAGACAATTCGCGCTTGGCCGAAGACCGTCCGGCCTTGACGATGACCTGGCTCGGAATGTCGCGCCAGTAGAGGATGGTCAGGCTGGCCATGGCGTTTGCCTCGTTTCTGTCTTGAGGTCGAGGAAGGCGCGGAGCCCGTGAAGCCCGGTGAACCGGCGCTCATAGGCGAGACCGAGCCGCTCGGCCGCCGCGCGGGCCTTCGCCGTGAGGTCGGGATCGTCGAACTGCGCGAGATGGACGACCCGTCGGTAGTTGGCGAAATAATCGTCGCGCAATTGCGGAAAGCGGTCGAGCCCGAGCCCGCGGATTATGAGCGCGTCGAAATGGCGGACGAGAAAATCGGTGAGGTAGAACGTGCCGGGCTCCTCGTCGGCGAGGCGCGCAAAGGCGTCCTCGCCAGCATAGAAGGCGTAGCAATGCGCGCCCTCGATGCGGCTCACGCCCTCTTCCTCAAGCACGCGGTCGAGCTCGCCGCCGGTCCCGCAATCGCCGTAGAGGCAGAGGATCTCGTCGTAGGCCGCGCGATTGGCGCGGATCTTCGCCCGCATCGCTGCCGGGATACGGCGGGGATGGTTGTGCAGCTGCGCCGGCAGGCAGGCGACGTCGATGTGATCGAGCCCGAGCGCCAGCACTTCGCGCGCGAGCGCGCCGCAGGCAATGACGAGGATCCGGCGCCCACCGTCCCTGCGGCGCGGGTAGCTGGCCTCGGCGTGGATGTCGGCTGGCGCGCGCTTCCCATGACTGTCATCCCCGCGAACGTGGGGATTCAGATCATGACGCGCCGACGTTTGTCGCAATGAAGCCGCATCGAGAGTCGGCGACGGCTCTCTGGACCCCCGCTTCCGCGGGGGTGACACCCTCCGGATTCGGGGCGCGGGAGTCATGGCGTTCGAATCACACCCTCTCGTGGGCCTGCGCCGTGCCCTGCCGGCGCGCGAGCAGGGCCTTGGCCGTCTCGACTGCGACCGCCGCATCGCGGCAATAGGCGTCGGCGCCGATCGCCTCGGCGAAGGTCTCGTTGAGCGGCGCGCCGCCGACCAGCACGATGTGGTCGTTGCGGATGCCCTTCTCCTTCAAGGTGTCGATGACGACCTTCATATAGGGCATGGTCGTCGTCAGCAGCGCCGACATGCCGAGGATCTCCGGCTGGTGCTTCTCGATCGCCTCGAGATATTTGTCGACGCTGTTGTTGATGCCGAGGTCGATGACCTCGAAGCCGGCGCCCTCCATCATCATGCAGACAAGGTTCTTGCCGATGTCATGGATGTCGCCCTTGACGGTGCCGATCACCATCTTGCCCATTTTCGGCGCGCCGGTCGCCGCGAGCAGCGGGCGCAGGATCGCCATGCCCGCCTTCATCGCATTGGCCGACATCAAGACTTCCGGCACGAACAAAATGCCGTCGCGAAAGTCGATGCCGACGATGCGCATGCCCTCGACCAGCGCCTCGGTCAGCACCCGGTAGGGCGCCCAGCCCCGGTCAAGCAGGATGCGAACCCCCTCCTCGATCTCCTCCTTGAGGCCGTCATAGAGGTCGTCGTGCATCTGCTCGACCAGCTCGTCGTCGGCGAGGGTCTTCAGGTCGAGTTCGTCGTCCGCCATGAAGAAAAGTCCGAATGTTCGATTGTTTGCAGGTGTTTGCGCGCCACTAATGCCGCGCGCCGCGCCGGGCGAAAAGCATAATAAACAATGGCCCGCCCATGTTTTTGCGTTTCGCTCGCGGATTCCGGACGTCAGGCGCGCGCGACTTTAACCTTGTGCTCCGCGACGGGGATCATCGCGCGGACCTTTTTGACTCTCGCCGGATCGATCCGGGCGGAGACGATCCCGACCCCGTCCGAGGCCTTGGCGATCACATGGCCCCAAGGGTCGGCGATGAGGGAGTGGCCGTAGGTCTGACGCTGCTCGTTGCCGACAGTGAAGGAACCGGTCTGGGCGCTGGCGCAGACGTAAGCCTCGGTCTCGATCGCGCGGGCGCGCAGCAGCACTTCCCAATGGTCCTTGCCGGTCTGCATGGTGAAGGCGGCAGGCATCGCGATCATCTCCGCGCCCTTCTCCGCCAGCGCCTGGAAGAGGTCGGGAAAGCGCAGGTCGTAGCAGATCGAGCAGCCGACCGTGACGCCCTCGCAATCGTAGGTGACGACCTTCTCGCCGGCCTTCACCGTCGCGCTTTCCTTATAGGCGGTCCCGTCGGGAGTCATCACATCGAACAGGTGGATCTTGCGGTACCGGGCGATCTCCCGGCCCTCGCGATCAAAGACGACGGTGGTGTTGTGGTAGCGGTCTTCGCCGTCGATCCTCTCCATGATCGAGCCTGCGTGGACGAAGATCCGATGCTTGATCGCCTGCGCTTGCGCCATCGCATAGGCCGGGCCGCCCGGCATGCGCTCGGCGTTGGCGAGCTTCTCGGCCCGCGAGCCGCCGGCCCAGTCGAACTGTTCCGGCAGCAGCACCCAATCCGGCGCCTCCTCGGCCACGGCGCGCTCGATCAGCGCCTCGGCCGCCGCGATGTTGGCGGCCTTGTCGGCGATCGAGTTCATCTGGATGAGCGAGACTTTCATGCGGCGGCGGCTCCGGAACCCATTGCAATGTGGTCGGCGCCAGACGCCTCGTCAACGCCGGACGAAAGCGGCGAAGGCCTGGAGCTGGTCGGCGATGAAGCCGCGCGTCGCCGGATCGGTCAGTTCGCAGGTCGCGGCGTCCACTTTCGTCTGGACTTGGGGGATGATGACCTCGGGCTTGCTGAGAACACGGCCGTCGAGATAAACGAACATCTGCCGCAAGGCGAGTTGCGCCCTCAGTCCGCCCCACAGGCCCTGCGAAGCGCTCTCGAGCGCGACCGGCTTGGCGGCGAACGGTTGGTTGGGCAGGCGGGAGATCCAGTCGATCGCGTTTTTCAGCACGCCTGGGATCGTGTGGTTGTACTCGGGCGTTACGATGATCACGCCATCAGCCGCGCGAATCGCCTCCGCCGTGCGGGTCACGACCGGCGGAACGCCCTCGGCCTGGACGTCGGCGTCGTAGTGCGGAAATTCGCCGACCGAGGGGAGGGTCGAGATCGTCACGCCTTCGGGCGCGAGCGCGGGCAACGCGCGGGCGATCGCCGCGTTGAAGGAGGCTTTCCGCAGACTCCCCAGCATGACGACGAAGCTAAGCGGCCTTTCTTCAGCCATCGATCCGTTCCCCTTCGATAGTCATTACGACCGGCGCCTTCGCCGCGCGAGTAAGGCGCGTCCGCGGCGGCCGGCGGCGGCAGTTTGGCCTTCGCGCCGGAATTGCTATGGTCTTTAGCAAATCGCGGCCGGCTAAAGGAGCCATGTTGACCCCGTCCGAGCTTTTTTCCGTCAAGGGCCGCACTGCGCTGGTGACCGGCGGGGCGACCGGCCTCGGCCGAATTTGCGCTGAGGCGCTGCTCGGCGCCGGCGCTCGGGTGCTCATCGCCTCGCGCAAGGCCGAGGCTTGCGAACAGGCGGCGCATGAACTCTCCGCGCTGGGGCCTTGCGAGGGGTTCGGCGGCACGGTCGCGAACGAGGCCGGCGTCGCCGCGCTCGCCGGCGAGACCCGCAGGCGCGCGGACGCCTTGCACATCCTCGTCAACAACGCCGGCCTGACCTGGGGCGAGCCGTTCGCGAGCTATCCATGGAAAGCCTGGGAGCGGGTGATGACCGTCAATGTCGCGGGCCTGTTTTCGCTTACCCGCGATCTCGCGCCGATGCTGTTCGCCTCGGCGAACGCCGAGCGGCCGTCGACGGTCGTCAACCTCGGGTCGGTCATGGGCACGGCGACCCACGCCGAGAACGCCTACGCCTATTCGGCCTCGAAGGCGGCCGTGCATCACCTGACCCGCATTCTCGCGCAGGAGTTCGCCAGCCGGCAGACGACCGTCAACGCCATCGCGCCAGGGCCGTTTCCCACCAACATGACGCGGTTTGCGATCGGCGACGAAGCGGGCGCGGCGAGGGGCGCGAAAACGGTGCCGATGCGACGACTTGGCCGGGCGGACGACATCGCCGGCGCGCTCCTGTTCCTTGCCGGGCGCGGCGGCGCCTATACGACGGGCGCGATCCTGCCCGTGGACGGCGGTCTTTCGGTCGCCCCGCCGCCATCAATGTTCGGAGGCGAGACATGAACGATTGGGCGGACGTCAAGAAGATCCCCGCGGCCGATCTTAAGGCCATGGTGGGCCGAAGTTTCGTCTCGCGCTGGGTGACCGTCGACCAGGCGCGGATCGACGCCTTCGCCAAGGTCACCGAGGACGAGCAGTTCATCCATGTCGATCCCGAACGTGCGGCCGCGACTGCGTTCGAGGGGACAGTCGCGCACGGCTTCCTCACCCTCTCGCTGCTCTCGACCCTAGCCTATAGCGCGCTCCCGCGGATCGAGGGCGTCGTCCACGGGGTGAACTACGGGTTCGACAAGGTGCGCTTTATCCATCCGGTCCGGTCGGGCAGCCGGGTGCGCGCGCATTTCACTTTGCAGGCCGTCACGGCGCGAACGGCGCGCGAATGGCAATTGACCTACGAGGTGAGCATCGAGATCGAAGGCGGCCACAAGCCGGCGCTCGCGGCGACGTGGCTTACGATGCAGGTGATGGGATAGTCAGATAGCCGCGGCGGCGCTGGACGCCCGACCGCCCGCGTTCTCCGCGTCCGCCCGCGCCCATACACGCACGTCGTGAAAGGCCGCGCCGCCGAACGGAGCGACGCTCTCGGCGCTGGTCAGGGTGTTGATCCCCTTGCCGTCGAGGAAGCGGCGGTTGTCCCATAAGCCCTCGCTGACGATGACGCCACGCGTCCCTGCCGGCGACGGCCGGACGTGCAGCCTGATCTCGCCGCGCGTATTGCCGAGACGGACGACGTCGCCCTCGCGCAATCCGAGAGCGGCCATGTCGTCGGGATGGATGAGCGCGGTCGGACGTCCTTCGCGGCCGAGCGAGGTCGGCGTCTGGTTGAAGCTCGAATTGAGGAAATTGCGCGCGGGCGAGGTCGCGAGCTTGAAGGGATGGGCCTTGTCCGCGCTTTCGTTGATCGCCCAATGGTCGGGCAGGGCCGGAAGCGCCGCCCACGGCCCGCAAAGACCCTCGTTGTCGAACGGCACGTTCGGCCAGTCGGCCCGAAAGTGAAACTTGCCGTCCGGATGGGCGAAGCCCTCGAGAAAATGAGCCTCGTCGAACGGCGGCTGGCAGTCGAGCCAGCGGGCGGACTCGAGTTCGGCGAGCGTCCCACGATTGGAGACTCGCAGCGATTCGTCGATGATATCGCGCGGGCTCATCTCGAATCCGCGATGCGCCGCGCCGAGCCTGAGGGCCAGCGCCGAGACGACTTCGTGATTCGAGCGGCAGCCTTCCGGCGGATCGATCGCCTTCGGCGCGAACTGAAGGAATTGGTGGGCGCTCGCGGTATAAATGTCGTCGTGCTCGAGGAACATCGTCGCCGGCAGCACGACGTCGGCGAAGCGGGCGGTGTCGGTCAGGAACTGCTCATGGACGCAGACGAACAGGTCCTCGCGGGCGAAGCCTCGCCGCACCTTTTCCTGGTCGGGCGCTACCACGAGCGGGTTGGTGTTCTGGATCAGCATCGCCCTGACCGCGCCACGGTCCTTCAGCGCCTCGCGGTCGCCGGTGAGGATCGCGCCGACGCGCGACTGGTCGAGGCGGCGCACGCTCTCGTCGCGCTTGTCGAGACCCTCGATCAGGGTGCGGTCAAGGCCATAGACCGCGCTCGAGGCATGCAGCGCGCCGCCGCCCTCATGCGCCCAGGCACCCGTGACTGCGGGAACGCAGACCGCCGCATGCATGTTCGCCGCGCCATTGCGCTGGCGCGAGAAGCCGTATCCGAGGCGGAAGAACGTGCGCTTGTGGCGGCCGACCAGCGCCGCAAAAGCCTCGATCTCATCGACGCTGAGGCCCGTGATCGCGCTCGCCCATTCAGGCGAACGGGCGCGAAGATGGGCTTCGAGCGCCTGCCAGCCGGCAGTGTAGCGCGCCATGTAGTCGCGATCGGCGAGCCCATCGCGGAACAGCGCGTGCATGACGGCGCAGGCGAGCGCGCCGTCCGAGCCGGGCCTGAGCTGAAGGGCAAGGTCGGCCTGCCGCATGGTCTCGGTCGGGTAGATGTCGATCGCGACGATCTTGGCGCCGTGGTCTTTCCGGGCGCGCGTCGCATGGGTCATGAGGTTGACTTGGGTCGAGGCAGCGTTGGTGCCCCAAATCACGACGACGTCGGATTTTGTCATCTCCGCGGGGGAGATCCCTGACATCCGCCCCGTTCCGGCGATATAACCCGGCCAGGCGATCCCGACGCAGATCGTGCCGAGGAAGCGGGAATAGCGCTTGACGTGCGTCAAACGGTTGATCCCGTCGCGCATCACGAGGCCCATGGTGCCGGCGTAGTAATAGGGCCAGACGCTTTCGGCGCCGTGGCGCCGCTCGGCGTTGAGGAACGCTTCCGCCACCCGAGCGAGCGCCTCGTCCCACGAGACGGGCTTGAACTGCCCCGAGCCTTTCGGGCCTACCCGCCGCAAGGGACGCGTGAGCCGGTCCGGATGATGGATGCGTTCGGCGTAGCGCGCCACCTTCGCGCAAACAACTCCTTGGGTATAAGGGTGGTCGGTCGCGCCGTGCGCCCGCCCGATCTTATTTTCCCCGACGATCTCGACGTCGAGCGCGCAGACCGAGGGACAATCATGCGGGCAGACCGACGGGCGGTGCTTGATGTCGAGGGGCGCGTTCATCACTTTATCCGATCTGCGCAAGATTGCCGAAGGCAAGCCTTAAGCGCAAGGGCGGGCGTCACCAGAACCGCACCGCTTCGCCGGTCGAGGGCGCGCTGAGCTCGCCTTCCCACATCACCCGGCGCCCGCGAATGACGGTCCCGACCGGCCAGCCGGTCACGGTCTTCCCGTCATAAGGCGTCCAGCGCGAGCGCGAGGCGATCCACGAATCGCGGATCGTCTCGCGGCGCTTCATGTCGACGATCGTGAAGTCGGCGTCGTAGCCGGCGGCGATGCGGCCCTTGCCGACGATCCCGAACAGGCGCTGAGGCCCGGCGCTGGTCAGGTCGACGAAACGCGGAAGCGTCAGCCGCCCGGCATTGACGTGATCGAGCATGATCGGAACAAGCGTTTGCACCCCGGTCATGCCCGAGGGACTTTCCGGATAGGGCCTGGCCTTCTCTTCGAGCGTATGGGGCGCATGGTCGGAGCCGAGGACGTCGACGACGCCCGCCTCAAGCCCGCGCCAGATCGCGTCGCGATGGTCGCCCCCGCGCACCGGCGGGTTCATCTGCATCTTCGTCCCGAGGCGCGGGTAATCCTCCGCGCTCAAGGTCAGATGATGCGGCGTCGCCTCGCAACTCGCGACGTCCTTGGCACCCGGGAGAAGAGCCATCTCCTCGCGGGTCGAGATGTGCAGGACGTGCACCTGCGCCCGAGCCAGGCGCGCGAGGCGGATGAGCCGCTCGGTTGCGCGGAGCGCGGCGATCTCGTCGCGCCAGACGGGATGCGAGGACGGATCGTTGGCGACCCGCAGGCGCTTGCGCTCGTTGAGCCGCGCCTCGTCCTCGCTGTGGAAGGCGGCGCGGCGACGGATCTGCTTGAGGATCGCCAGCACCCCCTCGTCGTCGGCGACCAGGAGGCGCCCGGTCGAGGAGCCCATGAACACCTTGATTCCGGCCGCGCCGGGGAGGCGTTCGAGCTCGGAGAGTTCGGCGAGGTTTTCGTGCGTGCCGCCGACCCAGAAGGCGAAGTCGCAATGCATGCGCCCCTTCGCCCGGGCGAGCTTGTCGGCAAGCGCAGCAGCGCTGGTGGTCGTGGGGTCGGTGTTGGGCATTTCGAACACGGCGGTGACGCCGCCGAGCACGGCTGCGCGCGAACCGGTCTCGAGGTCCTCCTTGTGAACGAGGCCCGGCTCGCGAAAATGGACTTGGGAATCGATCACGCCCGGCAGAATGTGGAGATTGCGGCACTCTATGCGCGTCTGCGTCGCCGCCGCTCCCAAGGCGCCGATTTCGGCGACGCGCCCGTCGCGGACGGCGATGTCGCGGACGCCGATCCCGTCGTGGTTGACCACCGTCCCATTTGCGAGGATGCAATCGAATCCCGGCGGCATGGCTCACTTCCTTTCTTGCAGCGGCGCAAAAGCGGCCTATTTGACAATGTTCACCCTTGCAAGCGCGAGTGGAGGCGAACCTATGAGCAAGAAAGCCGCTTTTCTCGCCGACCGCGGCGTCGTTTTGGTGAGCGGCGCGGATGCGGCCGGTTTTCTTCAGGGTCTCCTAACCAACGACGTCGAGCGGCTCGACCCGTGCGAAGCGCGCTACGCGGCGCTGCTCACGCCGCAGGGCAAGATCCTGTTCGACATGATCGTCGTGCGGGCGCCAGACGCCGGCGGGCCGGTCTTTCTCATCGATTGCGCGGCGGCGCAGGCGGCCGATCTCGCCAAGCGGCTCGGCTTCTACAAGCTGCGCGCCAAGGTCGCGATCGCGAACGAAAGCGAAAGCCGCGCCGTCGCCGCCTTCTGGGGCGGCGAGCCGGGGGCGATCGAGGGCGGGCTTCTCTACCCCGATCCGCGCGATTCGCGGCTCGGCTGGCGTGCGATCCTGCCCCGCGACATTGCGGCCGCGGTAGGGTCGGAGCACGCGGCCGAGTATGAGGCGTTGCGTATCGCCGCCGTCGCGCCGAAGGGGGGCGTCGATTTCGCCTACGGCGACGCCTTCCCGCACGACGCAAACCTCGAGCTCTTGCACGGCGTCGATTTCGACAAGGGCTGCTATGTCGGCCAGGAGGTGGTCTCGCGGATGAAGCATCGCGGGACGGCGCGCAAGCGCGTTGTGCGGGTCAAGCTCGCCGGGCCGCCGCCCGCCCCCGGCGCGCCGGTCATGGACCGCGAGCTCGCGGTCGGGACGCTCGGATCTTCGTCGGGGCGGGAAGCACTTGCGCTTCTGCGGGTCGACCGGGCTGAGGAAGCGGCGGCGGGGGGTCGAGGTTTAAGCGCAGGCGGAGTCGGTTTGACGCTGGCCCAGTGAGCCGAAGACGGCGGGTCAGCGGTAGACCAGCACCGGAATGGTCGAGTGGGTGAGGACCTTGACCGTCTCGCTGCCGAGCAGAAGGGCCGAGATGCCGCGCCGCCCGTGCGAGGCCATGACGATCAGATCGCAGCTGAGCGCGTGGGCGGCATCGATGATGGCGCGATAGGGCTGGTCGTGAACCTCGCGGATCGTTTCGCACCCGACGCCCGCCGCCTCGGCCGCCATTTTGACCTGTTCCAGCGCCCGCTCCGAAATCCGGCGCGACTCCTCGTCGTATTCGTCCTCGCCGATCGTCACCAGGACAGCGTCCATCGAGGCGACCCGATACGGCTCCGCGATCGTGAGCCCTGTCACCTTCGCCCCGGACGCTTTGGCGAGCTGAACGCCATAGAGAACCGCCTTCCGCGACAGGTCCGACCCGTCGGTCGGGATCAGAATATGCTTGAACATTGAGCCTCCTCCCTACCGGCCGCCTCCCCATGCGCTCGCTCCGACCGAGCGCAGAACAACCAGGAGGACGACCGCCCCGATCGCCGCATCGACGGTCATTCCCATGAGTCCGCTCCAGAAGTGGAAGTTGAGGCGCGGCAGGAACCACTCGCCGATCAGCGCTCCAACGATCCCTAACGCCGCGTCGCCGACAAGTCCGAAACCGGCGCCGCGCACGACCTTGCCGATCAGCCATCCGGCGCCAACGCCGACCAGCAGGATGACGATCATGCGTTCATCGGAAAGATGCACTGCGATTCCCTTAGCCGAAGGCGGCTCAATACACGTTCGACGACGGTCAGCTCAAGGCGCGCCCGCCACGGAGTTGCCGCGCCGCCTGAGCGCGGCTAAATTGCGTCCCCGAAGGAACCTAATGTCCGTAGAGGGGTTCCGAACTAGCCCCCAACCTCCCAAGGAGCCGTCCCATGGCGTTCACGCTGCCCGATCTGCCTTACCCTCACGATGCGCTTCAGCCGTACATGTCGCGCGAGACGCTCGAATTCCATCACGACAAGCATCATCTCGCCTACGTAAACAACGGCAACAATGCGCTCAAGGGCACCGAATGGGAGGGCAAGCCGCTCGAGGAGATCGTCAAAGGTTCGTTCGGCAAGAACGCCGCGGTGTTCAACAATGCCGGCCAACATTATAATCATATCCATTTCTGGAAATGGATGAAACACGGCGGGAGCAAGATTCCGGGCGAAGTCGAAAAGGCGCTCAAGGAGTCGTTTGGTTCGATCGACAAAGCCAAGGAAGACCTGATCCAGGCGGGCGTCAGTCAGTTCGGCTCCGGCTGGGCGTGGCTCGCGGTCAAGGGCGGCAAGGTCGAGGTGATGAAAACGCCGAACGGCGAAAACCCGCTCGTCCACGGCGGCAAGCCGATCCTCGGCGTCGACGTGTGGGAGCACTCCTACTATATCGACTATCGCAACCGACGGCCCGACTATCTCAAGGCTTGGGTCGACCACCTCATCAACTGGGAATACGTCGCCGAGCTGTTCGGCCAGAAGTAAGCCCGCTCGGCCTCCGTCGCCGAGCCGGAGGGCGCCGCTCGCGGTCAGTCGGTCAGGTTGAGCGTCTTCTGCGCGCAGACCTCGACATCGGACGCGTCCATCGACTGACCGTCGGCGAAGGTCCCGTGCAGGTCGACCCGACAGTTGAAGTCGCGCGGCAATACGGCCGACGCCTGTTTGCCGGCCTTCAGCGACCCGAGCACTTTCTTCCACCTTGCCGATCCGCTCTCGGCCGCCTGCAGCTCCACGAGGTCGGCCTTGCGCGAGTTCGTCACCATGACCGTGACCATGGACGCATCCGCCGGCGTCTTGGGCGCTGGCTTCGGCTTGGGCTTCGCGGCGGCGGCCGGCGCGGGCGCGGCGTTCTGCGCAACTGCGTGCGCTGCGACAAGGCCCGAGAGCGCTGCGGCAAGCGCTGCGGCCAGGACCGGTTTTGCCATGGATCTCATCCTTAATCCGGGTTTTACGCCCGAGAGCCCCGGACGCGATATTGCCGCCGAGAGCGCTTATCCTCACATGCTGCGAGGAGAGACGGCGTCCTGCGGCTCGCGGGCGGCCGTTTGGCGTTCCGCGGCGGCGCGCAGCATCGGCAGCACGTCCTCGATTCTTTCCGCGACCAGATAGCGCATGTCGAAGCCTTCGCGAATGAAGCCTTCGAAATGCATATGAGCGAAGAGCGCAAGCAGAGGGCGCCAAAAACCGCCGATATTGGCGATCAGGATCGGCTTCATGTGGCGATTGAGCTGCGCCCAGGTCAACTGCTCGACCAGTTCCTCGAGCGTGCCGACCCCGCCTGGCAAGGCGACGAAGGCGTCGGCGCGATCGAACATCGCCTGCTTGCGTTCGTGCATGCTGTCGACGACGAGCACCTCGTGCGCGGCGGTCAGCGCATGCTCCTTGCGGATGAGGAAACTCGGGATGACGCCGGTCACGTAGCCGCCGGCTGAGAGCGTCGCGCGCGCCAGGCGCCCCATCAGCCCTTCGCCGCCCCCGCCATAGACGAGGCCGACGCCCTCGGCCGCGAGCGCCCGCCCGAGCTCTTCCGCTGCGTCGCCGAACCGGGCGTCGTCGCCGCCGCTCGATCCGCAATAGACGCAGACGTTTCGAATCGCGCTCATCTGTTCGCCTCGCTCGGAAGCGATTTGCCGCCCGCGCGCCGGCGCCGTCAAGCGCGCGCGACTGCTTTATTCAAGCCCGATCTCGCCGAGGATTTCCGCCGTGTGCTCGCCTAGCCTCGGCGACCGGCGTCCGAGCGCGAGCGGGCTTTCACTCATCAGGATCGGGCTGCGCACGCCGGGTGTCCCCTGCGGCTCGATCAGCATGCCGCGCGCCTTGAACTGCTGATCGGCGAAGAGATCGGCGATCGTGTTGATCGGACCTGCGGGGACGACCGCGGCTTCGAGCGCGGCGAGAAGGTCGTCGCGCTTCCATTTAAGCGTCTTCGCTACGAGCTCGCGCTCCATCTCGACGCGGTTCACGACCCGGCCCGGATTGGTCGCAAAGCGCGGGTCTTTGGCGAGCGGCTCAAGGCCGAGCACGCCGCAAAGCCGCGCGAACTGACCGTCGTTGCCGACCGCCACGATCAGCCAGCCATCCGCAACCGGCAGCGTCTGGTAGGGCGCGAGATTGACATGGGCGTTGCCCATCCGTTTCGGCGACCGGCCGGAAGCCAGATAGTTCATCGCCTGATTGGCGAGCATCGTGCTCATCGAGTCGAATAGCGCAAGGTCGATGTGCTGGCCCTTGCCGCTGCGCTCTCGCGCGATCAGCGCCGCCTCGATGGCGATGACGCCATAAAGCCCAGTGAAAAGATCACTGATCGCAACGCCCGCCTTCTGCGGCGAGCCGTCCGGCTCGCCGGTAATGCTCATGATTCCCGACATCCCCTGGATGAGGAAGTCGTAGCCGGCGCGTTTCGCATAAGGACCGGTCTGGCCGAAGCCAGTCACCGAGCAATAGACGAGGCGGGGGTTGAGGCGGCTCAGCGATTCATAGTCGAGGCCGAACTTCATGAGGCCGCCGACCTTGAAGTTCTCGATCAGGACGTCCGAACGCGCCGCGAGGCGTCGCACGATCTCGCGTCCCCGCTCGGTTGCGAAGTCGGCGACGATCGAGCGCTTGCCGCGATTGCACGAGTGGAAGTAGGCGGCCGAAAGCTCACCCTCAGTGTCGATGAAGGGCGGGCCCCAGCGGCGCGTCTCGTCGCCCTCCGGACTCTCGACCTTGATGACGTCGGCGCCTAGATCGGCAAGCGTCTGTCCGGTCGTCGGGCCGGCGAGCACGCGCGCGAGTTCGACGACGCGCACTCCGGCAAGCGCGCCGGCGCTCAAAAGAACGCCTGCAGGCCGGTCTGCGCCCGCCCGAGGATCAGCGCGTGAACGTCGTGCGTGCCCTCATAGGTGTTCACGGTCTCAAGGTTGGCGAGGTGGCGCATGACCTTGTACTCGATCTGGATGCCGTTGCCGCCGTGCATATCGCGCGCGGCTCTGGCGATGTCGAGCGCGTCGCCGCAATTCGAGCGCTTGACCAGCGAGATCATCTCCGGCGCCGCGCGGCCCTCGTCCATGAGCCGCCCGACCCTCAGCGACGCCTGAAGACCGAGCGCGATCCTGGTCTGCATGTCGGCGAGCTTCTTCTGGAAGAGCTGGGTCTGAGCCAGCGGGCGGCCGAACTGCTTGCGGTCGAGGCCGTATTGGCGGGCGGCGAGCCAGCAATCCTCGGCCGCGCCCATCGCCCCCCAGGATATGCCGTAGCGGGCGCGGTTGAGGCAGCCGAACGGCCCCTTCAAGCCCGCGACATTCGGCAGAAGCGCGCTCTCGGGGGCTTCGACGTTGTCGAGCACAATCTCGCCGGTGATCGAGGCGCGCAGCGACAGCTTGCCCTCGATCTTCGGGGTCGACAGGCCCTTCATGCCCCTTTCGAGGACGAAGCCGCGAATCTGGTCGCCATGCGCGCGCGACTTCGCCCATACGACGAACACGTCGGCGATCGGCGCGTTGCTGATCCACATCTTCGAGCCGACGAGGCGGTAGCCGCCGTCGATCTTCTCGGCACGGGTGACCATGCCTCCGGGATCGGAACCAGCGCCCGGCTCGGTGAGCCCGAAGCAGCCGATGAGCTCGCCGCGCGCGAGGCCCGGCAGGTATTTGCGCCGCTGGTCGTCATCGCCATAGGCGTGGATCGGGTACATGACGAGCGAGCTCTGCACGCTCGCCATCGAGCGGAAGCCGGAATCAACGCGCTCGATCTCGCGCGCCACGAGGCCATAAGCGACGTAGCCCGCGCCGGCGCAGCCATATTCCTGCGGCAGCGTCACCCCTAGCAGCCCTGCTTCGCCCATCATGCGGAAGAGCTTCGGGTCGGTCCTCTCCTCGAGATAGGCCTTCTGGATGCGAGGCGCGAGCTCTCTTGTGGCGAAATCCCTCGCCGTGTCGCGGATCATCCGTTCGTCCTCGGTGAGCTGGGATTCGATCAATAGCGCATCGTCCCATTGGAACGGTCCGAGATCGGGTCCATGAAAGCCACTCATTTGAACGCCCTCAGGCCTCGGGCGCCGCATCCTTTGGGGCGCCCGCTTCGCGGGCTCCCCGAAGCGTGAGGGGCGCCGGGAGAGCGATCTATATTGGCCCGCGGGCGAAGCGTCGAGGGCGGGGCCGGCGGCAGGGTGGAAAGGGGACCGGCGCGAGCCTATCATTGCGGAGCGCTGACCCCAGCGATAGGGATTCGAAGCCGCCCGATGCAAAACGATCCGCTCTCGCACGGCCTGTGGGAAATGACCGCTCCGCCGGCGCCGCCGACCGCGCCCCTCAAGGGCGAGGTGCGGGCCGACGTCGCGGTGGTTGGCTGCGGGTACACCGGGCTTTCGGCGGCGCTCCATCTGGCTCAAGCCGGGGCGAAGGTCGCAGCGATCGAGGCAGTCGAGATCGGCTTCGGCGGCGCAGGACGAAACGTCGGCCTGGTCAACGCCGGCATGTGGCTCGCCCCGGACGACATTCTGGCGAGACTCGGGACCGAATATGGCGAGCGCCTTCTCCGCCTGCTCGGCGGCGGCCCGGCGGAAGTCTACGCACTTGTCGACAAGTTTGGCATCGACTGCGAGCTTGTCCGCAACGGCACGCTGCATTGCGCCGTCGGGCGTTCCGGGCTCGCCAAGATCGAGGAGCGCGCGCGGCAATGGAGCGCGCGGGGCGCGCCCGTGCGCCTCCTCGACCGCGCCGAGACTTCGAACCGGATCGGCGTCGACATTTACGCGGGTTCGCTGCTCGACCTGCGCGCCGGCGTCATCCAGCCGCTTGCCTACGCGCGCGGGCTGGCCAGCGCCGCAATCGCCGCCGGCGCCGCTCTCCACACCCTAAGCCCGGTGCGCTCGGCCGAGCGGGCGGGCAAAGTCTGGCGCCTCAAGACTGACGGGGGAAATGTGGCCGCCGACTGGATCGTCGTCGCCACTGATGCTTACGCCAACGGGGCGCTGTGGCCGCAGGGGAAGCGCGAGCAAATCCGCGTGCCTTACTTCAACTTTGCGACGCGGCCTTTAAGCGACAATCTGCGGGCCACAATCCTGCCCGGCCAAGAGGGCTGCTGGGACACCCGGCTCATCATGAATTCGTTCCGATTCGACAAGGCTGGGAGGCTTCTCTTCGGCAGCATCGGCGCCCTGCGGCTCGCGGGCCTGGAGGTGCACCGCGCCTGGGCTTCGCGCGCAGTCCAAAAGACCTTTCCGCTGATTGGCCCGGTCGAGTTCGAGGCGCAATGGTATGGGATGATGGGGATGACCGGCAACGCGCTGCCGCGTTTTCACCGGCTTGCGCCGAACGTCGTGACCTTCTGCGGCTACAACGGTCGCGGAATCGGCACCGGCACGGTATTCGGTCGCGTCCTCGCCGAACATATTCTCGGAAAGCTGAGGGAAGAGGACTTGCCGCTGCCGGTTACCGAGCCCGACGCGCCGGGGCTGCCGGCGCTGAAGGAGGCCTATTACGAGGGCGGCGCCCAGATCGCCCACGCCGTCGGGGCGTGGCTATGAGCGCCGAGCGGACGCGACCTTGATTTCACCACCATGTCTGGCTATGGGCTGGCATCGATGTCTGACCGACAACTCGACTTCGCGTCTTTAAACGCGCGACGAGGAAGCCTTCCGCACCGATAGCGGACTGGCGACATCAGGCCGCTCCACTCAACTTCATCTACGGGACTGCATCTATGGCTACTGGAACCGTCAAATGGTTCAACGCAACGAAGGGCTTTGGCTTCATCCAGCCCGACGACGGCGGCAAGGACGTATTCGTCCACATCAGCGCCGTCGAGCGCGCGGGGCTTCGCGACCTCGCCGAGGGACAGAAAGTCGCCTACGAGATTGTCGCCGACAAGCGCACTGGCCGCTCGTCGGCGGGGAACCTAAAGGTCGCCTGACCTCTGTTTGAAACGCATGCGCGCTTGCTGCGCAAGCTTGAGCCCCGGCGACAAAGCCGGGGCTTTTTGTTTATGGTGGCCGCCTAACGGGAGGCGCCGATGAGAGAGGGCAAGCAAGAGACGTTTCTGGGGCTCGACATCGGCACTTCGTCGGTCAAGGCGCTGCTGGTCGACGCCGAGCAGCGGGTTGTGGCCGAAGCTTCCGCCCCGCTCAGCGTCTCCCGTCCCCATCCTTTGTGGAGCGAGCAGGATCCCGCCGACTGGGTCGAGGGGGTCGAGGCGGCCGTCGCCGCGATCCGCCGCCATGCGCCAGGGCAATTCGGCGCGTTGGCCGGGATCGGGCTCTCCGGCCAGATGCACGGCGCGACCCTGCTCGACGCGCATGACAAGCCGCTCAGGCCAGCGATCCTGTGGAACGACGGCCGTTCGTTCGCCGAATGCGCCGAGCTCAAGCGCCGCGTCCCCGATCTCGAGCAGCGCACCGGCAACCTGGCCATGCCGGGCTTCACCGCGCCGAAGATGCTGTGGGTCGCCGCGCACGAGCCGAAAGTCGCCAAGGCGGTAAGGCGCGTGCTGCTACCCAAGGACTACGTCCGGCTCGCCCTCTCAGGCGAGGCGGCGTCGGACATGTCCGACGCCTCGGGGACGCTGTGGCTCGACGTCGGCCGGCGGCGCTGGGACCCGACCCTGCTGGCGGCGACGGGCCTCACTGAAAAAGCCATGCCAACCCTCGTCGAAGGGTCGGAGGTATCGGCCCATCTCGCGTCGACGGTCGCGAGCGCATGGGGCCTCAAGGGCCGCAAGGTTCCGATCGCCGGCGGCGGCGGCGACAACGCCGCTTCTGCGATCGGCGTGGGCGCGACCGCAGCCGGCGCGGGCTTCGTATCGCTCGGCACTTCCGGCGTCATTTTTTCCGTGACCGACCGCTTCGTCAGCCTGCCCGAGCGCACCCTGCATGCGTTCTGTCATGCGCTGCCGCATCGCTGGCACGGCATGGCGGTGATGCTGTCGGCCGCTTCCTCGCTCTCCTGGCTCGCCGCCCTCCTCGGCCGAGAGCAGGACATCGGCCAATTGATCGCGGGCGCGGCGGCTTTCGCCGGATCGAAGAGCGCGGTCGCTTCAGCCCCGATCTTCCTGCCCTATCTCAGCGGCGAGCGCACGCCGCACAACGACGCCGAAGCGACCGGCATGTTCGTCGGACTTCGAGCCGAGCACAGCGCCGATGCGCTGGCCTTCGCGGTCATGGAGGGGGTCGCCTTCTCGTTCGCCGACGGCGTCGACGTATTGGACGGCGCCGGCGCGCGGCCGGTCCGGCCGCTGCTGGTCGGCGGCGGGGCGCGGTCGGAATTCTGGGGCCAGACGATCGCCGACGTGACCGGGCTTACCATCGATCTCGCGTCCGGAGCTGAGGCCGGCGCGGCGCTCGGCGCAGCCCGGCTGGGCATGCTGGCCGCCGGGGCGGGAACGATCGAGGCGGTGTGCGCGCGGCCGCCGGTTCAGCGCGAGTTCAAGCCGGACCCGGATCGGGCCGCGATCCACGCGCCGCGGCTCAGGCGCTACCGCGCGCTCTATCAGGCCGAGAAGACAGCGCGAGCCGGTTGAGCAAGCAATCCAGGCAGACGCAAGATTGGCGCGCGAAACCCAACGAGTTCTCTGTGCTTTTCCGTGCTAGCCTATGCAAAGCCGAGGCGATTCCTCCGCCCCGGCTCAGCGACATGCAGGGAGAAGCGCGATGACGATGGTGGTCGTTACCCACGCGGTGGGCAATATGGACACTTGGCTCAAAGGTGGCGAACACCGCAAAGCCGTGTTCGCGAAGTTTTGCTCGAACCATCGAATTTTCAAGCACGCCGACACAAATCGCGTTTCCATCCTCTGCGAGAATGTCGATCTCGCGAAGATGCAGGCGACGATGGGTGCCCCGGAAACCGCGAAGGCGAAAGCTGCGGATACGGTCATCGATCCGATCGATGTCTACATCGAGGTCGCCGGCGGCAAGTGACCGGATCGTCCCCGGCCGGGCGGGAACGGATCAGCGTTCCGGCTTGTTATTGGCGCGTTTCAGAGCCGACCGCCGCCGCCGGGGCGACGAGCCGCTAGATGGTTCGCCACTTCACGATGAGGTCGCCTACGGCCGTGACCAGGATCTGCACGCCGATGCACATGAGGAGGAACGCGGTGAGCCGGACGATCACCGCCTGCGCAGTCGGCCCGACGAAGTTGGTCAGCCGGTCGGCGGATCGGTAGAAAATCCAGATGATCGCCGCGTTCGCCGCCGCCGCGATGCTGGCGCCGAGAAAGAAGGCGACGAAGCCGACGCTCGTCGAGGGCCGCTCGGCGCCGATGGTGATCGCGACCGCGATTGTGCCCGGGCCGGTGGTGAACGGCAACGTCAAGGGAAAGAATGCGAGCTGCCTCGGGTCCCCGTCGCCTCCCTGCTCCTCGGCGCGCTCGTGGCCCTTGCGGTCCGGGTGAGTGTCGGCCGACGTCAATAGACGCCAGCCGCTCAACGCGACGACGGTCCCGCCGGCGATCCGCAAGGCGTCGATCGAAACGCCGAAGAAACGCAGCACATAGGCGCCGGCCCAAAGCGCGCCGAACATGATGAGCAGCGAGTAAACGCCGACCAGCGCAGCGACCTTCTCCTTATCCGCGGGCAAGAAATCCTTGGTGACGCCATAAAAGATGAACGTCCCGCCGATCGGGTTGATGATCGAGAAGAGAGACGAAAAGGCGAGCAGAAAGGCGACATCCGCCGTCCCGAGGAGGTCGCGCCAATCCGCGCCGATCGTCTGTTCCATGTCCCGCCGCCCCGTTGAGTGAGACTTCGTCCGATATTCCTAACCTTTTGGGAAGCGCAGCGCGCTAGGCTCTCGCCATGTTCGGTCCCGCCGCGATCTGGGCCGCGCTGCAAAGCGCGGTCCTCGAGCCGTTCAGACCTGGATCGGCCTATGGCGCGCCGACCTTGATCGGCGCGCTCGCGATCTCAGCGCTCTACTACGCCGGGCGCCGCCGGGTGGGCGGCCGGCGCTTGAGCCTCAAAGGCTTCGCGCGCTCGATCTTCCCCAGGCGCATTCTCCTTCATCCCTCGTCGCTCGTCGACATGCGCCTATGGCTCCTGAACGGCGTCGCCTTCGCCTCCGCCTACGGCACGCTCGGCCTTGGCCTCATCTTCTGGCGCGACCAAGTGGTCGCGGGCCTCACGCACGGATGGGGCGCGCACGCGCCGACGCGCTGGCCGGTCTGGTCGATCCTGGCGCTCGCGACCGTGCTCCAGCTGCTCGCTTCCGAAATCGCCTATTGGTTCGCCCACTATTGCTTCCACAAAGTCCCGGCGTTGTGGGAGTTCCACAAGGTTCACCATTCCGCCGAAGTGATGACGACGCTGACCGAATTGCGCCAGCATCCGGTCGAGATCATTGTGTTCATGAACCTGATCGGGCTCTCGACCGGAACCGTGTTCGGCGTCATGACCTACGCTTTCGGCCCCGGCGTGCGTCCGTTCACGCTCCTCAACGGCAACATTCTCCTCATGGCGTTTCTGGTGACATACGGCCATCTGCGGCACAGCCACATGTGGATCCCGTTCACCGGTTTCGCCGGCCGCGTCTTCCAGAGCCCGGCCCATCATCAGATCCATCATTCGGCGAATTCCGTCCACTATGACCGGAACCTGGGTTTCGCCCTTGCGGTCTGGGACTGGGCTTTCGGCACGCTTGTGATTCCTTCAAGGGCGCGCGAGCCGATCGCGTTCGGAATCGGCGCCGAGGCGCCGCCATTCGGTAGCGCTGTTGCAGCGTTCGTCATCCCCTGCGCCCGCTTCGCCGAGCATATTGGCGGGTTCGCCCAAAGGCGCGCGGCGGCGCTGAAGTTGCGGGGCCCGCACAACGGATCGCTGGCGTAACCGTTTGCCGAACCGGGCCGCGATGACGAACGGGCGCCGCGCCATCGCTTTTTTGCGCGGTTGCGCCGTTCCCCCGGGGCGCGAATCTGCCTATTCTCTTCTTCGACCCCAAGCGATGAGGAGACGCTTCCGTGCCGGGCGAAAAGTCCGCGCGCCGGCGCGGCGTGCTGCTGGTTCTCATCGCCACCGTGCTCTGGAGCATGGCGGGGCTCTTCGCCCGCCTGCTCGGCCATCTCGACGTCTGGACGGTGATGGGCTGGCGGGCGCTGCTCGGAGCGGTCTCGATCGCCGCAGTCGGCCTGATCGAATATCGAAGCGGCCGCCTCGACGACCCTTTCGGTTTCGGTCCGCTGTCGCCGGTCGTAGCGCTGCTCGCGATGATTGCGATCTCCGCCTACACCGCCTCGGTGATGACGACGACGATCGCCGACGTCATGGTCATCTATGCGACATTGCCGTTCGTCGCCGCGGCGATCGGCTTTGTCATTAATGGCGAGCGCGTGAGCCCGCGCACCATCGCCGCCTCTGGCGCGGCGTTTTTGGGCATCGTAATTATGGTCGCCAGCGGCCTCGGCTCGGGGCGCCTCCTGGGGCAGGCGCTGTCGATGTTGATGACGCTTGCCTTCGCCGGCATGATCGTGCTCCAGCGGCGTCAGCCGAAAGCGTCGATGATCGTCGTCAACGCGCTGGGGGCGCTCGGCTCCGGCATCTTCGGCCTCGCCAATTCGCCGCTTCAGCCGATCGGGCTCCACGATTTCATGATCCTGCTCGTGTTCGGCCTGACGACGATCGGCCTCGCCTTCGTCATCTTCATGGAGGGCGCCAAGTTCATCCCGTCTGCCGAGGCGGGCCTCATCAGCCTGCTCGATGTTGTGCTCGGACCGGTATGGGTGTTTCTTGCCTTCGGCGAGAACCCGGGTCTGGCGACCATGCTCGGCGGCGCAATCGTGCTCGCCGCCGCCGTCTGGCGGATGGCGCCGGAACTGCAGCAGGAACGGGTGTTGTAGCGGCAAGGGAGGAACCATGGACGGCGAGCGTTTTGCCCTGGTGACGGGCGCGGGCTCGGGAATCGGCAAGGCGTCGGCGCTGGCGCTGGCCCGCGCGGGCTGGCATGTGGCGCTCGCGGGGCGGCGGCGCGAGCCGCTCGAGGAGGCCGCAGGCGAGATCAAGGCGCTCGGAAAGCGCGCCGTCGCCGCACCTTCCGACGTTGGCGACCCGGCCGCGGTGAAGGCGCTGTTTGCGACCATCGAACGCGAATTCGGGCGGCTCGACCTCCTGTTCAATAACGCCGGCCTCGGCGCGCCGGCCGTTCCGATCGACGAATTGACATTTGCACAGTGGAAAACTGTGGTCGACGCCAACCTCAACGGCGCTTTCCTGTGCGCGCAGGGCGCCTTTGGCCTGATGAAGCGCCAGCGGCCGCAAGGTGGACGGATTATCAACAACGGCTCGATCTCGGCCCATACGCCGCGGCCGTTCTCCGCCCCCTATACGGCGACCAAGCACGCCATCACCGGCTTGACCAAGTCGATCGCGCTTGACGGGCGGGCCTACGACATCGCGTGCGGGCAGATCGACATCGGCAACGCGCTGACCGAGATGGCCCGCAAGATGACCCGGGGCGTTCCCCAAGCCGACGGGCGCATCGCGGTCGAGCCGACCATGGAGGCCGACGAAGTCGCCGCCGCAATCGTCCATATGGCAAGCCTGCCGCTGTCGACCAACATCCTCACAATGACGATCATGGCGACCAAAATGCCGTTCGTAGGCCGGGGATAGCGCCCCGGCCGGCGACGCGCTCGCGCCGCTCTCGATCAGACTTGGCTCGAGGGGCGCGCCGGCGCCGGGCGGGCCGGGGCGCTCGGGGCGAGCGGTTCGAGCAACTGGCCGATCAGAGTGTGCGGCACCGGGGTCGAGGTTCCATAGTCCTTCGGCCAGGTCTTCGGCAGGTAAAAGGTGCCGAACAACCGGTCGACGAAAGGCAGCATCGACGAAAAATTATGATCCTTGTGATCCTCGAGCGTGTGGTGCCAGTGGTGAAAGGCGGGGCTGGCGATGATCTCCTCAATCGGCCCCAGGCGCCAGCGCACGTTGGCGTGGATGAAGAAGCTCCACAGCGAGCCGATGAACAGAACCAGCATCGGCACCAGTGACGGGTTGGGGCCGACGGGGGATGCGAGGTCGGTCGCGTAGAGCAGCGTCAAGCCGCACAGGCGGGTGAAGATCACGTCGACCGGGTGGCCGCGCGTGTTGACCAGGAAATTCACATGCTCGGCGCTGTGGTGAACAGCGTGGAACCGCCACAGGATCGGGAGCTCGTGGCTCCAGCGATGGCCCCAGTAGAAGCCGATCTCGCCGACGACCATCGCGGCGGCCATTCGCGCCCCCAACGGCAGGCCGGCCGCCGCGCCGGTGATCGCGCCGGGCAGAGCCGAATGGACGAGCCAGGCGATCAGGACCGCGGGCGGGCCGAGGAGAAGGGTCGTGAACAGGCCATTGAAGAAATACCAGCCGAGATTGACCGACCAGCCGCTTTCGAACAGCCTTCCCGGACGAACCGCGAAAACGTGCTCGAGCGGCGCGAATACCGCCGTCACGATTGCAAGCAGCAGGCAGGCCCGCACGACGTTGGTCGCGAACCACAGCACATGCTGATGCGAGGCCAGAAACTCAGTCATGACGGCAGGCAGTCCCGCGGCGGCAATGATTTATAACAAAAAACCGGGGCGGAATTCAATCCGCCCCGGTCTGGTGACCGTGATTACGACCATCCCCTCAGGCGATCGTTGCAGGCGTCCGGCGCCGGCGGCGAAAGGCCGCGTACCCAAGCCCGCCGAACCCGGCGAGCATCATCGCCCAGGTTGACGACTCGGGGACGGCGGTCAACGAAACGCCGTCCAAAAGGGCGAAAGGCGGCAGGTTGGCTGCGGGACTCCCGACCGCCAAGAACGACAAGACTTCGCTTGTCGCAGTGGCGGTGAAATCGAAGGTCTCCAGGGTCCAGCCGGAAAACGAGCCCGGCGTGCCCGCGGGGTTTGTGTTCGTGTAGACCGGCGTGTCGAACGGGTCGCCGCCGAAACTGCCGGTCAGCTGTATTGTCTGGTAGCCGGTGCGGTTGGAAAGTTCGGCGCCCGCCCAATAGAAGCTGAGCTGGTAGGTATCTCCGACAGTCAGGCCGGTGATCGTCTGGGTCAGCGGCCCGGAAAAGCCTGGGTCGCCGTCCAGGCCGACAAAGGCGCCGCCGTCGGGGCTCAAGCTGTTGACGTTGGAGTTGAGGTGCTGGGGTTCGGAGGACGTGTACCGGGTGTCCGCGTCGATGCTGGTGTCCGCCGCCAACGTACCGGTGAACAGCAGGTTGTAAACCTGCGGGTAAGTCGCGGACGCGACCGAAGTCCAATCGGTCAGGTCGTTGTTGTAGCTCCACAGCGAATCGATCTCCGCCCCGCTGGCGTCGGATGGATTGAGGGTCGGCAGCGTGTTCTGGGAGAAGCTGCCGTTCTGCACGAGATTGGTTGCGGCGTCCGCCGCCCCGACCAGCGACGGCAGGAGGCCCAGCGCCGTGGCCGCGATTAGGACTTTCTTCATTTTTCTCCCTCTTGTTATCTCTTGCCGCGCGAAGAATTTAACTGATTGGTAATAGATAAGTCAATATCCGTTGACGATTGGTACGGATGGGACGGGGGAAAGGCGCTGTGAGCGCGCTCACATCGCGTTCTGCTCGATGGCGCTAGGTGATGGTCCTGGACTCTAACGAAGCGCTGGCGTTGGGTTGCGGAGGGGACAATGCAATATCTGCTTATTCTTCTTGTCGTCATCACCATGGCGTGCGGAGCGGCGGCGAGCGTCACAATAAGCCTCGCGCCGGCTTACGCCGACGACAGCGGCAAGGGCTATTAGAGCCCCTTCCCCAAAGTAAAGTCCGCCGCCCTTTGAAGCAAAGCAGCGCCTGCCGTCACTCCGGCAAGCCGGCCTTGCGAAGGCCTTCCACATAGCGCTCGAGAACGGGCCCCTGGCGAAACGGCGGGCGCTGAATCCACTGACCGATGGTGAATCCGGGATGGAGCCGCAGCACTTCCCGCCCCGCGGCTTGAGCCTCCTTCATCATCCCGAGATGGGCATAACCGATGGCTTGAAGCCGTCGACCCTCGGAAGGATCATGCATGCGCTGGACCGCCGCAACGACGTCTTCGTAGCGTCCCAAGGCGTCGTAGGCGTCGGCGAGATACCAAAGGTACCAATCGGGGTAAAACGGATTGAGGCGCATGGCCTTTTCCAGAAGCTCGACTGATCGCTGCGGCTGCTCGGCGTAGACGAGTGCATCGGCGTATTCCGCGATGATGTCGCTGTCGTTCGGATTGAGCGCCATGGCGTGCGCATATTCGGCGAGCGCTTCCTCAAGCCGCTTGCTGTAGAGCAAGGCGTAGCCGAGCTCGGCGTAGCCGCTGGCGTCCAGGCGGTCGAATTCCTTGGCGCGGCGGGCAAGGGCGATCGCGGATTCGAGCGAGTCCTCTGGCGTTGTGGACCACGCATAACGCCAGTCAAGATTGTGGGTCCGCGAGAGCGCACTGAACGCGCGCCCATATTCAGGAGCGAATTCGATCGCTTCCTCGAACAGCCGGCGCGCATGCCAGTTGGCTTCCTTGGTGAAATTGAGGATGAGATGCCGGCCGCGGACCACGAGCCCATAGGCGCGCATGTCGCGCGGATGGGGCGATTCCTGGCGCCGTTCGGCCATGTCGATCTGGATCGAGAGCCGCGCCGCGACGGCGCCCGCGACCTCATCCTGCAGATCGAACAGGTCCTCGAGCTCGAGGCTGAACCGGTCGGACCAGAGCGCGGTCTCGGAGGCCGCGTCGATGAGCTCGACGGCGATGCGGAGCCGCTTGTCCGCCCGACGCAGGCTGCCGCTGAGAATGTAACGAACGCCGAGCCGGCTCTGGACCTCCTGGGCCGGATTGCTGCTCAGGTTGAACAGGAAGGCCGAATGCCGCGCGATCACCATCAGGTTGCGGAACCGGGCGAGGCTGGCGATGATGTCCTCGGCGATTCCCTCGCAGAGGTGGTCGTTGCGAGGATCGCCGGAGAGGTTGGTCAGCGCCAGGACCGCGATCGTCGGATGGCGGACCGGCTCGGCCGGCGGACGCTCGCGGGGCGCGCCGGCAAGTCGCGACGGCTTCGCGCCCGAGTGCTCGACCTCGAACACTTCGATCGGCTCGGAAATGTTCTTGAGCCGCGGCTGGCCAAGCGACCGCAAGGATGTCCCCGGCACGTCGCCCATTGCGGAGCGGAACGCCCCGCTGACCAGAATGCTGCTCGGGTCGGCCATCGCCTGGAGGCGCGCCGCGACATTGATGCAATGCCCGAAGGCGACCGATTCCTGCAGCGTCACCTCGCCGATGTTCAGGCCGATCCGGAACTCGATCGGCTCGCCGTCGGCCCAGACTGACTGGTCGCGAAACTCGGTCTGGATCTGGATCGCAAAACGCAGCGCCTGCTCGGCGCTCTCGAACAGGGCGAGAATTCCATCGCCAGTGATATTGGCGACGCGGCCGCCGTAATCGCCAATCAGGTTCCTGAAAAGCTGGATCGAGCGGGTGACCTGGCCGGCGCTGCCGACCTGGTCCTGCTCCATCCGCCGGCTGAACTCGACCATGTCGGCGACCATGACGGCGGCGCGCTTTCCGCGCCGCTCGACAGGCTGCGACGTCGTCGTTGGTTCCGGGGATGTCATCGCCCTCACCCACAGCCGAACCGAACACCGATCGATATTAGCCGAATTAGGCCCGCAAGTAACGTCAGTTGCATAGGCGCCCACAAAATTTCGGCGCCGAATATTGCGCAGCGCTCGATGAAAGAGGACAATACCAAGACTTTGAGGGCAAGAACCGCTCCGCGGGGGACAATGGCTCGACCGCCGCGGGAAGCGGAGTTCCGGCTGCGGCCGGCAAGGCCGCCCGACTATTATTTCGCCGTCACGCTATATCTCGACGGCGCCAAACGGCATCTCAGCAAGATTGGCCGCTGGAACCGGCGGCGGCTGACGACCAAGTTCCGGCGCGGCTATAAACAGGCGCAAACGCAGGTCATCTGCGCCGGAGATCGGCGGATCGGCTGGATGCAAGTCGCCGAATCGGTCGGCCGGCTGCATCTCCACCAGCTTCATCTGAGCGCCGACTTCAGAGGGCGCGGAATTGGCTCGCGACTGCTCAAGGATTTGCTTCGCCGCGCCGATTCGATCGGCAAGCCGGTGACGCTCGAGGTCATGCACGGCAATCCGGCGCGCCGTCTTTATCTGCGCCTCGGCTTCCGCCAGACCAGCCAGGACGCCGACAAGGCGCAAATGATGCGGCGGCCTCGGCGCTGATCAAGCCGACGAGTGGCGCGGGAAGGCCCAAATCAACCAGCCGCCGGGCTCGCGAAGCTTCCCGCTTGTCCCCCTCCTCAACGGCCTCGCAAGCCCGCGCCGCTGACGCCGGCGCCGCTCACTCCAGCTCCGCTAACCCCGGCGCCGCTCACGCCAGCTCCGCTGACCCCGGCGCCGCTCACTCCAGCTCCGCTCACACCTGCTCCACTGACGCCGGCGCCGCTGACGCCGGGGCCGCCACGCAGCGCCATCTGAAGAAGGATTTGCTCGAATGGTCCCGCCTCTATGTCGAAACGCAATGAGAAGTCGCCCTTTTCGTATTCCCAGTAATGAATATCGTTAGGTGGAGGAGGAGGAGCAGGAGGCTTACCACCACCGGCAACACGAGCGGCCGGACCTGGGTGATCAGTAGGATTATTGCCCGAGAAATCCCAGTCCCGGCCCGCGATGCCCGTTTGATCCATAGTAGAAGGAATGTCCCAGTTCCCTACTGGCGTCCCCTCCGTATGAACAACAAAGATCGGTGGTTTTGGTATTTCATAAAATGCGCCCTCAAAACTAAATGCGTAGATTCTAGCCAAAATTGCGTCCTCGGCGTTAATTTGGTGTTCAAGGAAATTGTTATGGCTTGGACCGGGATGCATATTCCTCACAAGCTGGAGACTTGTCATTTTTCGTCCGAACAACTTGATACTGGATGGTGTTAATAGGGTCTCAGGCATCGCCGTCTCCTCTCGAAATTGCGTCGCGCAATCTTATCGAGCAATCCCAGCCATCAGCGCGCGCTCCCGATAGCTCATCGTCGGCAATTGATCCTGTATCCCCGGCACGAGCGTTCGGGCCGAGTGGGAGTGACTGCGCGGACCGGGCGGCCGCAGGCGAGGGCCGGCGCCGACCCGGCCGATCTCCCGCCAGGCAAAGCTTTCCGCCATCGCGCGGCGATAGCGACCGCCGGTCGTGGCGGCCTCTACCGCGATCATCGTCTCGGCGACGTCGAGGTAGGTGAAATAATCCGCCGTCAGCCGCTTCCACGTTTCGGCGAGCATGAATCCCATCGTGTCGCGCGCTTCGATCAGCGCCGCGCGGAAGTCCTCGTATCGATCTTCGAAGGCAGCGTCGAAGGCTGGCTGAAGGATTTGCGCGTTCTGGGGCTGGCTCCGGATGTCGCGCGTCAACTCCGCGACATCCCTCGAAATCACCCCGCGTTCGACCAGCATTTCCTGGAAGATGTCGACGAGGATATCAAAGATCGCCCCGGTCAACGGCTGGGAAAGCGCGTGCTCGTCTGTCCAGCCCGCCGCAAACGCCGACATCTTCACATCGTTGCTGGCGAGCCGGATCTGGTCGTTCGGCGCAAGCTCGGCGAAGCGGTCAAGCTCGTTGTACGTGTAAAGGTTGCCGTGCGTCTCCTCGAGCAGGTGCTGCAATAGCGACTCGAAATGCAGCCCCGCGATCAGCGCGGTGGTGTCGGCGCCTGATTCCTGAAAGCCGTAGTATTCGCCGTGCTGCGTCGCCGCGGTAGGGAGGCCAATGGTCGAATAGAGGATGAGATGGCCGAGCTCGTGCGCAATCACGTCGAAATTGAGAGCATAGGGCGCGAGGCTTCCGTCCGGAAAATGATGCGCGCCGACTTCCATGAAGCCGTAGCCGGCATAGGCGTTGTCGATCTGGGGCGCGATGACGATTTCAAGCTGGCGATAGTCGCGGGCGAAATGCCAATCGATGCGGCGGCCGAAATAGCGTTCCCAGATGTCGAGCACGAACCGCACCGTGCCGAACACATGCGCCTCGGCGAACTGCGGCGTGCCCTCGGGGATAGTGTCGAAATTGCCCTCGTCGTCCGGGCAGACCGGGCGATGGATCAGGCCGCGGTACGGCGGGAAATCAAGCTTCGGCGTGCCGAGCGGCCCCGGGTTGACGCCATAGGAATAACGCTTGGCGACCGGGAAGATGAGGCGCATCCGCTCGTCCGCCGGTCCCGGCCCGATCGAGCCCGGCAGGTCGGAAACGGTGATCGTTTCCGGCGGCCATTCTGGATGCACATAAGGCGGCTTCGGGAAAAGCCTGAACCTGACGCCGCCCCCGCAGCATTGCCCGTCCACGTTCCCCTCCGTCAGGCAGCAGAAACCCGTCGTCCTATGTTGTCAAGGTTAATCTTGCGGCTTCTGCTTGAGAAACAGCCATTCCCGATACACCGCGGCGTCAAGGGCGGAAGCGTCAGCAAACCCGATCCGGACGGCGTATTCGGCTATATCGTCAGGCGCGGGGCGCCGAAGCCGGCTCTCGAAATACCAAAGCCTCAGCGCCGGGCCGCGAAGCGCCGCCGGCACGCTCGAATCCGGCTGTTCCAACGCCGCGACCGCCGCTTCCTTCTTCAGCGCTCGGTCGGCGAGACGGGGATAGGCGCCGCTGAGGCGCAATTCGTCGATCAGGCGCGATTCGATCGAGCGTCCCGCCCGCTCGCGCAGGGCCTCGACAGCAGCCTCTTCGTCGATCAGCGCCTCGAGGGCGCTTGCGTCGAAATCATTCGCCGCAATCCAGCGATCAAGATCGGCGCGGGCATAAAGGCCGAATTGCTCGCGCAGCCGCTTGAGCGCCGCGCGCGCCTCGTCGCGCGAGACCTTATGCGGCCGCGCGGCGCCGCTTGCCGCGACCATGCGCAACAGCGCCTTCGCTTCCACCTGACGATAAGCCTCGGGTCCTTCAAGCCTCAGCTCGTCGAGGATCAATTGATCTTTCGGCGAGGGCGCGGACGCGCTCGCTTCGAATCGGGCGACGAAGGCGTCCCAGAGAGACGTCCACTCGAAATGAAATGCCGGGGACGCAGGCTCGCCGGCAGTGGGCGGGGCCTGCATTGCGGCGAGCATCTCGAGCGCGTCCAGCCGCTTCTGGTCGACGCGTCCCTCCGGCAGCCATTCGCTAAGCGCGGCCAGTTCGGGCAAACCGACGCCGTGCGCGCCCTCGCCCGCAAGCAGCGCCGGCCAGTTGCGATCGGCGAAGAACAGCCCCTTCGCGAATGTTGCGAGTGCGCGCCGCGATTCGGCGCCGATCACGTTCTTCGCTTCGGCGAGCGCAAGCGTCGTGCGGATGTTGACCATCGCCTCGGACGCTGGAGGAAAGCCGATCTCGGCTGGCCCATGCACGACCGCCACCTCGTCGTCGTCTTCGAGCACGCCATCGCGGAATGCTTCGAAAATGCGGCCGATCCCGCGCATGCCCAAGCCGTTGAGCTCGGCCGCCCGCAAGGCGCCCATGCTCGCGCTGCCGAACACTTGTATGCCCTGCGATATCGCCCACAAGATTTCTTTGTGCCAAACCGAAGGCGCGCCGGAGAAATAGCCGTCGATGATCCCGATCGCGGCCGGCTGGCCAAGCGCGGCGCGATAGACGTCGCCCTGGGCGACCGGCGGCTGCGCGATAAAATCGCCCGCCCCGGTGATCTCTTCGGGGCGAAGCGTCGGGCCGGTAAAAACGATCGCAGTCATGCCCCGCGCTGTCGCTGGGCGAGAGCGCGCGCTCCTGGCGCATAGTGGGGCGGATGATGATCGAAGCCTTCGAGGCCGGGCACGATCATGCGGACCACCGGGATGCCGATCTCGGGACGCGTCAGATCGACCGCGATCGCCTGCTTGAGCCCGATCGATCGCAGCCGGTCGAGAAGCTCATCGACTTCGGCCTCGGCGGTCTCGAACCGTCTTGTCGGGACGGAGCGGAAATCCCGGCCGCCCTCGCCCTTCGCCATCAATGCGCGCGCCTCCGCGTTGCGGCGGCGAAGCGTGGCGGGATCGTAGTCGCCGGGCTCGATGTCCTCGCGCGATCCGATGATATAGGTCGTGCGCACCTGGGCGGCCTCCAGAATCGCGCGCAGGAGCGCGGCCTCGCGCTGAAGATGACAGGCGGCGCCGACGCCGCGATGGCCGCCCTCGCCCGCGCGGTCGACCACATAGCATTGGAACGCCGCGGCGCCGACGTCGGTGGTGACGTCCCAGACCGCGACGTCGAGTTCGGCTTTCTCCAGCAGCGCGAGAATCGCGAGCGACTTCGGATCGTCGACCATGGCGAGGTTCAGACGCGTCTCCTCCCGGTCGCGCAGCAACATCTGATTCCACAGGCTGGTCGCGTCGCGCTCGATGAGCTCGCAGAGCGCGTGGCGGACCGCCTCCGGAAAGCGGGCGCCCGACGCAAGACCATTGGTGCTCATCGAAAACGCGCCGCCCATCGGCGGCCCGGAAGCGCGGTAATCGGCGTGAACGATCTCGAACGGCGCCCAGAGGGCGCAGCCATCCATGAGGTTCAGCCCCTCGACCCACAGAATCGGCAAGTGCGGATCGAATTGGGTCCCCGGGAGTCGCGGCAGCCCATCGACATCGACGACCGGCTTGTCCTCACGCATTTCCGCGAAAGTGGCCAGCCGCAGGGGAGCGCGCATATGCTCGGCGTGCCATGTTTCGGCTGCTTCCATGAGCGCCGAGGCTTTAGCGGCCGCGATGTCGATTCCCTTGCCGTTGAACACGGCGCTGGATCGCGCGTTCGGGCGTGAGACCATGACCACCGGAACGCCAATGCGATCGAGCCCCGTGAGATTGGCGACGCGGGTGATCCCGAGGACGTCCTTGTGGGCGAGCACGCGGGCGATCGTCTCATCGGAGGTCAAAGGGCGGATATCCCAACGCGGTTGATGGTTGTTCCTCGGCCGCTCGGTCATCCGCGTCCCGGCCGCACGAATGGCGGCGGCCCGCGGCGCGAATACCCAATGTCATCGTAGCGCATCGACGGATGGCGCGCCAAACTGGAGCAGTCTGGCTCGCGCTGCCCGGCGCAACCTCGTGCGCGGGCGTCTGGGCGCCTTCGGGCTACTCCGGCGCGGCGGTCAGCGGCTCGAGCGGCGCGGAGATCGTTCCGCGTTCGAGGTCGCGCGCGAACAGCGCCAAGCCCTTCGGCTCGTTGCCGTTGGGATGCACGAGCACGATCGAGCCTCGTTCCGGCTGTTGCCCCTTGGCGAGCCAGGCGTCGGCGCCGAGCGTCACCAGGTGAAACCGGCTCACCGCTTGCATCAGGGGATCGCTCGAGACGAGGCCGGGAAAGCGGAAGAACAGCGACGGCGTCTCGCCGTTGGCGATCAAGAGCCGCTCGGTGTCGAGGATCTCCGCCTCCGGGTCGACGCCCTGCGCCAAAAGGAAGTTCGATCCGATGGGCAGGTTGCGACGGTACGGATGGTGGTAGGTGTGATCGACCCAGAGAATGTCGAGCGCGCCGGAAGCGCGCTGGTCGACGAGCCAGCGGAAATCGGCGAAGTGATGGATGAGCCAGAGGCCCGAAATCGACAAGGCGACAGGCGCATGGGGGCTCGCCGCCTCCAGCCGGGTGAAAAAGCCTCGGTCGAGCGGCCGTCTGCTCGGGCAGAGATCGCCGGTGAGGAAATCGCCCGGCGCCCCGCCGTGGACGAGCCCGGCGTTCTGAAGGAACCCGCGGTGGATGAGCCCCGGCGCCTCGGCCGACTCGCTGATCGCCCGGCCCATCCGCGTCGCGCTGAGCTCGCCTTCGCTCATATCGCGGCAAGTCCAGCACGCGGCGCGTTCGAGCCGGGTCGTCAGCGCCTCCGGATCGGTGATAAGATCGACCTTGAGGCCGCCGACGATCATCTCGCGAATCGCGATCGCGTGGCGGCCGTCAGCGGCCACGCACGCCTTCAGCACCGGCCGATAGTCGCCGACCGAGGCGGCGCTTTGCAGCCCGGCCGCCGGCGCCAGCGAGAAGGCGCAGTCGGCGGCGCGCGCCGCGCCGGCAAGGCCCGCCAAGGCGGCGAGCGTCGTCAGCAAAAGGCGCGGGAAGGCGAGCAAGGGCAATGAACTCCGTCGATCAGCGGAAAGCAGGTCTTCCTTTAGCGAAACATCGCGACCGTCGCTAGATCGGAAAAGTGGCGTTGGTGAAGGCAGGCTTGGCGACCCTTTGCGCCGTAGCGCCAGGTCAGCCGTCGCCTCGGCCCACGTCCGCGCTCACGTCGGAACAAAGGGCGGCGCATCAGACTGTCTTGTCGGCTCGGCCTCGCCTCGGCGAACGGATCGACCGCGGTCTCTCCGGCGCCCCGGCCTCAGCCAGAATCTTCCGAAATTCGTCACGCTTCTCGTGCACCGAGGCGATGACGAGACCCATTGGCACGCCGAGATCGACCAGGACAGCCTCGGAAAGCTGCAGGCTCGTCTCGATTGTTTCCGGAACCGCGTCAGTCACGCCGAGCCCATAAAGCGCCCGGGCATGATCGGCGTCGCGGGCGCGGGCGACGAGGGTCACCTCAGGCCGCAGGCGACGCGTCGTTTCGACCACCGCCTCGTTGGCCGCCGTCGAATCCATTGTGACGACCACCGCGCGGGCGGTCTCGAGCCCGCACAGGCGGAGGTAGTCCGGCCGGGCGGCGTCGCCGTAATAAACCGGCTTGCCGTCGGACCGGGCTCGCGCCGTCACCCTCGCGTCCGAGTCCACGGCGATGAACGGGATCGAATGCCGGTCGAGCATGTCGCCGATCAGCGCGCCGACCCGACCATAGCCGACAATGATGACCCGGGACGCCTCGCTCTCCGGCGGGATCTCCGGCGGTCCCGCCGCCGCCGCACGCGAAGGCGAGCCGAGGCGCGCGCCGAGCTTCGCCAATCCGGGGATCGCGAGCATCGAGAGCGCGATCACGCTGATGAGCGTCGTCGCGACCGTGCGATCAATCAGCCCCCCGGCCAGTGCGGCGCCGATCATCACGAAGCCGAACTCGCCACCCGGCCCGAGCAGAAAGGACGTCTCCGCCGCTGCGCGGGACGGCAGTCGAAAGACGCGGCCGAGCCCGAACAGGATGAGCGATTTGGCGGCGATCAGCGCCGCCAAAAGGCCGAGCAAGAGGCCGGGGCGCGCAATGATGAACGCCGTGTTGATCCCCGCGCCGACCGAGACGAAGTAGAGCCCGAGCAGCAGGCCCCGGAAGGGCTCGATCGCGAGCTCAATCTCGCGACGATATTCCGTCTCGGCCAAGAGAAGCCCGGCGACGAAGGCGCCGATCGCCATCGACAGATGGCTCGCCGCTGCGGCCATTCCGTCGCCCAGCACGACCAGCAGGCACGCGGCCATGAAGAATTCCGGGCTCTTCGTCTCGGCGACAAAATGAAAGAACGGCCGCAACGCGAGGCGGCCGAGGACGACCAGCGCCGCCAGCCCGAGCCCCGCCGGGACGAGCGCGCCGAGCAGCTCCCAGCAGCTCCCAGCCCAGCCCACGCTCGCCACCGCCCGAGAGCGCGCCGATCATCACGAGCAGAGGCGCCACCGCCAGGTCCTGGAACAAGAGGACCGCCAGACTCGCCCGGCCGGCGCCGGAATGAAGCCGCTTGCTCTCGACAAGCATTGGAATGACGATCGCCGTCGACGACATCGACAGCGCCGCCCCGATCGCGAGCGCCGAGGGCGGAGCGAGGCCCGCGCGCCAGGCGAGGACACCGAGAGCAAGCGCCGTTGCAAGGACCTGCGCGAGGCCTAGCCCGAACACCAGATGGCGCATGCGCTTGAGTCGCTCAAACGACAGCTCGAGGCCCATCGTGAACATAAGCGCGACGACGCCGAACGCGGCAATGCGGTCAATCGCATCGACATTGATCGCAAGCGCGTTCAGCCACGGCGCCTTGAGGTCAACGGAGCCGAGGGCGTAGGGTCCGAGCGCGACGCCAGCGAGCAGATAACCCAGCACCGGACTGACGCGCAGCCGGAAGAACAGCGGCGCAACCACGCCCGCCGTCACCAGGAACAGCAGCGTCTCCTTGTAGACCGAGAGGTCGACTTGCTGGTTCACATCGGTCTTCCCGCCGCGGGGCGCCTGTCATTCTGGCCATCCTAGCCGATTCCCGTTTGATCACGAGCCTCGCCGCGGGGTTCAGCGGCATGCTAAGGGCAAGACGTCGCATTCCTGGAGAGCGCAATGCCGCTTTATTCCCTCAACGGCGAAACCGCTTCGATCATGACGCTCGCGCCGGTCATCCCGGTGCTGACGGTGGCCAGCGTCGAGGATGGCGTCGGTCAGGCGAAAGCGCTCGTCGCCGGCGGCCTCGCCGCGATCGAAGTGACGTTGCGAACGCCCGCGGCGCTCGCGGCGATCCGAAAGATCGCCGAAAGCGTGCCCGGCGCGGTCGTCGGCGCAGGGACGATCGTGTCGGCGGAGCAGATCGGCGAGGCGATCGCGGCCGGCGCGCGGTTTCTGGTCAGCCCCGGCGCTCCGCCGGCGCTGGCCAAGGCCGCTGCGCAATCGCCCGTTCCGTTCCTGCCGGGCTGTGCGACCGCATCGGAAGCGATGGCGCTGAGAGACCTCGGCTTTCGGGCGCTCAAGCTCTTTCCCGCCGAAGCGGTCGGCGGCGTGAGGCTGCTCGCCTCGCTGGCCGGGCCCTTGCCGGATCTCCGCTTCTGCCCAACGGGCGGCATCGACCTGATGAAGGCGCCCGAGTATCTCAAGCTGCCCAACGTGCCGTGCGTCGGCGGGTCGTGGATGCTGCCGAAGGCCGTGCTTGCGGCGGGCGACTTTGCCGGGGTCGAAGCCCTGTCCCGCCAAGCGGCGGGTCTCAAGCGGGGATAGTGCGGGACGGCTCCGACCCTCATCCGGTCGGCTCCGCCGACCACCTTCTCCCAGAGGGAAAAGGGGCTGGCGCGCCCTACGCGGCCTTGGCTTGCGCCTCGGCGCGCTTCCTGGCGATCTCGCGCTTGAGCGCGACGGCAGCGTCGGAAAGCTCCGACACATTCGCCTTGGCGAGGAAGTCGTCGAGGCCGCCGCGATGCTCGACCGAACGCAGCGCCGCCGCGCTGATCCTAAGCCTCACCGCCCGCTCGAGCGTGTCGGAGATGAGCGTGACCTGCACCAGATTGGGCAAGAAGCGGGTGCGCGTCTTGCGGTTGGAGTGGCTGACCTTGTTGCCGGATTGAACGGCCTTGCCGGTCAGCTCGCAGCGGCGTGACATCGCGCGAACGTCCTTCAAAAACAATAAGAGACCCCGGTCCAACGAAGATGAAGCGGGCCGCTCCAATCAAGAAGCGCCCGCGCTCCGCGTGGCCAAGGCTCGTGGGAGCGGGGTCTATAGGGGAAGGGTTTTTCGGCGTCAAGCTCGCGACGCTCGACAGGCCATCCTCGCATCTCTACCTTCAGCCTCCATGCAACACGGACGGGTCAGCGTGACCGCGCTCGGCGCGGCGGGACATCGGGCGGCGCATCAGGTTCTGGAGCGTGGCTTCGTCTTCGCCGACCCGCTCGCGCTTTCGATCCTCGGACCGGACGCCGATCAAGCGCTCGCGCTCGCCAAGGAAAGGCCGGAGCGGCGGCCCCTGCGTCTGTTCATCGCGATGCGCAGCCGCTTTGCCGAGGACTCGGCGCGACGCGCGATGGCTGAGGGCGTGCGACAGATCCTCTTGCTCGGGGCTGGCCTCGACACCTTCGCCTATCGGCTCGAGGCCGCCGAGGGCCTCAAGGTCTTCGAACTCGATCATCCGGCCACCCAGTCCGACAAGCGACGACGCCTCGGCGAAGCGCACATCGCGGAGCCCCCGCACGTCGCTTACGTGGCTCACGACTTCGAGCACGGGAGCCTGACCGAGGCGCTGGTGGCTTGCGGGCTGAAGCCGGGCGAACGAACCTTCGTGCTGTGGCTCGGCGTAACTTTCTATCTGACCGAGGACGCGGTATTTGCGACGCTCGGTGAGCTTGCCCGCTTGCCGGGCGGGGTTGAAGTGGTGTTCGACTACGCCAACCCGCCCGACCGGATCATCGAGACCGCGACGAGGAACTTCCATCGGGAGATGGCCGAACGGGTCGCGGCGAGCGGTGAGCCGTTCCGATGCTATCTCGATACCGCCCGGCTGCGCGATCGCGCCCGCGATCTGGGGTTCACCGAGATCGAAGACCTCGACCGCGGCGCGCTTGTCGCCCGCTACCTTCCGAATTTGCCCATCGCTCCCCGCTCTGGCCCCGGCGGCCATGTCGTGCGGATGGCGACCGGCGGCGCCGATACGGCAAGACACAATCGCTGAACCTCGCGGGGCGGGCCGAAATCCGGGTCGAGAGCCCGGAATCTGGCGTGCATTTCTGACCGCGAATTAAGTGTTTTCAATTGCTTGCCTGTCGATTCCTGTCACTTTCCGCGTCTGTCGCGCGCACTCCTCGCGCCCTTTGGACCGGAAGGGCCCGAAGCGGACAGCAAGCCGTGCCGGCGGAACGTCGGTTGAAAAGTCGAGGGCCCATCTCAGAAATACCATAACACGGATTTGGCTTTTCCGCAAGAAATTGTCATCATTTTGCGCCGGCCCGCCTAAACCCGCGGGCCGAACGGCTGCATCGCCAATGGCGCTCAGGTCTGCGGCTGCGGTTCGAGCCCGCCGGCCTCCGGACCGATCGGGCGCGGCTTGCCGGTCGAGGGCACGGCCGCGCGCGGAGCAGCCGGGGGCTCCCGGTGATCAGCCGCCGATTCGCGCACCGGGCGCACGCCCTGCAACAGGCCAACGATCTCGTCGCCGGTCAGTGTCTCGAACTCCATGAGCCCGGCCGCGAGGGTTTCGAGGTCGGCGCGGCGCTCGGTGAGAATGCGTGTCGCGGTTTCGTGCGCTTCCGACACCAGCCGGCGCACTTCCTGGTCGATCGTCTCGGCGGTCGCCTCCGAGATGTTCTGCTGCCGGCCGAGCGAATAGCCGAGGAACACCTCGTCCTGGTTCTCGCCGTACATGACCGTGCCGAGCTTTTCGGAGAAGCCAAGCCGGGTCACCATGGCGCGGGCGATCTTGGTCACCTGCTGGATGTCGCCGGCCGCGCCGGAGGTCACCTTGTCCTTGCCGAAGATCAGTTCCTCGGCGACCCGGCCGCCCATCGACATCGCCAGCATGGCGACGAGCTGCTCGTAGCTCTGCGAGATCTGGTCGCGTTCGGGCAGCGACTGCACCATGCCGAGCGCGCGGCCGCGCGGGATGATCGTCGCCTTGTGGATCGGCGTCGAAGCTGGCATCGAGACCGAGACGAGCGCGTGGCCGGCCTCGTGATAGGCGGTCAGCCGCTTTTCCTCTTCGGTCATGATCAGCGTGCGGCGCTCGGCGCCCATCATGATCTTGTCCCGCGAATCCTCGAATTCCTGCCGGGTGACGACCCGCTTCCCCCGCCGCGCCGCGAGCAGCGCCGCCTCGTTGACGAGGTTCATCAGATCCGCGCCTGAAAAGCCCGGCGTTCCGCGCGCGACCACCTTGAGGTCGACATCGGGCCCGAGCGGAACCTTGCGCACGTGAACCCTCAGGATCTTCTCGCGGCCGATGAAATCGGGGTTCGAAATCACGATCTGACGGTCGAAGCGGCCGGGCCTCAACAGCGCCGGGTCAAGCACGTCGGGCCGGTTGGTGGCGGCGATGATGATGATGCCTTCGTTCTGCTCGAAGCCGTCCATCTCGACCAGGAGCTGGTTGAGCGTCTGCTCGCGCTCGTCGTTGCCACCGCCCAGACCGGCGCCGCGGTGGCGTCCCACAGCGTCGATTTCATCGATGAAGATGATGCAGGGCGCGTTCTTCTTCGCCTGCTCGAACATGTCGCGCACCCGGCTCGCGCCGACGCCGACGAACATCTCGACAAAGTCGGAGCCCGAAATGGTGAAGAACGGCACGTTGGCTTCGCCCGCGACCGCGCGGGCAGTCAGGGTCTTGCCGGTGCCGGGCGGCCCGACGAGCAGCACGCCGCGCGGGATTCGACCGCCGAGCTTTTGGAACTTCTGCGGGTCGCGGAGGAACTCGACGATCTCTTGCAGGTCCTCCTTGGCCTCGTCGACGCCGGCGACGTCCTCGAACGTGACCCGCCCCTGCGCCTCGGTCAGAAGCTTCGCCTTCGACTTGCCGAAGCCCATCGCCTTGCCGGCGCCGCCCTGCATCTGCCGGGTCATGTAGATCCACAGGCCCAGGAACAGGAGAACGGGCAACACGCTCGAGACGATCGTGAGCAGCCAGTTGTTGCCGTCCGACGGCGGCTTGGCGGTGATCGTCACGTCCTTCTTGTAAAGGGTCTGGACAAGTCCCGGATCGCTCGGCGCATAGGTCTGGAACGACCGCCCGTCCTTCATGTGGCCAGTGATCTCCGGGCCGGCGATCGTGACGTCGCGGATGTTGCCGGCGTCGGCGTCGGTGAGCAGCTGGCTGAAGGTGATCTCGCTCGACGGGGCTTTCTGGCCGGGGCTCTGGAACAGAGTGACCAGGGCCAGGACGAGCAGGAAAATGATCACCCACAGGGCGAAATTTCGGTAATTCGCGTTCATAGCCTTCCCGTGGCGGGGGGATTGCTCACGCTACCCCCTGACCCTTCCGAGCCTGTCCATTGGCACATTTAAGCGCGCCGGGCGGAATTGCCAAGAGAACCCCAGATTCTCTCAATTTCCAGTGAAGGCTCGAATTGCAGTTTTTTGGCGGCGAGGAGCGCCCCGCCCCGCTCAGGCCGTTTTCTCCTCCTTGACCCCCAATTCCTCGATCATCGTCTTGCGCATCAGGAATTTCTGCGCCTTGCCAGTGACCGTCATCGGGAACGAATCGACGAAGCGGACGTGGCGCGGCGCCTTATAGTGGGCGATCGAGGCCCGGCAAAAGGCAATCACCTCGTCGGCGTTCAAGGCCATGCCCTCACGGCGGCGGATCCAGACGCAGAGTTCCTCGCCGTAACGATGATCGGGGACTCCGAAGGCCTGAACCTCGGCGACGGCCGGGTGGGCGAAGAGAAATTCCTCGATCTCGCGCGGATAGATGTTCTCCCCGCCGCGAATGATCATGTCCTTGAGCCGGCCGACTATATTGCAGTAACCATCGGCGTCGATTGTCGCCAGATCCCCGGTATGCATGAACCGCGCCTCGTCGATCGCGGCCGCTGTTGCTCCCGAATCGTCCCAATAGCCGCGCATGACGCTATAGCCGCGGGTGAGCAGTTCGCCGGGAACGCCGGGCGCGACGATCCGGCCCTCCGCGTCGATAATTTTGACTTCAAGGTGCGGCTGGATCCGCCCGACCGTCGAGACGCGCCGCTCAAGCGGGTCGTCATGGGAGCTTTGGAAGCTCACCGGGCTCGTTTCCGTCATGCCGTAGGCGATGGTCACCTCGCGCATGTGCATGAGATCGACAACCTTGCGCATGACCTCGACCGGACAGGGCGAGCCGGCCATGATTCCGGTGCGCAGGCTCGTCAGGTCGAAGCGGGTGAATTCGGGATGCTCGAGCATCGCGATGAACATGGTCGGCACGCCGTGAAGGCCGGTGCAGCGCTCCGCCTGCACCGCCTCGAGCGTGGCCAGCGGGTCGAATCCTTCCGACGGGCTCACCATGCACGAGCCGTGGGTGACGCAGGCGAGGTTGCCGAGCACCATGCCGAAGCAATGATAGTAGGGCACCGGGATGCACAGCCGGTCGCCGGGGCCGAGCCGCATCGCTTCGCCGATGAAATAGCCGTTGTTGACGATGTTGTGATGGGTCAGCGTCGCGCCCTTCGGCGCGCCGGTGGTTCCCGAGGTGAACTGGATGTTGATCGGATCGTCGAACTGCAGCGACGCTTCGAAGGCCGCGAGCTCGGCCCGTTCGGCGGGGCCGGCGGGTTTGGCGATGTCGTCGAAATTGAGCATCCCCGGCGACGGATCGGGGCCGAGACGGATGACCATTTCTAGCTTGGGCAGGCCCTTGGACGAGAGTTTGCCGGGCGGAGAAGCGTCGATCTCGGGGGCGCAGGCGCGCAGGGAAGCGAAATAGTCGTTGTTCTTGTGGCCGGCGCTCAGGATCAGCGCCCGGCAACCGGACTTCTTCATCGCGTATTCGAATTCGTGCACCCGGTAAGCGGGGTTGATATTGACGAGGATGAGCCCGGCGAGCGCCGTGCCGAACTGCGCCAAAACCCACTCGCTTACGTTGGCCGACCAGATGCCAACGCGCTCGCCCTTCTTCAGTCCAAGGGCGCGCAATCCGATCGCGAGGTCCTCGGAGCGGCTGAGGAGATCGGCATATGTCCAGCGCACGCCCTGGTGGCGCGTCACTTGCGCCGGACGTTCCGGTCCCTCGAGAGCCACGCGGCGGAGAAGACGGCCGATCGTCTCGCCGCTGAGCGGCGTCGGCGAGGCGCCGTGGACATAGGATTGTGTCAGAGCCGCCATGGCCGTTCGCTCCCATTGCTCGCCTGACGGCTCGATCCGCTGGCCGGGCCGCCGATTGCGCCTTCCCTATCACAATTCGCGCAGGTAGGCGGCAGGCTTTTGGCTTAAAGTGCGCCAGGCGCCGATCATGCCGAACCCGACGGTCACCGCAAGCCCTCCGCCGGCGGCGGCGAGCGAGCCGGCCCAGTCGAAGGCGAAGTCGATGTGCATGATATGGGTGACGACGAGCCAGGCGGCGAGCGCCCCCGCGCCGACGCCGAAGGCGGCAGTCGAGGCGCCAAGGAGCCCGTATTCGATCAGGAACATGGCGGCCAGCCGTCCGCGCGTCGCGCCGAGGATTTTCAGAATGGTCGCATCGGCGAGTCGCGCGCGCCGGTTGGCCGCCAGCGCCCCGGCGAGCACCAGGACCGAGGTTGTCAGCGCGACGCCGGTGGCGGCGCGGATCGCCAGCGCCAGCTTGGCGACCAGGTTTTCGACGTTCTCCAGCGCTTCGCGCACCCGCACGCTGGCGACCGTCGGGAACTGACGCGCGGCCGCGCGCAACAGCGCAAGCTCGGCGTCCGGCCCGCCGGCAGTCGGCAGCGCCGCGGAGACGAGTTCGGTATAGGGCGCGCCCTTGAGCGCGTTGGGCGAATAGACCAGCACGAAGTTGATCGCGTAGCTCTTCCAATTGACCTTGCGCAGATTGGCGATCTTCGCCGCGATGTCGCGCCCGAGCACGTTGACGACGACCGCATCGCCGACGCGAAGAGAGAGGCCGTCCGCGACCTCCTTCTCCATCGAAACCAGCGGCGGGCCGGAATAGTCCTCCGGCCACCACGCGCCGGCGACAATTTCGGAGCCTTCGGGCGGCTTTTCGGCAAAGGTCACGCCGCGGTCGCCTTCGAGCGCCCAGGCGACTTTGTCGCTGGCCTTGACCGCCTCGACCGGGACGCCGCCGATGCGGACGAAGCGCCCGCGCATCATCGGCGTCTCGCTGATTTTGACGCCGGGGGCCTCGCGCTTGAGGAAGTCTCGAAACGCCGCGGCGTCGCCGCCGGGCACGTCGAGGAAAAAGAAGCTCGGCGTCACGCCTGGCTCGGACTGAAGCAAGTCCGCGCGCATGTTCGCGTCGATGAGAGTGAGCGCGACCAGCGCCGCCAGGCCTAAGCCCAGGGACAGGACCACGGACGCGGTGAGCGCGCCCGGTCTCTCGATCGCGGAGAGCGCCATGCGCCATTCGACGGAACGCGTCTTGGGAGCGCGGCGGGCCAGAAATGAAATGCCGAGAGCGACAATCCTGAGCGCGATAAAAGCGCCGACGGTCGCGCCCGCGACATACGCCGCGACGGAACGTTGCGGGCTGGTCAGGACGGCCAGCCCGACAAGCGCCGCCGCCGCGAGCGCCGCGCCGGCAAGATAGGGCTTGCGGGGCCAGCCCTGACGCTCCTCGGCCAGGTCCCGGATGAGGGTCGTCACCGGCAAATCGTGCGCCCGTCCGAGCGGCGCGATCGAGAAGGCGAGCGCCGTCAACAGCCCGAACGTCACTCCGAGCACGATCACGCCGGGCTCGAACGACGGCGCGAGCGGGATCGGCAGCAGCGACCCGAACAGCCGATCGACGGCAAACGGGATCGTCGCGCCAAGCGCCGCGCCGGCGAGCGCGCCGATCAGCGCGACGATCGAGAACTCGAGCAGCGCCAAGGCTACGACGCTCGCGCCGGTCGCGCCGATCGCCTTGAGAATCGCAAGCGTCGCGCGCTTGCGATCGACGAAGCCCTGCGCCGCGTTGGCGACGCCGACCCCGCCGACAACCAGCGACAACAACCCGGCGAGCGTGAGGAACTCAGCGAACCGGTCGACATCGCGGCTGAAGTCGGGAGACACGTTGAGGCGCGAGCGGGCGTCCCATCCAGCTTGCGGAAAGGCATGTCTGGCCCCGGTCAGCAGCTTTCGAACCGCCGCTTCGTCCGGCGCGCCGCCCGCTCCGCCCATGATCACGCGGGTCGTCCAGCGAACCAGGGATCCCGGTTGCACCAGATCCGAAGCGTCGAGCGCCGCCTGCGAAATGAGGACGCGAGGGCCGAGCCCCACGCCGGTCGCCAATCGATCCGGTTCGCTGACGAGGACTGTCCGCAGCGCGAATTTTGCCTCGCCGATGCGGATCATGTCGCCGATCCTCAAATTCAGCCGCGCGAGCAGCGCCTCTTCCGCCGCCGCTCCGAACACGCCATCCTTCTCGGCAAGCGCTTCACCGAGCGGCATCGACGGGTCGAGGACGGCCGCGCCAATTCGTGGCCACGACGGTTCGACGGCTTTGAGCTCCACGAGCGCCGCATCACCGCTACCGGTTCTCGCCATGGCGCGCATCGTCGCAACCGTCGACAGCGAGCCGTAGCTTTGGAGAAACTCCTGTTCGGCGGCCGAGAGGCGGCGATGGATGAGCGAGAACGACGCGTCGCCGCCGAGGATCTGGCGTCCCTCGCGCCCGAGACCGTTGTTGAGCGCTTGAGCGAGACTTTCGACGCCGACGATCGCGGCGACGCCGAGCGCAATACAGAGAAGGAAGATGCGCAGGCCCCCGAAGCCGCCGCGCAAGTCGCGAATGGCGAAGCGCATCATCGGCGTCCGGCCGCGGACCTGCGGGAAGGCGGCAGGAGCGTTCATACGGAGACGGCGGCGGGAGTTTCTTCGACTTTGCCCGAGCGCATGCGAATCGTCCGGTCACACCGAGCCGCGAGGGCGGCGTCATGGGTCACAAGCGCGAGCGTCGCTCCGCGCCGCGCTGGCAGGTCGAAGATCAAGTCGACGATTGCGCTCCCCGTTGTCTCGTCGAGATTGCCGGTCGGCTCGTCCGCGATCAGCAACGAGGGGCGCGGGCAGAGCGCCCGGGCGAGCGCGACGCGCTGCTGCTCGCCGCCCGAGAGCTGTGCGGGATAGTGGCCGAGGCGGTCGCCGAGACTCACTTCTTCGAGCTCGGCCCTGGCGCGCTCCGTCGCGTCGACTGCGCCCGCAATCTCGAGCGGGGCCGCGACGTTCTCCAGCGCGGTCATCGTCGGGATGAGGTGGAAGGACTGGAACACGATTCCGATGCGCTGGCCGCGAAACCGGGCCAGAGCGTCTTCGTTCATCGCCCCGAGTCCGACACCGTCAATCTCGACCTCGCCCCGGTCCGGGCGCTCGAGCCCGGCCATGATCATAAGCAGCGTCGACTTGCCCGAGCCGGAAGGGCCGACGATGCCGACAGCCTCGCCCTTTGCAATTGTCAGGGAGACATCCCGCAGGATATGCACGCGAGCGGCGCCGCGGCCGAGGCTGAGGTCGACGCCGCGCATCGCGACTGCTGGAAGCGCCATTGGCTGAATTCCTGAAAACAAAGCCGCCCTCATATGGGCATTGGCGCCTCCTCGTCCAGGCGGCCGTCGTCGGGGCTGTTCTCGCGGCGGCTTCGCCGGCGGCGGCCCGGACGATTCGCCTCGTCGTCCTGGGAGACAGCCTGACCGCCGGCCTTGGCCTGCCGCCCGGCAAGGCGTTTCCCGATCGACTGCAAGCGGCGCTTCGCGCCAAGGGCTGGGACGTCGAGGTCCTCAATGCCGGGGTGTCCGGCGATACGGCCGCCGACGGTCTTCAGCGCTACGACTGGTCCGTGCCTGCCGACGCCGACGCCCTGATGGTCGAGCTTGGGGCCAACGACATGCTGCGCGGCCTCAAGCCGGAGGCGACGAAGAAGGCGCTTGCGGCGATCCTGGACAAGGCGCGGGCGGTCCATTTGCACACGCTTCTCGCCGGCATGCGCGCGGCGCCCAATCTGGGAGCCGGGTACGACCGGTCGTTCGACGCCATCTACCCGGCTTTGGCGAAAGAGTACGACGTCGCGCTTTATCCGTTCTTCCTTGACGGCGTTGCGGGCGACCCCAAGCTCAACCAGGCCGACGGCATGCATCCGACAGCCGAGGGAGTCGAGGCCATCGTCAAACGAATCGAACCTTCGGTTGAGGGGCTCCTCAAACAGGTCGGGCCCTGACATCGCCGCCCCGGAGCTCGCCCTTGCGCTCCGGGCTCGCCCTGCCGTAGCTAGCCGCCGAGCCTGTGCGGGATCGGGCCGCGCGGGTCTTGAACAGGGGCGCTCATGTCGAGCCCGCGCCACATTCTCACCTTGTCATGCGCAAACCGGCCCGGGATCGTCGCCAAGGTCTCGACGGCGCTATTCGACGGCGGCTTCAATATCCTCGACGCCCAGCAGTTCGACGATACCGAGACCGGCAACTTCTTCATGCGGGTGGTCTTCAATCCCGCCGGCCCGAATGCGGACATCGAGCGCCTGAATGAAAAGTTCAAAGGGATCGCCGGCCATTTCACCATGACCTGGTCGATGCGCCCGGCTGACCGGCGCAAGCGGGTTGTCCTCATGGTCTCCCGCTTCGACCATTGCCTCGTCGATCTCCTCTATCGCTGGCGCAGCGGCGAAATGGCGATGGATCCGGTCGTGATCATCGCCAACTATCCGCGCGAGACTTACGCCCGAATCGAATTCGGCGACGTCCCCTTTCATTACCTGCCGATCACCAAAGAAACCAAGATGGAGCAGGAAGCACAGGCCTGGGAGATCATAAAATCCGCCAAAGCCGATCTCGTCATTCTTGCGCGCTATATGCAGATCCTCTCAGACGGCTTCGCGGCCAAGCTCAAGGGGCGCTGCGTCAATATCCATCATTCGTTCCTGCCCGGATTCAAGGGGGCGAGACCCTATCACCAGGCGCATGAGCGCGGCGTCAAGCTGATCGGGGCGACGGCCCATTTCGTCACTTCCGATCTCGATGAGGGCCCGATCATCGAACAGGATGTGGAGCGCATCAGCCACCGCGACACGCCCGAGGATCTCGTGCGCAAGGGGCGCGACGTCGAGCGCCGGGTGCTCGCCCGCGCCGTCGCCAACGTGCTCGAAGACCGGGTGCTGCTCAATCGGGGTAAGACCGTGGTGTTCGCGGAGTAGCAGCGATCACGGCATCGCCCGCCATATCGATCTTAGCCAGGAGAAAAAGGCGTTCTTCGCCTCGATCCGGGGCGGGTCGAGAAGCGTTCGCGGTGCACCGGCCTCGCCCTCGCAACCCGAGACCAGCTCGGCGAAGGCGATGTCGCCGTCAGTGAAATAGCGATCGCCGCCGCCATTGCGCGAGATGAGCGTCGGGCCGACGCCGCTCACTGAATAAAACTCGCCGACCTTCTTGGCCTGCGTGAGGTCGGACATGAGGAGATCGCGCTCCGCGTCGATATCGGGCGCGGTGTGGTGGGTGATTTGCCCGGTGTAGTGGCTGACGCCGAGTCCGTCGTCGAAAACGGCCGCGCCGAGCCACACCGGGAGCCCGTTGTCGCCCGCGTCGAGCGCTTTCCAGAATCGCACGTGATGGCGCGTCCGGGCGCTTTTGCCGGAAGGCTTCTCGAAGGCCAGATCCTGCTTTCGGTTCTCGTAGAACAGGGGGCTGACCGGCGCGTCGAGATAAGGCCGGTCAAGCAGGACGCTGCCGACGATCCTGACGCTCGATTCCAGCGTGACCGGGTCAGCGGGCCGCCACCCCGCCGCGTGCATGGCGCAGAGCACGTCGTCTTCGGCGCCCTCCAGCCCGACATTGATCGCGTCCCCCGGGAGCCCGAGCGCGGTCCGGGTCGTCGCCTCGAGCCCGGCGAGCTTTGGCTGGTGTTCGAAATGGCGCCAGAAGAACGGGGCAAGGACGTAGGCCAAAGCGAGGTAAAGGGTCACGGCGGCGACCGCAGCCGCCCCGAGGCGTCGGTCAATCTTTTTCGCGGCCATTTTGGTGATTCTGACGCTCGCTTCGCGCAAAGGCAATCTGGCCGAACGGTTGGAGGTCCATCCGTAACGCCGGAGCGCGCCAGCGTGAAGAAGCGTGCGGCGGCCCGCGATCGCGCCTATATGATGGCGTTTAAGGAGGATCTCATGAAACAGGACCACTTCCCCGTCACCCACACCGACGCCGAATGGCGCGCCATCCTGACCCCGGAACAATATGAAATCATGCGCGGGCACGGCACCGAGCGGCCGGGCAGCTGTGCGCTGCTTTACGAGAAGCGGCCCGGCGTTTTCAGTTGCGCCGCCTGCGGGCAGCCGCTGTTCGAGAGCAAGACCAAGTTCGAGAGCGGCACCGGCTGGCCGAGCTTCAACACGCCGATCGAAGGCGCGATCGAAACCACCGTCGACCGCAGCGTCGGCATGACCCGCACCGAGGTGCACTGCTCGCGCTGCGGCTCGCATCTCGGCCATGTCTTCCCTGACGGGCCCCCGCCGACGGGGTTGCGCTATTGCATCAACGGAGTCGCGACGAACTTCGCGCCGGCCGCAGGGCAATGACGAAGTCCCTGCGGCCGCGGGGTTGACCTCGGCGCCTCGATGAACATCTCAAACCCTCCGCCAGAGACCCGAGCCTTTCGGCCCGCCGCCCATCCGCCAGTCTTGAGCGGCCGGGTCGGCGCGCTGCTGGTCAATCTCGGCACGCCCGAGGGGACCGACTCCCGGTCGATCCGCCGCTACCTGAAGGAGTTCCTCTCCGACCGCCGCGTCATCGAGACGCCGCGCCCGATTTGGCTGCCGATCCTCCAGTTCATTCTGCTGACCCGGCCGCGCGCCAAGGGGCGCGACTACGAGTCGATCTGGAACAGGGAGAGGAACGAGGGGCCGCTGAAGACGATCACCCGTTCGCAGAGCGAAAAGCTCGGGGTCGCCCTCCGCAATCTGGAGCGGGAGGTGGTGGTCGACTGGGCCATGCGCTACGGCGCGCCGTCGATCGGCGAGCGTCTCAAGGCGCTTCAGGCCGAGGGCTGCGACCGCATCCTCGTCATTCCGCTCTATCCGCAATATTGCGCGGCCTCGACCGCGACGGTCGGCGACAAGGTGTTCGAGGCGCTCAAGTCGATGCGCTGGCAGCCTGCGCTTCGCATCGCGGCGCCCTACTACGACGACAAGGTCTATATCGACGCGCTCGCCGGCGCGATCCGCGCCGGCCTCGCCGACCTCGACTTCGAGCCCGAGATCGTCCTCGCCTCCTACCATGGGATTCCGCAAGCCTATTTCGATGAGGGCGACCCCTATTACTGTCATTGCGCCAAGACGACCCGGCTGCTCGGCGAGGCTTTGAAGCTGGACGGGGACCGCCTCAAGATGACGTTCCAGTCGCGATTCGGCCGCGCCGAATGGCTGAAGCCCTATACCCTCGACACAGTGCAGGAGCTCGCCCTCAAGGGCGTCAAGCGCGTGGTGGTCGTCACTCCCGGATTCGCCGCCGACTGCCTGGAGACGCTCGAGGAGATCGGGGTCGAGAACGCGCGCGCCTTCCGCGAGGCCGGCGGCGAGCGGTTCGCGGCCATCCCCTGCCTCAATGACAGCAAGGCGGGCATGGCGGTTATCGAGGCGGTGGCGCGGCGGGAATTAAAGGGCTGGGCGGAGTAAACGTCTCTGGCTTCAGGCCTAGGGCTTCAAGCCTAGCCCTTCGCGTCCGGCGTCGTGACCCGCAGCCACGGTCGCGTTCCCTCCGCGACTTCATCCCTCGCGCTCGCCGGCTGGTAGTGGAGCGGCGAGCCCGGCAGACGGCCGCTTTCGAGCGCGTGCAAGGTCGGCGCGTTGGTCACGTCGAACGAATCGAAGCCACAGCGCAGCATGAGCGGGATCTCGTCGATCAGCACGTCGCCGGTCGCCCTGAGCTCGCCGCGAAACCCGTGCCGGTCGCGCAAGATGCGGGCGTAGGAAAACGCCCGGCCGTCGGCGAATTTGGCGAAGGCGAGCATGACGAGCGGACGGTCGGCGAGATCAGCGAGATGGGCCTGAGCGTCGGCGCCTGCCTCTAGCGCGACGCCGACCGGCTCGGCGCGCGAGACGAGCGCCTCGCGTTCGGCGAGCCAGCGCCTGAGCGAGACCACGATCGCGCCATGCGCCGGCGCCGGAGCTTCGTCGTCGAGAATGGCCCATCCATCGGCGACGAAGCCCTCGCGTCGCCACAGCGGCATCAAATGCCCGACCCCGCGTCGAGCGGGCCCAAGTGAATGCCGCACTCGACCTTGCCCCGCCCTCGCCAGCGGCCGGCGCGCTCGTCCTCGCCCGGCTTGACCGGGCTCGTGCACGGCAGGCAGCCGATTGAAGGAAAGCCTTTGGCGACCAACGGATGGCGCGGCAGGCCCGCTTCCTCGATGTACCTGAGCACGTCGCTCGCGCTCCAGCCGACGAGCGGATTGATCTTGATCCGCTCTCCCTCCGCTTCGAACAGCGGCAGGCTCGAGCGCGTCGTGCTCTGGAAGCCCTTCCTGCCGGTGATCCACGCATCGAAGCCTTCCATCGCTTCGGCGAGCGGCCTCACCTTCCGGATCTCGCAGCAGCGGTCTGGATCGCTGGCGAACAGGAACTTTTCAGGGTCCTCAGCGGCCAGAACGTCGCGGTCCGGGGTCGCCACGACGACATTCGCGAGCTTGAGGGTCTCGCAGAGCGCCTCGCGATAGGCGAGCGTCTCGGGGAAATGCTGGCCGGTGTCGACGAAGATCACCGGCGTCGCCGCGTCGATCTGGGCGACCATGTGCAGGAGCGCCGCGGCGTCGGCCCCGAAGCTTGAAACCAGCGCAATGCGGCCCGGATAGAGATCTTCGATCGCGAGCCTCAGAAGGGAGGACGCCTTGAGCCGCGCGAACCGGGTCTCGAGCCGCGAGGCCGCGATCTGGTCGCCGAACAGCTTGACGTCATGGGCGCTCATCAGATGTCCGATCCGGCGCTTCGCTCGTAAAGCGCCTCCTTGAACGGCGCGATGCCGACCCGGCGGAACGCGTCGATGAAAGTTTCCGCCTCGTCGCGCCTTAGGCCGATATAGGTGTCGACGATGGTTTCGATCGCCTCGACGACGTTTTCCGAACTGAAGCCTGGGCCGACGATCTGGCCGATCGCCGCCTGTTCGTCGGCGGAGCCGCCGAGGGTGATCTGGTAGGTCTCCTCGCCGGCCCGCTCAAGGCCCAGAATCCCGATATGGCCGACATGGTGATGCCCACAGGCATTGATGCAGCCTGATATCTTGATCTTGAGCGGCCCGATCGAGCGGGCGCGGGACCCATCGCCAAAGCGCTGAGCGATCCTTTGCGCGACCGGGATCGATCGCGCCGTCGCCAGCGCGCAATAGTCGAGCCCGGGACAGGCGATGATGTCGCTGATCCCGCCGGCGTTCGGCGTCGACAAGCCAACCGACGCCAGGCGATCGTAGACGGCGGGCAAGTCGTCGAGCGCGATATGCGGCAGGATGAGGTTCTGCTCGTGCGAGACGCGGACCTCGTCGTGCGAATAGTCCTCGGCGAGATCGGCGACGGCGTCCATCTGGTCAGCGCTGGCGTCGCCGGGAGGCGCGCCGATGGCTTTCAGCGACACGGTGACGACGACATAGCCCGCCGCCTTATGCGGCATGACGTTCGCGGCGCAGAAGCTGGCGAAGCGCCCGTCCTTGCCCTTGCGGCGTTCGACGCGGTCGCTGAGCGGCTTCTTCGGCTCGAGCTCGGGCAGGGCGAAGAAGGCGCGGAAGCGCTCGATTTCATGCGCGGGGAGGTCAAGCGCCTTGGGATCGCGCGCCGCGAATTCGGCCTCGACCGCCTCGCTGAGCGCCTCGACCCCCTTCTCATGGACGAGGATCTTGATCCGCGCCTTGAACTTGTTGTCGCGCCGGCCTTCCAGATTGTAGACGCGCAGGATCGCTTCGACATAGGCGAGCAGGTCGCGCTCGCGCAGGAAGTCGCGGACCTTGCGGCCGATCATTGGCGTTCTGCCCAAGCCGCCGCCGACATAGACGGAAAAGCCAAGCTGGCCGGCCTCGTTGCGCTTGACCTGCAAGCCGATGTCATGGGCCTGGATCACCGCCCGATCGTGGCTCGCGCCGTTGACCGCGACCTTGAACTTGCGCGGCAGGAACGAGAATTCCGGATGGAGCGACGACCATTGGCGCAAGATTTCCGCATAAGGGCGCGGATCGGCGATTTCGTCGTGGGCGACGCCGGAGAAATGATCGGCGGTGATGTTGCGAATGCAGTTGCCCGAGGTCTGAATCGCATGCATCTCGACGCTCGAGAGTTCGGCGAGGATGTCGGGCGTATCCTTGAGCGCCGGCCAGTTGTACTGGATGTTCTGCCTTGTGGTGAAATGGCCATAGCCGCGATCGTAGCGGCGCGCGATCTCGGCGAGCTTGCGCATCTGGCGCGAGTCGAGGACGCCATAGGGCACCGCGACCCGAAGCATATAGGAGTGCAGCTGCAGGTAGAGACCGTTCATCAGCCGGTGCGGGCGGAACTGCTCCTCGGTCAATTCGCCACTGAGGCGACGCGCCACCTGGTCGCGGAACTGCTCGACCCGCGCGGCGACGAAGGCGGCGTCGAAATTGTCATAATGATACATGGTCGGCCTCCGTCGCGGCCCGGGGACCGAAGTGGGGCGCAAGGCCCATGGCCTGCTTGCCGAGGTCGCGCCGGTTCGTGGGCCCGGACGCCCGGATCGCCTCGCGCAGCGCCTTGGGAGCGACATGGCCGTTGCGTTCTTCGACCGGAACCGCATAGGCGTCGACGACGAGATTGTCCGCTTCGTCCCGCTTCGCCCGCGCGAGCGCGTCAGCCGTCGCCTGCGGATCGCTGACGACCGCGGCGCGGTTGAAGTCCTCGCTCCAGCCCGCATCGGCGGTCTGAAAGACGACGACGCCGTCGATGAGACGGTTGGCGGTGATCACGTCGGGCATCTGGCTCTCGAAAGGATAGGCGCTCGGCCCTCCCGCTGAAGACCGTCTAGCATATTTAACGATAACGATCTATGTGTTTATTTTAGGTACAATTATTTTACGTTGTATGTGCCTATGTGCCTCCTAGGAACCCTGCATGAGCCAGAAGAAAGCCCACGAAAATGAAATCACCCCAATTTGCTTTATTTTGTTTTTCCGAATCACGCCTTTTCAATCGGTTGCGGCGGGAAAAAGGACTTTTTTCTTCTTGCCCGGCCGGCCGCTTGGTGCGGCATTCGAGGCCCCACAGGATATGTATAGCATGAAGTTCTGATTTTGGCAAGGAAATGAGCTACTTTTTTCGATCCCCAGGAGTGCCCGCCGCTCCGGCGAAGTCCGGGCCTGCGGCTGGACATCGACGCCAAAACGACGCCACTGTGTCCTCGCCGCCGACGCCACGCCTTTCCGCGGCGGAGTCAATAAGAAGCTTGGATCTACGAACCTAAAGGGGAGGAACGCCATGGCAAAGCATAGCGCAGGGGGAAAGAGTCCAGACACGCATCCGGCGCCGCAAACCCCCGCCGGCGACATGCCTCACGGGGACGCCGTGCGGCTTCAGGGCTACGTGGGGCCGACCAAGAACGACAAGACGCTGCGGCTCTATGCAAATTTCGAGGATCAGAGCGAATACATCGAGGCGCCGCGGAGCGCGGTGCTCAAGTCAGAAGCGGCGCCGGAGGCGATGGCGCCGAACGGCGGCGTCTATGCGTGGGTGAAGCCCGACGCTGAGCTCGTCTACACGCGGACGCAGTCCACCACTGCAATAGCGCGAGACCTCGGCGGCGCCTCGGCGCGGGAAGTGCAACTGGCGAACGAATTTCGCCGGCGCAACCCGGGGGCAACCGTGCTCGCGACGCTGACGGCGGGCGCAAGCGCGATCGCATTCGTCGAGTTTCGGCCGGGGCTCGTCGGGGTCGTGGAAATGGCGCCGGCGGGCCAATCCGCCAAGACCGATGCGCTGCGCGGGCGCGCGCCCGGCCACATCTATAGCGAGCTGTCGAAGCTGCCCGCTCCTCCCGCGCTTCTCCGCGCCGCCAGCCAAAAAATGGAGCCGCCTCCCGCAAGGGCGCCCAAGCCGCCTCAGGTAGTTAAGGCCCGCGGGGCGAGCGCGGCTCTCGTCTCGAGGCCGGCGAAGTCGGAAGAGTCGCCCGTTCATCCGGTTCCGGAGACGACCTCGCAGCAGCAGTGGTTCAACAGAACCTTCTGCAACGGCGCGCATATCTGTGTGCAGGGATGGGACTGGGCCACCTCCGGCAACATCTGGTACGGCTCGTATGAAGTCGTCACCATGGTTGGCAGCGAGGGAACGACGAACGCGAGCCTCGTGCTCTACTACTGGGACTCGGGGTGGTCGCTGTTTACCGGCTCATGGGGCTATTGGGTGGAATTCTACAATGCGATCAACGTTCCCGGGTATTGGATCAGTGTGAACGTATCGGGCGCCACCGCCGGGAACACCTACGCCTCCCTCAGCGGCGCCGGCGGCGGGACACAGGTCAGCATGGCGGTGCGCTAATCGGGCGGGGCTGCTCGGGGCGGCGGCTTCTTATTGGCATGGCCCCTCCGTCTTCGGGCGGCCCTTTTTTTGTCGTCGCGGCCCGCGCTCGCGTCCTCGCTCCGGCGGACGTGCTCTCACGACCCTCCGGGGCAACTTCGCTTCGCAATGCGGCGAAGTTGCCGTAGAAGGGTGCGGCCGGCCGCACCCTCGGCGGTTCGGCTTATGGAAGCCCGCATTACAAAACCGGAATCGCGCCTTTCGCGGGCGCGGCAGTCTCGAATATCAGGAAGCTGGGCGCAGGCGTTTCGGTAATGGTCTTCTCCTCGATAACGTTCCTGTTCTATTTCCTCCCCATCTTCCTGGTTTTTTATTTCGCCACCCCGACGATCAAGGGCAAGAACGTCGTCACGCTGCTGTTCTCGCTCGTCTTCTATGCCTGGGGCGAACCGCGCTTCGTCCTGGTTCTCCTGCTCTCGATCGTCTTCAATTTTTTTGCCGCGCTCATCATCGACGAGCGGGAGGGGGCGGCCCGCCGGATCGCGCTTGCCGTCGCGGTCGCGGGAAATCTGCTCGTCCTTGGAATCTTCAAATATGCGAACTTCATCACCGGCAATCTCGCAGCGCTGTTCGCGCCGTTCGGGTTGGCGGCGCCGAGGACCCATATCGCGCTTCCGCTTGGAATCTCCTTCTTCACCTTCCATTGCCTGTCGTACATCATCGACATCTACCGGCGGCGATTCAGGGCGAACCGCGATCCCGTCGACATCGCCCTCTATATCTCCCTCTTTCCCCAACTGGTCGCCGGGCCGATCGTCCGTTACAAGACCGTCGCGCGCCAACTCGACGCGCGCCGGTTCACCCTGGCCCGCGTCTCCGTCGGCGCCCGCATCTTCATCATCGGCCTGGCGCAGAAAGTGCTGGTCGCCGACGTCGTCGCGCCGCTCGTCCAGGTCGCATTCGACCAGGTCCACGACCGCTCGATGGCCGAGGCGTGGATCGGGCTCCTTTCCTATACGGTGCAGATCTATTTCGATTTCGCCGGCTATTCGAACATGGCGATCGGACTCGGAATCGTGCTCGGATTCACCTTTCCGCGCAATTTCCGCTTGCCCTATACGTCGCTCTCGATCACCGAGTTCTGGCGCCGATGGCACATGTCGCTCTCGTCCTGGCTGCGCGACTACCTCTATATCCCGCTCGGCGGCAATCGCGGCAGCAATGCGCAGACCTATCGCAATCTGGTGATGGTGTTCCTGCTCTGCGGGCTTTGGCATGGCGCGAACTGGACCTTCGTCCTCTGGGGCGCGTGGCACGGCCTCTTCCTGGTGATCGAACGGCTGGGTCTCAAATCGGCGCTCGAGCGGCTCGCGACGCCGGTCCGTTGGGCCTATGCGCTGCTCGCGGTCATGGGAGGCTGGGTCCTGTTCCGCGCCGCGAGCCTTCCCGATGCGCTCGGCTATTTCGCCAGCCTCGCCGGCCGGCACGGACTGGCCGAGCTCAGCTTCGACATGCACGACGCGCTGAGCGAACGGGCGATCGCGACGCTGGTCATCGGCTGCGTCCTGGCGGTCGTCCCGCGCTGGCTCCCGAAATGGCCGGCGCCGCTCATTTTGCGCGCCTCGGCCGACGTGACCGTGACGTTCGCGCTCCTGATCTTTTCGATGATCACCGTCGCGGCCGGCGCCTATAGCCCGTTCCTCTACTTCCGGTTCTGAGCGGCGATGCTGGCGCGCCATCGCCGATATTTTGCTCTCCTGGCCTTCCTCTTGCTGGCGACGCCGCTCATCGTCGGCGTGGTGAGGCCCGACAGCCCGGAGCTGATCCTCAAGGAGGGGCGGCTCCTGGCGCCCGCCCCGCAGGCGCCGCGGAGCCTCGCCGCGCTGCGCGCCTTTCCGGGCGAGGCCGACGCTTATCTCAAGGATCATTTCGGGCTGAGGCAGACGATGATCCACACCCACAGGGACCTGTCTCATCCGCTGCTTTACGGCAACGAGAAGGTGCTCGTCGGCCGCGACGGCCGGATGTTCTATCTTGGCCGGGACATGGTGCGTCAGAGCGCCGGGCTCGTCCTGCGGGACAGGAGGGTGGCGGACGCGGCCGATATGCTCGCCGAAATTCGCGACACGCTCGCCCGGCGCGGCGCGAGCCTTGTCGTCGCGGTGGCGCCGAACTCCTCGACCATCTACCAGGACGATCTTCCGCTCTGGGCGCAGAAAGGCGAACGGACGACCGAATACGATCTCTTCCTCGCCGATCTTGCAGCCCGCGGCGTCAAGACGGTCGATCTGAGGCCGGTGATGGAAAAGGCGCGCGCAAACGCCGAGGCCTATCTCATGCACGACACCCATTGGACCGCGCGCTCGGCGGTGCTTGCGTTCAACGCCATCGCCAAGGCGAACGGCCATCCGGACTGGGCGCTCGATCCCGATTCGTCAATCGGGCCGCCGGCTGAGCGCAAAGGCGGCGACGTCGCGCGGATCATGGGGGTCGAGGACGAAGTGAGCGAAACCGTCCAGGAGCTTGCGCTGCCCGCGCACGGCAAGAGCGAGGACCTGTCGCCAGGCCCGATGCCCGATTGGGTTCTGACATCCGGCCGGCCGGGGCCGACCATCATGGTGATCGGCGATTCGTTCACCGCCTCCTATTTTCCGCCAATGCTCGCAGAGCATGTCGGGCGCGCGATCTGGCTCAATCATCGCGAATGCGGCTTCGACTGGAGCTTGGTCGACAAGTTTCAGCCGGACGAGGTCTGGTGGGTCCCGACGGAACGGTTTCTCATTTGCGACGAGGGCGTGCGGCCGCTCAATTTCGCCGGCCCGGGCGACGATCGCAGTCGCGTCGGGGTGAGCGGCGCGTCACCGGATTGAGGCCACAGCAGCCCGCGCGCGTCCAACGGCAGCCGTTTGACTGTCGCGGCCGCCAGCGCGCCTTGCGATCAACGCCGCCCGAGCAAGCGGCGGAGCGCCCAGCTCTTCGCCCACAGCGCCGCCCCAACGACAGCATAGAGGCCGCCCTGTTGGATCAGGGCGATGTTGTCGAGCGGCCCCGTCAAGGGGGCGCCGGCGAGCCGCTGAGAACGCCGAGAAGAAGCAGCAGGACCCCGCCGACCAGCCCCGCGACGCCGCAAAAGCGCGGCGCGTCGATCAGGAGATCGCCGGGGCGCCGTTCGTCGAGGATAGTCGCCATCGACGATTGACAGGGCGGAAAAGGGCGAGCGGGTCAACGCCACCAAAGGCGAGCTACCCGCTGCGTTCAAAGGCCGTCAGCATTCGGGCGTCTGACGCTCGCCGACGTAATTGCCCGCGCTGTCGTAAGCGAGCTTGTGGATCACGCAGCCGCCTTGAGGGCTCGGGTCGGCGACGCCGGCCGGCGCCCCGGGAAAGACGCTGAGCGCCGGCGCGCCGACCACGACGAGCGTCCCGGTGCTCCCGCCGCCTGTGTCCATGAACCCATAGGGCGAGTACAAGAAGCCGCCGCCATAAAGCCCACCGCCGTTCCAGAACCAGCCGTTGCGGCCGTAGCGATTCCAGCCATATCGACCGCGCCAGCTCCATGAGTGAGGGCCCCCGTCCCGCGAGCCCGCGGCCTGCCCATGGTTGTGGACGAAGCCGGGGCGCAGGACCGGCGCCCTGAACATTGTCTGATTATGGGCGAGCGCGGCCTCAAAGCCGGGCGCAAGGAAGAGCAGAGCGGCGGCGGACGCGGCAGCCGCCCTCGTCGCGAGGGAAGTACGCATGGGGGAAATGTCTCCGGCGCCGCAACGGCAAGCTTAGCGGAAAGCGGGCGCCGGAGTCGATGGCCACCCTCATCCGGCCCCACAGCCCGTTCGAAGAACGGGCGTTTTCGAACGCCCTACAGGGCCACTTCTCCCGGAGGGAGAAGGAGAGCGCGCGGCTGAGACTTGCCCTGCTCAGCGCACCACGGTCAGCCGCCGCGCCGCCCGTGTCAGCCCGGTATAGAGCCAGCGCGCCCGATGCTCGCGGAAGGCGAAGCTCTCGTCGAACAGCATGACGTTGTCCCACTGCGACCCCTGGGCCTTGTGGACGGTGAGCGCATAGCCATAGTCGAACTCGTCCGATTCCCGTCGGAGCGAAAAGGCGAGCTCGCCCTCCCTTCCCTCGAAGAAGGCGGTCAGCACCGCGACCTTGACGGCAGAGCGCGCGCCCTCGTCCTCAGGGCGCAGAGTCATTTTGACGAAATCCTTTTTCACCCCGCCGAGGGCCTCGACCCGCCACAGGCCCCCATTGATGAGACCTTTGGCGCGGTCGTTGCGCAGGCAGACCAGGCGATCGCCGGCGACCGGCAGCGGCTCGCTGAAGCCGTTGAGGTCCCGCATGCGCTGATTGTAAGCGCGCCGCGTCCGATTTGTCCCGACCAGCACCTGATCGGCCTTGAGCACCTCGGCTGCGTCGATCTCGGCGCGGCGGATGACGCGCGTCTCGCCATAGACGCCGTCCTTAAGCTCGCCGCCGGAGCGGACGACTTCGGAGAGGCGGATGATCGGATTGTCGTGCGCCTGGCGATGGATCTGGGTCAGCATCACGTCCGGCGCGCCATCGGTGAAAAAGCCGCCGCCCTTGACCGGCGGCAATTGGAACGGATCGCCGAGGACCAGGATCGGCTTGCCGAACGAGAGGAGGTCGCGCGCGAGCTCGGCGTCGACCATCGAGCATTCGTCGATCACGATGAGGCCGGCGCGCGACGCCGGCCCGTCGGCGTTGAGGGTGAAGGTCGGCGCGCCTTCCACGCCCTCGCTCGCCCGATAGATGAGCGCGTGGATGGTGGTCGCGCCGGCGCAGCCTTTTGCGCGCATCACCAGCGCGGCCTTGCCGGTGAAGGCGGCGAACGCCGTCCCGCCGCGCGCGCCCTCGGCGATGTGGCGGGCGAGCGTCGTCTTGCCGACCCCCGCATAGCCGAACAGGCGGAAGACCTGCGGCTCGCCCTTCTTGAGCCAGCGCCCGACCGCGTCGATCGCTTGCGCCTGCTCGGCCGACCATTCGCGGCCGATCGGGCGCGAGGGCGAGGCGGCGGGCGAATTCGTCTGCGGCGCCTCGGCTGCCCGCTCCGCATCCGCCGCCGACGCTTCCGCCGCCTTGCCCGCGCGCTTCGGCTCGGCCTTCGCGCCGCAGCGCGAGCAGACCGGCGGCTTGCGGCCGAGATCGTAATATTTGGCCCCGCAGGCCAGGCATTGGCGCTTGGTTCCGAGACGGCCGAACGCGCGCTTCCTGTTGGTCAATAAGCCCTCACCCTCCAGCCCCGAGCGCCCGAGCATAAACGATTGATTCAGAATTGAAGCGCAGCTTTCGCTTAAGATTTGTCGAAAACATCGCCAGCCGATGGCCTTCCGCAGGTTTAAACCGGCGCCTTGAACGTTCGATCGCGGGCCTTATATCTGCCTCATCCGGAACGACTTTCGCGCTCCGGAGTTGATGGAAGAACCGGACCGGACGCTTCTTAATGAAGGTCTTTTGGTCCGTGAGGCGCCTGAAAGGGGGCTTCGAACATGGTGCGTGTGACGGCGCTGACCTCTCCGCTGCTGCTCGGCTTCGACGACCTCGAGCGGGCGCTGGACAAGGTTACGAAGACAGGCGCGGACGGTTACCCGCCGTACAATATCGAGCGGATCGCCGCGCAGGGCGTCGACCCGGAACGATTGCGCATCACGCTTGCCGTCGCCGGCTTCTCGCTGGACCAGATCGAGGTCACGGTCGAGGAGAACCAGCTCACGATTCGCGGCCGGCAGCAGGACGACAAGACGCGCGAATATCTGCATCGCGGCATCGCCGCCCGGCAGTTCCAGCGCAGCTTCCTCCTGGCGGAGGGCATGGAGGTCAAGAGCGCCGATCTCAAGCAGGGGCTGCTCTCGATCGATCTCGTTCGGCCGCAGCCCGAGCGGATGGTGCGAAAGATAGAAATATCGGCCCGCGATTGAAGCGCGCGGGCACGGCGGGTCGAACCAACCGCCGGGTGAAGGAGAGACGCGATGAGAGAAGAAATCGACAAGACGGCAGCCGGACTGCCGGCCCTGACGGCGCAGGAATTCGCTCATCTCGGCGACGGCTCTCTCGCCTATGTCAAGACGATCAATTCGGAAGACGTCGCCCGCCTCTTCCCCCAGGCGCCGCCGCTCAAGCCGGGCTTGAAGCTGTTCGCGCTGCTCGGCGCCGACGGCTCGCCGATCATGCTGACCGATTCGAAGGACGCCGCGCTCGCCAACGCCTGGGAGCACGAGCTCGAGACGGTGAGCCTGCACTGAGGCTTGGCCCGCGCCGGGCGCTGGGCGCAAAGAGGCGAATCGGTTAGAGGTTGCGGTCCGCCGGGCCAAAAAGGGTCGCAAGCCATGCGCGCCTATCTCGACCTCATGCGCGACGCGCTGGAGAACGGCGCGCTGAAGGACGATCGCACCGGCACCGGCGTGCGCTCGCTGTTCGGGCGGCAGCTGAGGTTCGATCTCTCGCAGGGGTTTCCGCTGGTCACGACCAAGCGACTGCATCTCAAGTCGATCGTCTGGGAACTCGCCTGGTTCTTGCGCGGCGACACCAACATCAAATACCTCAAGGACCACGGCGTCTCGATCTGGAACGAATGGGCCGATGAATCGGGCGACCTAGGCCCGGTCTACGGCAAGCAGTGGCGCGCGTGGGAGGGGCCGAACGGTCGCACATACGACCAGATCGCCTGGGTGATCGGCGAGATCCGGCGCAATCCCGATTCGCGACGCCTCGTCATCTCGGCCTGGAACGTCGCCGAGATCGAGCGGATGAAGCTCGCCCCATGCCACTGCCTGTTCCAGTTCTATGTCAGCGGCGGCAGGCTGTCCTGCCAGCTCTACCAGCGCTCGGGGGACATCTTTCTCGGCGTGCCGTTCAACATCGCAAGCTACGCACTTCTTACCCATCTTGTCGCCCGCGAATGCGAGCTTGAGGCCGGCGAGTTCGTGCACACGTTCGGCGACGCCCACCTCTACTTGAACCACGAAGAGCAGGCCCGTGAGCAGCTTTCGCGTGAGCCGCGGCCCCTGCCCAAGCTCGTTCTCGGCAACGTCGGCGAGCTTTCCGACCTCAACGCCGACGCGATCGCCTTCGAGGGCTACGACCCGTGGCCGGCGATCAAGGCCAAGGTCGCGGTGTGAGCGATGCGCCGCCGCTCGTGCTGGTCGCGGCGGTTGCGCGGAATGGCGTGATCGGCGCCAGCCAGGGGCTTCCTTGGCGGCTTTCCAGTGACCTCAAACGGTACAGGGCGCTGACCTGGGGCAAGCCAATGGTGATGGGCCGCAAGACGTATCTCACGATCGGCCGCGCGCTGCCCGGGCGCGAAACGATCGTCTTGACTCGCGACCCGGGCTTCGCCGCCCCCGGCGTCATCGTCGCCCATGACCTCGAGACCGCGCTCGACATCGCCGCCGAGCGCGCCCGCGCGATGGGCGCGAGCGAAATCATCGTCGCCGGCGGCGGCGAGATTTACGCCCAGACCATTGGCCGCGCCGCGCGGCTTTTCATCACCGAGGTCGCGCTCGACGCGAAGGGCGAGACGCGCTTTCCGCCGATCGATCCCGGCCAGTGGCGCGAGGTCAGGCGCGAGAAGGGCGAGCGCGGGCCGCGGGACGACGCGGATTTCGCCTTCGTGGAGTACGAACGAAAGATGTGAGCCTGCGCGCGCGTCAGACGCTGCGCCACATTTCGTCGTGCGCCGACCCCGGCAGGAAAAGCGATGCGCTGCTTTCGGACAGCTTCATATATTCCGGGTCGCTCAACAATTTGTTGGCGTTCGCCTCGACCGAGGCGAGATCGGGTTCTGCCGCGACCCAGGCGATCCGGAACGGGTTTCCCGCAATCGGCATGCTGACGCCGACTTTGAGGCCGGTGATCTTCTCCACCAGTTTGGCGATCTGATGCGCGAACGCCAGCGCCTCGCCGACCTTACCTGGCGCAATGGTCGCTGTTCGAACGAAAGTGATCATGGCAGTTCCTCCCGACCGCGGAGTTGATGATTGCCCGCGCGGCGCCGGGAGTATCGCCCATTGCAAGGAAATGCGCCATGGGGCTGTGGATGATCGGTAGACGTTCATCGTCGCCAAGGCCGGCAAGCCGATGGGGAAAGTTGCCAATCGATGCGCCTCGGGCGGCGAAGCGGTTCGATTTCACGGCTGGCGAGTTCGCCGTGCCGGACGATTTCGAAACCGCGACAATTGGGTCGGAATGGCGGAACAATCCGGCCGGGCGGCGAATTGATGCCAATAACGCCCCTTTGGAGCTAACTGATGCGCGTCAGCATCGCCTCGATCGGTCTCAGCGCCCTGATCGCTCTCGCGCCGGTCGTCGTTCTTACCGAGACCGCGCCGTCGGCCGCCGCGACCTACAAGAACGATTACATCCCGAAGCGGTCGGACTCGTATCGTTATCACATCGGGCACATGGAGAACGAGAGCAAGCAACGGGCGAGGGCTGGGGCCGAATGGGTGCGCACTCACCATCGCAGCCCCTTCTGACCGCTGCGTAGGTTATCCTCCCGCCTCGCGCAGCCGCTCCGCCGCCGCCTCAGGCGTGAGGTCGCGCTGCGGCGAGCCAAGCATCTCGAATCCCACCATGAACTTCCTGATCGTCGCCGAACGCAGGAGCGGCGGGTAGAAATGGGCGTGCATCTGCCATTCGGCGTGCAAGGCCCCGTCGGTCGGTTTCTGGTGGAAGCCCATCGAATAGGGGAACGGCGCGTCGAACAGCCGGTCGTAGCGCCGGGTGAGGTCTGAGAGCGCGGCGGCGAGCGAGGTCCTTTCCCGCGCCGCCAATTCGTCGAAGCCGCCGATGCGGCGCCGCGGCAGGATCATTGTTTCGAACGGCCAGATCGCCCAGAACGGCGCGAGGACGCAAAAATCGTCGTTGGCGAACACGACGCGCTCGCCAAGCTTGAGCTCCCGCTCGAGATAATCAACGAGCAGCGGCCGGCCGTGCTCGATGAGATACTCGCCCTGGCGATCGGTTTCCTTGTGAACCTCGTTTGGCGGATGGCGGGTCGCCCAGATCTGGCCGTGCGGATGAGGGTTCGAGGCGCCCATCATCTCGCCCCGGTTCTCGAAAATCTGCACCGAACCAATGTCGGAGCGCCCGCCGAGGGCGATCGTCTCCTCGACCCAGACGCCGACGACGCGCTCGATGTCGGCGACCGTCATTCCCGCGAGCGTGAGATCGTGGCGCGGCGAAAAGCAGAGCACCCGGCAGCATCCCGTTTCGCCCTCGGCGACGATGAGCCCGTCGCCCTCCCGCTTCGTTGGCCCATCGGCTGTCAACGCCGGAAAATCATTGTCGAATACGAAGGTGTGGGGGTAATCCGGATTGCGCGCGCCGCCCGCGCGCGAATTGCCCGGGCAGAGATAGCAGGCCGGATCGTAAGCGAGCGCGGCGGGCAGGGCCGTCGGCTCGCGGCGGCCCTGCCACGGGCGCTGGTTGCGGTGAGGCGAGACCAGCACCCACTCCCCGGTCAGCGGATTGAGGCGGCGATGGGAGGCGTTGCGGAGCGGGCTTATGCTCGCCACAATGTGGCTCCTTTCAGACCGGGATCAGACGAACGCCGTCCGACGGCGCGCAGGCGAAGATCTCCGCCTCAAGGCCGGTCGCCACCCGATAGCCGTCGATCATCATCCGCGTCGCCCTTTCAACCGCGGCGGCTTCGACCAGGCTCACCGTGCAGCCGCCGAAACCGCCGCCGGTCATGCGCGAGCCGTAGACGCCATCGACCGTCTGGGCGAGGCCGACCAGGGTGTCGATCTCCGGGCAGGTGATCTCGAAGTCGTCGCGCATTGACACATGCGAGGCGTTCATCGCCCGCCCGCAGGCGGCGAAGTCGCCGGCGCCAAGCGCCCGCTCCGCCTCGAGCACGCGCGCATTCTCGGTGACGATGTGGCGGCAGCGGCGATAGATGAGCTCCGGGAGCTTGCGGCGATTCGCGGCGAGCTGGTCGGGCGTCACGTCGCGCAGCGCCTTGATCGGGCCGAGCATGCGGCTGAGCAGCCTCACCCCCTCCTCGCAGGCTTCTCGCCGGGCGTTGTACTCGCCGCCGGCATGCTGATGGCGCACCGCGCTGTTGGCGATGAGAATCCTCAGGTTCGGCGCGATCTTGACGTTGCGCGAGTCGAGGCTCCGGCAGTCGATCAGGAGGGCGTGACCGGCGACGCCGCAGCAGGAGATGTATTGATCCATCACCCCGCAGCGCATGCCGACGAAATCGTTCTCCGCCCGCTGGCAGATCTTTGCGGTCTCGATCGGCGCGAACGGCAGGCCGGCCGCGGTCAGGAGCGCATGAGCGCACGAGACTTCGAGCGCGGCCGAGGAGCTCAAGCCTGCGCCGATCGGGACATCGGTCCACACGACGAGATCGGCGCCGGCCAGGCGGCGTCCGCTCCTCTCCAGCATCAGCGCGACGCCGAGGATGTAATCGGACCAGTCGCCGGCCGCGGCCGCGGGCGGCGACTCGAGATCGACCTCGCGCGTCTCGTCCATGGTCATCGAATAGACCCGGAGGCGCCGGTCAGGGCGCGACGCGGCGGCGGTCAAGGTCGCGAATTCGAGCGCCGCCGGCATGACGAAGCCGTCGTTGTAGTCGGTGTGCTCGCCGATCAGATTGACGCGGCCGGGCGCGCGGCTCACCGTCGGCACGCGGCCGAAGCGGTAGGCGAACTCCACCGCCAGGTCGCGCGCTTGAACGCTCATCGGAATTCCTCCCATGGCCGAACAGGAAGGCCTGCCGGGGCGGGCGTCAAGCGCGATTGGGCTCGATCGGGGGCGGTGATCGGGCGGAAGCGGGCAAGCCTCACCGGGCGGGCCGAAGCGCGCCGAGCGCCCGCTTGAGAAGCGCCGCCGGCATGGCTTGGGTCAGCCACAGCCCGGCGCCCAGGGCGGGAAAGTAAACCAAAACCCCGATCGCGGTCAGGGCCAAGAGCCTCGCTTCGCGGGCGAAGCGCGGCAGACTCGCCATGATGAGGGCGAGCGGCCCGTCTGCGAGCGTCAGCGCCAGCGCCAACGCGCCCGCGGCAAAGAGGGTCGCCGCAAAGGTCGCGAGCAGGCGCGCGTCGGGCGCCGTCCAGCCGCGCCGCCTGGCGAGGGCGAACACGCCGGCGACCTTGATCCACAGGCCCGCGGCGGTCGCGAGCGCGAGGCCCGGCGCGCCGAGCGGCCGGAAGAGGGCGATCTTGAGCGCCACATTGACCGCGACGCCGACGAGCGTGACCTTCATCGGCGTCGCCGTATCGCCGCGCGAGAGAAAGCTCGCCGAAGCGATCCGGTCGACCAAGAGCGCCGGCATGCCGAGGGCGTAAGCGGCGAGCACGCCCGCGGCCTGATGGGTCGCATTCGCCTTGAAGGCGCCGTGCTCGAAGGCGACCGCGATGATGAGGTCGGGAACGAGAAGAAATGCGACGACGAATGGAGCGCCGAGCGCGAGCGTCAGCGAAGCGGCCCGGTTCTGGGCAACGAGCGCGCCCCGCTCGTCGCCCAGGGCGACGAGGGCCGACATTTCCCTCAGCAGCACCGAGCCGGTGGCGATCACGATGACGCCGCCGGGCAATTGATAAAGCCGGTCGGCGTAGCTGATCGCCGAGAGGCCGCCGGTCGGCAGCAGCGAGCCGACGATCTGGTCGGCGAGCGCGCCGATCTGATAGCTCGCCGAAATGCCGATCGCCGGCCCGAGCATCCAGAAGAAGCGCCGGATGTCCGGGGTCCAGCGCGGCCAGGTCAGCTGCTCCAGAAGTCCCCGCCGTCGCGCGTCGGCCATCACGATAACGAGCTGGGTCGCGCCGGAGGCGAGAAATCCCCAGCTCGCCATGCTGGCCACTCCCGGCGAAAGCTGCGGAAAGAACGCGGCGAAGCCAAGAAAGGCGATCATGCAGACATTGGCGGCGGCGGGCGCGGAAGCGGGCGATCCCCAGGCGTTGTTGGCGTTGAGCGTCCCCTGATGGAGCGCGAATATGGCGATGAAGGCGATATAGGGGAACATGACGCGCGACATCGCCACCGCTTGAGCGAACTTGTCGGGCTGGCTGACGAAGCCCGGCGAGGTCAGCCGCACGAGCAAAGGCATGTCGAGATAGACGAGGCCGAGCAGGACGATCTGCGAGATCGCGAGGAGCGTGAACACCTGGCTCGCGAATTTTCCCGCTTCCTCCGGCCCGGAGGCCTCGAGCACCCTTGTGTAGGTCGGCAGATAGGCAGCGTTGAACGACCCTTCGCCGAAGATCTGGCGGAACTGGTTGGGGAGCTTGATCGCCGCCACATAGGCGTCGTTGAGCGCACCCCCGCCCAATAGCGCGGCGAGCGCGATGTCGCGGATGAAACCGGTCAGCCGGGAGGCGATCGTCCAGCCGCCGACCAGGAAGATATTTCGGTACATTAGACCCGGTTTAGCCGGATTCGCCGTGGGGCAGAAATCGCGCCGATGCGAAGGAGAAGCGTCCTCTCCTTCTGCGCCATTCACCTGGGGCAGGGCGGCAGTCCCGGCCGTCCGCATTCCTTTTCCTCCGGCTTGCGCTCAGGCTGAGGCGGCCTCGGTTGGGCGCCCGGCGGTCGCTCGAACCTCTGCATGCCGTTTGGGGAACCAGGCTGAGCAGGTCTCTCCGCGGCTGGCGGCCTCGTTTGGAAGCCCGGCTGAGGCTGAGCGGGAGGAAGTTCCGGCCTGACCGGCCGCTCGACCGCTGGCGGCTTTTCCTCGATCCTCGGCGCGTTCGGCGCGACTTCCGGCTTGACGGGCTTCTCGGCGGTCGGCGGATTCTCGATCCTGGGCGCGTTCGGCGCCGCTTCCGGCTTGACCGGCTTCTCGGCGGCCGGCGGCTTCTCCTTTGACTCGGGCTCCGCGTTTCCGCCGGGGGCCGGGACCGCCTGGGCCGCCGCGCCGGCGGCGCGCGCAGGCAAAGCGCCTTTGCCCTTGAACTCGCCGGGGCGCTCCGTCGCCGCGATCGCCGGCTTGCCCCGGTTCGTGGACAGAAACTGCTCGCCTCTCATGCTCGAGGCGCGCGCCTGATCGACCTGGGGTCTGGTCGCTGGGATATGTGGCTCCTTCGCCGCCATGAGCTGCTCGCTTGTCGGCCTCGCGACGACCCCGCCCGCCCCGCCGTTGAAGCTCGCGCGATTGACGGTCGCATTGTTGACAACCGTCTGGCTGTACACATTGGCGATATGAGCGGCGCCGATGTTGTTCACCGCGCGGTTGTAAAAGAACTGGCCATTGTCCCATCGGCCGCCATAATAACCGGCGCCATTGTAGCCGAAGCCGTAGTCGATGCCGCCGTAAAATCCGACATGCGAGCTCCAATAGCCCGGCGTGAAGGCATAGACGCCGGCGGCGAAGGCCCAGTAGCCGGGCGTCCACAGCAGGCCCGGCTGCGGCGGCTCGACCCACGCCCCGGGCACCCAGTAATAGTCGTAGTTGTTCCAGGCCCAGTAGCCCGGCGTCCAGTAATAACCGGGGGCGGGAAGGGGCGGCTGATCGTACTCGGGCAATGGCGGGGGCGGTTCATCGGCCTGAATGACGTAGCCGCCGCCACCCGGAGCGCAAGCGCAGGTCTGGGCCAAGGCCCGCGGGGTGAGCGCAGCCGGCGCGCAGGCGCCGATGACCAACGCGACGGCCCAATGACGCAATGCGTGCATCTCACAGTCCTTCCGAATCGCAGACAGACACAACGCCGGTTAACGACCCTTGAATGCAAAAGGACGTTTCTTCGGCGGTCGTCTGGCCGTGTTGAGATCTCGCGACTGGCTATCCCCTCAGCGCTTCGTCGATATCTCGCCAGAGGTCGTCGACATCCTCGACGCCGGCGGAGAGCCTGAGCAGGTCGGGCGGGCACGGCGAGCCCGCGCCCTCGATCGAGGCGCGATGCTCGATCAGCGATTCGACGCCGCCAAGCGACGTCGCGCGCTTCCACAACTTGACCCGCGCAGCGGTCGCGATCGCGGCCGCTGGTCCCCCCCGGACGCGGATCGACAGCATGCCGCCAAAGCCGTCCTTCATCTGCCGGCGCGCGACATCGTGGCCCGGATGATGCGGCAGGCCAGGATAAAGCACGGCCGAGACCGCCGCGT
>Ga0335073_10000082_pt1 | contig 104318 bp, 76 predicted proteins | sample Lox_Sample_22_FD_207093 | JGI IMG/M metagenome (GOLD analysis project Ga0335073, IMG submission 207093) | Soil microbial communities from Loxahatchee National Wildlife Refuge, Florida, United States - Lox_Sample_2.2 | ecosystem: Environmental > Terrestrial > Soil > Wetlands | place: USA...
TCGCTGAACAGCGCTCAGGCAGGTGCAGTTAAATTCGAAAAATCGCATCGACAAGGGAATTCGCGTCGACTCTGCGTCGGAGACATGGTTAAGATAACGCGTCCACGACGCAGCAAAAAGCCCACAAAATGCCTGCGTGAGCTACGTCGTAGACAGCCCAACCACCGGTAGAGATAACGGCGGGTCGGTGCGCGGTTGTTGGGAGCCCCTTGCACCTCTAGCAATTCTCGCCACCGGCGAGCAGGCGCTGGTGGCGCCCGTATGTCTATGCATAGTCGGCGCTGGGACTGATCGTCCGGATGCCGCGAAGAGGAATCTGAACGCGGAACGCATGACGCCGGGGCCTGACTTTCAGGCGGCGGGCACACGCTCTGGGTGCGACCGGGCCCGGCCGCGGCAGGCAGAATCTCGCATCTCTCCAGAGGGCGTCAACCCCAGCGCCCGGGATACCCGAGTCATCCTCATTTGCCGCGATCAGGTAGGTACGGACTCGCTGATCTCCACGAGGTGGCCGTCGGGATCTCGAAGGAAGCAGCGGATCTCGCCACCCCAATCATGCGGCGGGGTGAGGAAGGCCGCGCCCCGGGCGGTCAATGCTGCGTAGGCTGCGCGGCAGTCAGCAACCCGCAGCGTCATGGCGTGACTGACCAGATCGGGGTCAGCCGGCGGCCCGAAGGTGACCCCGGGCTTGTCCGCGGTCGGGCCTCCGCCGCTCACCAGCAAAAGCCAGGTCCCCGCGAACTTGAGCACGACGCTCGTGCCGCCGTACTCCCGGTACAGTTCCGCGCCCAGGACATTCACCCAGAAATCACGAGAGGCCGCCGGGTCAGCGACCACGAGAATGTGCGTGACCGCGACATCGGCGCCGAGCGGCCCGGACTGCTGGCCCATCCCGCCCTCCCATCCTGCTTCCTGACCCCGGCGCTGATGCGCCACCGGATCGCCTGTGCCATCATCGCGGTTCGGCGCAGCTATACCGCCCCCGAACACGCGCACATGCCGCGTTGAGCGCGGCACGTATCGGTGGTCAGCACCGGCATGCGGCTCCGGCGGTCCGCGCGGCCAACTCGGCCAGGATTTGGCGGCCATGTCGCCAGGGGCCGTATCCGCCGGATGCCATCAGATGGCCGACGTCGCCACCGTCGATGAAACAAGCGCCCCACGCGTCGGCGAGTGCCCGCGCCCGCTGCGGGGTCATCCAGGGGTCGGTGCGGCTTGCCACCACGACGGCCGGAAACGGGAACGGGGAGCGCGGGATCGGTGTGAAGGACCGCAGCGCGGTCTCGTCGTTTTCTTCGACGTCGGCGGGCGCGGCGAGCATCGCTGCGCGCACCGGGTGCCTGGCGCCGCCGGTGACCCAGTGTGCGAGCGTGAGGCAGCCCAGGCTGTGGGCGACCAGCAGCGGCGGCTGCGGGCACCGGGCGATCGCCTCGTCCAGCCGTTTTACCCAGGCCTCGCGCTCGGGCATCTCCCAGTTGTCCTGCTCGACACGTGCGGCATCTGGCAGATCGCGCAGCCACAGCTCCTGCCAGTCGCCGGGATCCGGTCCGTACCAGCCGTCGATGAACAGAGTCCGCATTCGATCAGTATGACCGGTTTCGGCCCGGTGCCCCGCCCACGCGCGCAGGGATACGCCCTACTCCTGGTCGCCCAGGAAGGTTGCCATGGAGTCGTCGAGTTCTTGCCACCACGGGGTGTGGTGGACTGGCGCGACGGTTCCGGTGCAGGGTGAGGAGAAAGGCCGGTCCCGGTAGCCGGTGATGCTCACCGTCTTGTCGTGCTCCCAGTCCTTGAAGTGCGCACGGGTCAAGTCAACGTCGTAGCTGGGGTAGTCGACATCCTTATACAGGTCCACCAGGTAGCTGGCCTGGAAGTCGATCTCATCGAGAGGCCCTGCGCACTCGGCCAGCCGGCCGCGCCAGTGCGCGATATCGGCGGCCATCTCCTCGCGCGAGGGCAGCGAGATCCGGTCGAGCACGTAGTCCCGCGCGTACCACGCCTGGCCGTCGAACATGGTGAACGTGTAGTACTGGTCCTGCATCCCGAGGTACATGAGGTTGGGGTTGCCGAGCCAGAAGACGCCCTTGTAGAGGTTCTCGGGGTACAGCATGTTCGCGGTGCGCAACCGCAGATCGTCGGAGAGGAACCTGAACGAGTGCTGGTAGCCGGTGCACAACACGATGGCGTCCACCTCACGCGTGGTCCCGTCAGCGAAGTGGGCGGTGCTGCCGTCGACCTTGGAAAGCAGCGGCACCTCGTCGATGCCCTCCGGCCACGGGAAGCCCATCGGCGCGGTCCGATAGGAGATGGTTACCGAGCCGGCGCCGTACTTCTTGGCCTGCAGTGCGATGTCCTCCGCGGAGTAGCTGCTGCCGATAACTAGCAGCCGCTTGCCGGTGAACTCCTGGGCGTCCCGGAAGTCGTGGGAGTGCATGATCCGGCCGGGGAACTGGGCGAACCCCTCGAACGACGGCATGTTCGGCGTGGAGAAGTGCCCGGTCGCCACGATGACCTTGTCGAACTCCTCGGTCCTGCTCTGGCCGTCGTCTTGGGTCTGCACAGTTACCACGAACGTCCCGGCCTTCTCGTCATAGCTGATCCACCGGACGGCCGTGCCGAACTGGATGAACCGGCGCACGTCGCTCGTCTTGGCCCGCCCGGTGATGTAGTCGTAAAGCACCTCGCGCGGCGGGAACGACGGGATCGGCTTCCCGAAGTGCTTATCGAAGGTGTAGTCGGCGAACTCGAGGCACTCCTTGGGCCCGTTGGACCACAGGTAGCGGTACATGCTCCCGTGTACTGGGTCGCCATGCTCGTCCAGCCCGGTGCGCCAGGTGTAGTTCCACAACCCACCCCAGTCGCTCTGCCGCTCGAAACAAACGATCTGGGGAACCTCGGCCCCCCGCCGGCGCGCTTCCTCGAAGGCGTGCAGCTGTGCCAGCCCGCATGGTCCGGCGCCGATCACGGCAACCCGTGACGCCATCTCAACCCTCCCGACCCATGTTGTTCTTGCCCAGGCCAGTCGGCATGCGCAGGTAACCGCCACGCCCTCCTAGCCGTATTCGAGCACTATATGAGCAATCAATGACCTTGCGCACTTACGTCCTGACGATCACCCGGACTCGGCTGGGCTCCTGACCGCCCCGCTCGGGTCTTGGCAGCCCGACCGGACCTGAACAGGCACGCAGCTCGCATTCACTCGAGGAACCGGAACTGGTGCTCGCCGTCCACGGTGATCACGTGGCCGAACGGGAAGTGGGCGGCGCCGATCACGTCGGGGCTATCCGCGGTGGCCTTGATCAGCTCGGCGCGGACCCGCTTCGCCGCGATGTTGTCCACATCCATCACGGCTTCCCAGCCGGGGTCGGTCACCTCGGCCGGCGTGTGCAGCACGTCTCCGATCAGCAGCAGGCGCTCGCTGCCGCTCGACACCACGTAGATCGTCGACCCGGGCGTGTGGCCGGGGACCGGGCACGCGTCGAGACCGGGCAGCAGTACCGTCTCCGCGTCAAAGGTCTCCAGCCGGCCGCTGAGCGGGGAAAGCTGCTGCACATCCTCCGGGTCGGCGTCGGGTCCTTCCACGAAGTGGGCCCAGTCCGCCCGGTGCACGCGGTACGTGGCGTTGCCGAAGACGATCTCGCCATTCCTGGTCGCCCAGCCGAAGTGATCCCAGTGCAGGTGCGTGAAGACCACGTCGGTGACCTCGGCAGGCGTGACGCCCAGCCCGCGCAGGCTGTCGAGGAACTGGCCGCCGTGCCACTGCTCGTCCTCGAACTCGCCGAGCCCGGCGTCGATCAGTACCACCCGGTCACCGGCCCGGAGCAGGTAGCCGCCGCAGATCAGCTGTATGTTCCCCGCGTCGTCCACATAGTGCCCGCACTTGTCCCACGCGTCCGGCTTGCCGGGGACGTGGAGGATATCCCGGGCGACCTGGTCGCCGTACCCGTCATACACCGGGTCGACGGTCAACGCGCCGACTCTCATGCCACCTCCGTGCCGCTGCCCGATACCGCCGGAAACTCTAAGCCCTTCCACCGATCGCTCCTAACGGATTTTCGCGCTGCTCAAGAATGGGCCGTCTAGGCGACTATCACGCGCAGGCCGACGCCGGGCGGTGAGCGGCTGGATTGCTTATCGCCGAATAGGCTGGCTGTGGCGGTTGATGCTGGCCGACTAGGCAAGTCTGCTCGTGGGCAGCACGCGACGGACGATCGTCGACGGTGAAGCCAGGGAGCAGGCGGACCGATTCTGATGAATATCAATTGCCGGCTGAGCGGTAAGTGCCAGGGGTGCGGAGGATCAGCGCCGAGCAGCGCTGGTGCGGCGTCACCCACCAGCACCGGTATCCGCACCAAAATCGTCGCCGACAAAGGACAAGAAGCCGCAGCAGCCGTCGAACGCGCCGCGGCCCGGATCCAAGACAGCCTGGCCGGCGCCACCGTAACCCTCCGCCGTCCGCACACCACTCGAACGCAGACTTAGCCAGCACTGAGGGACCGGTGACTTCACGGCCGCGTGGCGGTGAAGATGTAGGGCACGCCGCCTTCGAGGGCCAGTTCGGGGCGGGGCTCGGCGGCTAGCTCGACGAAGCCAGCCGCGCTGAGCATCTCCAGAATCGGGTCAGTGCGGCCGATGTGCATGAGCGGTAGCTCGGCCATGGTGGCCGATGTGTAGTGCTGAGCGAACAGCGGCGGGACCTCGCCCTCGTCCGGTCCGGTGAACCAGAAACCGTCGATCGCCACCAGGCGGCCACCTGGGCGGAGCAGGTTCCGCCAGCTGGCCATCGCCTTGGCCGGTTCTCGCAGAGTCCACAGGAAGTGGCGGCTGGTCACAACGTCGAAGCTGGCCGGCGGGAAGTCGGGCACCACGGCATCTCCCAGGCGGGCGTCCACGGACAGGCCGCGGTCGGCAGCGTGGGCGCTGAGCTCTTCGAGCATCCGAGGCGACAAGTCGATGGCCGTAACGTGGTGGCCGAGGGCGGCCGCGGCCAGAGCTACGTAGCCGGTGCCGGTGGCGACGTCGAGGATCTCGGCCGGCGGATGAGGCAGGTCTGCGGCCAGCGCATCCTCCCAGCGCTGGTAGGCGGCTGTGCCGTACGCGGCCACGTTGCCGCTGTGGGCCTCGTAGCCGGGCGCAACAGTGCTCCAGAAGGCGGTGATGTGAGCCTGGGCGTCACTCATTCCCATGACTCTCGCAGGACTATTGGGTGGTGTCTTGGAAAAATGTCTCCCGGGTTGCACATGCAGCTCGATCTTCGGGAAAGCCACGGATCGATTATCACGTCGCCGGGCCGCTCCGGGCCGTCTATTCGGTACCCGCTGACGTGCGGGCGAGCGTGGCCGCCGCGACATACCCGATGAAGGCCTGGTTGAGGATCTCACCGAGCCTGTCCTGCAGCACCATCACCTTGTCCCGTGCATCAGGATCAGGGATCTGCGTCCAGTCCATCAGCGCGAGCCAGGCCGCTGCTCCGCCCGGGGTGATCACCGGGTGGTGCTGCGGCTGGTCGTCGCTCGGCAGCCGGACCAGCACGGTGTCGGCCTGGCCCATCATGCAGTCCAGCTGGGGGGGTCGGTCCAGCCCCAGCTTCCGGCAGATTTCGGCCAGATCGAGCCAGACCATTCCGTTCTTATCGGTGATGGCAGTCAGCTCCCAGCCGAAGAAATTAAGAACGCCGCTGCTCATGCTGATCTCTCTTCTGGTTCGGCATAGTGAGCGCGCCCGGCAGCGGGTGAATAACTGCTGATTAGTTAGTGTCATCGGATCGGAACCATGAGAACGGTGCGGCCCGCTGCCGGGCGTGACACCAGTCCTACCTTCACGCGGGGCAATGCACAAGAGGCGAGAGGAAACAGCATCCGGAATATTCGCAGGCTCGGTTCATCTTATGCCCGGTGAGCGAATCGCATTACGCCGAGCGTGAATAATTTGACCGTTCCCGTCTTGTCACATGCCAATGGAGGTCGTGACTGACATGGCTGCGCCCGGCCGGCTCTGGCACTATATTGAAGGCAAATGAGATCGTAGTTCGCCGGGCCCGCGGTCGCGCTGAATTGACCATGCCCGGCACTCCGCCGGCCTACCGAACGCCCAGGCCAAGCAGGCCGGCGGCGTTGGCGCCCAGGATGGCGGTGAGGTCGGCGGCCGGGAGGCCGGCCGCCGTGGCGCGTCCTACCGGGTCGGTGACGCCCATGTCGAACGGGTAGTCGGTGCCGAGCACTACCTTGTCCGCGCCGGCCACCTCGACGAGGTGGCGAAGCGCCTGAGGCGTGTAGACCAGGGCGTCGAAGAAGATCCGGCGCAGGTACTCGCTCGGGCGGCGGGCGCAGCCCCGGGCGTCGGCGCGGTTCTCCCAGGCGTGGTCGGAACGGCCGATGTACGTCGGCAGAAAGCCGCCGCCGTGCGCGGCCAGGAACCTGAGGGCGGGGTGCCGGTCCATGGTGCCGTCGAAGATCAACCGGGACAGGGCCAGGGCGGTCTCGGCCGGCTGGCCGAAGGTGTTGCCGAGATAGTTGGTGCTCAGCCTCGGCCCGAGCGAGCAGCCCCACGGGTGAATGAAGATCACCGCGCCTAGGTCGGCGGCGGCCTCCCACACCGGGTCGAACGCCCGGTCGGCCAGCTCGCGGCCGTCCACGTTGGTGGAGACGCTGACGCCCTTGAGACCGAGCTCGCCCATGGCCCGGTCCAGGACCCGGACCGCGAGGTCCGGGTGCTGCAGCGGGATCGTGCCCAGGCCGACCAGCCTGCCCATGCCGCCGGCGCAGTGGGCGGCGACGGCCTCGTTGGTCACGGTGGCGAGCCTGACCGCCAGGTCCGGCTCGGCCCAGTAGCGGTGCATCGGCATCGGCCCCACCACCTGGATGTTCACACCCATCGCGGCCAGGTCAGCGAGGCGGCGGCCGACATCGGTGAGCTGCGGCCAGACCCGTTTGATCTGGTCGGAGTTCGCCGCCACGCTCGCGGCGCTGAAGGAGGCGCGCTCGGCGGCCGCGTCCGCCGCCTCGGCGGGATGGTCCGCGGCGAGGGCGGTGGCGGCGGGGACGAGCAGGTGGCCGTGCGTGTCGATCACGGGGCCTGGCTGTGGCGCGGTCACCGGTTCAGGCCTCCGCCGCGGCCAGGAAGTCCAGGGTGGAGCTCATGGCGTACGCCACGTCCGCGTCGGTGTGTGGCTCGGTCCCCATCTCGTAGCGGACCAGCTGCATCGAATTGCGCACGACGATCTCCACCCGGGGCATCCGGCGCGCCATGAAGGCGGGCAGCGCCTGCGTGATCGGCAGGTCGCTGGTGACAAGCTCGGCCAGCACCACGGCGTCCTCGGCGCACATCGCGGCGCCCTGGGCGATCAGCGGGGGGCACGCGTGGGCGGCGTCGCCGATCACGATCGCGCGGCCGCGGTACCAGGGGTCGTCGAGGAGCAGCCATTCGATCCGGGTGTGCGAGACGTCGGAGTGCGGGCCGAGGGTGTCGCGAACCTTTCCCCAGATACCGCCGTAGCCTTCGGAGCGGTCGTACATCAGTTCCCAGTCGGGACGGTCGCCGAAATCGCGGCGGGCGCCATCGACGTCGAGCAGGAATGCGTAGCATTTGCCGGCCGAGATCGGGGTGTAGCCGGCCTTGTACCTCGGCCCGTCGTAATACAGCTCGGAGCAGTCAAGCTCAGCGGGGCGGTCGGCGACGGCCCGCCAGATGGACATGCCACTCGGCTGCGGCGCGGTGGTGAAGCCCAGCATCGCGCGGACCGACGACCTGATCCCGTCCGCCCCGACGATCAGGTCGTAACTACCGGTGCTACCGTCCGTGAATTCGGCGTGCGCACGCTGGCCGTCCTGAGTGATCGAGCGGACAGTCAGCCCGAGCCGCACGTTGACGCCCGCGGCGTAGACCCGCTCGCAGACCACATCCTGGATGTCCGACCGGAGGGCACCCATCGTGGCGGGCAGGGCCGCGCCGCCGGTGCGCGGGGTCGGCAGCTCCGCGATCAGCGTCCCGTCGGCCCGCCGCATCCGCAGCGTGTCGAACGGCACGCCGCGCGCCAGCAGCGCGTCGAGCACGCCGACCTTGGCGAGCGCGGCGAGGGCGTTGCCTTGCACGGTGATGCCGTGGCCGATGCCGCGCCATTCCTCGCGGAGCTCAGCGAGGTCGACGCGGACCCCGCGCTGGGCCAGGGCGAGCGACAGCACGCTGCCGGTGATCCCGCCCCCGATGACCAGCACCGACGACACGCTCATGATGTACTCCTTCGGGTAAAGCCGGCCCGGCGGGTGTTCAGCGCTGCCTCGTCGGCGGCCAGGTAGCCCGCGAAGCGGCGCTCGGGGTCGCGGTCGGCCCGGATGGCCTGATACCTGTCCCAGGCCGGTTCGCTCATGAACTTCTCCGGCCGGGCGGTGAAGTCGCTGTCACCCAGATAACAGCCCGGGGAGAACGGCTCGAGCCGGGTCATGGTGGCGTCGACGAAATCCCGGCACCTGGCGTCCCGTTCAAGATCCTCGCTAACGACGTAGGTGGCGAAGTAGATGTCGGTCTGCAGGGACAGTGCCATGTCCGGCAGCGGGCGGGCCGGCAGGTGGGCGAGGTCGAACCATAGCGAGAACGCCTTGGCTGTCGGCAGGTCTGTGAACGCGGGGGCCAGGGCGGGGATGAGCGTGCCGGTGTCGCCCGCGAGGTAGGCGTTGTCCACGAAGTAGCGGTGGCCCTCGGGGTTGGCGCGGATCTGCTCGGCGCGCAGGTCGGCCAGGTCGGCCGGCTGAGCGATCCTGGCCACCAGGGCCTTACCCGCGACCGGGCAGGTGTCCAGTGCGCGCAGCGACTGCCGGCCGCCGTCGAAGCTGACGCCGTCGACGATCAGCGCCGGTCGCTCGCAGCCAAGCTCTGGCGGCAGCGGCGGGGTGCTCCCCACCGCCACCAGCTCGACTGACCGCGGCACCTCGTGGCGCGCGCCGTGCAGCCAGGCGAGCACCTCGTCGGCGACCTCGGCGGGATAGACGTAGGTGGTCTGCGTCAGCTCATGGAACCGTGGCCTGGTGCGCAGCCGGAACTCGGTGACCACGCCGAAGAAGCCGGGACCCGAGCCGCGAGCGGCCCAGAACAGGTCGGGGTTCTCGGTGGCGCTGGCTTCGACGACCTCGCCGTCGGCCGTCACCACCCGCATCGACTCAATCTGCTCCGCGGCCCAGCCCCAGCCCCGGCAGTTCCAGCCCATGCCGCCCTGCAGCAGGAAACCGCCCATCCCCACCGTGGGGCAGTGCCCGGCGGCAAAGAACCGGTCCCAGGCGGCGAGGAACGGGTCAAGGTCGAGCCCGCCGCGCACCGCGGGGCCGACGGTGACGATGCCCCTCTCGTCGTCGTAGCTCATCGCCGTGAAGGCGGCCAGGTCGATGAGCAGGGTGTCGTCACGCAGCGACCAGGCGGGCCAGCTGTGCCCGCCGGCGCGGACCGCGACCTTGAGGCCTTCCGCCCTGGCCAGGCGGACACCTGCCGACACGTCGGTTACGTCGGCGGCGCGCAAAACGGCGGCGGGGCGGCGGGCTGGCTGGCGAGCGTTGAAGAGCCGGCTGCGGGCGGCCGCCTCGAAGCCATCGGTGCCAGGGCGCAGCAGCTGGCCAGTGAAGGTCGCGGCCATCAGTGCGGGATCCCCAGGTCGGTGGCCTTGCCGTCGAGGTCGGTGTGGATGAAGGAAAGGTAGGCGACCTTGATGTCTTCGAACTTTCCGTCGGCGCGCAGACGGTACATGATCAGGCCGTGGTAGTCGAAGGTCTCGCCGACCCGGATCACGCCGAATGGGGAGGCGGGGTCGTCCTGGCGGACGTCGAAGTGCGTGTGCATCTGGATCGCCACCGTGTCTGCGTCGGAGACGAACCGCTCGATATTTAGCGACTCCCGCATGGCACCCCAGATCTTCGCGTAATGCGCCTTGACCTGCTCGACTCCGCGCAGCAGCAGGGTGCCATTGAGCATCCGCACGTCGGGCGCCATGTAATCCTCGAAGGCACCGGGCTCTTCGGCGTTGAACCGGCGGATATAGGTGTCGAATTCTGCTCGTTCCACAGCGGCTCCGGTGTCTGGCTGGCTATTTGATGGCGATGGGGTTGACCGGCAGGCCGACCCCGCCGGCGATCGGCAGGCCGGCGGCGACCAGCAGGAACTCGTAGACACCGTCCGCCGCGCAGTCCACGGCCAGCGCCTCCAGGTCGAACATTTCGCCGAGAAACAGGCCGATGTTGGGGATGGCGATCTGGTGCAGCGGCGCGACGCACGGGGCGTCGAACTCGTGCGGCCGGACCTCGACGGCGAACGTGTCGGTCGCGACCGCGGCGATCTCGCTGCCGTGCAGCCAGGCGAGCGAGCCGAACGACAGGCCCGGCGCCGGCCCGGACGCGTACCCGGCCCAGTCGCCGAGGCCGCGGCAGCGAGCCAGCTGCCCGGTCCGGACCAGAACGATGTCGCCGCGGGCGACCCGGGCCGACGGGCCCTGAGCGCGGATCGTGGCCTGGAGCTGGTCATCGGTGATCGCGTGCCCGTCGGGCAGCGAGTTCCCAGCTGCCTCCCCCGCCACGGCGCGGCCGACGTCGAGCAGGACGCCGCGGCCGACGAACCCGGCAGCCTGCCGCTCCGCCCCGGTGACCCGGTCCCCGGCGGCGGTCACCACCTCGCTGCGATGCCGTCCATTCCAGGCCAGCTCGTTGTCGAACACGTGGCCCAGGCCGTCCCAGTGCGTGCCGGACCGCAGCGGCATGAACACCACGTCGTCGGCAGCGCTGAAGCCGTGCGGGTAACCCTGAGTGCCGGTCGCGGCCTCCACGCCGGAGTCGAGCATCGTGTGCACGGGGTTGCCGCCGCGTTGGCCGCTGCCCGGCCCGGTCTGGGTCAGCTCGACCGCGAGGGAGAATGACCGGCCGGTGCGGGCCAGCGCCGCCCCGGCGGCGCGCTTGGCGCCGTCGATGTAGTTCAGCGTCCCGAGCACGTCGTCCGGGCCCCAACGGCCCCAGTTGCGGTACTTACGCCGGGCCTCGGCGAGCGCCTCCTCAACGGCGCCTGCGGCCAGTTCGCTCACCTGCCCTCGCCGACTGTTCCCTCTGCAACCGGTCCCTCTGCAACCGGGACCCCTGCCACCGGGCCATCTGCCACCGGGATCTCGATGAACTCGACCAGGTTGCCGTCCAGGTCGGCGACGAACGCCATCCGCACGCCAGGCTCCGGGGATGGCCGGGGATCCCATACCGGGATCGCGCCCCGGGCGACCAGATCAGCGAAGGTGGCGTCCAGGTCGGGCGTCGCGAACGCGATGTGGCCGTAGCCCCGGGTGAGCAGCGCCCGCGGCGGGTCCTGGCCGCCGATCCCGCCGCCAGAGCCCGCTCGCTCGAGCAGTTCCACCCGGGTGCCGTGGCCCTCCAGGAAACAGCCGCGCACCCGCAGCGGCGCGATCTCGAACGCGAACCCCTCGGTCAGGCCGAGCACGTCCGCGTACCATTTCTTCGCCCGGTCCAGGTCAGCGACGGAAAGCCCAACGTGGTGATGCAGCAGGTTCATACCCGGTCCCTAATCCTCCGCTCACGGCCGTAGGCCGCGACGATGAGCATGATCAGCAGCCCATAGACCATCTCCTGGACGCCGGTGCTGTAGTTGTGCGCCTCGAGCAGGTAGGTGACGACGGCGAGGATGAGCGCGCCGAGGACCGTGCGCCAGTAGTCGCCGCGTCCGCCGAACATGGTGCCGCCGACGATCACCGCCGTGAGCGCCATGAACAGGTATGGGTCGCCGGAGTCCAGGTTGCCGCCGCCCTCCCCGGCCAGCAGCACGCCCGCGAACGTGGCGAGCAGCGCGCTCGCGATGAACCCCGCGGTCCACGTCCAGCCGGTCCGGACCAGCGCCCGCCTCGCGGCGAGCGGATTCGTGCCGTTGAGGTATAGGCTGCGCCCGCCCCGGGTCCTGGCCAGCACGATCCCGGCGATCACGGCGAGCACGACCCAGGCAGACACGATGGGCGGGACTCCGATTCCGAACGTGCTCGTGGTCACGGACACGGCCGACTCGGTCCACGACGGGGGTGTGCCGGTCACCGCGCCGCTGACCCAGCCGGTGAGCACCCCGGTCAGCAGCGAGCCGACGCCGAGGGTCACCACCAGTGGCTCGATGCGGAACCGGTAGGAAATCACGCCGTTGAGCGTGCCGCCGACGGCCGCCACTGCGAAGGAGAAGACGATCGCGGCCCACACCGGCCGGTGGTCCACGCTGGGCAGTTCGGTGATGAACACGCCTCCGGCGGTGATGAACGCGCCGACGGAGAAGTCGATGCCGCCGCCTAGCACGACGATGGTCTGGCCCGCTCCAGCCAGCCCCAGCAGCGCGGCCATGACCAGCATCGACAGCAGCGTGGACCGCGTCGTCCAGCCGGGGACGGTGACCGCCCCAACCAGGTAGAGCACGGCGAGCGCCACCACCTGGAGCAGCGGGAACCGTCGCTGCAGGTCGGCTGCGTGGTGCCGGGAGAACAGCTGCCGCCGGAAGCTGATCGTCGTCATGTGGTCCTCGCCTGCGTCAGGTTGGCCAGCCCGGCGCCGAAGATCACGGCGACGAGCAGCAAGGCACCGTAGATCGCGTCCGACCACGTGTCAGGCACGCGGGCGGCGCTGAGCACGTTCGTGATCAGGTACATGCAGCCGGCGCCGAACAGCGTGCCGATCAGGCTGCCGCGCTTGCCGTTGAACGCCGTGCCGCCCAGGGCCACCGCAGCCAGCGCGACCAGCGTGTACATCGTGGCGTCGCCCGCCTCGCCTTCCCTGAGCACCGCCATGAGCGCGAGCCCGCCGATGCCGGCGAACAGGCCGCCGAGCGCGTAGGCCAGGATCCTGACCCGGATCACGTCTACGCCCGCCGAGAAGGCCGCGGCGTCGTCGCCGCCCGTCGCGTACAGGTTTCGCAGGTAGGCGGTACGGGACAGGCCGAGCCAGATCAGCAGCACGACGGCGATGGGGATCAGCCCGCCCGGGATAGGGCCGAACGAGCTGGCCAGGTCATTGGTCCACCAGGTGGAGCCCTGCGGGGTCGAGCTGCCCTCGATCTGGGTGGCGAGCCCAGTCAGGATGAAGTTCATGCACAGCGTCGCGACCACCGGCTGGAAACGCAGCACCGTCACCAGCGTGCCGTTGATCGCGCCGACGGCGAGGCCCGCGATCAGGCAGAACGGCACCACGACCCAGGGTGAGCCGAGCCCGTGCGGCAGCAGGTCGGCCACGATGACCATGTCGATCACGGTCATCAGCGGGCCGATCGAGATGTCGATACCGCCACCGCCCGACATAATCGCCGGCGTGGACGCGAACGCGGCGATGGCGAACGGCGCGAAGATGGCCAGCGTCTCCGGCCAGTTGGACGGGGTGGCGAAGGCCGGCTGCGCGATGATGTTCGCGATCAGCAGCACCACGACGAGCACCAGCGCGAACGTGTAAGGCCTGGTGCGCAGGAACCGCGTCATCGCGGAACCTCCTGACCGAAGAAGGCGGAAAGCAAGGCGGCGCGGGAAAGGTGATCGCGATCGAGGACGGCACCCACGGTTCCCTCACGGAAGACAAGCACCCGGTCCATCAGCTCGACGTGCTCGTCCACCTCGGTGGACAGCATCACGACCGCCACGCCGTCGGCGGCGAGCTTGTCGAGCAGCGCGTAGATGTCGCGCTTGGCCCCAAGGTCGATGCCCCTGGTCGGGTCGTTGAGCAGCAGGATCCTCGGCTCCCGGGCCAGCCAGCGGGCGATGATCACCTTCTGCTGGTTGCCGCCGGACAGCGTGGTAATGAGGTCACTGGGCTTGCCCATCCGGACGCCGAGGCTGTCGGCGTAGGCGGCGAGCCGGGCGCGCCGGGCGGCGGGCGACAGCAGGCCGAATCTCCGGTCGGCACGGGAGGTCACCGCGGCGAAGTTCTCCTCGATGGACAGCGGCGCGAACACCGACTCGGCTCGCCTGTCTCGCGGCACGTAACCGATGCCGAGCGCCGCCGCGTGCCGGGCGGACCTGATGGGCGTCTGACCGGATCCCTGGACGCGAAGCATCCGCCCGCTGCGGCTGCCTTCCCATAGCGCCCGCAGGAACTCATCCTGGCCGTGGCCCTCAAGCCCGGCGAGTCCCAGCACCTCGCCCGCACACAGGTCGAGCGAGACCGGCGCAGCGTCTGGGCGCACCCGCAGGTCCCGGACTCCGAGCACGGGCTCGGCCGAGGAGGGCCGCCCGAGGCGCCGGTGCGCGTTCTTGCCACCGGCCAGGTGATCCGCGCCGGTCATCAGCTGAACGAGCCGGTCCGGCGCCGCCTCGGCCCGCTCCAGCGTGGCGACGGACTGACCCGAGCGCAGCACGGTCACCCGGTCGGCGATCTCGCCGATCTCGTCGATCCGGTGCGAGATGAACAGGGTGGCCATGCCGCCGGCCCGGCGCCTCCCGATCGCGGCGAACAGGCGGTCCCTGGTGGCGACGTCAAGCGCGGACGTCGCCTCGTCGAGGATCAGCACCCTCGGCTCGCGCAGCAGCACGCGGGCGATCGCGCACGCCTGCCGCTGAGACAGCGGCAGGAAGCCGGCCGCCGCGTCCAGGTCGATGTCGCCGCCGAGCAGTTCGGCGAACACCGCGCGCGCCCGCGCCCGCCGCTCGGCTTCCGGCCGGTGCGAGCGGAACACGGTGTCCGCGCCGAGCCAGGCGTTCTCCAGGACCGAGCGGGAATCGACGACGAGCACCTCCTGGAACACCGCCATGATCCCGGCCCTGATGGCGGCGCCCGGGCTGCGCAGCGCGGGCACCGGGACCAGGCTCCCGGCGCCCCCCGCCAGCTCCACGGTCCCGGCGTCCGGCCGGTGCACCCCGGTCAGGATCTTCACCAGGGTGGACTTGCCGGAGCCGTTCTCGCCCATGATCGCGTGCACCTCGCCCGCGCGGAACTCGGCCGAGCACGAGCGCAGCGCCACCGTCGGGCCGAAGGCCTTGGCGAGCCCGGTGACGCGCAGCGCGACCGGGCCCGCCTCGGCCTGCGGGCTCGCGGGGCTCCTACTTGGTGAAGATGGCATCAATGAAGGCGCTGCTCGCGTAAAGATCGGCCGGGCCGGTCGCGGTCCCGGCGGTGTTGATCGTCCAGCTCGGGTCGATGTCCACGTAGGTTGTCAGGTTCGCGCTGGTGGCAAGCGGCGGGTCGATCGAGAGCGTGTTTATCTTGACGCCGTCGCCGATCAGCATCTTGCGCGCCACCTGGACCGTCGCGAACGCGAGGCCGTTGGGCGTGTTGGCCAGGGCGACGCCGTGGTAGGTAGACAGGTGCTCATTCCAGTAGGCGAGACCGCCGTCGTCGAGGCCGTTGTTCGTGATCACCGGGACGGTCCGGCCGGCCTGCTGGAACGCCTCGATCACGCCGGAGGTGAACGGCCCGGCGGTGACGACGCCGCTGACCGGCTGCGGGTGGGTGTTCAGGTAGCTCAGCACCTGCTGCTTGGCGATCGACGCCTGGAACTGGGTCACGATCGACTCGTTGGTGGTGACCTGCGGGCACAGCTTCAGCACGTCGTTCGCGCCGTTCATGGTGTCGGTGTCGATCGGCACCCCGGCTATCCCGTGGATGAACATGATCAGGCCCTTGCCGTTCGCCTGCTGCACCACGAACTGCGCGAGCTTCATCCCGCCGAGCACGGAGTTCGGCACCACGTTGACCGCGTTCGCATCGGCGATGTCGTTCAGCACGCCGACCGTCGGGATGCCATCCTTGGCCGCCTTGTCGATGAGCGAGTTGTACGCGGTCGGGGACTGCACCTGGGCGATGATCATGTTGACGTGGTCGTTCAGCAGCGTCTGGTAGCCCTGCAGCTGGTTCGTCACCGAGGTCGCCGACGGGGCGAGTGCTATCGAGCTGTACCCGAAGGCCTTCAGACCGGACTCCAGCGATCCTTCGAGCGCGGTCTGGTAGGGGTTGTCCAGGCCGTCGATGAGGATGCCGATCTTGACGCTGCCGCTCACGCCCTTCCACGTGGACCAGGGCGACTTGTAGATCGTGCCGTCGAAGCCGTCGTAGTTCGCGGCGTAGCTGCCCAGGGAGGACACCAGGCCGCTCTGGTCGTTGTACGAGATGCTCGGGATCTTCCCGCACTTTCCGCTCAGAGCCGAGGTGCTGGACGTGTTCTTGCCGCTGCCGGACGGGCTCGTCGCCGGGGACGAGCTCGACGAGCACCCCGTGGCCGCGGCGAGTACCAGCGCGCTACCGAGGCCAAGCGTCAGCAGCGCGGTTCTATGTCTCATGCAGTTCTCCTTACAGGGGCGGGGCTGCGAACAGCCCGGGATCTACGTCGTTGAAGCTTTCCTTCGCGACCAGTTCGTTCATCGGGTTCGCCGTGCCCCACTGGTCCTGGACCATCGGGTCGCGCATGTCATAGATGTGCGGGTGCCAGCTGTCCTCGTCGAGTTCTTGCAGCTGGGTGGTGTATTCGACCGTGTTGCCGTGCGGGTCGAGGAAGTAGCTGAAGGTGTTGTCACCGGCCAGATGCCGACCCGGGCCCCAGACGAACCGGGCTCCGGCCCGAATTACCCGGCCGGTGCCGCGCATGTACTCGTCCAGGCCGCGCATCTCGAACGAGACGTGGTGCACCGCGACGTGCGGGCCTCGGGCGATCGCGAAGCTGTGATGCCGGGGATTGCAGCGCATGAAATGCATGACATCGCCGAGCGTGTCTGATAGCCGGAAACCCAGGTGCTCGGTGTACCAGTCCCGGGTGCGGTCGATGTCGGTGGAGTTCAGCACCACGTGCGACAGCCGGACCGGGACGGCCTCCTTCTCCTCGACCCGGCGGTGCGTCCGGACCGCCACGCCGGCCGATACCTCGATCGTCCGGCCGTCGACGTCGAAGAACCGGAACCCGTAGCCGCCGCCAAGCGTGTCCACCCGGCCAGGCTCGCTGACCAGGGTGACGCCCGCCGCGCCGAGGCGCTGCGCCAGCTCGTCGACGTGCGCGGGATCCTCCGCGCCGAACGCGACCAGGTCCAGGCGCTTGTCGCCCTCGCGCAGGCGCAGTACGTACTGCTCCGGGGATCCCTCAGCGGCCAGGAACGCGACGCCGGTGTCGCCGCCCACCTGGGTAAGCCCCCAGACACTGGTGTAGAAGCCCAGCTGCTTGGCGAAGTCGGGCACCGCGATGTCCACGTGGCGCAGGTGGGTGATGAGCCGCTCAGGCATGCGAGTCGGGCCTCTCAGAGACGCAGCTGTTTCGCTGGATGCCGAGCCCGGTGATCTGGGCCTCCATGACGTCGCCGGGGGCGAGGAAGATCCCCCAGTGCGCCCCGTTGCCGGCGGGCGAGCCGGTGAGCAGCAGGTCGCCCGGGGCGAGGGAAACGAGGGTGGAGGCGTAGGACACCAGCCTCGGGATGTCGAAGATCATGTCCTTGGCCAGCTCGTCCTGCCGGACGACGCCGTTGTGCCGCAGTGTGATCACCAGGTCGTGCGGGTCGGGGATGAACGCGGCAGGCACCAGGTAAGGGCCGGTGGGCAGGAACGTGGGCCGGTTCTTCGCCCGGATCCAGTCGGTTCCGATCCGTTCCAGGTCCGGCCGGTACACCAGGTCGCGGGTGGTGATGTCGTTGCAGATCGTGTAGCCGGCCACGTACCGCATCGCGTCCTGCGGGCTGACCCGGCGGGCGGGCCGCCCGATCACGACCGCGATCTCCAGCTCCCAGTCGTGCTTGGTGCCTTCCAGGGGCAGCACCACGTCGTCGCCGGGCCCGCAAAGCGCGCTCGGGAGCCCGGCGAACAGGTAGGGCTCGCCGGTCGCCGCCCGCGCGTCCATGATCGCCTCGGCCTCCGCCCGGCCTCCGCCCTCGGCGACGTGCAGGTCGATGACATGCCGCCGGTAGTTGGCCCCGGACTGCAGGATCTGGCCGGGGCGGACCGGGGGCAGCACCCGCAGCCCGTCCACCGGCCGCCAGCCGGCCGCACCCGCCGCGGTGGCCCCTGCCTCGTCGGCCTCAGCCGCGAGCTCAGCCATCCTCCGCATCGCGGCGTCCCAGTCGGCGAGCAGCGGCGTCGTGCTGTCGCCAAGCGAGCGCACCTGTCCGCCGGCGACCAGGCCGGCGAACTCGCGCTGCCCGTCGGCGGCGGCCGTGTCGTCCAGAAACATGCCCACCGCGAACGGGCCTGCGTGACTGCCCGGACTGTAGGCCACCCCGCCTCCCAGCGTCGGCGATCAATTGCCGCAAACCTTAAGAGTGGGCCTGTGACCTGCAAAATAGCGATCCGCAATACCTGGCATGAGCAGCCCGGTCAGAGCTGCGTGGCCACCTCGGCGACGATGGACCGCAGCCATCGCAGCGCCGGGTCGCCGCTGCGGCTGGGGTGCCACCACGCGGCCTCGATCAGTTCGGCCGTCCCGAACGGCGGCTCGCACACCGTGACCCCGGCCGTGGCGGCCACCCGCCGGGCCAGCCGCTCGGGGACGATCGCCAGGAGGTCGGTCCCGGCGACAACGAACGGCAGCGGCAGCCAGCCGACCGTGGTCACCTGGATGTGCCGCGGCACGCCGAGCGCCTCGAGAACGCGTTCCGCCGCGCTGAGGTCCCCCGGCGGCTGCCCGAACGTGGCCACGGCCAGCGGCAGCTCAGCGATGTCATCCACGGTGAGCTGGCCCTTGGCCAGCCGCGGGTTGGCCGGGTCAGTGATGCACACGAACCGGTCCCGGAAGATCACTTTCGACTCGCCGTGGAACGAGAACCCGAGCGGGCCGATCATCAAGTCGTGCTGCAGCAGGGCGCGGTCGCTCTCAGGCAGATCAGGCGGGAGCGGGCTGATCGTCAGCCCGACGCCGGGCGCGACCTCGTGAACCCGGCGCAGCAGCGGGTCAACCAGCACGGTGACCGCATAGTCCGACATGACCAGGGAGAACGTGCGGCCGCTGGTCGCCGGGTCGAACTCAGGCCGCGCGTCCAGCGTCCTTTCCACCTGGCGCAGCGCGTCGCGGACGTCGGGCAGCAGCCGCTCGGCCAGTGGTGTCAGCCGGTATTCCCGGCCGTCGCGGACGAGCAGATCATCGTCGAAGTGACGGCGCAGCCTGGCCAGCGCGCCGCTCATCGCGGGCTGGCTCATGTTGGTCTTCTCGGCTGCCCGGGTCAGGTTACGGTCCTCCAGCAGCGCGGCCAGCGCAACAAGCAGGTTGAGGTCGATCGACGAAACGTTACCCATGCGGAAGAACCACCCTGCGGTTACGATCTGATAAACAACTCGTGACATTTACCCAGGTCAGAGCCAGCATAGGGCCATGTCGGTCGGAGGTGTCGATCTCAACCTGCTCCGAACGCTGCGCGCGCTCCTTGAGGAAGAGAACGTCACGCATGCCGGCTCACGGCTTGGGCTGAGCCAGCCGTCCATGTCCATCGCGCTAGGCCGGCTGCGCCGGCATTACAAGGACGAACTGCTCGTGCGCAACGGGCGGGGCTACTGTCTCACGCCGCTGGCGCGAGCCCTGCTGCCATCGGTCACCGAGTCGCTGCGGCTGGTGGACGCGGCCTTCGGGCGCACCGAGACCTTCGTGCCGGGCAAGAGCGATCAGGTCTTCAGCCTCTTGCTGTCGGACTACGCGGTCACCGTGCTGATCGAGCCACTGCTTCGCCGGGTGCACGAGGAAGCCCCGATGGTCGGGCTGAAGCTGTCCCCGATCCCGCCCGACATGGAGGAGAGCGACCGCGGGCTGCGTGACCACGACCTGCTCATCGGGCCGCTGGGGTTCGCGTTCCCCGGCGAGTCCGAGGTGATCTTCCGGGATCGCTGGGTGTGTATCACCGACCCGGCCAACCCCCGGCTGCGTGACGGCTGGCTGTCACTCGAGGACATCGACGCACTCCCGCACGCCAGCCCGTATCTCGGCCACTCCGGGCTGAACCCGGCGGATCGCGTGCTGGACGAACTGGGGGTGCGGCGGCGGGTGCAGGTGAAGGTGGCCGGCTTGCTGCCGCTGCCGTTTGTCGTGGCGGGCACCGATCTGGTGGCGATCGTCCCCGAGCGTCTCGCCCGCCGGGTGGCGAGCATGGCCGGGGTCCTCGTGGTGGAGCCGCCGTTCGGGCACCTCGACTTGATCGAGGCTGTCTGGTGGCATCCGGGCCGGTCCGCCGACCCCGCGCTCGGCTGGCTGCGCGGCGTGCTGAAGGACACCGCGGCCGGCCTGCCTCCAGCTACGCCGCGGCGCTGACCACGCTGACCGCACCGCCCATTGGCATCGGTTATGCCAGGCATAGCCCATCCTGCCTGGTGTTACCGTTCCCGCTCATGGGAGCCGCAGCGGACGCCAGCCCAGCGGCCAGCCAGCGGGTCGCCGTGGTCACCGGCGGCGCCGGGGCGATCGGTGGCGCGATCGCGGTGGCCCTGGCCGCCGCCGGGCATACAGTGGTCAGTCTCGACCAGGCTCCTGTGTCGCAAAACACGGTGCCGCCGGTCGATCTGGGCAGCGATGAGCAGGTCCGGGCGGCCGCCGCGGCCGTGCTCGGCAGGCACGGCCGGTGTGACGTCCTGGTGCACGCCGCCGCCGCTTTCGGCCAGGCCGGCCTGGCCGACCTGGACCTGACCGCCTGGCGGCGGGTGCAGGCCGTCAACGTGGAGGCCGCCCTGCTGCTGGCGCAGGCGTTCGTCCCCGGAATGGCGGAACGCGGGTTCGGCCGGATCGTCTTCATCGTCTCCGACACGGTCTGGTCGCCGCCGGCCGGCGACATGCTCCCCTACGTCACGAGCAAGGGGGCACTGATCGCCCTGGCCCGGACCCTCGCCGTCGGGCACGGCCGCGACGGGATCGCCGTCACGTGTGTCGCACCCGGGCTGACCGACACCCCCACGGCACGGGCCGGCCAGCCGGCCACGCTGTTCGACGACGTGCGGTCCCGCCAGGCCCTGCCCCGCACGCTGGTGCCCGGCGACGTGGCCGCCACCGTGGCGTTCCTCGCCTCCGACGGCGCCGCCGCGCTGACCGGGCAGACGCTATGTGTCGACGGCGGTCTCGTCCTGCGCTGACTGACTAACGGGGCTAACCGAAACGAGTGAGGCATCCGTGACCACGGAAATCGCCCGGGTGGCGATCGTAACCGGCGGTGCCGGCGGCCTGGGCCGCGCGATCACCGCGCGGCTGCGCGCCGACGGGTTCCGCGTCGCCGTGGCTGACCTCGACCCCGGCCCCGTGCACCAGGCCGTGGTTCCCGGCCTTCTCCCGGTGCCGGTCGACGTGACCGAGGCCGGCTCCGCCGATGCGATGCGCGACCAGGTCCTGGGTCGCTGGGGTCGCATCGATGTGCTCGTCAACAACGCGGGCATCGCCGGCCCGACCAGCCCGGTGGCCGATTACCCGCCGGACGCCTGGCAGCGCGTGATCGCGGTCAACCTCACCGGCGTGTTCCACTGCACCCGCGCGTGCCTGCCGGTCATGATCGCCGCGGGGTACGGCCGGATCGTGAACGTCGCGTCGATCGCCGGCAAGGATGGCAACCCGGACATGTCCGCGTACTCCGCGTCCAAGGCCGGCGTCGTCGCGTTCACGAAGTCGGTCTCCAAGGAAGTGGCGCGGACCGGTGTCCTGGTGAACTGCGTCGTGCCCGGGGTGATCGACGCGGGCCTGACCGCCCGGGCGCCCGAGGAGGAACGGCGGCTGTTCCTGTCACGCATCCCGATGGGCCGCATGGGGCGGCCCGATGAACTCGCCGAGCTCGTGTCCTGGCTGGCCTCCGAGCGCTGCTCGTTCAGCACGGGCGCGGCGTTCGACCTGTCCGGCGGGCGTGCGGTCTACTGAAACAGGATGGCAATACCAGGTATCGGCAGTCCCGATCGCCGCTGGGCTGACCGCCGGGGGCGCGGGTGGTTCGATGGTGCGGGTCTTGGTTTTCGCCGAGCGGTTGCGGAGTTTGTTTATGGCCCCAATCCCACGCCGGGTCGTGACCGGCCATGACGAGCGCGGCGTCTCCGTCTTCGCGTCCGACGGGCCGGTGCCGGTGGTGCGCACCGCGCCGGACGGCGCGCTGTTCTACGAGATCTGGGGCACCGGAGCGGCGCCGGCGCCGATCGGCGCGGCGGAGCCGGACCCGACGGCCGGCGCGCTGAGCGTGCCGCCCGCGCCGAACGGCACCAAGATCCGGATCAACGAGTTCCCGGCCGGCGTGATGTCGCCGGTGCACCGCACGCAGTCGGTGGACTACGGGATCGTGCTGTCCGGCGAGGTGGTGCTGGTGCTCGACGACAGCGAGACGGTGCTGCGGGCTGGGGACGTCGTGGTGCAGCGGGGCACGAGCCATCGCTGGGAAAACCGGTCGGCCGAGACCGCGCGGATGGCGTTCGTGCTGGTGGACGGGGCGTTCACCGCGGAACTGCTGGCGTCGCTGGGCGGCGATGTGCTCGGCGGGCTGCTGCACGACCCGATGGGGGCGTGAGGCGATGGAGTACGGACTGGCCGGCCGGACGTTCGTCGTCACCGGGGCGGCGCGCGGGCAGGGGGCGGCCGAGGCGGAGCTCCTGGTGAGCGAGGGAGCGCGGGTCATCGGCGCGGACATCCTCGACGACGAGGGCAAGGCCGTGGCGCAGCGGCTGACCGCGGCCGGTCCCGGGGTGATGGAGTACTGGCACCTCGACGTGTCCGGCGAGCAGGGGTGGGCCGGCCTGGCCGCGCACCTGGGCGACGGCCCCGTCCACGGGCTGGTCAACAACGCCGGCGTGCCGTACCGGGCGCGCCTGGCGGACATGGACCTCGCGGGCTGGGACCGGGTCATCGGGATCAACCTGACCGGGACCATGCTCGGCATGCGGACGCTGGCACCGCTGATGCCCGCCGACGGCACCGCGTCGATCGTGAACATCGGGTCGATCGCGGGCCTGCACGCCCATCACGCCCTGGCCTACACCGTGTCGAAGTGGGGGCTGCGCGGGCTGACCAAGGTCGCGGCGCTCGAGCTCGCGCCGCGCCGGATCCGGGTGAACGCGGTCCACCCCGGGCCGATCGACACACCGATCACGGCGGGGGCCGACCCGGTGTTCCTGCGGGTTACGGTGGAGCAGACGCTGCTGGGCCGGGAAGGGCAGCCCGCCGAGGTGGCCCACCTGGTCGTGTTCCTGCTGTCCGACCTGGCCTCCTACATCACCGGGGCGGAGATCCCCGTCGACGGTGGCCACACCTCGCACGGCGGCACGAAGCCGATCGTGGACGCCCTGGCCCGCGCGCACCAGGAGAGGTCAGCATGAGTTCCGCGGCACACGACTTCCACGCCGAGGCAGGGCCCGCTCGCGTGCTGGAGGTCAGCGACGGCGTCTTCGCCTACATCCAGCCCGACGGCACCTGGTTCATCAACAACACCGGCTTCCTGGTGGCCAGCGGCGGGGTCATCAGCATCGACACGTGCTCGACCGAGCGGCGCACCCGCGCCTACCTGGACGCCATCGCGGCGAAGAGCCGCCATCCGGTGCGGACGCTCATCAACACCCACCACCACGGCGACCACACGCACGGGAACTGGCTGCTGCCCGGCGCGACGATCGTGGCCCACGACCGCTGCCGGGACGAGGTGCTCGCGGCCGGCCTGCCGCACTTCCCCGGTGTGTTCCCCGACGTCGACTGGGGCGAGGTGCACGTCGCCCCGCCCTTCCTCACCTACTCCGACGGGGTGACGCTCTACAGCGGCGACCTGCGCTGCGAGGTGCGCTTCGTGGGCAGGGCGGCGCATACGAACAACGACTCGATCGTCTGGATCCCGGACCGCTCGGTGCTTTTCTCCGGGGACCTGATCTTCAATGGCGGCACCCCGTTCCTGCTCATGGGCTCGGTGGCCGGCGCGATCGATGTCCTCCGCAGCGTGGTCAGGCCGCTGTCACCGCGGACCATCGTGCCCGGCCACGGCGACGTCTGCGGCCCGGAGGCGATCGAGGACGTACTCGGTTACCTGCGCTTCATCCAGGAGAGCGCCGGCCGCGGCAAGGCCGCGGGCCTTTCCCCGCTTGAGGCGGCCCGCGAGACCGATCTTGGGCAGTACGCCGAGCTCGGCGACCCCGAGCGCATCGTGGGCAACCTGCACCGGGCCTACGCCGACCTCGACGCGCTGGCCGCCGGCGACGAGCTCGGGGCGCCGCTCAACTATCCGGTCATCCTCGCCGAGATGGTGGCCTACAACGGCGGGAATCCGCTGACCTGCCTCGCCTGAGGCACGCCACCGCTAGTGGCGCGGTCCCCTCGGCTGGCCGCGCCTGGCTCTCGGGATCTCCGGGATTTCCGAGAACGGGGACGCCTCGACCACCCTGTTGCTGACCCGGCCGATGCCCTCGGCCTCCAGTGAGACCACGTCGCCGGCGGCCAGTGGCGGGGGCACGCGCTGCCCGGCGCGGCCCCAGATCTCGGCCAGGCAGCCACGCTGGCAGGTACCCGACGCCAGCAGGTCGCCGGGGCCGACGGGCGCGCCGCGGGAGGCGAAGCTGATCAGCTCCTCGAAGGTGAATCCGCAGTTGGCCAGGGAGTCCTCACCCAGCAGCTCGCCGTTGACCCAGGCGCGCAGGGTGAGGTCCAGGAAGCCCTCGGCAGTCTTGTACGGCTCGAGCTCGTCAGCGGTCACGAGGTAGGGGCCGAGGGTGTGCGCGCCGTCCTTGCCCTTGAAGAACCCGAACGGCATCCGGCCTTCGGCGCGCTGGATGTCCCGCGCCGACCAGTCGTTGAAGATCGTGTAACCGACGATTCCCGCGGTCGCCTGCTGTGGGGTCAGGTTCCTCCCGTGGGCGCCGTAGACCACCCCCACCTCAAGCTCGAAATCAAACTCCTGCGAGCCGGGGAACCGCTCGACGTCGTCAAAGGCGCCGATGCCCGCGTGCGGGTTGGTGAAGTAGAAACACGGCGCGGCGTACCACTGCTCGGGAACCGCGTCGTGCGCGCCCTCCTGGGACCTGCGGACCCCCTCGATGTGCGCCTCGAAGGAGACCGAGTCGCGGATCGACGCCGGGTGCAGCGGCGGCAGCAGCCGCACGTCGCCGACGGCCGGCCCGGGCGCGGCCTGGCCGAGGGCCGCCTCCCCCGCCGCGAGCAGCGCGGCGCGGCCTCCGCGGGAGATCAGGCCGTCGATACCCGCGCCGGCCGGGAGCGGGTACAGGCGGTCCCCATCGCCGACGACGCCATCGCTCGCGGTGCCCTGGTACTCATAGCGCGCGAACTTCATCTCAGGCCGCCACCGATCCGTCGCCGCCGTCGATCGCGATCTCCGCGCCGGTGATGAACGCGGCGTCGTCGCTGGCCAGGAACGCGGCGAGCTTGGCGACCTCCTCCGCCCGCCCGTACCGGCCCAGCGGGATCTTCGCGAGGATGCCGGGCAGGGGGCCATCTGGGTCGTCGATGTACCGGGCGGTCTCCGGCGTGTAGATAAGGCCGGGCAGGATCGCGTTCACCCGGATCTTGTCCGGGCCGCCCGCCACAACCAGGTGCTTCGTCATCGCCAGGACGCCTCCCTTGGCACTGCCGTGCGGCACCTGGCCGACGAACCGCGCGCCGAGCCGCGCGGCGATCGAGGCTACGTTGATGATCGACCCGCCGCCCCGCCTGACCAGTTCCGGCCAGGCGGCGCGGACGCTGTACCAGACGATGTCGAGCTCATTCTTGATCGTGAAGTGCCAGTCGTCGTCAGACAGCTCGGTCAGCGGGCCGTTGCGCAGTGCGGAGGCGTTGTTGTACAGGATGTCGGCACCGCCGAACCGCTCGGCCGCCGCAGCTACCCAGGCCCGCGCGCCCTCGGCGGATGCCAGGTCGACGGGCGCCAGCGCCGCCATCGCGCCGCCCTCCTTGGTGACGAGATCGACGGTCTCGGCGCTTCCCGCTTCGTCCAGGTCGCAGCCGAATACCGCCGCGCCCTGCGCCGCGAACTCAAGCGCCGCCGCCCGGCCCATCCCGCGCGCCGTGCCGCTGATCAGCGCGACCTTTCTGTCAAGCCTGCCCATCACCGCAGCCCCTTCCGTTCCAGGCGACGTTAACTCCCGCCCGAAGGGGCGGGAAATCACCACGACATATGGCAGCTATAGGCAATTGGCGGGTTCCGGGCACCGCGAGGCATTGCTACGTTCCCTGCTCAGGAAGGCCTGAGGAGGATCGCCGCATGACGCTGCTGCTCGGCGACGCTGACGTTGGCGCCGTGCTGGGCTGGCGTCCGGCTGTGGAAGCCCTGCGCACGGCGTACGGGGGCGCTGCCGACCACGGGGGGCGGTACCCCGGGCGGCTAATCGCGCGCGGGGACGGCACCTGGGTACGGGTCCTGCCTGGCGTGCCGGCCAGCAGCGGGCTGATGGGAGCGAAGATCATCGCTGCCGCCCCGCGGGCCGACCGGGTGTCGTATCTCATCGCGCTTTTCGACCAGCAGACGGCCGAGCTGGTGGCGCTGCTCGACGGGAATTCCGTCACCGGGTACCGGACCGCCGCGACCTCAGCGCTCGCCGCTGACCTGCTCGCCGTCCCCGGGCCGCTCACCGTCGGCGTGCTCGGCTCGGGGTTCGAGGCGGGCAAGCACTTGCGGGCCATCGCCGCCCTGCGTGACATCACCGCGGCGCGGGTCTACAGCCCGCGGGCGGCGAGCCGCGAACGATTCGCCCGCGATCACGCGGACCTGCCGGTCCCGGTGGAGGCGGCGAATTCGGCTGAGGCGGCCGTGGCCGGCGCGGCCCTCGTCATCTGTGCCGCGCGCAGCCATGACGAGTCACCGGTCCTGCTCGGCCGCTGGCTGGCCCCGGGCATGACGGTGGTGTCCATCGGGTCGACCGCGCCGGAGCAACGCGAGGTCGACGCGGAGACGATCAAACGCGCGGACGTGATCGTCGCCGACGCCGTCGACGAGGTGCTGCGCGACACCGGCGACCTGATCGCGGCGCGCGCGGCCGGCGCCGACGTGGCCGGACGGGTCACCTCGCTCGCTGACCTCGTCAGCGGCGCGGGCGGGGGACGCGCGCACGACGGGCAGGTCGTGCTGTACAAGTCGGTTGGGTCGGCGGTTCAGGATCTCGCCGTGGCGGCCATGTGCGTGCGCGCCGCCCTGGACGGCGGGATCGGCACCCGGGCGCCCGTCCCCGTCGAGGTCGTTCTCAAGTAAGGGAGTGATTGCTTCATGCCCGGCTATGGCCGCGCGGAGGCCCGCGACTGGGCCAGGGAGAAGCTCATCGGGGCCGTCAACTGCACGATCCCCTCGTTCACGAACGACCTGCGGTCGATCAACGAGACCGCGATCAGGCACGACGTGCGGCTGGCGAAGTCCCATGGCTTCATCGGCACGCTCGGCGTGTCCGAAGTCTCCATCACGCTGGCCGAGTACCTGGATTTCCTCACCATCTGCCGGGACGAGGCCGGTCCCGGCTTCTACCTGGTCCACCACGCGAGCTGGTCCAACCTGGAGCAAAATCTCGAAGCCATCACCGGGGCGCAGCGGGCGGGCGCGGACCTGGTGCTGCTGTCATACCCGCCGAACTTCTACCCGGAGTCCGAGCAAGACATCTACGACTACACGAAAGCCGTGTGCGACGCCACCAGCCTCGGCATCATCTTGTTCCCGATGTTCCTGTGGGGGTTCAGCGGCCGCATCCACCCCTCCGACATCCCGGCCCGGCTGATCCGCCGGCTGATCGACGACATCCCCAACCTGGCCGTAATCAAGGCCGAGGGCGGCGCGCCGAGCATCATGGGCGCGATCGAATGCCACCGCCTGTTCGGCGAGGAAGTGGTCATCTCGGTACCGATCGAAACAGACCTGATCCCGCTGGCGCAGGTCATGCCCATCCAGCTGTCGGCCACCAGCGACCACGAGTACTACGGACCGATGATCCCGCGCGTCATGCGGCTGCTGCACGACGGCAAGTACGACGACGCCACGGAGATCTACTGGCAGCTCCACCCGGCCCGCAAGGCGAAGTCCGCGCTCGCCCCGTCGATGCACGGCGGGTTCTTCCTCAACCGGCAGGCATGGAAGTTCCAGGGCTGGCTTCAGGGCTACAACGGCGGGCCGCTGCGCATGCCCACGCAGCGCATCCACGACCCCCAGATGGCCGTGCTGCGCAAGGGCCTGCTCGACGCCGGGCTCGCGCCGAGCATGGACCCGTTCCGGGAATTCTTCACCGGCCGCCACCCAGCTTGATCGTCGGTGCGGTTTGAGCTCGCAGATGATTAACACGCCGGTTTGATCTTGGCTCCCGGCTCGTTCTGGTGATCGTGGTAGGTAACCCGTTCATAGGGCGTTGGGCCCAAAGGGGAAAGATCAGCCCGGCCACCCGTCCCACCGACTGATCATCGAGTGGACCTTACCTCGGCGCGGCTGCCGTCACTTCCTGGCTGGTGCGGGAGACGGCGTCGATCGTGTTCCCGGTCAAGGTGATGGTTCGACTGAAGCTTTACCTATCGTGACTAGAGTTAGTCTAGTAAGATGTCTGTTTTGCTCACTAGATGACGACTATAGTCAAGTCAGATGAAAGCGGGCAGCTCGTATCGTGAAGGTAGACAAGCCAACATGGTATGACTGTAGTCGACCTATGCTGAGGGAGGCGGACGTGGCTAGCGGAGCACAGGCCTGGACTCGGATTAGCCCCGGCGTGGGAGACACGGTCCTGGCCGTGGACTTCGACATGACCGGCCGTCGCGAGGCGACGTTCCGCGACCTGGCACGACGGCTGCCAGCGGATCTGACGCTATGGCAGACCGCGCCGCCGCACGACAGCTACTGGTCGACCATCCCGGCAAACCGCTACTTGCGTCACTGGCGCGACCACCCGGATGACAAGCGCCAACCTGTCCGAGCGGTCATCGGCTATTGCGCGGGTAGTGTCTTCGCCCGTGTAATAGCGGCCGACCTCGCAGCTCACCAGGATAGGCCGCCAGCACTGGTACTGTTCAACCCCGGCGTGCCCAACGCCCGGACGCTTAACCGCGACTTCGACAAGATCGTCGGCTCGTTAACCGCGCTGAGCCAGGACGAGCGCCGGTCGCTTAACGAGGATCTTCTCCGGCTCCGCGAACAAGCGGGCGACGACTTCGACGAGCTGAGCGCGGGGTGCGTGCGGCTCTACCGCAAGGCGGGCGTCATCGCCTTCGAACGGCAGGGCATAGATCGCGACATCGCCGTGGAGTTGGTCGCCTTGTTCGGCGCGTACGTGTCCTACCTCGCTGCGGCGCGCAGCCTGCAAGGCCACCCGGGCGGACCGCCCGCGGTCGCCCTGACCTCGCGCGAACCCGACAGCGCCGAGGGTTTCATTGGCGAGCGCGTCGGGTTCGACGTCGCGCGCGAAAACCTCCTGGACGACCCCGCGGCTGCCGCCGCCGCCGCGCGGCTGATCACCGCCGGAGGCTGAAGGGCGGCACATATGGGCCAGGCACTGGGCACCGAGGACCATCTGGTATCCGACCTCTTCGAGAGGCAGGCCGCGGCGGCACCACACAACGTCGCGGTCATACACGGCGGCTGCGAACTGACCTACGGACAGCTCGAATCCCGAGCGAATCGGCTCGCGCGGCTGCTCATTGCACGCGGAGCCGGGCCCGGGTCGCTCGTCGCGATAATGCTGGACAGGTCGGCCGACCTCGTGGTCACCTTGCTGGCTGTCCTCAAAACCGGCGCCGGGTATGTGCCGATCGCCCCCGAAGACCCGCAAGGTCGCGTGCGCTACGTGCTTGGCGACTCTCAGTGCTCGATCATCGTTACCTCGACCGCGGTCACCGACGCCACGATGCTCGCTGGCTGCCCGTCGGCCGTACTCCACCTCGACGCACGCGGGGCCGCGGAGGTGCTGGCCGCTTTCGAGGACACGGCTCCGAGCCAGACCGACCGCAGGCACCCGGTCGATGCCTCCGACACCGCCTATGTCATCTACACGTCCGGCTCGACCGGCGTCCCGAAGGGAGTCGTGGTTGAGCAGCACGCCTTGAGCGCATACCTGGACCACGCGTGCTCCCATTACCCGAGCGTCGCCGGCCGGACGATCCTGCACTCCTCTGTATCGTTCGACATGGCCGTCACGACCATCTACGCCCCCTTGCTCACCGGCGGGTCCGTCGTCATCGCGGATCTGTCCGCAAGGTCGACCGACGGCGTAGCGGCGAGCTGGGTCCGCGGCCAGCGGCCCACCTTCCTCAAGGTGACGCCGTCGCACCTCGCGCTGCTCGCCGCGCTGCCATCTGAATACTCGCCGACCCAAGAACTCGTCATCGGTGGCGAGTCGCTGACCACGGCTGGCCTGTCCGCATGGCGCGCCGCCCACCCCACGGTCACGGTGATCAACGAGTATGGGCCGACCGAAGCCACGGTCGGCTGCTGCGTCCACTACATGCGGCCGGGCGACGAGACCGTCGGCGCGGCGGTGCCGATCGGCCACGCGACCGAGACGACCCGGCTCCACGTACTGGACGATCAGCTCAGGCCGGTGCCAGACGGCACCGTGGGCGAACTCTTCATCGCCGGCACCCAGCTCGCTCGCGGATATCTTGGCCGCGCCGGTATGACCGCCGAGAGATTCCTGCCGGATCCTTTCGGGCCTCCCGCGACCCGCATGTACCGCACGGGCGACCTGGTCCGACGCCGGCCGGGCGGCGACCTCGAGTTCCTGGGCCGTGCGGACGGCCAGCTGAAGATCAACGGCTACCGCGTCGAGCCGGGAGAAGTCGAGGCGGTGCTGTGCAACCATCCCGGGGTCCGGCAGGCCGCTGCCATACCCCGCGCCGACGCATCCGGAGGCAAGAGCCTGATCGCATACATAGTACCCCGGGATGCCGGACCTGATCTGGAACACGTACGGGCGCACCTGGCCGCACAGCTGCCCGGGTTCATGGTCCCGACCTGCATCGTCGTGGTGTCCGCGCTGCCGCTGACCCCGAACGGGAAACTCGACGTGGCCGCACTACCGGAGCCGGAGGGCATCGCCCCGAAGAGCCACTTCGCGGCCCGCACCGAGCCAGAGGCCCTGCTGTGCAGGCTGGTCGGCGAGGTCACGGGAGCGGCGCATGTCGGCATCGACGACGACTTCGTCGCGCTCGGCGGAACGAGTATTGCCGCCGCGCGCCTGGTGACGCGGGCCCGGCGGGCCGGGCTCCCGCTCGGACTGCACGACGTGTTGCAGAAGCGCACGGTGCGCGAAATGCTTGCTGATGCCGCCGAGGGCCGTCCCGCTGGCTGAGCATGCGGCCGGTCAGACCAGCCCGCACTCCTCGTCGAGGAACCGTGCGACTTCCGCCACCGCCGGCGGCCGCATGAGGCCATAGTGGTCGGCGGAGACACTCAGGACCCGCATGTCCCCGACCAGCGGCCGCCAAGGCTCGCTGAGATCCTCGTGCCACTGGTCGGCGCGGACATAGCCGACCGACAGGCAGGACGGCGGCGGCGAGTAGTCGTCGAGGGCGCGGAGGCTGTTTGCATAAATTTGGTACCGGATGACCAGGTCCGGCACGGTGAGACCTAGCCGGATGCCATGCGCCGCCAACTGGTCAAGGACAAGGCCGAGCGCTTCGGAGTCAGGCCGCTCCCACACCGCGTCCGGCATCCGGCCAGCCTCCGGACGATGCCCTCCGGATAGCAGCAGATCGCTGACGAAGCTCTGAGCCAGGTCTGCACTACTGCGGGCCATCCCCCAGTACCGTGCGGGAGTATAGGCGGAGTCCAGCAAGACCACGGGCCTGGCTTCGACCCGATCGGCGAACTGGCGGCCCATCTCATAGGCGAGCACCCCGCCGAACGACCACCCCGCGAACACGGCCGGCCAGAGGCCCTCGCGCTCGACGCGCCGGAGATAGTGCGCAGCGAGCTCGGACAGACCGACGCCTTCGGGGTCGGCGAGCGCGGCGTCCGCCGCGATGGCAGACACCGGGCGCCTGGTCAGCAGGTGCTCCACCAGTCCGGCATAACAGAACACCTCGCCGCCGACCGAATGCACGAGGACGACGGATTCTCCGAGACCGGGGCGGAGCCGTTCCACCACACCGGGAATCCGGATGCGGGCACGCTCCTGTAGCAGAGACACGTACAGCGCGCGCCGCCGCTCCGGCAGCGCCGCCAGCCGGGCCTCCCCGGCCTCGTCCCACCCAGTCGGCACTGCTTCCCCTTCCGATCTATGAGAACTACAGTTATTAGTCATGCATACTACAGTCACTAAAGACTTGCGCTCCGGCCTGTGGATATAAAGAAGCCGACGGCGGTCGGCATCCCCTTGGAGCGCCGCGCGGAGCTGCTGGCCCGCCTGCGCGGAGCGCGGGGAACCGCCCCCGACCGTCCGGCGCCTCGCGGATCGCGGGAGGCGCCCGCCACTTCGCAGCAGCGCACTTTGTGGTTCCTCGACCGGATGGACCCGGGCCGGGCGACCTACAACCTGCCGATTTACCTGCGGTTGCGAGGCGAGGTGGACGCCGGAGGGCTCCGGCGAGCGCTGGCCGACGTCGTCGCCCGCCACGAGGCCCTGCGGGCACACCTAACGGAGCGAGACGGCCGGATCGTCCAGCCCGTTGCTCCCGCTGTCCCGGTCACCCTACCTATCCTCGACACGGCCGCCCCCGACGACGCGTTGCGACGGGCACGAGAACTGGGCGGGCTCCCGTTCGATCTGGCCAGCGCGCCGCTGTGGCGCGCACGGCTGCTGCGCATCGGCTCTCTGGACCATATCTTCGTGTTCGCGGTCCATCACGCGGTGTTCGACGGCGCGTCCATAAGGGTCTTCTGGCGGGACCTCGCGGAATGCTACCGCGCGGCCGTGACCGGAACGACAGCAGATCTGCCGCCGCTGGCATTTCAGTACCCTGACTTCGCGTGCTGGCAGGAGGAACACCTCGCCGGTCCGGCCGGCGCACGGCTGAAGGAGTACTGGCGCCGACGACTCGCCGACCTCGTCGAAACGCCGCTGCTCACCGACTATCCGCGACCCACTGAACTCAGCTCGGAAGGAGCTGTCGCGACGAAGTCTGTCAATCCTCGCCTCGCGGCTGCCGCCGCGGAGTATGCCAGGTCGGTGTCGACCACGCCATACAGCGTGTATCTCGCGGCGTTCTGGGTGCTACTCGACCGCCACCGGGCACAGCCGGGATCGGAGATCGTCGTGGGCAGCCCGTCGGCCGGGCGGCGCTTCGCGGAACTCGATGACGTCGTCGGCTTCTTTGTGACGATGCTCGTCCTGCGCGGCGACCTCGGCGGCGATCCCACCTTCGCCGAGCTGGTCGAGCGCGCAGGATCGACGGCGCGCGAGGCACTGGCTCATGATGGGCTGCCCCTCGAGCAGATCGTCCAGATCGCGGCCCCCGATCGGGACCCCTCCCGCTCCCCGCTTTTCCAGGTCTCCTTTTCGGTGGGTGCCGAAGCGTACTTCGCGCCGCTGCACGGGGACGTCACCGTCGAACAGATCCATATGGGGCACCAGGTCGCCCGGCTGGACATGAGCTGGGTGATGTCGCTCAGTGCCCAGACACTGGCGGTAGTCGAGTACAACACGGCCCTCTACACCGCCGGGACAGTGGACGACATGCTCACGGAATTCTCGGATCTGCTCGCATCCCTGCTGGCCCATCCCGCCCGGCCGATCCCGCGCGAAGACGCAGGCATCCGGGTCGCACGCCGACGTCCGCAAGCCGGCCCGCTGCGGTCTAAGGCGGAAACTTCCGGCCTGGACAACGTCAGTCCCGGCTTCCCCAGGCCGGCCACCGAGACAGAGCGCGTGCTAGCCGAGGAAATCTTCGCGGTCGCCCTGGGCCGACTGCCGTCGGGCACGGACGAGAACTTCTTCCAGGCAGGAGGTGCGAGTTTGCAGGCCGCACAGGCCATCTCGATGGTTCGCGACCGCTTCGGAGTCGACGTCAGGGTGGCCGACTTCTTCCGGACGCCGACGGTCGCCGGACTCGCCGCGGTAATCGAGCGCCGCCGGACCGTCGGCCTAGACGACGGCAGCCTACTGGCCTTCGTCGAGGCCCTGAGCGACGACGACGTGATCCGGCTGCTGGCGGCGGGATAACCGAGGGCGCTCCCGTCGCGACGACAGCGCACCTGCGGGCCACAGTGAGTACTGGTCCTCCTCGTTCCGCACCAGGGTGAACTGCGCAGTCGGTCATGCTCCTCGGTCATCCATCGTTCGCTGTCATCTGCCCCATCTGCCAGCCTTCGCGGACTCTCATCCATGATTACTGTAGTTTATTCTATGTATGACAACTGTAATCTAGAGGTTGGCTACGGATGAGCAATTATGCCCAGGACTACATCGAGGTTCGCGGAGCGCGGGAGAACAATCTGCAGGACGTCTCGCTGCGCATCCCAAAACGGAAGATCACCGTCTTTACCGGCGTGTCCGGCTCCGGGAAGTCGTCCCTGGTGTTCGACACACTCGCGGCGGAGTCCCAGCGGCTAGTCAACGAGACGTACACGGCATTTGTCCAGTCGATGCTGCCCAGCCACGGCCGTCCCGACGTGGACGCCCTGGATAACCTCTCCGCGGCGATCGTCATCGACCAGAAGCGGATGGGCGGCAACTCGCGCTCTACGGTGGGCACAGTCACTGACGCCTACGCCATGCTCCGCATGGTCTTCGCTCGCCTCGGCACGCCGTCTGTCCCGCACTCGGGGGCGCTGTCGTTCAATGATCGCCAAGGCATGTGCCCGGTCTGCGAGGGCCTTGGAGACGTGGTCGCGCTCGACTTCGATGCCCTGCTCGACGCGGACAGGTCGCTCAACGAGGGAGCGATCCGGTTCCCGACCTTCGCCGTGGGCTCCTGGTTCTGGACGATCATCACGGAGTCAGGATTCTTCGATAACGACAAGAAGATCCGCGACTACACCGCACATGAGCGGCACTGCCTGCTGCATTCCGCCGAGACGAAGCTCAAACTGCGCAATGCCGCAGGCTCGGCCACGTCCAGATACGAGGGACTGGAGCCTAAGGTGCGTCGGCTCTACCTCGGCAAGGACCCTAACCAGCTCCAGCCGCACATCCGGGATGCGGTGCGACGCGTGGCGTTGCGGTCCGCGTGCCGGTCCTGCGGCGGTAGCCGCCTCAACCACGCCGCGCTCCGCTGCCGTATCAACGACGTGAACATCGCGGAATGCGCCGCGATGGAGGTCACCGATCTCGCCCGGTTCGTGGCCCGCGTCGATGGGCCGTCAGTGGCGCCGATGCTGGCCTCCCTGAGTACTCGGCTCGATGGACTCAAGCGGCTCGGGCTCGGCTACCTTAGCCTCGGCCGGTCCACCAGCACTCTGTCCGGCGGAGAGTCGCAGCGTGTGAAGATGATCCGGCACCTCGGATCGGGCCTGTCCGACATCATGTACGTCTTCGATGAGCCCAGCGCCGGTTTGCATCCGCACGACGTGCACCTGCTCAACGAGCTGCTGCTCCAGCTCCGTGACAAGGGCAATGCCGTCCTGGTGGTAGAGCACGAGCCCGCTGTGATCGCGATCGCCGACCACGTCGTCGACATGGGCCCGTGGGCCGGCCGGGACGGCGGCCGGGTCGTGTACGAGGGCACGCTGGCCGGGCTAGCGACCTCGGACACGCTCACCGGCCGGTATCTGGGACGGTGGCATCGGCTCAAGGACGTCGTCCGCAGCCCAACTGGAGCGCTGACCGTGAAGGATGCCGACGCCAACAACCTCAAGAACGTCACCGTGGATATCCCGCTCGGCGTACTGACCGTGGTGACCGGAGTCGCCGGAGCCGGAAAGAGCAGCCTGGTGCGAGAGTTCCAGCGCGACCATCCAGACGCCTTGTTCATCGACCACAGCCCGATTCGCGGTTCCAAGCGCTCGACGCCCGCCACCTATACCGGCCTGCTCGACGTGGTGCGCAAGATGTTCGCCAGAGAGAATGGGGTGAGCGCGGCCTTGTTCAGCGCGAACTCGAAGGGCGCGTGCCCGCGGTGCCAGGGACTCGGCAGGGTCTCCACCGATCTGGTCTTCATGGCCCCCATCGTGGGCATCTGCGAGGCCTGTCTGGGTCGGCGCTTCACGGATGACGTGCTCCGCTATCGCCTGGACGGCCGGACCATCAGCGAGGTGCTCGACATGACCGTCGCCGATGCCCTCGACTTCTTCGGCGAGAAGGCCGCACAGCGGATCCTGCGGGCCCTGATGGACGTCGGGCTGGGCTACCTGGCTCTCGGGCGGTCGCTGGACACGCTGTCCGGTGGCGAGCGCCAGCGGCTGAAACTGGCCGCCGAGCTGAGCGACACCTCGGGTGTCTACGTGCTCGACGAGCCCACGACCGGCCTGCACATGCACGATGTGGACCGGCTGATCGGCCTGTTCGACCGGCTCATTGACGACGGTGGCACTGTCTTGGTCATTGAGCACGACCTAGACGTGCTGGCCCGCGCCGACTGGGTGATCGACCTCGGCCCGGGCGCCGGAAGGGATGGCGGCGAAGTGGTGTTCGCCGGGACGCCTGCCGGGCTCGCCGCCGACGCCCGGTCGGTGACGGCGCGGCATCTCCGGGCTCACCTGGGTATGGATGCCGCCGACGATCCCCGGAGCCAGCCGACCTGATTTCCGGGCCAGGAAACCACTGATCGCCAGGTTCGCCGGTATCCGCCCCTCATGACCACCCGCCAGCCCCAGGCACCCCCGCTCTGATAACCGAGACGTAACCTCTCCCTCCGTACTGTGTGGTTATCGGATGAATAAAAGCCCAGCGAAGGGCATTGCGATGGGGTCGATCCGCGCAGAAACCGAGTACGAACTGCCTAGTTTGGTCCGCGATCCGGAGAACCGCTTCGCGCCATTCCCACTGACCGACAGTCAGCAGGCGGTGTGGATCGGCCGTGGCAGTTCCATCGAGCTCGGTAGCGTCGGCTGTGCCGGATACTTCGAGTGGGAAGCCCCTGATCTGGATATCGAACGCTTCCTGCGGGCCTGGCACATTCTGGTGGAACGTCATGATTCGCTGCGCACGGTAATCCTGCCCTCGGGCATGCAGCAAGTGCTTTCCGACCCACCCGAGTACACGATCGACGTGCTTGATCTGCGCGATACAGCTCCCGAGCTCGCACAGCGCCAGCTGCTCGCACTACGCGACGAGCTGTCGCATCAGGTCCGGCCCGATGGCCATTGGCCGCTGTTTGACATCCGGCTCAGCCGGCTGGCCCCGCGGGCAGCTAGCGAGAATCGCGTTCGGGTGCACCTGAGCCTCGATATGACGGTAGTGGACGCCTGGAGCTATTTCCAGGTGCTCCTGCCTGACCTCGAGCGCTCTTATCAGCACCCAGACCAGGCTCCTGCACCGCTCCAGCTGACCTTCCGCGACTACGTGCTGACGTTGGATCGCCACCTGGCGAGTACTGAGATTTACTATCGAGCAGAACGATACTGGCGCGATCGGATCGTCGATCTGCCACCAGCGCCGCAACTGCCCGGCCGTCCCGCCTGGCAGGAGCCCCTGCCACGGCGATTCGGCCGATGTGAGCATCGGCTCGCCGCGACCGCCTGGTCCCAGCTAAAGGACGGCGCTGCCCAGGTCGGCGTCACGCCCTCCTGCGCGCTCGCGGCCGCCTTTGCCGAAGTGCTGCGCACCTGGAGTGGTCAAGACCGGTTCACAATCAACTTCCCGCAGTTCGACAGACTGCCGTTGCACCCGGAGATCGATCAGATTATCGGCGATACCACGGCGACGCTACTGCTAGCGGTAGAACCCTGCGACGGTACTTTCGCGCAGCGAGCCCAGGCGCTGCAAGATCAGCTCCATGCCGATTTCGAGCACCGCCACTATTCGGGGGTGCGCGTCCTCCGGGACTTGGCCAGACTTCACGGCGGGACGGTCGAAGCAGCGATGCCCGTCGTGATGACGAGCTTGCTCGGACTTCCACCGCGATTCTCCGCCGCGGCGATCGGTGACGCCATCTACTCCATTTCCCAGACGCCGCAAGTGTCGATCGATTTCCAGGTGTTCGAGTTCGCTGGCGAGCTGCAAATCAACTGGGACTACCTACCATGCCTGTTCCCCGACGGATTGATCGCGGATATGTTCGGCGCATACGTGCGCATCCTGGACCAGTTGGCTGGCGACACGAGGGGATGGCTGACAGAACGGTTCGACATGCTGCCCGCGGAGTTCGAGGCGCAGCGAGCGCGAATCAATGACACCGCGCGGCCGGTCAGGGACCTTAGGCTGCCCGACTTGCTCATCGAGCAGGTCAGCGAGCGACCGGCCGCACCAGCGGTAATCGCGCCGGACCGGGTGCTTAGTTACGCCGGCTTCCTGGCGGCGGCTGGGCGTCTCGCGCGGCGGGTGCGCGAAGCCGGCATCGGCCCGGGTGACCTCGTCGGTGTGGTCATGCGCAAGGGCTGGGAGCAGTACGTAGCGGTTTATGCAGTTTTGCTGACTGGTGCGGCATACCTTCCTATTGATGTTGACTTGCCGGCCGCCAGGCGGCGGTTGCTGCTCGAGCGTGGACTGGTTCGGGTCGCGATGACTCAGCCGGAGACCAGCACACTGCCGGACTGGCCCACGGCCATCCGCCAGATCGTGGTCGACCCGTCCGTGCTCGACGGACCGGTCGGCGACGATGGCGAATCCATGCCACCTCCCGTCGGCAGTCCCGATGACCTCGCATATGTGCTCTTCACGTCCGGTTCCACCGGAGACCCGAAGGGCGTCATGGTGTCGCATCGCAGTGTGGTTAATCACGTCGATGACGTCAACCGCCGTCTGCAGGCTGGTCCGGGCACGCGGGCGATGGCCACTGCCGCGCTGCATTTCGACATGTCGGTCTATGACGTGTTCGGCGTCCTGGCAGCGGGCGGTGCGGTGGTGCTGCCGCCGCCGGACGCGCCGGCCGATCCCGGCCAGTGGCTCGCCACCGCCAAAGCCGAGCACGTCACGTTCTGGGCGGCGGTCCCGGCGCTGATGGATATGGTGGTCACGGCCGCCGAGCAGCATCAACCGGAAAGCCTCGGCTCGCTGCGGGCGGTCGTGTTGGCCGGTGACTGGATTCCGCTCGGCCTGCCGGACCGGGTGCGCGCCCTTGCGCCGCGCGCCGACGTAATCAGCAGTGGCGGCCCGACCGAGACAATCAACTGGTCCATCTGGCATCGCATCGAAGCGGTGGACCCACGCTGGACGAGCATCCCCTACGGGATGCCAATGGATAACCACCAGTACCTGATCCTGAACGAGCGGCTTAGCGAATGTCCGGTCTGGGTGCCAGGCCAAATGTACGACGTGAGTGACATCGGCTTGGCCTTGGGGTACTGGCGCGACCCTGAGCGCACAGCCACTGCCTTCCGCACACTGCCTGGTGGCAGGCGAGCTTACGCGACGGGCGACCGAGGGCGCTATCTGCCGACCGGTGAGATCGAGATCCTCGGGCGAACCGACTTCCAGATCAAGATCCGCGGTCACCGCATTGAACCCGGAGAGGTCGAGGCAGCGCTGCGGACCCACCCATCCGTGCACGACGCTGCGGTAGTGGCTGTCGGAGACCACGCGCACAGGCGGCTGGTCGCGCACGTCACCGGTACCGGGCAACTGCCGGAGGCTGACGTCCTGCAAGAGCATGTGGCGGGGTTGCTACCGGGGCCGATGGTGCCCGCGCAGATCGTTTGGCATGAGCGGCTGCCGCTCTCGGCGAACGCGAAGATCGACCGCAAGGCGCTCACCGAATGGCGCGCGGCCGAGCCGGTCCCGGTACCGGCTGAGTCCGACGACGCCCTAGACAGCCTGATTTCGTCGGTGTGGGCGGAGATCCTTGGTGTGTCCCGCGTAGCTCCGGCCGATCGGTTCTTCGATCTCGGCGGCAACTCGATGTCCGCAATGCTGGTAGCCGGGCACCTAAGCGACCTCCTAGGAGTTGACGTCCCCATGCGAGTCATGTTCGACCAGGCGACGGTATCCGGGGTAGCCGCGGTGCTGCGTGACGACCCTGAATTCGGGCATGCCGTCGTCGCTGCGGCCGAACGTCTAGCCGGCACCGTGTCTTGATGACGGGACACGCGCTGATGCATGACGGACTCGGTGTCGATCTGCCGGTGGACGCGGTCGCCGTTGGCCGCCCGCGCCTCGCGGATCTCGCGACTGCGGCGGTCGAATACCGGGGGTCGCCGCACGACAGCCGGTGGTGGACCGCTATCTGGGCGGGATTTCTCGCGAGGCATAGTTCGGCCGGGACTGTCGCGCTGGCCGACGAGGACTGGTGGTACGAGATCGGCGTGGAGCCCGGTATCACCGTCAGTGAGCTAGTCGCGCGGTGCGCGACGTTCCCGCTGGCGGCCCGGGCCGCCGACAGGCCCGTACCTGACGACGAACCTGGCGTGATCGCGTCGGTTGTCACTTCCCACCACGCATTCCGCGGCGCCAGGGATATCGGAGTAGACATTGCCGGTGACGCGATCTTGCTGGTAGCCGATTCGCGGCGTTGGCGACCTGGCACGGTGCGGAGACTGGCTAGCCACCTTGGCCATGTCGCCGAGCAGGCGGACAGGAACCCAGCGATGCCAGTCATCGCCCTGGATGTGCTGAGCGACGAAGACCGACGGATGATCGTTGAGAACTGGAACGCTACTGCGACGGCGTGGCCAGCGGGCGGATACCTAGACCTTCTCGCCGAGCAGGTCCGCGCCCATCCCGATCTGTGCGCGGTCGCGCATGGGAAACGCGAGATCACGTTCGCCGACTTCGACCTGCTCACCAATCAGGTTGCACACCGCCTGCGTGGGGTTGGCGTCGCGGCTCGCGATCACGTCGGGCTGTTTTGTCCTCGCGGCAGCGACTACATCATCGGTGCCATCGGCATCCTGAAAGCGGGTGCGGTGATTGTCGCGCTCGACCCGGTGAACCCGGACCCGAGGATCGCGTTCATGCTCGCGGACTGCTCGCCGCGAGCAGTGCTCACCACAGGGTCGCTGCGCGGCCGCCTGCCCGGCGGCGCGACCGTGATCGATCTTACCGGCATACATGACGAACAGGCTGATCCAGTATTCGATCAGACCGAGCCGGACGGTATCACCCATCTGATCTACACGTCCGGGTCGACCGGCGAGCCCAAGGCTGTGCTCGAACGTCGCGCGGCCATTGACAATCTCGTGCACTGGACGCGCCGTGCTTACGACGTCCGTCCAGGCGATCGAGCTTCATGGCTGACGACACCGGGCTTTGCTGTTCAGCTCATGGAGTGGATGCCGTACCTGGCCCTCGGAGCCACGGTCTGCGTGCCCCAAGCCGCCGAGGCTGAGTCGCCCGAACTCATCCGTGACTGGCTGATCAGAGAGCGCATTACCCACACGATGCTAGTAGCGGCGCTGGCGGAGCCGGCTTGGTCGTTGCCGTGGCCCGATGACGCAGCGCTGCGCATCGTGGTAACCACCGCCGAGCGCGTGCATAGCTGGCCTCCGCAGGGCACGCCATTCCGCGTGGTCATGACCTACGGGACCACCGAGACTACCAACGCCCTGACCTGCCTTGACCTAGGCGCCGGAATCGACTTCACCGCGGAGGCGACGCCACCGGACATCCGGGCGACACGACAGGTGCCGGCCGGTCGGCCGATCGCCAACGTACGCGCTTACATCGTTGATGAATGCGACCGTCTGATACCGCCCGGGGTCGTAGGGCGGCTGCTCATCGGCGGAGCCGGGCTCTCGGCTGGCTACTACCGCCGCGACGACCTGACGGCCGCCAAGTTCTACCCGAATCGTATCGCCGGCCAGAACGGCCTCGTCTACGAGACAGGTGACCTGGCGCGGTACCGCGACGATGGCGCAATCGAACTGCTCGGCCGGGACGATTCCCAGGTGAAGGTCCGCGGCTTTCGTGTCGAGCTGGGAGAAGTGGAAGTGGTGGTAGCCGCGAATCCCGCGGTCAAGGAAGCCGTCGTCGTGGCGCATCAGCCTTCGCCGCAGGACACATGGATTGTCGCCTACGTTGCGACCAGGATTCCCGGGCAGGATATATCCGGGCTCAGGGCTGAGCTCAGCGCCGTGCTGCCCTACTACATGGTCCCGGCCGTCGTGGTGCAGCTGGAGAAAATCCCGCGGCTGGCCAACGGCAAAGCCGACCGTTGCGCGCTGCCCGACCCTGCTCACGTATTGCGCGACAGCCAGCGTGCCGAGTTCACCGTCGCGAGCACCGAGCCAGAGGTCGCGATGGTGCGGCTGTGGAGCGCGCTGTTCGCCGGCGCGGTGATCAGCGTGCAGGACAACTTCTTCGACCTCGGCGGTCATTCTCTGCTCGCCTTCCAGCTGCTCGACGGAATCCGGCAGCATTTCGGCATGGAACTCAGCATGACCGACCTGTCCGGCCATCCGACAGTGCGGGAGCTATCGGAACTGGTCACGGCGCGGCAGGGCGGATCTGGTGGGTTCGCCGACCTGCCCGCCATCGAGCCGGATCCATCCGCCCGCTTCGAACCGTTCTCGCTCACGATCGGTCAGCAGTCACAGTGGATCGGCCGGGGCAACGCTGTCGAGCTGGGCGGCGTCGGCTGTCACGGGTACTTCGAGTGGGAGTCGGCAGACCTTGACATCGACCGCTTCTCCCGGGCATGGCGAGCGCTGGTTGACCGGCACGACGCGCTGCGCACCAGGTTCCTGCGGAACGGCAAGCAGCAGGTCATGTCCGAGGTTCCGGAGTTTGACATACCGCAGGTGGATCTGCGCTCCCTGTCCGAGGAGGCCGCCTTCCGGCGGCTGGCGGAGATCCGCGAGGAACTCGCCCACACCGTTATGGCCGCCGATGACTGGCCGCTTTTCGATGTCCGCCTCTCGCTGCTGCCGAGCACGCACGGCTGCCGGGTCCGGATCCATCTCGCGCTCGACTTCCTTGTAGCTGATGCTTGGAGCTATTTCCAGGTGCTCGTTCCCGAGCTGTGCGCGTTGTATGGCAATCCAGAAGGCGCACTTGAGCCACTTCAGCTGACCTTCCGCGACTACGCGCTGGCAATCCAGGACAGGCTGCCGGAGAGCGAGCTGTACCGCCGTTCCCGCTGGTACTGGATCGACCGCCTGCAGTCGCTGCCCGCCGCGCCGCAACTGCCCGGGCGGCCAGCCAAGCAGATCTCCCTCGAGGCGCGCTTCGACCGGTGCAGCGACTGGGTCAGCGCGGCGGACTGGGAGCGGTTCACCGCGCTTGCCACCAGATTCGGGGTCACGCCGTCCGCCGCGCTGGCCGCCGCTTACACCGAGATCCTCCGGTCATGGAGCAGTGAGCCGTCGTTCTGCGTCAACTTCCCGCTGTTCAACAGGTTGCCGCTGCATCACCAGGTGCTAGAGCTGATGGGGCACACGACAACCACACTGCTGCTGGCCACCGACGGATCCGGCGCCACCTTCGCCGACCGGGTCCTAGCGTTGCAAAAACAGTTGTGGACCGACCTGGAGAACCGGTACTTCAGCGGTGTCGAGGTGCTCAGGGAACTGACGAAGCTGCGTGGCACGCTCGTCCCGGCTATGCCGGTGATCATGACCAGTCTGGTCGGCTATCCGCCTTCCCCAGAGCAGACGGCGATCGGATCGGCGGTATACGCCATCTCGCAGACACCGCAGGTAACCCTCGACTTCCAGGTGTTCGAAACCGCCGGCGGGCTCCGTTTCAATTGGGACTTCCTCCCCGCTGTGTTCCCGGACGGCCTGGTCGGCGAGATGTTCGCGGCATTCCGTGCTCTACTCGGACGGCTGACCACGGAGGAGGGCTGGATGACAATGCGGTTCGGGTACGGGCCCAACGGCGGCCGGTCCTAGATGTCCGGCCGGCGCGAAGGCCCGGTCGAGGCCAGCGACATCCGCGCCGGGGACGTGCGTCGGCGCTCATCGGCCCGCTTGAGGCCGCGGGCGTGCGTCAGCCGAAACGCTTCGGCACGGAGGAACTGACGCGACCCTGCGCCACTGGTGTGCAATTTCTTACGGCAGCGGAGTAGCGGTGCCGCGCCGCGGACCCTGGCGGGACACCGAACGGCCAAGCTATGATGACTCTAGTCGTAATAGTTGCCCATAGGAGTAAACAGATGTCATGTGTCGGCGATGTCGTCGAACGTGGACCTGCTCAGGCCGCGAGCCCGGATCAGCCCTGCGTCCGCAACGTCATCCAGACGCTAGGCACGTTCCGGGTAGTGATCAACGGGATGGAGATCACCCGCTGGCAGGCGGGCCGGGGGCAGCTGCTGTTCCAGTACCTGCTCACCCACCAAGGACACCGCGTGGCCAAGCACGTGCTGATCGACGCCATCTGGGGTGACTCCCGCGCGAAAAGCCCAGACATCGCGCTAAAGGTCGCGATATGTACCTTGCGCAGAGTCCTGGCTCAGGCCTACGCGGGCAACCAGCCACGGGTCAGTATCAAGTCCTATGGCTCCAGCTACGCACTTGACCTAGGTGGCATCACCGTCGACGTCGAGGAGTTCGAGCGGATGGCCTCGGCCGCGGCCAAGCTCGAGGTCGCGGCCAAATCGGCCGCGGCCACTCGGCTAAACCAAGCGGCTGTCACGCTGTACGCCGGGCCCTACCTGCCGAGCTGCAGCACCAACTGGGCGGCGATCCGCCGTGAGCGGGTAAAGGATCGCATGCTCGGGGCGCTTAGCCAGCTCGCCGCCGAGGCCAAACGCAATGGCGACAGGCTCGCGGTATTCGAACTACACCAGAAGATGCTCGAGGTTGACCCCTGCCGCGAGGAGAGCTATCGCGAACTGATGCTCTGGCACGCGGCAGAACGGCAGCCTCTTCGGGTTCAGAACTGGTATCACGCCTGCGCCGAGCAGTTGCGGACCAGGCTGGGACTCGACCCAGGGTCACAGACCAAGAGACTGCTCTACGATGCCATAAGCGGATGTTTCACAAGTTCCTATGATTGCGATTCCTCATGAGGAGCGAGCAGGTCGTGGCTGGCCGAGTCTGGCATTGAGCAGGCTGCGTATTCTGGACAGCCCCTGCTCGATGAGCCGTTCATCCAAGCTGCTGCAGGATAGCCGCATCTCGTTGTCACCATCGTGGCCCAGGTGGAAGTAGCGCATCGGCGTCCACAGCACGCCGAAGTCCTGCGCGGAGACCTGCAGCAGCTCGTTATCCGCGGCAAACGGCAGCCGTACCCGAGTGAACAGACCCCCTTCAGGGACGTGCCACGAGATATCGTGGCCGGCGCGACGCAACGTCCCGAGTTCCCGGTCGAGCGCAGCGCCGAGGAAGGCGAGGTTGGCACGGTAGAACGCCGCCTTCTGCTCACCAAGCAGACGCAGCGAGCACCCGTTGGCCAGCAGCATGCCGCCGACCAGTGCCTGAGCCAGTGGCGAGGTGTTCACGGTCACCATGCCCTTCGCCATCGCGATGACATCGGCCAGCATGCTCGTGCCGCCGTCTGGCATGGTGACCTGCTGGTCCGCGATCAGGAACCCGACCCGGGCACCTGGGACGGCAATCTTCGCGAACGTACCGATGTGCACGACACGGCCATCGGCGTCCAGAGCCTTGAGCGTCGGCAGGCGGTTAGCGTCACTGGCGGTGAAACCGTAGGCGTTGTCCTCAAGCACGATGATGTCGTGCTGCCGCGCCGCGCTGAGCAATTCACGGCGCTGGTCGAGCGATAGCCGGGCACCGGACGGGTTCGCGAAGTCCGGAGCGACATACAGCGTCCTGATCCGCAATCGGCACGCGGTCGCCGCGCTTACGGCGTCGGCCAGCACCTGTTCAGCGCGGACGCCCGCGCCGCGGTCGTCAAGCGGCGCCACGGGGATGACGGGCACGCCGAGCAGCCGAGCCGCGCCGGTGATGCCCACATAAGCGGGAGCTACCACGCCCAGCGCATCGCGAGCGGCGGCATGTAGCACGCGCAGCGCGAGGAACATCGCCTCCTGCGCGCCTACCGTGATCACTACCGCGCGGTCGGGTGCCTTGATCCCCTCGTCCTTGCGCAACGCCGTGGCGACCAGCTCGCTGATGATGCCCCGGCTCGGCCCGTACTGATAGAGCATCCTCCTGACTGCCGTCTCCGACAGCCCTTGACCGCGCAGGTGCCCGGCGAAGGCGCTGAGATAGTAGGGAACATCCACGGTGGCGAAGAAGCGCTCGTTCGGTGCCCCTGGTGCGAACGAGATCGCCCGTGGATACCGCGAGGTGATCTCGTTCAGGAACTCCATAGCGGAGAACACTGGATCCGCCAGCCCTCCGTACAGGGGGATCTGCGTCACCCCCGTGACCCGCGCCTGATCCATTCCTGCTCCAGCTGGGATATGACGTCGGCGCTGTACATGCGCTCGGCCTGGAGAGCCGCGAACTCGGCGAGGTATTCGCGGAACACATCGGGCGGCTCTATAGCCGCATGCAGCATGTGCCGGTTCGGAACGACGCCGGGTTCGGCGAGCCGCTCGGCGGCGGTGCGGACCTCGTCGTCCATCGCGTCGGCAGGGACGACGGCGTCGCAGATTAGCCGCGCTTCCGGTTCACTCGCCCGCAGCCGACGGCCACCGATGATCAGCTGCCGGGCCAGCCCAGGCCCGGCCAGCCGCGGCAGGCGCAGGTTGGCCGCGCCGGGCAGGATGCCCTCCTGCGCGGCGGGCAGAGCGAAGAACGCCTCGGTCTCCGCGACCACCAGGTCGAACACGAGCAGCAGTTGCGTGCCGCCACCTATCGCGAACGTGTCGACTGCCGCCAGCCACGGCTTTTCCGCAGCGGGCCGGTCATCGTCCGAGTGGTGCCCGCGGAAGATCTTGGCCAGGTAACCAACCTCACGCCCGAACACGAAGTCGGCGAATGAGATCTGCCCATGGTACAAGTGCGTCAGGTTCATGCCTGAGCTGAACACCCGACGGCCGACGTAGCGGGGATGGCTCATCGGCCCGCCACGCAGCACCCCTACGCCGATCGCGTCGTCGAGCAGGACAAGGTCAACGGCGGTCTCCAGATCAACGCCGAGATTGTCGTCCTCCGCGTTGAGATAGCGCGCATTGTGCACCGTGACCCAGCCGATCCCATCTGCTCGGACGACGGTGACAGTGCCGAGCTCGACGCGCCCGGAGCTGCGGAAACCGCCGATAAGGCGACAGGCGCGCGCCAACGGCATCCTAGCCACGTCGATCAGGTGCCGACCCGCTGCCGGGCTCCGCAGCAGCCCAGCGAGGAAGATGCCCTGATCACGCTCGTGACCTTCCTTGGCGGCTTGGATGTACCTGCGTTCGGCGGCGACCAGTTCGCGGTCGGGCACAAGGCCTGGGTAGGTTGCAGCAGCGGCGTATAGCAGGTCACAGTGGTGAACTTGGCGGCGGCATCCGTCGGTGAGTTCGGCGTATATCTCTTCGGCGTAGGCTCGCATGAAAGCGGCGCGTGCACGGCGCGACCTCGCATGCACCCGCTCGGCGAGCAGTTGCTCGGCTGGCGACCGTTCCGCCTTGCACGGCAGCGCCGCGAGTGCATCCTGGCCCTCCTCAACCTGACCGCACAACTGTCTGGCGGCCTTGGCCAGATCAGCCGTCCCGCTGGGGTCGGACGTGCTCACGAGACATCCGCGCTGGCCGTCCGAACGCGTTTGTCCGCCTCGGCCCCTGTTTGCCGTAGCATCCGGTCGCAGGCGGCCAGATGACCGCCCAAAGCATCCTCAAAGTCGCTGACCAGGGCGTCAGACAGCAGCCGTCGCCTGATCGCCAGCTCTGCGCCGGACAGTCGAGCCCACCGTGTCGCCGCGCTGTCTGCCATTGCCGCTAGGTCGGCGCCGGCCGGATGGACCTCGTCCACGAAATTCAGGTCGCGTGCCGTCGCAGCCGTCAGGCCTTGGCCGAACAAGGCCAGCCGACGGGCCCGGGAGAAGCCAGACTGCGCTACCAGGCGGTGAAGTGCCATGCCAGGCCACAGTCGCGTGCGGTCATGCGACAGTTGGAAAACGAAGCCGCCGGTGACGATCCGGTAATCGGCAACCAGCAACGTCTCTGCAGCGGCGCCGACGCAAAGGCCTTCCGCGTAAGCGATAATCACGACCGGGCTTCGTTCCAGCCGCCGCAGAGCACGCTCCCACTTGCCTACCAAATTCACGCCAACGCTACCCGGCCAGTTGGCCGGATCCAGGCCCGCGGCGATCAGCTCCGCGATCACGACGGCCTCTCCCACCGCGTCCTCCGCCTGGTCGCAGATGTCGTTTACCCTGGCGATCAGCTCATCTGACATACCCTCGCGGCTGCTCACGCGCAGCCGCAGCAGGACCGGCTCATCTGTTGTTGGCACAGCGCACTCTCGCTTTCTTAGCCATCACCACTGCACGAGCGCGGTCTCGATGGTCGAACCAGGGCCCATCGTCATGAACAGGCCGTAGTCGCCGGGATGGATAACACCCTCGTCGGCGAGCCGCTCGTAGGAGAACAGGAACGAGCCGCTGGACAGGTTGCCGAAATCGCGCAGTACGCCCGTGGTATGCCGCAGGTCATGCCGGGTCAGCCCGAGATTTACCACGATGGCATCGATCACCTTCTTACCTCCGGAATGGATCAGCCAGTGCGTGATGTCACTGCGCCGCAGGCCCGTGCCGCCGAGCAGCCTGTCCACGACCTCCTCGCTGTGGGCCCCAACCGTGTACGGGATGTCGCGGTCCAGGTAGAAGCTGAACTTGCCGGCCTGGTCATCCCAGTCGTACCGCATGGCATCGATTGCACCGGGGATCAGGCAACTGGCGAATCGCAGCATGGCGGGCCCGGGTCGACCATGCGGATCAGCGGCCGTCACCGCCACAGCCGCTGCACCGTCGCCGAACAGGCTGTTCACGACCGCTGTGCGCATGGTGCCGTCGGCCACGTAAGCCGCTGAGCAAACCTCGATGCACACCATGATCGCCAGCTGTCCCGGATTGGCGTTCGCCCAGTTCGCCACCGGGCCCAGCCCGTTGAGCCCGGCATTGCACCCCATGCCGGTTACATCGAGCCGACCGGAGCTGACCGGTATGCCGAGTTCCGGGATGAGCAGGGCGCTGAATCCAGGTGTCAACCATCCGGTCGATGAGATACAGCACAGGTAGCCCACATCGGAGGCCTCGGCGTTGGCGTTCTTGAGGCAGGCCCTGACCGCCTGCACGCCCATCTCCACGCCGACCGTGCGATGCTTGCGCAGCAGGTCGCCTTGTGTCTCGGTCCCGACCGAACCGTCCGTGCCAGTGGACGGCAGGCACAGGCTGCGACGCTGAATCGAGCCGCTCAGGAAAAGTGAACGTATCCGCGGGTCGGTGATGCCAAGCAGCCCGAGCATCTCTTCCTGACGATATGACGTCGGTGGATTGGCTACACCCACTCCTATGATCCGCGGGCTCCCCTCCCGGCTCGCTTCCGCGGGGCTGGAGTCATTCATACAAACCAAAGTCGCTTTCTATCAAAACAACAGCTGATAACCCGCGGACACGGCTTCACGTTCTCCCCGTGAGCCGGGCATCCTGCCAGAAACCGTTTTGGAGATGCCATGTGATGGGTTCGTCTACCTCGTGGGCCCACTCGCCGAACTGGCGTGTCCCGTAGAGCAGTGGCCGCCCAGCGCCTAGCCAGACCGCCCGCACCGTGCCGATGAGGACGGCATGGTCGCCGACGATGCGGTCACGCGTGCCATCGACAGCACAGTCCGCGTAGGCCAGCGCATCATCGGCCAGCCACGGCGTCCGCGTGGATGGCTGGAGTTGCCACGCTACGCCGGCGAACCGGTCGGGCACCGCGGATGCGAAGGTTTCCGCGACGCGCCTGGACCCGCTCCGCAGCACATTGACACCGAACGCGCCGTGCTCCTGGATGGCTGTGAGCGTGAGGCTCGCAGTGCACACGCATATGAGCAGTGTGGGCGGCCGTAGTGTTACGCTGGCCAGCGAGGTACAGGTGAAGCCCATCGGCCTGGCGTGCCGGTCCAGCGTGGTGACCACGGCGACTCCGGTGGGGAAGGTGCTCATCAGGTCGCGGTGCTCGCTGTCGGTGACAGTCGACATGTCCAAGCCGTCTTTCACCCCGCAGCCGTGGCTGTCTTCTTGTGCAGCATGCGAAGGTACTCGACGTGACTGGGCAGGGTTTGCGCCAGCGTCCGCTGTCTGGTCTTGACAGCTGTGAACATGTCCATCGCGGCCCGCACACTGTCTGGCCGGTGCTCGAGCAGCGGCAAGGGCTGAACGGGCTCGACGCCCATCCCAGTGAAGATGCAGTAATAACTGCCGTTGGTCCAGAAGTTGCGGAACTCTGTCTCGAAGTTCCCGTAGTAGTTGCTCTCGTCGCTCACCGGCTGGTTGATGGCGAGCCCGGATGCGAACATCTCATACTTCTCACGCATGCCATCTCCTAGCGTCAGCTCCTTGTTTGCCTGCCAGAACGGCGTGTCGGTACGCGGCGAGAAGTAGAAATGAGCCTGCAGGAAGTCACGCGTGTCGTCGAACATGGACTCGATCGCGTCGTTAAACCTGCTTATCAGCACCGAATTGAAGGTGCGGTCAGGAAAATACCTGACCAGGTTATAGATGGCAGAGTAAATAAAATAGATTCCGGTCGACTCGAGCGGCTCGACAAAACATGAGGAAAGGCCGATGCTGACGCAGTTGTTTACCCAGGCCCTGCGGTTACGCCCCACCCGGAACCTGATGTTATTTAGCGGTGTGTCCATGGGCAGGTCCCACAGCGCACGGAACTCCATGGCCGCCGTGTCCTGGTCGCAGAACGCGCTGGAGTACACATAGCCGGACCCGAAGCGTCCGAGCAGGGGGATCTTCCACGCCCAGCCCGATTTCATCGCTATCGCCGAGGTGTAGGGCTCGATCCCGTCGGCTGCGTCATCGCTCGGCACCGAGGCGGCGACGGCGCTGTCGTTGAGCAGGTGATTGCTCATGTCGATGAAGGGTTCGCCGAGAACCTTGTTGATCAGCAGCCCGCGGAAGCCAGAGCAGTCGATGAACAAGTCACCGGTAATCATCCGGCCACCCTTGGTATGCAGTGCGGTGATGAAGCCGCGCTCGTCCAGCGCGGCCTCGGTCATCTCGTCCTCGATGTGCACGACGCCCTGCTTTCTCGTCGCGAATCGGCGCAGGTACTCAGCTACCTGCTGCGCATCGAAGTGCCAGGCGTACCGGCTGGCTCGGCGCCCGTCCAGCCAACGCGGTGCCAGCTTGCTGTCCATCATGGCGGGCTCGGCGAAGCACGCGTAGTCGAACGGCTCGTCGGTACACCCGTGCGCTCGCTGGTATGCCCAGTAGTGCGAAATCGGCACCTGCTCGTGCTCGGCGAGCAGCCCGAAGGGATGGTGGAAGTGGTCGGGCCGGCCATGCCAGGTGCGCGCGTAGCTGATTCCCTCGCCCGGGGTCCGCCAATTGATGAACTTCACAGCGATCTTGAAGCTCGCGTTGCATTCCCGCATCCACTCGTCTTCGGGGATGCCTAGGTAGTCGAAGAACGCGCTCTGCAGATTCGGCACTGTCGCCTCGCCAACCCCGATGCGTGGTATCGACGGGGCTTCGAGCACCGTGATCCGGGCGCTGCCCTGCAACGCCTTGCCCAGATACGAAGCGGCCATCCAACCTGCTGTGCCGCCACCGAGTATCACGATGTTCCTGACTCGATGATCCACCGTCGCCTCCTCGCCTACCGATACTTACCGCGGGCTTAACCGCAACCGGGCCTGGCGCACCGGGTCACGGCTGCCATCAGCGCAACCACCGAGCGCACGAGCCGGACAGCCGGAACTGCCAGGCTGTCGACAAGATCGATCCTCAAATTGGAGAACGTGACAATTCCAGTCGGCCGGTGCCGCCTGACGACGGCCGCCACCTCTGCTTGTTACAACAGTCTTAGCATATCGAGACAGTAGTTGTGAAGGTAGCCGATGCCGGGAAGCCAGAATGACAGCGGAACGCTTCGGCGCGGCACGCACGATGATGGTGACCGAGGGTAATGACCATGAGTGCAGCTCGTTTCGAGTGAGACGGTGGGTTAGGCCCCGAGCGTGTACTGTGGCCCCTGCGCCGGTCATGAAGAAGGGTCGGACATCTGCCGCTGCATAGCCAGGCGCAAGCTGAGCGGGCGCATGTCAGTCCAATGCTCGTCCACGTACGCCGTGCACTCCTCCGAGGTACCTTCGAAGTCTGCAGACCACCAGCCAGCGGGTACCTCGCGGCCGGCCGGATAGAGGCCGTACTGCTCTTCGGAGTTGATCAAGACCGTCCAACGCGCCGGATTGTCGTCGTCATCGTGGGTCATCGCGTGCCTCCTGGGTTCAGCGGATCGAGTGGCCGATCCCACCTACTGCTGCTGCCATCAGGCTTCAACTCTTCCTGCATCAACCCTCAGTGACTATAGTAACTGAGAAATAACTGTAGTCATAAGCCTTTCGGGGCCGAGCAGAAGGGTGACGAGTATGAGCGAGGTTCCGATGGTCGAGAAACCACCACCCGCCGTTGCGCGGCAGTCACGATCAACCCAGTGGATCGACGGTGCCTGGCGTACTGCCCAGTGCAGCGGCGTCATTGCGGTCATCGACCCAGCGACCGACGCCACCCTGGCCGAGGTGCCGGCTGGGGGCGTAGATGACGTGGCGGACGCGGTAAGCGCAGCCGCCAAGGCCTTCAACGCCTGGTCTGGTACGCCAGTAACTGAGCGGGTGCGCTACCTTGACCGGCTGGCCGATCTGCTGGACGAGCACGCTGACACGATCGCCGACGTGCTGACCGCCGAAACCGGGATGCCACATACGCTAACCCGGCACGTCCAGCAGCCGTACGCTGCTGGGGCGCTGCGGTCCTACACCGAGGCCGCATGCAGCCGCACCTGGCAGGAGCAAATCGGCAACTCGCTGGTGTGCAGCGAAGCGGCCGGCGTTGCCGCCTGCATCACCCCTTGGAACGCGCCGCTGGCGCTGAATCTGCAGAAGATTCCAGCCGCACTGGCGGCAGGCTGTACCGTCGTGCTTAAGCCCAGTGAGATCGCGCCGCTCAGCAGCTATCTGCTGGCCGAACTGATTGCCGAGACAGACTTGCCGCCAGGGGTGTTCAACCTGGTATGCGGTACCGGATCGGTGGCTGGCGAGGCCCTGGCCGCGCACCCTGAGGTCGCCGTTGTCTCCTTGACCGGCTCGCTACGGGCCGGGCGCAGGGTAAGCGAACTCGCTGCGGCAAGGGCTGCGCGGGTGAACTTGGAACTTGGTGGCAAGAGCGCTTCAATCGTGCTGGCCGACGCCGACTTCGCCGCCGCGGTAGCTGCCACAGTCCAGCAGGCGACCTTCAACGCTGGGCAAGTCTGCTTCGCATGGAGCCGGCTGCTGGTTCCCGCGGCCCAATATGACGAAGCCGTGACGCTGGCTGCCCGCATAGCGGACTCGCTGACTGTCGGCTCCCCATGGAACCCGGCCACCCAGGTCGGACCGCTGATCCACCACGAGTCGGTTGACCGGATTCGCGGTATCCTCGCTGAGGCTGTGGAGCAGGGGGCGGAGCTGGTCACCGGCGGGAACGTGCCACCAGACGCCAAGGAGGGCAGCTATCTGTCCCCTGCGGTGCTGGCGAGGGTACGTCCAGACATGCGCGCGGCCACCGAGGAAATCTTCGGCCCGGTCGTCACCGTAATGCCGTATTCGGACGAGGACGAGGCGGTTCGGATCGCCAACGCCACCGATTACGGCCTATCCGGTGCCGTATGGAGCACTAGCCTGACGCGCGCCACCTCGGTCGCCGCCCAGCTGCGCACTGGCCGGGTCGACATAAATGGGGCAGCATTCAACCTTAGTGCGCCGTTCGGCGGATACAAGAGTTCCGGCACCGGGCGCGAACTCGGGGCGTGGGGGCTGGCCGCGTTCTGCGAAACCAAGGCGATCCAGCTACCTCTAGACCCGGAGGAGGCCACGCTCACGCTCAGCTTCGCGCCCGATTCGTCTGCCCACTGACGGATCCGCCCTCAGGATCAGGGATCAAGCCCGCCCGAACGAGGAGATCAGCGAGCTGACGGCGATCATATTTGCCGTTGCCATTCGTCGGGATCTCCGCGAGTGACACGCATTGCCGCGGAATCTTGAATACTTCGATCTGCTCGCGCATACGGTAGAGGATCTCCTTGGCGGGGAGATCGGACACCACTGCCAGTACCGCGCCTCTGCGCCCCTGCGGGGGGACGACTACAGCCGTGGACACACCATCGATCTGCTGGGCAGCGGCCTCCACCTCGGTGCAGCTGACCCGGACACCACGATCCTTGTACAGATCGTCGCGTCGGCCCGTGAAGTAGAGGTAACCGTCCTTGTCGAACCTTCCATAGTCGCCCGTGTGCAGTTCGGGGAAGAGCCCTTCGCGGCGAGGAAGGCGCAGCGCGGTCAGTTCGGGCTGCCGCCAGTATCCTGACATCACGTGTGGGCCGCGCACTACGATCTGACCTGTCTGCCCGGCCTGCAGCGGATCACCTGTCTCGCCGATAATGAGAATCTCAGTACCGGGCAAGGGCAGTCCGCATGATCCTGGACGTTCCAGATCACCGTCCGGGGGCATAATGGTGGCGCGTTTACACTCGGTCAGCCCGTACATCACCTGGATATGCAGCCCCGGCAGCTGACTGCGCAGTGTAGCCATGGTGCGTGGTGACAACACGGCGCCGGCATTGGTGAGCAGCCGCAGTCTGGGCACTCTTGCGCTAGTTCTGCTCAGCAGCATGGCCAGCGCATCGCAGACCGACGGTACTCCCGTCAGGATCGTCGCGCCGGTCCGGCGCAAGCTCTCTGCTAGTGCCAGCCCGACCTCATCAGCGCACGCCAGGTACAGGTGAGCACCACTGAGCACTGCGAGAAACAGCTGGTGCAGTCCGTAACTAAATGAGAGAGGCAAAGGGCAGTAGACGATGTCGTCCGCGCGGTATCCTAGACACGATTGAATTGCCTCCGCGGCAAAGAGGACTTGCTGATGTGTACTCACCACCGCCTTGGGCAAGGCTGTCGACCCAGAGGTATAAATGAAGCAGGCGGGATCGGTGCCGAGAACGTTTTCGTCGGCTAGTTCACCTGAGGCGTGGCCAAAGCCGCGGCCATCGTAGCGAAGGCATGGCATGCCCGACGATAGCGCTTCCTGTTCGGTAGTCTTGTCATCGGTAATTAGAACTGCGGCGTCGGTATCACTTATAACATGTCGCAGCTGGGCACCCCGCACATCCGCATGAACAACGATGAATATCGCGCCTAGCCGCGATGCGCCGTACACAACGGCCGCTGTGACGCACCCGTCCGCGGCTGATACCAGTACCCGATCGCCACGCCGTACTCCCGACGAACGCAGCAAGTGGGCGGCGCAAAGGCTGGCCTGCGCCAGCTTCGCATACGACAGCGTCTGCTCCTTCCAGCTCAGGGCTGGCGCGTCGGAGAAACGCCTGGCCGATGTGTCGAGCAGTTGATGGATGGCCATGGTGGATGTCATCGGGCTGGTCCCGTCACATGGCTGCCCGCGAGAGCGCCTCACCGAGCGTCGTCCATACTTCCCCCGGTGTACGAAAGCGGAATGCGTCGAACTCATCGTCGAGCAGGCTGACGCCGTATTCCTCCTCCAGCGCACCGATTAGCCCGATCACCCCCATCGAATCGAGTCCGAGAGCAGACAGCAGTGCTTCAGGCTCAAGCTGACCCCCCGGCGCGAGCCCCGGCAGGCTGTCCCGCATCAGCCCCTCGAACCGTTCATTCCAGAGCATTGCCATTGACCTCAGCCTCCCAACGAACGGTCTGGTCTGGCTAATGATAGATACCAACTTGCCGGGAAAATGCGCAAAAGTGAGCGGCTGCGGCACGGATTGGCGATTATGGTAGATACGAACTTGCCGGGGAAAATGCGAAGAAGTGAGCGGCTGCGGCACGGCTAAAAACTACGTGGATTGAGCGTTACATCATGACTCGAACGGTTCTGGTGGCTGGTGGGCCACGAGGGCTCGGCCCCCAGCTTGCTGCAGCCATCCTCGGTCAGGGACATGAGGTTGTGATCTGGCCCGGCGAGCATGGCATCTGGTCCACTACTGATGTCATCGCCTGCGGCGCCAGCCCTGCGGCCGCCGAGCAGGTAAGAAGCCTGGCTCCGTGGCAGACGCCGGCCGACGCCGGCCCGGTCGACATGATCTGGTGCCTTGCGACCGGGGGCGATCCGGTCATCGCGCGTGGCCGACGTACCGACGGTTCGACGATTGCGGCTGTCCTCAGCGCGCTCCCGCTGCTGTGTCCCGGAATGCTCTGCCATGTCGGGCCTGCCTGGCTTTCCGGTCACCGGCCAGATGCGCGATTGGAGATCGTCGACGGCTACCTTCGCCAGCGGGAGGCGGTGTCAGCCCGGTGTATGGCCATGGGCATTGCGCTCCGCATGCTGAGCGTCGGCCCGACCATCTCGGACTCCATCCCGGATAGCGGTACTGGCGGGCTCGCGCATTTCATCGACACCGTTCTCACGCTCCTGACCTACGTCGCTGAGCGCGATCCCGGCTACCTGAACCACCGGTCGCTGCGCTTCCTCGCTGCCCCCAACGCGGGTCTTGGGATGCTGCCCGCCGCCGAAGCTGCTCGGGCGCTGCTGCTGTCGGCCGACAGGCCAGCCGGAGCACCCGCCGAGGTGACTGCCTCCCTGTGGTTCAGCACGGCCGACCTCGCAGCCCGGCTCACCACTGAACTTGGCGTTACCTTGCAGGTCACCGACGATCCGGCCGAGCTCAATCCTGTAGATCGACTGTTCCAATCCCGGCTTGGCACCGTCCATCGAGAACTCGCGGCCGTAACCGGGCTCGACGCCGCGATGCAACCGCCCGGCGATGGGGCGGTACGCTACTTCAATCGCGCTGTCCGGACCGCTGCGATCGCGACTCCGCTACGGCGGCCGACCACTACCAGCCTGCCGTCATTCCTGCACGAGGGCCGGGTAGGATCACTCACCTATCTTCGCGCCGGACGCCACGGCACGCCGATCGTGCTGCTCAACGCTTTCGGTGCCGGTCCCTGTGTCTGGTACCGGCTCGTCGAGCAGCTCCTCCCTCGCCGCCTTCTACTGTGGACAGGCCGCATCGCCGAGATGCCATTTAGCGCACACTTGACGGACATCGGCGCGATGCTCGCTCATGAGGGTGTCACTGCGTGTCACCTAGTCGCCTGGTGCAGCGGCGCGCACACGGCGCTTGAGTTCGCGCGGACCCGGAACGAGGCAGTCGTCACTGCGACCCTGCTCAACGGCTCATTGCAAAGTCCGGACGACGATCCTCATCTGGCCACTGCCTTCACGCGTAACGCCGACCGAATGTGTCGCATGCTGGTAAGGAATCCGAACATGGCGAGCGCGATGACATCCGCGTTTGGCGCCCTGGGTACTGCTGACATGCACACCACCCCTGATGGGCACGAGGCTGAGCAGCAAGGCAGGGCGGTGCTGTGTTGGGTCGATCCCGTGCTTCGCCGCGAGTTCCAAGCCGCAATGCAGGTCCCGCAGGACCTGCTGGCCAGTGCTCATCTACGGAATGAGCTCCGCGGACGTGAGCCGCTGCGCGATCCCGCTCAGCTCACCATGCCCATCCTTGGCGTTGGAGCCGAGTATGACGAGATCTCCTCGCCGCTGTTGCTCCAAGCGCACATGCGGAAGCTGCCTGATGCACGCTATGCCGAGGTGCAGGGTGGCACTCATTTCATGCTGCACGATCGCGCGTCCCTGATCGGCTCGCTGATCGGCTCGTTCATCGCCGACCCAGCCAGCCGCGGGGACTACGACAGCGAGGTGCGCTGGCCTCCGTAGCGGTTGGCTGCTGCTGGAGTACCAGCTAAGCGGGTGGCAGACTATGTCTGGCCCGGACCGCTAGTTCGTCCGTGTTCAGCAGCACAAGGATCCCCTTGTCGAGACGGACGCAGTCCTCTGCGGAGAACCGCTGGACGAACCGCCCGATTCGGGACCGCGTAGTGCCGACCATGTCGGCCAGTTCCTGATAATTGATGCGGCCTGCCAGGCGCACACCACCGGCCCCTGGCATTCGCACGCCGATAGTGCGGCCGAGCAGCAGCAGTGTCGCGGCAAGCCTGTTCTCGCTAGGCAGTGTGGCGAAGTCGGTAATCACGTCCTGCTGCTCGGCTATCCGCTCGGCAAGGCGACACACGTAGTCGCCGAGCAGATCATGATCGCCAAGTACAGCGAGAAACGCTGCCACGGGAATGCGGCGGACCGCAGTGGTACACATTGCGATCGCCGTATCAGTTCGCAGTGCACGTGAAAAAGCGCATTCACCGAACATCTCGCCAGGGCCGTGCACTCGCAGCAGACAACTCCTGCCCGCTGTCGTATGCCGTGTCGTCTTCACCAGGCCGCGTTCAATCAGGAACAAGCTCTCCCCCGAGTCGCCGCAGTTGTAGATGTGCCCTCTCCTCGGCAGGACCAGGACCGTCGACGCTAGCGCACCCGAATGCGCCAAGCTTGCTATGCGCTGGTCAAGCGCTTTCACGCCGGACTGCCGATGATGTCAGTTACCAGGGCACCAGGGTCATCGCCTGACCGGCGCAGTATCCGACGGAGCCTATACCCCCATGACTCCATTGTGGTCCTGGTGTAGACATCACGGGGATAGCGGCAGACCAGGGAAGCACCATTCGCCTTCTCAACGAAAGCAATAGATACAAAAGGATACGCGACATCGGTGGGCAGCGGCACAGATTCGGCTCGCAGATCATCGGCTAGCCAGGCAGTTTTGTCTCTGCTAGGCCCCTCAACGTATGGCAAGTAGATGAACATAACGTTGAACAGCGGGTTGCGCAAACCGTCCCCGTGAGCGGAAACCGCCTCTACCACCTGCCGGAACGGCACGTACTGATGGTCGAAGGCGGCCCCGACCACCCGGCGAGCCTCGGCGATCAGATCCGAAACCCTGGTCTGACCGTCTATCCGTAGGCGCAGCACGGCCGTATTGAGGAAGAATCCGATCAGCGCCGAAGTCGCCCTGTCCGGGCGTATGGTTATTGGCGTACCGAAGGTGATGTCACGCTGGAATGTATCTTCGGCGAGCAGCAGTGCCAGCATCGCGCACAACACCACGAACCTGGACACGTTCTGGCTCGCGCTGAGGCGGCCAAGTGCTGCACGTTCGGTCGGCCCGATCTCCAGTTCGCGGGTGACGGCCAGGAGCCGTGCAGCGTCCGGCCAGGTTCGGTCACCCGCCAGCTCACTGGGTCGCGCATCGGCGAGCTGATGCCGCCAGTAGCCGAGGCCCGGTTGCCAGTCTGTACAGCGGTGCCATGCGGCGAAGTCAGCGTACTGAACGGTGAGTGGCGGCAGGTCAGGTACTCCCCCGATCACGGCCGCCCGGTAACAGGCGCCGAGATCACGCTCAATGATGTTCGAGGAGTGGTCGTCCACCGCTATGTGGTGAGCGCTAATGAGCAGCAGGTGCCGCTCCGGCGCGTACCGGAACAAGCGCACTCGCATCGGCGCCTCGCGGCGCAGGTCGAACGGCGCGACCGCAGCCTGGATGGCCCGGTCCACTGCCTGTTCCCGGTCGGCAGCGATCGCCATCGCAACATCGAGCGGAAGGCTGTCGTGCACGTACTGAACCACTCCGGCGTCAGTGTCCCCATATGTAGTGCGCAGGATTTCGTGCCGCCGCCCGAGTGTCCGCAACGCCGTACGCAACCTACTGGGACGGAGCGGGCCCGTCACGTCATAGCACGCTGGCACGTTATACGCCGAACTGGATTCGGCACACCGCCATAGGAACCACTGCGCCTCCTGCCCGTAGGAGGCAGGCAAGACAGCGGGGCTACCGACGCGCGGCACCACGGGGACACACCGCCCGGCCTGCGCGCCGAGCAGTTCATGGCGCTGCGCTGGCGACAAGGCGAGAAACTGCTCAATGACGTGCCTGCCCCGCTCGGCGGTCAATCCTTCCGGCGAGTGCGCTGGACCGGAGGCTGCACCGATCGGCCAGGTGCCAGTCATGCCAGTCCCGCCAGCAGCCCGGCAATCCTGGCACTCCCCTCCGGGCCAAGAACGGCGCTTGCGTCGCCCGGAATCGTCACGACCGATACGCGGCGGCCCTGTACCCGCCACGCGTCCAGGTGGCCCGCTGACTGCCTCGTCGTGATGTACATAACCTGTCCGCGGTATCCAATCCCGGCCTGCGGCACTGGTCCGCCAATCACTGCAACCGGGTACCTGTGTCCTACCGCACGCTCCGCCGCCGTCGCGAGCGCCAGCGCAACGTCGGTGCCCGCTCCGTGTCCGGCGAAGACGATCCCGCGGGATACGCCGGCACCGAGTTCGACCAGCAGCGCGTTGGCCGCCAGTTCTGGCCTGATGCGGCTAGCGTCGGCAAGAGCAACTGGCCGAGTCTCCTCGATCTGACCGAGTAGAGCGCGATAACTCTCCGCGACCGGTTCCACGCCGACGAGGACAAGCGCCGGCAGTGTCCTGCCGCGACGTATCCAGCGGCATCCGGTCGCAGCGTCAACTGGCAGATGCCCTCTGATCCGGTTGAGCCGGAGCGCCAGAGCCAGCTCTCGTAGTGAGGCAGCAGCGGCGAGGTCGGTGATGTCGATGTCCGCGCCATACCAGTCACGTAGCTTGAGGCGTACTTCGGCCATCAGCGAGAGGTCACCACCCTCCGTGAAGTCGCTGGTCTCAGCGGGCCGACCGAGCACAGAGGAGAAAGCGGTGGCGATGGCAAGCTCATCAGCATCGGTGCCAGAGCGAGGCGGCCGGGGATCCGGCGCCTGCGGTACACGCAACGCCTGCCGGTCTACCTTCCCGCGCAGGTTCACCGGCATCGACTCCACTACCCGGACGACGGCCGGCCGCATATGTGCCGGAAGCTGAGTTTCGCTGAACCCGGTGATCGCGCCCGATAGTTCGGCGCCACCATCGGTACCGCTCACCATGCGACGGGCCGCCGCCTCGGTGGGCTGTACATATGCTTCGATCCGACGGCCGTCCGGTGTATTGCCCGCAATCTCGATGGCCACAACGGCCACGTCAGGGTGGCGCCCGAGCACCGCCTCTATCTCACCTGGCTCGATACGATGTCCGCGGATCTTGACCTGACAGTCCGCCCTTCCGTGCAGCTCCAGCCGTCCGTCCCGACGTTGCCGTGCGAGGTCGCCGGTGCGGTAGAGCCGGGCGCCGACAGCGAACGGATCCGGCACGAATTGCCTTGCGGTCAGGCCCGGCAGACCCAGATAACCGCGGGCCAACCCGACGCCGCCGATACAAAGCTCCCCGATGTCGCCCGGCGCGACTTCGCTCAGGCGGCTATCGAGAATCCTGGTGTACGTACCGGACAGTCTCACCCCGATCGGCACGATCGGCGGCTGCGGTCCGGCTGGGAGAGTCTGCGTGACGCTGTAGAGGGACGCCTCGGTGGGCCCGTAGGTGTGCCAGAGCCGCTTGGTACAGGCGGCTAGCCGAGCCGCTAGTGCCGGGTCGACCACATCGCCCCCGCATGACACCGTTAGCTCGGGATCGCCTTCCCAGCCGCATACGAACAACATGCGCAAGCTAATGGGCGTCGCCTGTAGGTAGTCGGGCCGGCACCTGGCGAGTGCGCTGCGCAGCAGCTCCCCGTTACGCTGCTCCGCAGCGGATGCGACCACGGTCTCAGCACCGGAGATCAGCATGAGCAGGAGTTCCAAGGCGGCGATGTCAAAGGTCACCGTGCTGATCGCAAGCAAGCGCTGACCGGGTCGGCATTCCAAAACCGCTCGGCTGGCGTGCAGGCAGTTCGCAAGGCCGGCGTGTGTAACGCCGACACCTTTCGGTGTCCCGGTGGTACCGGATGTGTAGAGCAGGTAGGCCAGTCCGCCTAGGTGGCGGGCCACACCGTCCAGTCCGGTGACATCCCGTGTTACCGGCAAGTCCTGTACCCGACATGCGACCAGGCCCGCGGCGCCTGGGATCTTGCCAGCCGAATCATCTGTGAGCAGGACCCGTGCGCCCGAGTCAGCTAGCAGCAGGGCAAGCCGGCCAGCGGGCTGCGCGGGGTCGAGCGGAAGGCAGCATGCACCGGCCCGAAGCACACCGAGCAGCGCGATCACCATGTCGAGGCCCCGCGCGAGAAGTACGCCAACGGGTTCCTCTGAGCGAACGCCGGACGTTACCAGCTCGGTAGCGACATCGCCACTGCGGGCCCAGAGTTCCGCATAGCTGATGGACGTCTCGCCGGCACTCAACGCGGTCGCACCCGGCGCCGCCGCGACCTGAGCGGCGATCATATCCACGACGGTTTCGCCTGCCCACGCCACGCTCCTGTTGTCCTGTCCTTCCTGGCCGCACGGCGTGGCATAGAGTTCCGCCGCAGCGACGAGCCGCTCGCGGTCAGCGGAAGTAAGGGCAGGGAGCACGTTCAGCGGCTGCTCTGGTTGGCTGAGCGCCGAGCCAAGCAGAACGACATACCGTCCCGCTAGCTCAGTCACGGTGGCGCGGTCCAGCGCTCCGACAGCGTAATGCCAGCTAGCGACCAGGCCGGTTCGCCGATGACCCTGCAGCTCCACAACGAGTTCATAAGGCGCAGGACACGCGGGCAGGGTAAGCGGATCAGCAGTCGCGCCAGGCAGATCGGAACCTCCCTTTTCATCACGCCAGAGAAAGACCACCTGGCCCACGGGCAGTCTGGCGGCCGCCGCGATTTCGGCGTCAGGGGACGGTCGGGCAACGCTCTGTCCGCCGCTAGCGGCGCCGGCGTGTTCTGCGCATACCAGGCTGGCGAATGATGAGTGACTGCTCACGTCGACACGGCGCCAGCACAGGCTCGATAGCCCCAGGTCGGCCGCCTTTTCTGGCGGCGTGCCGATGAGGAACGCGGACTGGCGGACGTGCCTGCTTAGCAGCACGCGTAGCGCGGCGAGTGCGACAGTCCGTGGTGTCGTGCCCATTCGGTCCGCGAACGCTGCCAGTTGGCTGGTGATATCCAGGCCGATGACGTTGTCCACCGACCCGGTCGGCTCCACGTTGCCATTCCCGAACAGATCCGTCCGGCACGGCCACACGATTGGTGTCCTTACGGTTACCACGGCCAGTCAGAACAAGTGTGATACCAGACCATAGCTTCCTCCTTGCGTGAAGTTGCCCACGAGAACGAAGCTAATGAGCGGATCCAGCCCAGCACATCATCCAAAACGGCAGAATCTCATCAACATCGCGACTGGAGCCGTCAGCATACTGTGGAGCCGACGAGATGCGGCCCGAGCTGGCGGTAGCGCCGGTGCGGCACACCCGATACCAGCGCGGAACACCGCTTGACTCTGTTTATGATCCCGTACGTAATGCGCTCAGCAGATGTAACGTCAGCCATGAGAAAGTGACGTTTGCCAATGCCGGCTAGCTTTCCGACAGGCTGGCCTGGATTCCTTTTTCCCCGCCTCCGGTCTGTTCATCATCTTCTCCTGGCGGCGGGCCGGACTTACCGGGCAGTTCGCGGATCGCGCGGAGCGAGGGAGTAAGCACGATGAACAAGGCCGCCGCGGCTCCCGCCACCCCGGCCACGACGAGCGCCGCCCGCACTCCCAAGAGACCGCCGAGGACCGCAGCGACCATCCCGCCGAACGTGGCAGTCCCCCAGATGACGGTCAGCGCGGTGCCATTGGCCCGGCCGAGCACCTCCCTGGGCAGAATCGTCAGTACCAACCCCATTACGTTCACCCCGTATACCGTCGTACCCAAGCCGATCAAGAACTGGCAGGCCGTCAGGGCGATCAGGGCGAGTTTGGTTCCTGCCACGGGGACGAGCACGATTGCCGCGCCGATAAGGACTACGGAGCCCGTGAGCGTACCGCTCACTGTCAGCCTGGCAGAAACCTTCCTGGCGAAAATACCGCCCAGCGTCAAACCGATCGCGCCTGCGGCGAACGTGGCGCTCACTTCGCCCTGGTTGAGTCCCGCGTCCTTGTACGCGTAGACGATGATCAGCGTGGCGGCGATTGCTGCCGCCAAGTCAGAGAGGGTAGTCGTCAGCAAGAGGAAACGCAGTCGCACATCACCGATGAAAACGCCGAGACCTTCGCGCATGTCCGCCAGTACGCCATTGCCCCGCTCCTCGCGCTCCTGGGCCGGCTCCCGATATTTGATCACGAGCAGGCCAAGTATCGAGGCGACGAACGAAGCGGAATCGACAGCCACGGCGAGCGCGTTACCCAGCGTCTGCATCAGCACGCCCGCGATGCCAGAGCCAACGAAGTTGGCGCCGGAACCACTGATCGACAGCTTCTGCTGACCCTCGACAATCCCTTCCTGGCCAACTAGGTACGGCAGGTAGCTCTGATATGCGACATTGAAGAACACGCTCAGCGTGGCGGTTACCCCGGCTACCGCATAGAGCAGGTCCTCCGACAGGAAGTGCGCCTTGTACGCGATCGGCACAAGCGCAAGGACGCCCATGCGGCCCAAGTCCGCCGCGATCATTATTGAACGTTTAGAAAGCCGGTCCGTCCACACTCCGACGATCAGGCCGAACAGCAGGAAGGGCAATGAGCCAAGCGCGGCGATGACGCCCACCTGGAAGACACCGCCATGCAGGCTGAGCACAGCCACAGTGGGCAATGCAATTCTAGTGATCCGATCGCCCACTGTGCTGATCGTCTGCCCGAACCAGAACCAGTTGAAATCAAATTTGTTCTGCATTGCTGTTGCCATGCGTCTGCCTACCTGTTAGGTTACGCCTAGGCCATAATCAATCCGTCTACTCGAACGCAGTGGCACCAGGATCGGATGACAGGCACGTGAGCCGCTCGACGATCGCGGCGTGCACCAGTCTGGCCTGAGCAGCGATGGTAGGACGCTCAAAGAGTTTCGCGATTGGCACCGATACCCCGAACTCTTCCTCGATACGCATCCCGATCTGAGCGATCGTAAGCGAATGACCGCCTATCGTGAACAGGCTGACATCTGCATTACTCGGTTCGACGGCTAGTAGCTCGCGCCAGATTTCGGTGATCGCGGGCACCAACGGGCTATTCCCGTCCGGATCGCTGCTTTCCCGGTCGCTGACGCTCGCTACTCGGTTACCGTCCTCAAGGATCTGGTCATTCGTGTGCACATGACCGTGGACCCGCAGCACGCCCGTTGGCAGGAGCCGGACCGGCACGCCCTCGTAGCGGCTTACCCCTGGCTCGCCGATGTGCAGTCTGCCCACGGCCCCGATCGGCACCGGCACGCCGTGATCGTCTCTGGCCTGAAGATCCACGCCGAAAGGCAGCCGGCCATCCGGCGTCAGCCAGCCCTCGGGGCCGGGAGTGAACTCGACAGCCAGGCTGACAGCGGGCGCCCAGTCGCGGCGCCAGGCCGGCAGAGCAGACATCGGCGTTTCCGGAGCAGAGACGGCGGCGCTGAGGCAGTCGACATAGCGATCGGCGATCTCCTCGACTGTGCTCCGCGCGAGTATCTCATCGTTAAACGCCCACTCAGCTGTCACTCCTTCGTCATCTCGCGACACGCGAACCTCGAGGTTGCTGTCGGAATTCTGCATCGCAGCGTCGAAAGGTGCGGCGGGCAGGCCCAGCATGGTGCCGCCCGCGCCAGGCTCGGATACGTGGTAGGAGCAGCGGATGGTGCAGAGCGGATTGACCACCGACCGGTTCAGCGCTTGGCTGAGCAGCGCGTATGGCAGGTCACGGCGATCAAAGGCACCGAGCACAACGTCTCGCTCACGTTGTATCAGCTCGCGCACGCCGGGATCGCCGCTCAAATCACCGCGTAGCACGACCATGTTAAGGAAAAAGCCGATCAGGTTCTGCGTCTGCGGACGGTCACGGACGCTGACCGGGGTGCCGATCAGTACGTCACGTTGCCCTACGTGTCGCCAGAGCAGGACTCTCAGCACGGCAAGTACCACGATGAGGGGCGTAACCTGCTCAGCTTGCGCCAGCACCTCAAGCCGTGCGGCGAGGTCTCCCGGCAGCCGACGGCTCACGAACCGGCTAGAGCCGCGTCGCGACTGGGCAGCAGGCCACGACGTGGGCAGTACTGGCAGCGGCGGCGGCTCGGCGAGCTTCTCCAGCCAGTACGCCAGGAGATCGTCGCGTCGCGGGCCAGCCAGCCGCTGGCGCTGCCACAGGGCAATGTCCGCATACTGAACAGGCAGCGCGGGCAGGTCCGCCGTTTCCCCGTCTAGCGCGGCTCGGTACAACGCCGACAGCTCGGCGGTGAAGATCTCATCAGAACGCGCGTCGGATGTGATGTGATGACGCACGATGCACAGCACGTACTGATCGTCAGCGATCCGGTACGCCCGTATACGGAGCATCGGACCTGTCGTGATGTCGATACCGGTGCCCAGCTCAGCCGAGATCGCGCTCCTCGCCGCTGCCTCGCTGCCGACGTCCACTAGCTGGACGTCAGCTCGCGCCGCTTCGCTGATGACCTGGCGAGGATTGCCGCTGACCACCCGGACCGTAGTGCGCAGCACCTCGTGCCTGACAATCAACTGCGTGACCGCGGCGGCCAGGGCCACTTCATCGAGCGGACCCTCCAGACGGGCGCATAGCGGAGCCGACGACAGTGCCCCCGGACCTCCCATCCGGTCGAGCAGCCACATCTGTTCCTGCTCGTAAGTCAGGGGCAGGTCTGCCTGGTCAGGAGCGCGCGGCAGCGGCCCTGGATCGTCAGCGCTCACACGACCGGCCCGGATGCGTTCAAGCAGGAGACGCCGCTCCGCCGAGAGCTGGGTAAACCGTCCGTCCGCTTCCGTCGATTGCATCAGCGACTCTCTATGCGGGCCCAGGCCCGACACCGGTCGAGGCTGTAATGACAATAGTTAAGTGTCTGTGACAACGATTGTCAATACTGGTCCGTGTGATCGCCTCGGCTAGGTGCTGGATCAGTTGCGGTGTGCAGGCGCCGAACCTGCCGTCCTGCCGAGCTCATCGACCCGCCGCCATGTCTGTGCGGCCTGACGGTAACTACCGGTCTCATCGCAGAGCTCAGCGGTGCGCCTGAGTACCGTGATGGCCTCATCGACCCGGCCGAGCTGCTCCAGCGCATCCGCGAGCCCGGTGAGGGCAGTGACCAGGTCCAAGCCCTTCAGTGCAGAGTCCGGCCCGCACACCGATCTGTACAACTCGGTGGCGACATCCACGTGACCTGTGGCGATCTCGTACCGTGCTCGCTCCAGGGTGACCGCGGCCTGCTCGTGTCTGAGGCCGGTCAGCGTCGCCATCATGTCGGCTGCGGCTATCCAATCGCGCGCACTGTCCGGTTCGCCGAGCGACAGCATGACCGACGCGGTGGACCGGCACAGGCGAAGCCACTCAATCATCGGCATAGTCATCGGCGACAGCGTCCCTCGGGCCCGCTCAAGCTGGGTAGCGGCCTGCTCCGGCTTCCCCATGCGGGCGTACGCCAGCGCCGCGAGCCAGCAGGCACGGCTCGTGACGCGGGTCTCCCCGAGGTCGTCGGCCAGACGCAGCATCTGCGCGATCACCGTCGCCGCTATGTCGAACTCCTGCAGCTCGCACAGGACAGAACCGAACACACCGAGTGCGCGGATGTGCTCGCGACCGCCTGCCGTCGGTGTGGCGGCGAAAGTCTCGAGCACCTGCCAGCCGACAACTCGAGCGTCAGCGAGGCGGTTCAGCTCCCTGAGCGTTGCCGCCCTGTCGGTCATCAGCGGCAGCAGGAATGCCTCGGTTTGCCGCACCAGCGGCAGACCGAGCAGTTCGTCGATGAGCTCCAACCGCTCGCCGTTCTCCTGGAGGGCCTGCAGCGCGCTGGACAACTGAATGCCGACCTCAAGCAGCCGGTCCTCGTTTCCGCCCACGCGCAGCTGCTTCATCCGGGACTTGAGGGCGATCCGAACCGCTTCGAGGTCTCCGGTCTCCATATAGCCTCGCAGCTCAAGCTGCCTGAGCAGATTCTCGTGGCTGGCGGTCTCCGAACCGGCGAGCAACTCCTCCGCATCGGAGCCGATGACATCGGCCACAGTCGTGTCGAGGGCCTTCGCCAACTGCACGACGACGTCGAGGGTCGGCACTCGGTCACCACGTTCCAGCAGCGAGATATAGCTCGGCGTCACAACTTCGCCGCCCACAGTCTTCTGCGAGAGTCCGAGCTGAAGTCTCCGGTTGCGCAGCCGCTCACCGAACTCAGGCTGTGACACCTTCATCGAGTAGACCCCCTTCAACAATACAGTAACCACAGTCAACACAATAATGATAACAGGAGCAATGCAGTGGACCGGAAATTCCGCCGGCCAGTAGCGGGCACCAGCGGGCGCACGGTCAACGTGGCAAGCCGCCGCAGTGTCGGCCACGGCAGTCGGCCAAGCCGGGCGAGGGCCTAGTGACGTGTGGTGTCAACGGCCGTCCTCCGCGTTACGCGGCGTCGTGACCGGCCGTTGACACGGATGCGCGGGCAGCAGCGGGGTAGCCGGGGAGCGGGAACCGCTCGCACAGCTCGCGGACCTCTCGCCTGACGTCATCGCGAAACCGCTCTCCGCCCGGACCTGTGAACGGGAAACCAGGCGTGCGGCTCACCTGGGCAATCACGCGGTGAACCAGTTCTGCGCAACTCCGCACCTGCGCTGCGCCCATGCCGCGCGCCGCGATTGTGTTCGTGCCTAGACGCATGCCACTGGTAACCAGCGATGGACGGGTGTCGCCCGGCACATGATTCTTGTTCACGATGATGCCGCACAGCTCAAGCGCGCGCTCGGCTGCCAGCCCAGTTGGACCACTGTCGCCGAAGTCGACAAGAACGATGTGGTTGTCCGTGCCGCCGGTGACGATCCGGTAGCCGAAATGGCTCAAGGCGTCGGCCAGATCGGCGGCCAGCGACACAACGGCTCGCATTCTCGCGGTAAAAGCTGGTGACATCGCCAGCTGAAGGGCGTGCGCCTTGGCTGCGATGGCATTCATTGCCGGCGCGCCCTGGCTGAACGGGAAGACGGCGCGCTGCAGGAAGTCCGCCAGCGTACCTCGCCCGCGCGGGGCTGGACCGCTGGCGTCGGCACCGCTCATGATGATCCCGCCGCGCGGTCCGTACAACTGCTTGTGCGTGCATGTGGTGGTCACGTGCGCGTGCTGGATGGGACTGGGGTGCAGCCCGGTGGCGACTAGGCCCGCCGTGTGCGAGATGTCGGCGACGAGGTACGCGCCCACCTCGTCGGCGATGCTGCGGAACAAGGGGAAGTCGATGCTGCGCGGATACGCGGTCGCGCCGCAAACGATGAGGCGCGGCCGGTGCTCGCGGGCCAGCCTGCGCACCTGCGTGTAGTCGATGGCGCCGTCGCCGGTCAGTCCATAGCCGATGCTCTGGAAGTACTGCCCGGCCATGGCCTTGGGACTGCCGTGTGTCAAGTGCCCACCCTGGTCGAGCGCCATGCCCAGCATCGTGTCCCCCGGGCGCATAAGCATAGCGAGGACCGTGTAGTTGGCGGTGCTAGCCGAGTGCGGTTGCACGTTGACATAGCTCGCCCCGAACAAGCGCCTAGCCCGCTCACAGGCGAGCGCCTCGATCTCATCCAGCACCGTGCATCCCGCGTGATAGCGACGGCCCGGATACCCTTCGGCCGTCACGTTCACTGCCGTGCTGGCGGCGGCCGCGAGCACGGCCGGGTCGGCGATGCTCGACGAGGCGACAAGAGACAGGCAGGACTCCTGTCGGTCGAGCTCACGCCTGAGCATGTCGTGCAGGCGCGGATCGCGGGCCGCCAGGGCTGCGCCGCCGTCGCGAAGCAGCCGCTCGTAAACGTCAGCGGACATCGCTACCTCCTGCTCGCGGGCGTCAGGCGAACCGGCAGCTCGCACAGGCCCCAGGTGAAGTTCGACGAGTTGTACAGGGGATCGGCAGTGACCTCGATCCTGTCGGTCCGCGCGGCAAGCTCAGTAAGGAAGATGCCGAGCTCAAGCCGCGCCAGGCGCGCTCCCAAGCACAAGTGCCTGCCATGCCCGAAGGTGACATGCCGGTTAGGCGTGCGGCGGATGTCGAACTCACCCGGACGATCAAACACAGCCTCGTCCCGGTTGGCGGAGCTATTCCAGAGCGTCACCCGCTGGCCGGCGGCGATCGGGACGCCCCTGATGACCTCGGGCATGAGCGCCGTCCGTAGCGCGTGCACGCCGGGTGTAGTCCAGCGCAGCACTTCCTCCACACCCCCGCGAACTGCGGCTTCGCCGCCTCCCCGCAGCAGCCGCCACTGGTCTGGACGGCAGGCGAATTCCAGCAAGCCACCCGCCGCCGAGTACCGGGTGGTCTCGTTAGCTCCGGCAAGTATGCCGTTGCAATTGAAAATGATCTCCTCGTCGGTCAGCGCTGGCGTGCCATCGACACCGGATCCCCGATCACGATCGGTGGCGATCTGGCTCACCAGGTCCTCACCCGGTGACGCACGCCGTTCGGCGAGCAAGTCGGCGAAGTAGAGGAAGATCTCCGCATGCGCTCCCCTGCGCCCCGCGTCCCCGGACTCAAAAGCGTCGGTGGTCAGCGCGCCTAGCCAGGACCAATCCTGTCGAGGGACGCCGAGCAGCGCGCACACCACATGGTTGGGGATGAGCTTGGCCACCTCGACGAATTCCAGCTCACCGCGCGCCAAGGCGTCGGCGAGCACGCCTACGACCACATCGCGGACCAGCCCCTCTATTCGCGCCATCGCCCCTGGGCTGAAGGCACGGGTCAGTACCCGTTTGAGGTAGCTGTGACCGGGCGGGTCGGACACTATGAGCATGCGTCCAGCGACCGCGGCTACCGCATCGGGATCGCTGCCCAGGCGCATGCCGTACTTGGAGCTGAAGACGTCGGTGTTAGCGTAGGCGGTCACGATGTCGGCGTACTTGGTGAGTACCCAGAAGCCTGACCCCGCCGAATCGGCGTGCCAATGCACCGGATCGTGGGCGCGCAGCCAGGCGAGCGCCGGCCAGAACGCGTTGGCCCGGAACAGTTCGGGATCGGTCAGGTCGATCTGCAATCTTCAGGCCCCTTCCTTTAGCGGCGTACCTGAAATGCACAGCCGCACCAGCCTGGGCACAATCTCATCCACGTGCTCGAACGCGAACTGATGGCCGCCGGGGAAAGTCTCGACGTGCACATCCGCGCTGCTGTAACCTCGCCATTCGCCGACCTGGCTCGCCGTGACGACGCCATCGGCGTCCCCGCCCCACGCGTGTATCTCGCAGTCGACCTGCGGCCGCGCGGACAAGCGGAACGTCATGGACAGTAGCGCGTCAGCTCGGAGTGTCTCGGCCGCGAGTTCCCTGAGGTCCGCATCAAGGTCGGCCGAGTCCACGCCGTTGGCCGCAAGCAGGCGAGCCTGCTCCGCCTCATCGTTGAGCAAGTCACGCCCCGCACCGACCCATCGGCTCGGGGACCCGCACGCTGCCACGACGAGCGCGCGCGGCGGCCTGCCAAGGAGGCCGAGGCGGCGCGCTATCTCGTACCCGAGCAGGCCGCCGAAGCTGTGCCCGTACACCACGACCGGCACCGCCGGAAGACCGCCAGCTACGGCGGCGGTCACCTCATCCACGGACTCCGCCAGCGGATCCAGCCATCGCTCCTCGCGACCCGGCAGCTGCACGCCGATGACAGTTACCGCTTGACCGGCCAGCCGCTGCCAGCACCGGAACTGGCCGCAGCCTGAGCCCGCCTGCGGCAGGCAGAGGAGGACAGGGCGCTGGTCACCGGCCGCCGTCGCACCCGGGGCACGGGCGAAGTTCACCAGGAGCGGGCGCGTCACGGGGCATCACCTCGGCCATGCGCAGCCATCTGGTCTAGCTGCTCCGCCAGCCCGGCGACAGTCGGCTGGGTCAGCAAGTGCCGCATCGAGACCGGCAGGCCAGTCCGCCGCCGCAATGCGGCCACCATCGTCGCCGCCAGCAGAGAATGCCCGCCGATCTCGAAAAAGTCACCCTCGACATCCACCACGGGTACGCCGAGCAGCTCGCTCCAGAGCGTCTGCACCTCTCGCTCGTGCCGAGTGGACGGGGTACGAGCGCCTCTGTCGACAGGTTCCTCGGCCAGCATGGCGGCGATCCGGCCCCGGTCGGCCTTGCCCGTGGTGGTGGCCGGCATCTCGTCCACCACGATGACGCGGGCCGGCACGGCGGCCAACGGAAGCGCAAGGCGGCAGTGGGCCCGGACCTGGTCCGCGATGTCCCCCGCGCCCTTCCCGCAATCCGCGGTGCCGGCCATGTGGTCCCGGACGACCGCCAGACCGAGCGTGTCCGGGCTGATCAGCACGCACACCGCCGCGCCGATTCCGGGCAGTCGCGTGGCCACGGCCTCAACCTCGGCCAGTTCGATCCGCGTACCGTGCACCTTCACCTGCGAATCGGTCCGGCCGAGATAGTCGAGCAAGCCATCGGGCCGCCGCCGGACCAGGTCACCGGTCCGGTACATGCGCGCACCGGGCTCGCCAAACGGATCGGGCACGAACCTGGCCGCAGTCAGGCCAGACAGCCCGGCGTAGCCACGCGCAACCCCCGGCCCGCCAATGAACAGCTCTCCGGTCTCGGCCGGATTCCAGCTCGGATCCAGCACATAACTGAGGTAGCCGTCGAGGGCCCGGCCAATCGTACGCGGATCGTCGCCGCGCGCCGTATCGGCCCAGGTGGCGGCTATCGTGGTCTCCGTAGGGCCATACACGTTGAGCACGCGCCTGCCGTCCGCGAGACGTTCGGCGAGCGAAGGAGGGCACAATTCACCGGCGACCACCAGTACCTCGGCAGCGCGCGCCGCAGCCTCACACACCGAGTACAGCGAGGGTGTGAGGCTGACTGTGCGCGGGGCGACGGCGGCGATCTGCTCGCCCAGGAGGGCCGCCGCGTCGTCCGCGACGTCAACGACCGCCACCGTCTGGCCGTGCATCAGGTACAGCAGTGTGCACCACAGCCAGCCGTCGAAGGCCGGCGACACCGCGTTGATACCCGCTCCGCCGCTGGGCAGGTGCAGGCCCGCCAGCGCTCCGAGGAACGTATTCAGGCCGCGGTAGGTTACCTCTACGCCTTTGGGCCGGCCTGTCGTACCCGACGTATAAATCGTGTACGCACACTGGTCCGGGTGCGAAGTCACCACGGGGATCTCGCCTGCCGCGCACTCCTCAGCCGTAAGGACGGGGAGCGTCGTGTCGAGGTCGCTGTTGCCGAGTACCAGCACCGCGCCCGAATCGCGTACGACGTGGCCGCGACGATCCAGCGGGTGCCGGTCGTCGAGCGGAACTGCTACCGCGCCAACCAGCCACACCGCCAGCAGGCTGGGAACGAACCAGCGGGAACGACCGCCCGACACCGCTACCCGCCGCTCCGGCCCGATTCCGTATTTCACTAGGGCGCACGCCACGGCGTCGGCTCGCTCAGCCAGCTCGGCGAAGCTCAGTGAGCCATCGCGGGCCCGAACCGCGGGCCGCCCTGGATCCTCGGCCGCCATCGCTGCGACTCGGTCCAGCACCATAAGCGTCATCGGTCCACGCTCCCCTTGAGCGATTAACCACAGTAACTAAACTATAGTCTCACATGCTCGACAGGCGCAGTAGTCCCTCCGACCACGAATGCGAGGACGATGCCCGGCATGGCGCCGGGAGGCGCACCGTCCTGCGCCATGCCGGGAAGTTGGAGTGACAGCCAGTTCAGCAGTGTGCTTATAAAACTGCCAGGTAAGCCATCCAAGAGGGCCTGTCCGGCAAGTACAGAACCGCAAGGAAATCGCAGCGGAGACTGGGTCCGCGATTAGTCGTCCGCGACGCACATCAGCATGGAGAGCCGTGAAACCCATGACGGTGAGAGCTCCATGGCCGACACGTTAGAGTCCGTGCTGGCCAACAGCTTCTCCAGCGTGATGGCGAAGGTGTCCATCATCGCGAGCACAGTCTCCTCGTCGTACAAGTCCGCGCTGTACTCCGCTGTGACAGTGATATTGCTTGTGCCCGCCACCGTCAATGCGAGGTCGAGCCTTGCTGAATCATGACTACGGTAAACCGCGTCCATCGTGAGGTCGCCGAGCCGGCCCCCCGTGCGATCGCCGGCTACGCGCAGACCGACCTGGAACAGCGGTGAGCGGGACAGGTCGCGCCGGAGTTCCACCGCGTTCACCACCTCCTCGAAGGAGATGTCAGAGTGCGCCAGCGCTTCTGTTAGCACCCGGTCGGCTTCCATGACGACCTGCCGGAACGTGCGGTCTGCGGCAAATTGATCACGCAGCCCTATCTCGGTGGCGAACGCGCCAATCAGGCTGGCGGCCTCCTGCCGGAGCCGGCCGGGCATCGATGCACCCACCACGACATCATCCTGGCCAGATAGCCGGTGCAGCATGACCCAGCAAGCAGCCAGGTAGACCACATACGCGGTTGTGTTCATTGCCCGCGCGAAGTCAAGTACCTCCCGGCCGAGCCCTCGCCTGAGATCCCTGGCGATCTCGCGGCCACGGAACGAGATCACATCAGGCCGCGGCCGGTCGCTCGGCAATTCCAGTTCGGCTGCCCCGCCAAGCTGATCGCGCCAGTACTTGCCAAGCAGGTCAAGCCGCGACTCGTCACTATGCTCGTGCTGCCACCATGCGAAGTCCGCATACTGTATTGGCAGCTCAGGCAGCAGCGGTTGCTCGCCCGTGACCTGTCCGTAGTACAGCTCGTCCAGTTCCGCGCCGAACAGCTCCGCCGACGACTTGTCGGCGATCAGGTGATGGCTTACGAAAACGAACAGATGGTCGTCCGACCCGAGCCGGTACAGCCTGGCGCGCCACAGTGGGGCTTGACCGAAGCTGAACGCCGGCATGCTCACCTCGCGTGTCGCTCGGCGCAGTGCTTCCTCGAAGACGTCACCATGACCGTTGCCGATCTCGGTCACGGGTAGGTCCACCGGGACCTGGCGCTCGACGACCTGAATTGGGCTAGCGTCCTCAATCACGATGCGCGTCCGCAGGGCGCCGTGGCGGTCGACGACTCCGGTGAGCGCCAGCCGTAGGGCCTCGATGTCCAGACGTCCGCGCAGTCGGTAGTAATTCGGCAAGTGGAAGGCGGGCTTGCCGACGGCACCTAGCTGTTCAAGGAACCAGATAGTCCGCTGGGAGTAGGTAAGCGGCGCTCGCGTTGTGGTCTCCCCTTGCCGGTGCGGGACGATCACGTCCCCGCTGGGTCCAGGTCGCGCAGACCTGAGCCTGCCGAGAAATTCGGCCCGCCGCTCCCTAGGCAGACTTGCCACCCGTGTCCTGAGATCGGTCATCCGGAGTCCCTACCACCACAGTCGTGACTGTTGTTAATATATATCTTACAGTTGTTTCATGGCTTGGTCACGCGTCGAGCAGGAGGTGCCGATGTCCCAGTCGAGTTCCCCGGATCACTCTGAACAGGCGCAGATGCCACAGCCGACCGGGGTCGCCCCGTCAAGTGAGACCGACTCAGTGGTCACGTACTTTTGCGGGTCCGCGGCGAGATACCCGGACACAGTGGCCGTGCGCTGGGCCGACGGGCGGCTCACGTATCGCGAACTCCGCGCTCACGCGGGCGCGCTCGCGGCGCGCCTGAAAGGCGTCCAGCTTGCGGCTGTTTACGGCGAGCGGTCAGCCGAACTGACCATAGCGATCGTCGCGACCCTGCTCGCCGGTGCGGGCTACGTGCCGCTTGATCCGTCCTACCCCAGACAGCGGCTCAACTACATGCTCGCCGACTGCCGGCCTGACGTGCTGCTCTGCCTGCACAAGGACGCCGGCGCTCTCGAACTGCCGGATGGCTGCCGGGTCGTCGCCATCGACGACGCGCTGTCCGCAGATCTGGGGGCAATCGCTGCAGCACCGGCGGTACCCCAGACCGGCACTTGCTACGTGATGTACACATCAGGGTCCACCGGGCAGCCCAAGGGTATCGTGATGCCCCATTCAGTTCCCGGTAATCTCATCCGGTTCGAGTCGACCCGGTCAGCCGCCACCGTGGGCTGGAACACGTTGCAGTTCGCACCGATAAGCTTCGACGTCTCCGTCCAGGAAATGTTCACTACCTGGTCTACCGGCGGCACTCTTATCCTCATCGACGACGAGACCCGCTGCGATCCACGCGATCTGCTGTCCTATCTCGTTTCGCAGCAGGTGCATCGGATCTTCCTGCCGTGTGTCGCGCTCCAGATGCTGGCCGAGGCCGCCGCCAGCCGGGGCAGGTACCCGGCATCCTTGCGAGAGGTGTGCACGGCCGGCGAGCAGTTGCGGATAACCCCGGCGATACGTGAATTCTTCCGCAGGACCAGAGCGAGCCTCGCTAACCACTACGGTCCAACCGAGACGCATGTTGCCACTACTGAACGGCTGCCCGCCGACCCCGGACAATGGCCGGCGCTTCCCGCGATCGGACGGGCTATCGACGGTGCAGTGGTGTACGTCCTCGATGCTGGGATGCAGCCGCTACCGGCCGGTGACCCCGGGGAGATCTGGATTGGCGGAATACTGGCCGACGGCTACCTCGGCCGCCCGGAACTGACCGAGGATCGCTTCAAGGTCACGGCCGATGGTACCCGCGTGTACCGGACCGGAGACATCGGGCGCATGCTGGACGACGGCCGGCTGGAATGGATCGGAAGACAGGACGATCAGCTTAAGATACGGGGGTTCCGCGTCGAGACCGGAGAGATCGAGGTCCGGCTGCGGGCGATCGACGGAATCGTCGACGCGGTGGTCATCGCCGAGTCACCGGACGACCCTGAGCGTATGCACCTCGTGGCGTATTGCGTGCGCCAGCCCGGCGTTCCAGTTCCGGGCAGCGCTGCCGTACTGGAGTCGCTCGCGGCCGAGCTTCCGCATTTCATGATGCCCGCACGGTGTGTGCTGCTCGACGAGTTCCCGGTGACGCCGAACGGCAAGGTGGACCGGGAGGCGCTGCGTGTGGCGTCTGGTCCGGGCGACCACGAGGCCAGTCAAACCAGCTCTTCGGATCCCGGCCCTCCGCTGACGGACGCCGAAGCCGTGATCGCGGGCATCTATGCCGATTTGCTCGGCGTGACCAAGCTGACTGCTGAGACAAGCTTCTTCGGGCTCGGCGGCAACTCGCTGGGTCTGGCCCGGCTCGCTACCCGGCTCGAGGAGGCCTTCGGGCCGAGGGTGCCAGTGTTCGAGCTGTTCACCCACAACTCCGTCGCTGCGCAAGCCGCGCTGTTGGAGCGGCTATTCGCCGCCGAGCTTGATGAGTACCCGCAAGACGACGTCATGGCAGTACTCGACCAGATGCAGGGTAACTGACGTGGCCGGGCCGATGATCGAGCTCCGCAGCGATACCTTCACTCTCCCGACACGCGCCATGCTCGACGCGATGACCCAAGCTCCCCTAGGCAACGACGTCTACCGCGAAGACCCGACGGTGCGCCGTCTGGAGGAGCTCGTCGCGCAGAAGCTGGGCAAGGAAGCCGCGTGCCTGACTCCCAGCGGGACCATGGCCAACCTGGCGTGCGTGCTCGCGCAGGTAGCCCGCGGCCAGAAGCTCCTGGTCAGCGACGAGAGCGATCTGTACCGGCATGAGAGCGGTGGGGCTTCGATCTGCGGGGGTGCGATCTACGAACCGATAACGACCCAGCCCAACGGGCGTATGCTCATCGCCGACCTTGCGGCCGGACTTCCAGCCGACCCGCATGATCCAGAGTTCGCGCCAGCCTCGCTGATCTGCGTGGAGAACACGCATAACCGGTGCGGCGGCCGCGTACTGCCCATCACGTACCTTCGCCAGGTCCGCGAGTTCGCCGATTCCGCAGGGCTCCCGGTCCATCTCGACGGGGCCCGGCTGTTTAACGCCGCGGTAGCCTTGGACGTCTCGCCAGCAGAGATCGCGGCGTGCGCCGATTCGGTCCAGGTGTGCCTGTCCAAGGGCCTGTCGGCGCCCGTGGGCTCCGTTGCCGCCGGGACAGCCGTCCATATCGAGCGCGTCCGCAGGCTTAGGAAGATGCTCGGAGGCGGCATGCGCCAGGCCGGCGTCGTGGCCGCGGCGGGCATCGTCGCCCTCGAGCAGATGGTTGAGCGCCTCGCCGAGGACCATGACCACGCGAGGCTACTCGCCTTCGGGCTCGCGGAGCTGCCCGGGATCGAGATCGATCCCGGGAGCGTGCAGACGAACATCGTCATGTTCCGCACCACGCCCGCCCGATTCACCCCTCAAGATCTCATCGCGGCGGCCGCCGCGGAGGGGGTGGCCCTGAGCGGGCTGGCCGACCAGGCGCGGGCCGTCACCCATGCCGGCGTCACCCGCGCCGACATTGACCGGGCGCTGGCGATCATCGCACGCATCGTGCACGACGCTAACTCGCCAGCTAGCTCACCACGATCTTGATCTGGCCCAGTGCCTCCTCAACCGCACCCTGAACCTGGCCGGGCGAATCCCCGACGGCCACCACGTAGCCCAGCCGGTCATACGCGTCGCGGGCGACTCTGACCTCGCGACCTGGTTCGCAGGTCAGGACGGTGCGCTCTATGCCGGGCACCCGTGCCGCGGCCTCCACCCCCGTGACACCTCTGAGGGTGCCACCAGCGGGCGGGAGCAAGAACCGGATGGCGGCGTGACGCGAGCGGGTCGGCTCAAGGCTGACCGGCAGGCCTATCGCGGCGCGCAGTTGCTGCTCGAGCAGGTCGACGCCGGTCGCCAGCCTGATCAGCTCGGGAATCATTCCCCCCGCCAGGCGCGCGTTTATCTCGATGACAAGAGGACCGCGCTCGGTCAACCTGATCTCGAGATGGGCCGCGCCCCAGCTATAGCCGACCGCGTCCAGAGCCCGGCGGGCAGATCCCGCGAGTTCCTGAGCCACCGGCGCGGGGAGCACCGCGGGGAAGTCGTGGCCCGATTCGACGAAGCCGGGCAGCTCGCCGAGGTGCTTCGCGGTGATGCCCACGTAGGCGTTGGTCCCGTCCACGCAGAATGTCTCGACGCTGTATTCGGGTCCGTCGGCGTACTCCTCGACGAGCGCCGCACCCGCCGACGCCTGCCCCCGCACGTTGCGCTCGACCGCGAGCACCAGAGCCACCTGCTGCTCAGCCTGGGCGGGCGTCGCCGACAGGAGGACGTTTTCGGATCCGGATCCGTCCACTGGCTTCACGACACACGGCAGGCCCGTCTTCCTGACCGCCGACGCCACATGGCTAGGCTGCGTCACGGCCGTGAACCTGGGCTGGAGCAGGCCATGGCCGGTCAGGACCTGCCGAGTCCGGACCTTGTCCTTGCAGACGGTGACCGTCTCCGGCGTGTTCGCGGGAACGCCCAGGTCAGCAGCGAGCCCGGCGACGGCACCGAGATAGAAATCGCTCGTGGTCGTCACCCCAGCGAGCGGTGCCGACGCGAGTTCGGCCTCAGCGCAGCGAGCCAGTTCAGATTGATCGTTGGTGTCGCAAACGACGACCCGGCACGGCGGCTCGCCGTGAGCGGCGTACCGGGCTGGATCGCTGGTCAGCAGGACCGGGCTGGTCCCGAGGCGCGCCGCGGTGCGCAGTGCGAGCATCCCCGTGCCGGTGGTGTTCGATTCGACGAAGAGCAGCACGGGGCGTCCCCGGCGGGGAAGCTTGGCGTAGGACCACGAGAACACGGGCGTGCCATAGCGCACCTCGACCGGCTGTCTGGCGGCAATGCCGCCGCCGGCATCGCCATAGACGCTGTCGACGTAACGGTCCCCCCTGTCGGCCAGCACCCCCACCAGCCGGGTGCAGGGGACGGCGTGGGCCGCGAGATAACTCAGCACCCGGTACACCGATCCCGAGGTGTTGCCACCGAAGATCTTCTGCTCGCGGGCGAGCCGTCTCGTGGCTTCGAAGGCCTCCTCGTCGGAGAGCCAGTGCACCTCGTCAATGACCGAGTAGTCGAGGTTGTCTGGTTGGAGGCTGTTCCCGAGCCCGCTCTGCTGCCGCTTAGGCTGGTCGGGCTGCCCGAACAGAACGCTGCCAACGCAGTCGACGCCGACGACGCGCAGATCAGGCAGTTCAGTGCGCAGCGCCCGCGCGGTTCCGCACAGCGATCCGCCACTGCCAACCGCCCCGACCAGCACATCCAGCGTGCCGAGATCCGCACGCAGTTCGTCGGCCAGCGTCTGGTAGGCCAAGGGGTTCTGCGGGTTGGCATACTGCCGGGGCCAGAAGGCGCCGTCCAGCCCGGCCATCAGCTCCGCCAGCCGGGCCAGGCGTGCGCTTTGCCAGCCAGCGTCGCTCATCGTGTCGACGATGTCCACGGTGCAGCCAAGCGTCCGCAGCTTCGCAAGCGTAATCGGATCGATCCGGGGATCGGTGACGATGTGAACGGGGTGCCCGAAATAGGTCCCGACGAGGGCCAGACCCAGCGCCATGGTGCCTGATGAACTCTCGACGATGGGGGCTCCGGGCAGCAGCTCTCCGCTCCGTCTCGCCTCGGTGATCACCTGCCGGGCAACGCGGTCCTTCATCGCGAAGATGTTCTGCAGCTCCAGCTTGGCATATACCGTTACGCCGGCCGGCTCTCCGACGTGGAGTTGTACCAGCGGGGTGTGCCCGATCGCTTCGACGACAGATTCATATCTCACGCTGGGTCTCCGCTCCGTTGAGCATGAACGAATGGAAGATCCATACCGGCTCCGCTCCGGTGCCGGCCACGACCTCGCACGCCTCCGTCACCTTGCGGAGCCGGTCAGCGTGCCCTGGCGTCTCGTCGGAAAGCAGGATGCCGAGCATTGTCCCGCTATGCGCACAGATGACCCCGAGAGCGCCCGCGGCCGAGGAAATCGCGAGCACGGCCTCAAAGTGACGTTTCGGCTGCAGGCGCTGGTTGAGGATCGCACTGCGGGTGGTGACCGCACCCAGGGCGGCGAGATCACCGGCCCGAACGGCCCTAGTGAGCTCCTCGAGCAAGCATGCGTACTCCTCCCGCTGCGCCGGCGAATAACGCCGGGGTCGCTGGTTAAACGCCACCGTGTCGATCTGACCTCCCTCGTCAACCGCGACCACGGTCAGCGGAGGGAGGACCCCGAGTTGGCTGGCCGCGCGCACCTTCCTGTGCTCGAAGACGACGACCCCGTGGTACATGACCCCGTCGGTCGGCTCTATCGGACGCAGCCAGCCCTCGATCGCCTTGGGCGACGTCTCCAGTCCGAGCACCAGTCCGACTGCCCTGGCCGTGGCCACCAGGTCGGCAGACGAGCTGGCCAGGCCCTTGCCAACCGGTAGATCGCTGTCGATGATCAGGGTCCCGCCACCGCTGCTTGAGTTTCTCGCGAGCAGCGTCTCGGCGAGCCGCCTCGACTTGACCTTGTGCGAGGGGAACACCCGCAGGGGCGCGTCGGGCTCGAACCGGAACCAAGCCCGGGTCCACCGGGCAATGGGAAAGGTCACCAGGAAGTCGTCCAGGTCCATGGTCTCCGGTAGCGCGCCCTGGAGCAGTTCACCGAAGCTGCCGCACGCGACGCCAACGCCGGTCGCCACGTCCACGCCAGGGCGGGTGATCGCCATCGTCACGCTCATGACACTCCATCGAAATCGCACCCGCCCGCCGCCTCGGCAAAGCGGCCCTCGCCGGCCAGGGAGGCCAGCACGGCGGCGCTCCGGTCCCGCCACTCGGCCTCAGCCTGGTCCAGCGCCTCCCCCTGAACGGCGAGCAACTCGCGGACCGCGACGGGATGCGCGGAGCCGGACGATCGTTTGGCTCGCAGGCAGCGGTCGACATCGAAAGACTCGGCGAGCAGCCCGGCGGCGTCCTCGACGGCATAGCCACTGTCCGACAGGATCGCGCCCAGGGCACCTTCGTCCGGATCGGCCGACGTGCGCCCCTGCTTGGCCGCCTCGGCCACGTAGCGTCCAGCGATGACCTGTGCCTTGCGCCAGGGCACGCCGGCCTTCATCGTGAGCAGGTTAGCCAGCGTGAACGCACCCAGGAAACTGGTCTCGCAGACCGCCCGCATCCGGTCCTCGCGGAAGCTCAGCTCCTCGATCACCAAGGTGAGCAGGCGGAGTGTCGAAACAGCGGCGTCCGTCAATGGCGCGATGTCCGCCCCAACTTCCTTCGACACTTCCACGGTATTGGCGTAGGGGGTGGCGCGGTGCCCGATGGCGATGGCGACGGCATGGCCAGCGAGGTGCGCGCTTCTACCCCGGATCCGTTCGAGGATGGGGTAGTTCCTCTTCTGCGGCATCGCGGACGAGATGCCTGCCAACTCGTCGGGCAGCTCAATGAACTCGTAGGCGGCGCTGCCCCAGGCCATCAGGTCAGTCGTGAATCGGCTGAGGACTACGCCGTAGCCGGAGAGGTCGGACGCCAGATTTAGCGCCCAGGTACGGGAGGCGACGCCTACCAGCGCATGTGGCTGAACGCGGGAAAATCCCAGCAGCCGCGCCATGCGGTCGCGATCCCATGCTAGTTCCTGCCCGGCCATGGCACCGGAACCGAGCGGTGAGAGGTCAATCTCGGCATAGGTCACGCCGAGCCTGCGCAGCACCGCCAAGGTTTCCTCGATCACCGCGGCGAGATAGAAGCCCGGCGTGACGACCTGCGCAGGCTGCAGGTGGGTGTAGCCCGGCATCGGCATCTCGGCGCACTGGGCAGCCCGGCGCCACGCCGCGCGGCCGAACGCCGTCAGATGCCTGGCAACACTCAGCAGCCGCTCACGTGCCGCCATCAACTGGGCGCAGGCCTGGAAGTCGTTCCTGCTCCGGTCCACGTGCCAGGCTGGGAAGACCGTATCGCGGCCGTCTAGAGCGGCCCGCTCGAGCGCAAACGCGATGTCTGACAGGTTCTCTGCCGGGTCGGCCCGCAACCGCCCCCGGGTCACCGAGTCCAGGCGATCCGCCAGTCGGCAAGCCGTTGCCCGGTCGGCTAGCCCCATTCTCAGGTATTCCAGCAGGAGCACCTTCTCGATAGCGACGTAGTAGCCAAGCAGGTGCTCGGCCTCGTAGTCGAATTGGGGTGCCAGCACCTCCTCATGCCAGAGCTGGGCGGGGGCACTGTCGATCCGTCCGGTGAGCCTCATGGCTTCTCGGCGGTCGCGGCGACGTCCGCCAGTACCGGATGTCTCATGAGATCGCCGATGCTGATGAGGCCATCAAGGGCAACCACGACCTTGAGCGCGGCCAGTGATGTGCCGCCGAGGGCGAAGAAGTCGTCGTTACGCCCGATGTGCCCGTCGGGCAGTCCGAGCACCTCAGCCCAGCGCCGGGCGATGGCGAGTTCCGCCTCGGTCCGCGCAGGCTCGCCCGCCACCGCGAAGCCTCTACCAGTCACGCGGGCGAGCAGAGCCTTCTTGTCCACCTTGCCGTTCTCGGTCAGGGGAAGCGAGCTGACGGCGGTCAGGCTGGCGGGCACCGCCCCCTGCGCGAGGACTGTGGCTAGATGCCCGGCCAGCTCGTCCGGGCTCAGGCTGTCATGGGCCGTGTAAAAGCCGGCGAGAGCGGTGCCGGCGCCCGCCAGGTTGTGGGCCACGACCGCGGCGTCCCGCACACCCGGGTGCTCCCTCATCCGGCTTTCGACCTCGCCGAGTTCGAGACGGATGCCGTTGACCTTCACCTGCTCGTCGCGGCGTCCGGTGAAGCCGAGTTTGCCGCCGGGCAGCCAGCGGCCGAAGTCGCCCGTGCGGTACATCGCCAGACCCGTACGCAGCGGGTCGGTCCCGAACGCCTCGGCCGTGCGTTCCGGATCGTTGATGTAGCCGCGTCCCACGCAGATTCCCGAGAACGTGATCTCACCGGGTGCTCCGAGCGGAACCAGACGGTCGTCAGTCCCCAGCACGGAGACCGCGACGTTGCCTATCGCGCGGCCGACCGGGACCACGCCATCGCGGGGTGGCACGGTAATAATCTCGTGGGTGGTGTCGTCGGAGACCTCAGTCGCGCCGTACGCGTTTATGAGCCGGGTATGCGGGAACGCGGCGAGCCAATGCTCGATGAGCTGCGGGGTCAGCGCTTCGCCCGTCACCGACACCTCGCGAAGCGTTCTCCCGGCACCCGGCACCGCCTTCGCCTGGTCGAGCAGCACGCCGAGGTACGACGGCACGAACTGAGCGACGGTAGCGGCGTGCTCGTCGATTATGGCGAGGAAACGCGCGATGTCGAGCGTCTCCTCGCCCGGGACGATTAGGACACGGGCGCCGACCAGCAGGGCAGCGACCAGCTGCCAGAGCGATATATCGAACGAAAGCTCGGCGCTTTGAACCACGATGTCCTCCGGCCCGATCCGGAGGTCGTCGATCTTGGCATACAGGTGATTGAGCAGCCCCAGATGCTCACAGACGGCGCCCTTGGGCAGGCCGGTAGAGCCAGAGGTGAAGAATATGTACGCGGGATCGCGAAGAGCCACTCGGGGTTGGCGGCAACCCCTGGCAGGCGGCGCGGCGGCGAGTTCGTCGATAGTCCGGGTACGGACACCGGGCACGCCGCTGGCGGCGGAGCGATGTTCCGCTAGGACTGTGCGACAGCCGCTCCTGCGCAGTGCCGTGGCGACTCTCCCCTCAGGCCAGGCAGGTTCCAGCGGGAGGTAGACGCCTCCCGCGCGGAAGATCCCGATAACGCAGGCCAGCCACCACAGGTGGCGCCCGGAAGCGACGGCCACCACACCGCCGCGTTCTAGTCCATCCGCAAGCAGGGCCTGGCAGACCCGTTCCGCAGCCGCGTCGACCTCGCCATAGGTCCACGACACGTCCCGGCAGACCGCGGCCAGACGGTCCGGATGCTGCGCCGCCCGTTCAGCGAAAATCTCGTGGAAAGGCCGGTCGGGCAGCGCCCTGTCCTTGCCGTTGAAACCGTCCACCTGCAGTCGCCGCTCCGCCTCGCTCAGCAAATCCGCCAATGAATAGTCGTCGTCGGGGTGAGCGCGCATGGTGTTCACGGCACTGGCCAGGTATCCGGCGACCCTGGCCGCGTGCTCGTCGTCAACCGTGCACCTGCGATAGCGGAGCACATACGCGCCATCGGGCCGCTCGATCGACAGGGACACGCCCTCGTCAGAGCCGAATGCCACATCGAACGTACGGCCGGGGAGCGCCGGAGGACCGGCTTCCGGCGGGTTCGCCTCCACGTGCCCGGCTTGCTTGTACGCGAAGCACGCGAGATCTCGCCAAGTGCCGCCGCACAGGTGTGCCTGCAGCGGCACCAGTCCCAGCGCCGGTGCCCGGTAGCCGATAACGAGCTCCTGCATCCCGGTGAGCGCGGAGACGACGCGCAGGAGCGCCGCGAGAATGATGGCGTCCGGCGTGACACCCAGCGAGTTCGCCGTCCGGATCAGGTCGCCGGGGACGTCAAGCCGAACGCTACCCGCCGAATCGTCCTCGATCATTGACCATCGCGGTACCACGGTACCGTCGCCGTGAGCGCGTGCGCCACGCCGGTGATTATCCGGACCAAGCTCCTCCATCACTGAAGCATCCCGTTCTCTAGACGTTATGGAATTGCCGCCGACGGCCACTACGGAGGACACATGCGACATCAATTCAGACAACCGGCTCCGAGGCGAGAAGAGCGCAGCCTCAAGTATCTGGATATACGCATCTACTATGCCGCGCGCAGTCTGTTCACGGAATATCGAGGTGTTGTATTCCAGCCGCACTTTTTCGCCGCTTACCTCCATCATTAGATCGTCTTCAGTAGCGGTCGCCGACATCTCGAATCCAAGGAAGGGAAGATAGTTAAAGACGATTTGGTAGACGGGCGGTATCCCGGGAATGCGTCGTACACCCGAGGTGGCGGCGACATAATGAAACGGCAGTTCCTGGTGGTCAAGAGCCGCGCACACAGCCTGCCGGACGCGGTTGGTAAACTGCGTGAAATACGGATCGCCGACGATATTGGCACGCAGGACAACCATGTTCACGAAGACACCAATCAATGGCCGCAGCTCGGCCGTCTTCCGCCCGGCCGCTGGCAGACCGAGGACGATATCATCGCGGCCGGAAAGATGCCGCACGAGCAGGGTAAACGCGGCGAGCGACAGATCGAACGGCGTCACGCCTATCTCGTCGCCGACAACGGCCAGCTTCGCTATGAGAGTGGAGGAAAACCGCGCGACGGTATCGACACCCACGAAGCTCCGCTTCGTGGGCCTGGGGTAATCGGTGGGTATCGCATGCACCGGAGGCGCGCCAGCCAGTGCGGCCCGCCAGTACGCGGTCAGCTCGTCGAGTTGACCGCCGTCGAGGCGGCGCCACTGCTCGACGGCGTGATCGGTGTAGCTGACCGTGAGTTCGGGCAGTTGAAGCGAGCGGTCCTGCTCCTGGGCGGCACAGATCTCAGTGAGCTCGGCATATAGGTTGAGCATCGAAGCGGAGTCAACGATGAGCTGATGCCCGACGAAAAGAACCCACCACTCGGAAGTGCGAGCACGGACCGCCACCGCGCGCCACAACGGCAATGCGGTGACATCGAAAGGCCGACCCACTTCCGCGGCGAAGAGCCTGCCCGCGATGTCCCCTCTCTTGCCTTCTGCCTCCTCGCGCAGGTCTATCACCCGCACCGGCAGAGGCGTCCGGCGGTGCACAACCTGCATCAGCTGGCCGCGATCGACGCGGAAACCGGTGCGGAGCGGTTCGTGGCGCTCCGCCACGATCGCAAATGCCTCCACCATCGCGCTCGCCGGGACTCCGGCATGAATGGTGAAGCGATCTACCACCCGATAGGAGAGCACGTCGTCGCCCACCTCGCCCGCGAGCCAGATACGCTCTTGGGCTGGAGAAACCCTCGCAATGTAATACGTCTCTTCGCGAGGCGCCCGGTGAATCGCCGTCACGACACCTCCCGCGCCGTTAATTCCGGGGAGCGCGGAGCGGCAGGATGTGGTTGCTGAGCCGGACCGGATCCCCCAGGAGCACCACGATCTCGCGAGCGCCCTTATACGGCTCGCGACCGTGCGCCATGCGCAGGTTATCGACCACGAGGACGTCGCCGGGGTGCCAGGGCTCACCGACCGAGGCTTGGCCGTAGATCTCGTTGATCAAGTCAATGGTGTCAGAGGAGATCGGCGAACCGTCGCCGTACGTCGTGTTGAACGGTAGGCCCGACGGCCCGTAGACGTTCAGGAGGTAGTTGCGGGATACCGCGTCCAGGGCCAGTTCGTTGAGGAAGGCGATCTGGTTGAACCAGCCCAGGATCCCAGTTCGGGGGTGCGGGATGAGCGCCGCCCGGCGCTGGCGGGTGCACAGCCGGCCATCCGGCAGCCACTCGCGCTCGATGCCCGCGGTCGCGCAGTAAGCGTCGACCTCGGCCGGATCCCGGGTTCCGAAGGCGTCCATCCAGGACAGTCCGACCTCGTTGTACATGCGCGTGAGCAGCCACCCGTCGCGCGCGAACGGAGCGACCAGATCCGCGGGCAAAGCCCTGAGCACCTGCTGCGAGTCCGCGACATTGGTGCGCCCGCCCTCGGCCGGGGCGGTGAGGCAACCGAAGACAACGTATCCGGGAACCTCTGCGGCGTAGCTCAGTTCATGGTGCATGCACATCGCTTCGTAGGCCGGCCAGTGGGACGACGAGTAGGTACCTTCGGCATGGGGGGTCCTTGGCGCAAACCCTTCGCGTTCGGTCATGGGCCGGATCCCCAAGGCTGAGGCGACGTCCGCGACCTCGAGCGCTGACCTGACGCCGACCCCGCGAAGCAGCACAGCGCCGAAGACGGCGACCTGGGCGCGGACCGCCTCGCTATGCCTCCCTACCCAGACAGCGCCCGGCCCCGCCGCGAGGATGGGCAGGCTGGCGCAGACCGGGCCACCCGGCGCCGACTGACCCGAACCGGGTTTCACTATCGGGACCATGAGTTTCCTCTCCAGGGGTGTCGGTACTCCGCCGACGCCATGCGCTTCCTATCAAGATGGCGTCGAATGGCCCCTCTGAGGGCTCAAAAGATAACACAGCCGACACGGCTTACGAATCGCCTAAACGTTGATACTCAGGTCAGCAGCGTGAGGATGGCCCAGACATGGATATGATGAATACTATGCGCTTACACCAATGACCGCATTGGAGCCAGTAAGGACACCGCCGTGGATCAAGGCGACATTGAGCAATCGCACGTGTCCACCGAATACGACCTATCCATAGGCCAGCGTGGCCTATGGTTTATGGACAGGTTGGCGCCTGGCAACCCCATGTATACCGTTACCTCGCTGTTCGAGATAAGCGGTCGTCTCGATGTGGCGGCGTTCCGGGCATCGTTCGCCGACCTGGTGACTCGGCACGAGGCGCTGCGAACGCGATTCGAAGTCCGCGACCAGAAGCCAGTGCAGGTTGTCGATCCCAGTCCGTCCATCACCGTGCCGGTCGACGACCTAAGGCATCTGCCAGACAACGATCGTCGCGGTGCGGCCGAGGAGATCGGGCGCTCGGATGCACAAGTTGCGTTCGACCTTGCTGCCACTCCCTCAGTCCGGATTCGGCTAGCGCGAATCGCCGACGAGCTGTACGTAGCAATTCTCAGCTCACCGCATATCCTGGTCGACCGTGTCGCTCGCGACGTGATATACCACGATCTCCGAGTCGCGTATCGGTCCCGGGCTCGCGGCTCGAGTCCCATGTGGGAGCCGAGCCTGCAGTACCACGAGTTCGCTAGCTGGCAGCGTGAGAGGATGAGCGGCCCAGTCGGTGAACGGCTTCTCGCGTACTGGCGGCGCGCGCTTGATGGAGCACCGGGGCTGCTCGAACTGCCCACTGGCCGGGTAAGGCCGCCTGAGCAGACATTCGCAGGCGGCATTCACCAGCTGGGAGTACCGGAAGATGCCGTACGAGCTATGCGTGCCCTAGGTATGCAGCACCAAGCCAGCCTGTTCATGTGTTACCTGACTGTGGTCGCGATGCTGCTGCGCCGGTACACGGGGCGCACCGACTTCTGTATCGGCACACCGGCGGCGAACCGGGTGCGACGCGAGCACCTGTCGGTAGTAGGCCAGTCGACGAACATGATTGTCCTGCGTCTGGACCTGACTGGTGATCCATCGTTCCGGCAGCTACTCGATCGCGTGCGAGACGTATGCCTGGGCGGTTACACACATCAGGAGATCCCCTTTGATCGGCTAGTCGACACCATCGTCAGCCGACGGAGCGCGGCCTATAACCCCCTCTTCCAGATCGTATGCTCCCTCGCGGAGGAACCTGCTGAGGACTCGCCCGAACGGCGGGTTGATGGCGTGACCTTCGGCCCGTCTCTGGTCGTGCCAACCGGTTACGCGCAATTTGATCTGGAGCTATACGCGGTGACTCGCGGGGATCAGCTGAACATTACCGTTGACTACGCCACATGGGCGCTTGAGCGGGCTATGGCCGAACGTCTGGCAGGACACCTGCTGACAATGTGGCAGGAGGCTGTACTCCGCCCGGAGGAGCCGCTGTCCCACCTGGAACTGCGCACGCCGGCCGAGCGGAACGCGGTCGTGGCGTCTGCGCCGGCCCCGCGCGACGGCTGGTCGCTTGGCCAGGTCCTCAGCAAGCATGCGGAATCTGCTCCGGAAGAACTGGCGCTCTGTGATGACCGGACCGACATCAGCTACTGTGAGCTGACTGCTTGCGTGCAGAAGCTGGCGCAACGACTGCGGGAACGGGGCGCGGCGGCCAGGCGGTGCGTCGCCGTGTGCCTGCCCAGATCCGCCGCATTGGCTATTGCGATGCTTGCCGCGTCGGACGCTGGCTGTGCTGCGGTGATCCTGCCGCCGGACGCCCCGGCGGATCAACTGCCCGGAGTTATCACCCTTTCCGTCGCGCCTGGTGCCGACCGCCTAAGCGTGGCGGATCCCGATCGGTACACCATCGCCGTGCCCGCGCCGGTCTCCCGCGCTACGCAACTGCCGATCGGCCTTTTCTCCGACCTGGCTGGCAGCGCCGCCGCGACCGCGACGGCTGTCGGCATGCTGGGCCTAACTGCCCGTGATCACGTCGCGGTTCTCGCCGCTTACCCTGCGGCCTTTTTCAGCGAGGTGGTCGTAGGCCTTTCGGCGGGAGCGCACTGCACGATCCTGGATCCGGGGCTCGCGGGCGAGGTTGGTGCGCTACATGCAGCGCTGGCGACCCAGCAGGTGACGGTGGCCTGGTTGCCGCGGCGCACTGTGACAGCGCTTTACTCGCACGGTCCATGCCCGCTGCGAGTAGTCATGACCGACCCGGAGTTCACCAGCGTCAACGGCGTGCCGACGGTCCGGGTGCACGGCACCCGTGGGCTGGGGCTCTGGGCGGTGTCCCCGGTTGACGAGCACGCGGCATGCATTCCGGCTGTCCTGCCACTGTCGGGCATCGACGTGCAGATCCTTGATTCCTACAGCCAGCTGATGCCTCGTGGGATTGTCGGTAGCCTGCACCTCCCCCCGGTGCGCGGTGCGCGCCCAGAGGCGACTGGACTGGCTGCTCTTGTGCGCGACGACGGGCTAATTGAGCTGCACGGCACGCTGGCTGCCTCAGACGCCGCGTCAGCCAGCGTCTGGCGCGGTGCTCTTGAGCGTAGTCTGCTGAGGTATCCGGTTGTCGCCGAGGCGTACGTGACCACGGTTCCCGGCTCCGATCAGCTGATTGCGTTTGTCGTGCCCGTTCCCGGGCTACCCCTGGACGAGCACAGGTTGCTGGCGAGTCTCGCTGCGGAACTGCCGCAGCATGTGATCCCTGCAGCGCTGGTGCAAGTAGCTGAGCTGCCGCTTGGCGGGGACGGTCAGGTGGACGACGGCGAACTGCCGTGGCCGCAGGTTGCTGATCTTTGCGCACGCAGGGCGTATCTCCCGCCTCGAGACGCCCTAGAGAGGCTCGTCACGGCGACGTGGGCGGAGCTTTTCGACCGGAGCCAGGTCAGCGTCGAGGAGAACTTCTTCGACCTGGGCGGGCATTCGCTGCTCGCAGTGCAGTTGCTCGGGCGTCTAGGCGAGATCTTCGGCGTTCGGCTGCCGGTCAGTACCCTATTCGCGGCGGCAACGCCGGCCGGTCTGGCCATGGCGCTAGCCGAGCAGCTCGGCGGCCAAGATGCCGCCGTGCGACTCGCAGCCGACCTGGAGGAGATCTTGCGGCTGCCGGAGGACGAGGTCCTGCGGGCGTCCGACTGACGTTTCTTCATCTAAAACCAGAACCGGGCGCTGCGTCAGGGCCCGCTCATACTCAGCCGGAATTGGTAACCGAACAGGACGGCCTCAGTGCGGTTCTGGAGACCCAGTTTGGTCAAGATGTGGGATAGATGAGATCTGACAGTGGTCTCCGACACGACAAGCTTCGTCGCGATCTGGGCGTTGGAGTGACCGTTGCCAAGGAGCCAGAGCACCTCGCGCTCCCTGGAGCTGAGCAGCGAGGCCGCCTGGTAGAACCGGGCCAGATCGGCGGGCATCTGCGCAGAAAGCCAGTTCAGCAGCGTGCTCGCCATGGTGGAGGACAAGTAGGCCTGCCCCCTGGCCACGGCCCGGATCGCTTCGGGCAGTTCGGTTTCCACGGCATGCGCGCTGACAAAACCGCGCACGCCACTGCAAAACGCGGCAACGATCGAGCTTCCCGTGTCGCAGTTACCGACGGCGACGATGCGCCCACTCGGGCGGACCATGACTTCAGCACCGCGCCGCGAAGGCGCGGCACGGCAGATCGAGTCGGTCTCCTCCGCCACGATGATGCTGTCGGAGCCAGCGCCGAGCCTTGAGTGCTCACTTCCCGCCGAGAGGACATCGATGTCAGGATGGTGATCCAGCACAGCGTGCAGGCCCGCTTTGACAAGCGGGTGCGAAACATAGACGTTGACACGGATTTGCGAGAGATCCATTCCTCCGTTTATCTTCGTATCAGCTATCATCAATTTCTTTCCTGATGTAGCCATACATATTCCCCGATCTACTTGCACTTGAACTCGTGTGGGGTTCCAGAACTCTGTCAAGTCCCTGTAGCGTCGCGGGTCCGCCGATGATCGTGGTGCTGCGCGCTCGTGTGCACTGATAAGCACTTCTCTGACTTCTGCTGGCTCCACCAAGCTCGTTTGCCAAGCATTCCCTGTAGGATGCCAGAACTGTGCCCATGTCATTTGAACTGCGGTTTCCTGGGTCAGCCGGCGATCTTCATGCGTCTCGTTCGTACCCGTGAATCAGCACGCCGAGGACTTCGCGGCGTCGTATCCGCGCGGCGACGACCCCGGTCGGCCCCGCCGCCCGCCGGCGATTCCGGCCAGCTCTAGTACCGGTCATTAGCCCTCACCCTTCACTGCGGTCACGGCCAGTACGAAAGCACGGACACGGCTGACTCCCGCATCCCCGGCGACCCGGGTACCCGTACTGTCTGGTGACGCGCGAGATTCCCTGTCCCAGTCACTGGATCCTGTTGCGGCTAGGTCCGCCACACTGACCGTAGTTCTCGGGGCCGACGCGGAAACAGGTATTCTGACCGGAAGTCTGACCGGAAGAGTCCGGGTATTCCAGGATGAGCCGGGCAGGCGTCCGGGGGGCTGCCACGGTTAGTGGGAGCGCTGGATGGCTGATGAGGGCGTGGGGTTCGGTGGCCTGCTGCGCGCGCGCCGGGTCGCGGCCGGGCTGTCCCAGGAGGACCTGGCGCGGCGTGCAGGGCTGGATGTCCGCACGATCAGGAACCTGGAACGGGGCCATGCACGCTGGCCGTACCCGGACACGGTGCGCCGCCTCGCCGGTGCGCTAGACCTGCGCGGCACAGCCCGCGAGGAGTTCACAGCCGCCGCCGGACGCCGGCTCCATGGCGCCGGAAAGGCCGGCAACGGCACAGCGGTCGCCTCCGGCCCAGTGAGCCGCCCCACGGGAGGGGACAGGCCGGTCCCGCGCGAACTGCCGGGCGCGGTGCGGGGCTTCGTCGGCCGGACCGGTGAGATGGCGGCGCTGTCCGGGCTGCTGGAGCACGCCAGCCAGGCCGGCCCGGGGATGGTAGTGATCTCGGCGATCGGGGGCACAGCCGGCGTGGGCAAGACCGCGCTGGCCGTGCACTGGGCCCATCAGGTCGCCGACCAGTTTCCTGACGGGCAGTTGTTCATTAACCTGCGCGGTTTCGGCCCTGTCGGTGCTCCGGTTACTGCTGGTGAGGCGGTCCGGCATTTCCTGGATGGGCTGGAGGTTCCTGCTGAGCGGATTCCGGCGTCGGTGGAGGCACAGCTGGCGCTGTACCGGAGCCTGGTGTCTGGCAGGCGGCTGCTGGTGGTGCTGGACAACGCCCGTGATGCTGCGCAGGTTCGGCCGCTGCTGCCCGGGAGCCCGACCTGCCGGACCGTGGTCACCAGCCGCAGCAGGCTCACCGGCTTGTCGGTGACTGATGCCGCGCAGCCACTGGCCCTGGGCGGCTTGTCCGACAGCGAGGCCCGCGATCTGCTCGTGCGTCGTCTGGGTGCTGGCCGGGTTGCCACCGGTCCCGGCGCGGCCGCGCGGATCATCGCTGCCTGCGCGCACCTGCCGCTGGCGCTGTGCGTGATCGCGGCGCGAGCCGCGATGCGGCCGGAATTGTCCCTTGCCGATGTCGCAGCCGATCTCGCCGCGCGTCCGGGCCTGGAGGCGTTCACCGACGCGGATGACCCGGCCGCCGATATCCGTGCCGTGTTCTCCTGGTCCTACCAGCAGCTGGACGCCGACACGGCCAGGTTCTTCCGCCTGGCCGGCCTGCATCCGGGCCCGGACTTCGACTGCCACGCTGCCGCCGCTCTCGCCGACGCGGCACCTGACCAGGCCCGTCAGTGCCTTGAGACGCTCGCCCGGGCGCACATGATCATGCCGCTGCGGCTGGACCGCTACCAAATGCACGACCTACTGCGCAGCTACGCCCGCGAGCTCGCCGGGAGCGACCGCGATGACGGTGACGGCGGCCAGGCGCCCATCCGCGGCCTGTGCGACTACTACGCCTACTGCGCCGCCACCGCAGCCGGTGTGCTGTACCCGGCCGAACGCGGCCGCTACCCGCAACCCGGCCCGCCGCCGGCGCATGTGCCGGACCTGGCTGAGCCGTCCCGGGCACGCGCGTGGCTGGATGCCGAGCGGGCCAGCCTGGCCACGGTCGCGGTGTATGCCGCCGACCACGGCCTGCCCCGGTACTCCCGGCTGCTGTCGTCGCTCATGCACCGCTACATGGAAGCTGGCGCGCATGCCGCCGAGGAATCCGCCATCCACACGGCGGTCCTCCGCGCGGCCGTACGGGCCGACGACGCCGCCGGGCAGGCGGCCGGGCTCATCGGCCTCGGCAGCATCGATCTGATCCGGGGCCGCCTTGACCAGGCGGCATACTCCTACCGTCAGGCCCTGGTCCTGCTCCAGGAGGCCGATGACCACTACGGCCGCGCCCACGCGCTAGGCAACCTCGGCCTCACCGAGAGCGAGCAGGGCCAGACCCGGCAGGCAGCCGCTCACCTGTCGCAGGCGCTGCCGCTGCTGCGGCAGGTCCGCGACCGGCCCGGCGAGGGCCGCGTGCTGCGCTACCTCGGAACCATATGCTCGAGCCAGGGCCGCACAGAGCAGGCGGCCGCCTATCTCGGGCAGTCCCTGGCGCTGTGCCGCCAGATCGGCGATGTCCTCGGTGAGGCCGAGACACTGCGCTTCATAGGGGTCATGCACCTGTGCCGAGGCCGCCCCCATCTGGCGGTCAGTCACCTGCACCAGGCGCTCGACCTCTACCGCCAGACCGGCCATCTTCCCGGCCAGTGCGAAGTCCTGCGCCACCTCGGAATGGCCCTGGCAGACCAGCAGCACTGGCAGCCTGCCGCCGACTGTTACCGGGAGGCACTCGCCCTGGCCCGCGCGATCGGCAACCATACCGCAGAGACCGACATTCTCCGCCGGCTGGCTGACACAGAGTGAACCGTGCCGAGTGACAGCCCAGCCATCACCCGATGCCTCGCTTGTAACGTCAAGCCGAGTCGAGGAACTCCCGTCGCCGTGCCCCGTGCCGTCTCCCCGCTCACAGCAGGCGCACCTCTGACCGGCCGCGAGGACGCCAGAGGCCGCACAGATCAACCGGTTACGCCTCCCGCGCCACGTCCACAGCTGACAGCTTCCTCAGTGCGTAGAGTTCCTTGATCGAACGAACACAGTCACGAACGACCCGGCCCCTTCGCTCGCCCCCATTACGAGGGCTTCACCGCTGCTGCAAATTGGTCCGCCAGCGCGTCCCGCGATGGTACTCAGCCCCTTACGGCTCAGCCGCTTTGGGGACTCCCTGCCGGACGGTCCCACGATCGGGACCGGCCAGTATCAGGGCGCGCCCTCTCCTGTTCCATGCGGAAGCCGCAGGCGGCGAGCTCGCCGCGGATACGCGCGGCATCGGGTGTTTCCATCTCGACGTACAGGGTGAGCGCTTCCTGCCAGTGAGCGCGGGCTCCGGGAGTGTCGCCAGAGGCTACGTGAATGTTCCCGAGCCCTTCGTGCGCGCGGGCCTGCTGTTCCTGGCTGCCGATCCGGCGGGCTATGTCCAGCGCCGCCTGATGATGCGCGCGGGCGTCCTTCGGTCCTTCCTGCGCGAGGGCGGCCTCGCCGAGGCCGTTGCGCGCCTCGGCTTCGCCCGAGGGCTCGGTGGCTTGCTGACAGAGGATCAGCGCCTGCTGGTAGCGGCCGGCGGCCTGGACGGGGCGGCCCAGCCGCAGGTCGGACTCACCGAGACGGCACAGCACCTCGGCTTCGGCACGCGGTACACCCGCGTCATGGAATACCGCGAGCGCCTGCCGCAGCTGCTGACGCGCTTGCTGGTAGCGTCGTTCACGCAGGTCGGCGAACCCGAGGGAGGCGGTCGCGTCGGCCTCGGCCATTGTGTGGCTCATCCGGCGGGCGATCGTCCTGGCCTCCGTCAGGTGCTGCCGTGCCTGACGGTAACGTCCCTGCCGCACCTCGACATCGCCAAGGTTGGTCAGCGAGACAATCAGGAAGGCCAGGTCGTCGGCCGTCCGGCTCGCTTCGGCTGCCTGAACCAGGCCGGTGGCGGCCTGCTGGTAGCGGCCCTGGCGGATGGCGATCAGACCGAGGTAATACAGAGCGCGAGCCTCCCGGATCTGATTGCCGGTGGCGCGGCTGAGTTCCAGCGCCTGCTCGCCGTTGCGTATGCCGGCCGGGTAAGCGCCCATCAGCAGGCCGATCATGCTGAGGCTCAGCAGCGCGCGGAGCTCCCCGATCTGGTCGCCGGCCTCGCGGCTCAGCCCGAGCGCGTGCTGGAAGCGCTGCCCGGCCTCACGGTTGCGGCCGAGCTGCAGGTAGACGCTCCCAATGTTGTTGACCGCAGCCGCTTGGGCGGCGCGGTCACCGGCCTGGGCCCCGGCCCGGGCGGCGGCCTCGTAGATATGAAGGGCATCGGCGAGGAAGCCGCCTCTCTCGAGATAGCGGAACAGGGCCGCTGACAGGCCGGTGGCGTGCCCTGGCCAGCCGTGTTTGCTGGCGTGGGCGGCGACAGCGGTCAGGTTCGCCCGCTCGGTATCTAGCCAGTCCCGCGCCGCCTGCTCGTCGGTGAAGACCTGGCCGGCAGAGCCGTCCGGCGGGCTGGCTGACGCGGGGGTGTCGGCCGGGAACAGGATGCCGGCCGTGCGGATGGCGGCGTGCAGGTAGTAATCCAAAAGGCGGGTCAGCGCCGCGTGCTGCTCCTGGCCAATGTCGTGAGTGGCGGTGAGCTCGTGTGCGTAGCCGCGGAGCAGGTCGTGCATGCCGTACCGGCCCGGCGAGACGGGCTGGACCAGGTGTGCGCGGGCCAGCACGTCCAGGGCCCGGCGGGCCTGCTGCTCGGTCGCACCGGTGAGGGCTGCGGCGGCGTGCGGGTCGATGTCCGGGCCGGGGTGCAGGCCGGCCAGCCGGAAGGTCCGGGCGGTCTCGGTGTCGAGGTGGCGGCAGGACCAGGAGAACACGGCCCGCACCTGAGTACGCGGGTCTCCCGGGGCCTCTAGCTGGTCGAGCCGGGTGGGCAGGTCGGCCAGCTCGCCGACCAGCGTGGCCAGCGGCGCGCCCGGGCGGCTGGCGGCGAGCTCAGCCGCCACCCGCAGCGCCAGCGGCAGCCGGCAGCACTGCGCGGCGAGCTCGGCGGCCGCTGCGGGGTCGGTGTCCACTCGTACGCCGATCAGTGCCCGCAACAAGGCAACCGCCTCTTCCAGCGGAAGCAGGTCCAGGTCCAAGCGCGCGGCGCCATCCCGGGCTACCAGCCCGGCCAGCGCGTCCCGGCTGGTCACCAGCACGGTGCAAGACGGGGTGCCGGGCAGCAGCGGCCGTACCTGATCGGCTGATCCGGCGTTGTCCAGCACGACTAGCATCTGCTTGCCTGCCAGCAGGCTGCGGTACCGGGCGGCGCGCTCCTCCTGCTCTGGCGGGATGTCCTGACCAGGCACCCCCAGCGAACGCAGTAACCCGGCCAGCGCATCACCGGCCGGCAGGGGCTGGCCCGGATCGTAACCGCGCAGGTTCACATACAGCTGCCCGTCGGGGAAGCGATCAGCAACCCGGTGGGCCCAGTGCACGGCTAGCGCGGTCTTGCCCACCCCCGCGGTTCCCCCGATCGCCGAGATCACTACTGTCCCCGGGCCAGCCTGGTCCGCGTGCTCTATCAGCCCGGACAGCACCACCATCTCACCGGCCCGGCCGACGAAGTCCCGCACCACACCTGGCAGCTCGCGCGGGATGACGGGCCCCTGCCCCGCGCAGGCCGGGCTCGCCGGGCCGGACCCGGCCGCTGCGCCAGTGCTGGGCTGCCCACCGCGGGCGAGCCGGCGCCCGGCGGCGGCCAGGAATACATCCCGGTCCGCGCCGCACAGGTCAAGCGCATCGGCCAGGCGGCGCACCGTGTCCGGGTATGGCCAGCGCGCACGGCCTCGCTCCAGATTCCTGATCGTGCGGACATCCAGCCCTGACCGCCGCACCAGATCCTCCTGGGACAGACCAGCCGCGACCCGCCGCGCGCGCAGCAGGACACCGAACCCCGCGCCCTCATCAGCCATCCCGCGCTCCCACTAAACCGTGGCGGCCCCCTGACACCTGCGCGGCTCACCCGGAACGTCCGAATATACCGGCCAGACACCCGGTCAGAATGCCTGTTTTCGCGTGGGTCCCGAGAACTGCGGTCGGTCTGACGGGGTCAGCCGCAACAACGGTTCAGTGACCGGTACAGGACCGGGGACCCAGCCTCGCACCCGGCGGCCGCGGCCCGGCAAGCAGTAACCTCACAGCCGAGGCCACGCCGCACTGGTCTAGCCTCCGCCGTTCAGCGCTGATGCGCAGCTGAGCGGGTTGATGGCGTGCTATGGATCTGTGCTGGGGTTTCGCATCGGCAGAGCCGGGTTGGGCGTGCACCTTATGGATGCGGGGGATCGGCCGGGCATCACCGGCGGGGAAGAGGCTCAGGATTCGGCGCATTACTGGGAAGGACTCGCAGGAATGAACAACATCACCGACCACACGGAAATGATGCTGCCGGAGCCGGCTTATGCGCTCGGCGACCTGCTTGGAGTGCCTGTACCCAACCTCGCGCATGGCGAGGGACTACCGCTGCTCTGGCACTGGGTCTACCTTCTCGACCGGCCCGCGCAAGCCGACCTCGGCGCTGATGGACATCCACTACTCGGAACGATCGCAGCTTCGCCCAGGCCAGGCCAGCGCAGGATGTGGGCGGGCGGTCGCGTCCGCACCACTGCGCCGCTCAGGTGCGGTGAGCCGGCCACCAAGCGTAGCCGCGTGCTCTCCATCCAGGAAAAACAGGGCCGATCCGGGCCGCTGACCTTCATTGTGGTAGGGCGCCAGATCCTTCAGCACGAGCGCGTCGTCATTGACGAGCAGCAGGACATCGTTTACCGAGATGGCGTATCTCCCACCGGGCAACCGCCTGCTCCGGAGGAGGAAGGCTCAACCGTCCCGCCCGCCAACGGCGAGTGGGCTATCGAGGTCTCGCCTATCCTGCTCTTCCGCTTCTCGGCGCTCACGTATAACGCCCATCGCATCCACTACGACCGCGACTACGCGAGGCGAGTCGAGGGATACGCGGGTCTGGTCGTGCACGGACCATTGCAGGCACTCGCCATGACTGAAGCGGCCCGTGCGGCCAGATACCGCGCGGGGCAGCATGACGTTAGCCTTTACTTCGAGTACCGGCTGACCTCTCCCCTGTTCGACCATCAGGGCATGGTGGTTGGCGCCACCAGGAAGCAGGACGCGCTGGTCACAGCGGTGCGAGACCACCAGGGACGGCGAACAGCTACCGGGACGCTCCGGAACGCCTAACGTGCCGCCAGCTTCGTTTCGTGATCGTCAGCAGGCCGGGCAGGCGCCGGGTCAGCGCGGCGTTCTCGCCTCACGCCCGCTGAGCCGGGACCGGACCTGGTCTGCCTCGGGCGCGCCGAGCTGGGCGTACAGGTCTAGGGCCTGCTGCCAGTGGTGACGGGCTTGCTCGTCCCGCCCGGCGCGGTGGTGGCTTTCGGCGAGGTCGTGGTGCGCGGTTGCCTGCTGGTAGGTGTTGCCGGTTTCGGTTGCCAGCCGGAGCGCTGCCTCAAGCTCGGCGCGGGCGGCGGCGGGCTGGCCGACTCCGTGCAGAGCCTCGGCCAGAGTGCGGAGAGTCATGATCTCGCCGTGCTGACTGCCGGCCTGCCGGTGCACGGCTAGTGCCTGCCGGAGGTAACTGATGGCCTGCTGGTAGTCGCCTTGGCGCAGGCTGACATCGCCCAGGTTGCGTAGTCCGTCGGCTAGGCCGACCGGATTATCAATGCGGCGGCAGATGGCCAGGGATTGTTCGAAGAAGTCGGCGGCCCCGGCCAGCCTACCGCGGCGGACGTTGAGCTCACCGATCTTCGACATCGCGTGGGCCTCGTGGACCTGGTCTTTGGCTTTGCGGAACACTTGCATGGAGAGCTGCAGGTGCTCGGCCGCTTTGTCATAGGAGCCCAGGTCGGTCTCCACGGCGCCGAGTTCAGCCAGCGTGCCGGCCACACCCAGGCGGTCCCCGGCGTCCTCGTAGGCGGTAATCGCCTCGCGATAGTAGCCGGCCGCTAGCCGGAGGTTACGCAGCTCGAGCTGGGTGACGCCGAGATTGTGCAGGACCCTGGCCTGGCCTGCCCGGTCGCCGCGCCGACGGTACCGCTCCAGCGCAGCCTGGAAGTGGCCGGCCGAGTCGCGGAACCGGCCCTTACGGCCCGCGACGGACCCAAGGCCGTTCAGCGCGTCGGCTTCCGCGGCCAGATCGCCGGACCGGCGGGCAGCTTGCAGCGCGTGACCGTAGATCGTGTCCGCCTCGGACAGATGGCTGCCCGATATCAGGTAGCGGAACAGCGTGCCGGCCAGGTCGGCGGCATGCCGGGGCCAGTCGGACCCCGCGCAGTGCACTACCACCGCGACCAGGTTCGCCCGCTCGCGGTCCAGCCATACCCGCGCATCAGCCTCGCCAGTCATGGCCGTAACGACGGCAGCGGCCGACCGGACGCGTGGCCGCAGGTGAGCCTCGGCCGGGAACAGCACGTCCATGACCGCGGTGGCCGCGGCCAGGTAGTAGTCGAACAGCCGGGTCAGCGCCAGCTGGCATTGGCCGCCGACGTCGCGGGCGGCAGCCTGCTCGCGGGCGTAGACGCGCAGCAGGTCATGGATGGAATAACGGTCAGGCCCGCTGGCCTGGATGAGGCTGGCCCGGTGCAGCCGGCCCAGCGCCTTGCGGGCCTGCGGGGTGCTAATGCCGACCAGTGCGGCGGCGGCATGTACGTCTAAGTCCGCGCCCGGATGCAGGCCGAGCAGCGCGAACGCCCCTGCTACATCGTCGGGCAGCCGCCGGTAGGACCAGGAGAACACCGCCCGGACATCGGCGCGGTCCTCCCCCGCATCCAGGCAGTCCAGCCGGTCCGCTGCCAACTCGGCCGCCAGCCCGGCCAACGGCACAGGCGCGCGGGCGACGGCCAGTTCGGCGGCGATCCGCAGCGCGAGCGGCATCCGGGCGCACATCCCGGCCAGCTCCGCCGCCGCCCCGGGGTCATCATCCACCCGGCCGCCGATCAGCGACCGCAGCAGCGCGACCGCATCAGCCAGCGGTAGCACGTCCAGGTCCAGCCGCCTTGCGCCGTCAGCGGCCACAAGCCCGGCCAGCGCATCCCGGCTGGTCACCACGGCCACGCAGCCCGGATCGCCGGGCAGCAGCGATCGCACCTGCTCGCCGTCGCGCGCGTTGTCCAGCAAGACCAGCACCCGCCGACCAGCCAGCCTGCTGCGGTACAGCCGGGCCCGCTCCTCCACCCCGTCCGGGATATCAGTGCCTGGCACGCCCAGCGCACGCAGAAACCCGGCCAGCGCATCCGCCGCCGCCATCGGCTCGCTCGGGTCGTAGCCGCGCAGGTTCACATACAACTGCCCGTCAGGGAACCGCTCCGCGACCTGATGCGCCCACTGCACCGCCAGGGCGGTCTTGCCGACCCCGGCCATCCCGCTGATCGCCGAGATCACCACGGCCGACGCCCAGACGCCCCGCCCCAGGCCCAGCAGACCACTCAGCGCGGCCAGCTCAGCGTCGCGGCCCGTGAAGCAGGCGACCGCCGGCGGCAGCTCCCGTGGCACCGCACTCGCCGCCTTCGCTGCCGCCGGGCCTTGGGCGGAAGCCCTCTGCGCGACCTCCGCGGACTGCTGGCCGACCTGGCGGGCCTGGCGCCCTGCGACGGCGAGCTCCTCGCGCTGGGCCGCCGATAGCCCAAGGCCATCGGCGAGCGAGCGCACAGAACGCGGGTACGGGCGAGCCGTCTGGCCGCGTTCCAGGTTGGCGATGGCTCGTGCGCTCAGCCCGGAGCGCTCGGCAAGTTCCTCCTGAGTAATCCCGGCCGCGGTCCGGTATCGCCGCAGCAACTGCCCGAAATTGGCGGTCTCAAGCTCAGGCACGGCCCCTGCCCGCAGATGAGTAAGTAGGCGCTGGCGCCCCCGAATAGCGTGATAATTGACTGTATCGGACCGTCTGCCGTCCGTCCTGAAACCTCGACCCAATACGTCTCGCCCTGGCCCGGGGAGCGTACTCAGCCCAGGTGGCGCTGGCTACCGCGCGGGGCGAGGGCAGCCGGGCGGCCGCCGCTGTCATCCATGCCGGCGGAGTACCTGACCCCGGCCATCGAGGACCGGGCCGTGGAGATCCTCACGCTGCTCGCGGACCGGGGCCAGCATCGTGCTCCCTCGGTACCTGACTTGATCATCGCTGCGACCGCTGAACTGGCCGGGCTGACAGTCCTGCACCTCGATAAGGACTTCGACCTCATCGCCGAGATCACCGGCCAGCCCATGGAACGCCTGAACGTGTAACAGGCCACCGTGATCGGTAGCGGGGGTTGCCGGCTCGCCTCATTGCGCTGCCTGATGGCGGTGCGGCTGGCAGCACGGGCGGTACTCAGGGCAGGCCGGGATTTGGATGGCCGGATAGGAAGCGGCTGATGGCGTCGTCATCGATGAGCGACTTGCCGGCCAGCCATTCGACGGCCCGGTGCTGGGCGCAGATCGCCGCCGCGGCGGGACTGAGCACGGACCAGGCGCACCGGCGGTCCTGAATTAACTGGAAAGGTTCTTTACAGATGGCGTCGCCCGTTCTATATTAACTAGAAAGATTCTTTACAGATAAAGTCTTGACCGCCTGACTCTCCGGACATGCCAAGTGACCAGATCACCAGCTCAGCGAGGCGCCAGATCGCCTCATCTCCTCTCACCCCTGGAGGGTCCATGCAGGTCAGAAGAAGGATTCAGCGCACAGCTCTCATCGCTGGCTCGGCGCTCGGGTTAGCAGTCGGCTCCGTCTTCGCGCTGGCCACCGGGCCCGCCGCGCAGGCATCCACCACCTGCGCCGCGGCGTGGAGTTCCACTACGGTCTACACCGCCGGCGATCAGGCCAGCGAGGACGGGATCAATTACACCGCCAACTGGTGGACTGAGGGCAACGACCCGGCGACCAACAACGGCGGCAGCGGCTCGGGAGAGCCGTGGACGTCGGACGGCTCTTGCACCGGCGGCTCGGGGGGCGGCGGCGGGGGCGGCGGCGGAGGCGGTGGAGGTGGCGGCGGCACGGGCTCGGTGAGCGGCCTGCTCTTCAGCCCGTACAAGGACGTCACCATCAATATGAACTGGAACACCTACCAGATGCAGTCGGCCGTGGAGGGGTCCGACCTGCCGCTGGTGGGCTCCGGCAGCCTGGTGTCGCAGTACATCCCGGACCTGCCCGCGATCACGCTTGCGTTCGCGACCGGAACCTGCGGCAGCGAGACCTGGGGCGGTGTCTCGGGTGCTGACTGGGCTGCCGAGAACATTCCGCAGCTCCAGGCAGCCGGCCTGGATTACGTTGTCTCGACTGGCGGCGCGGGCGGGACCTTCACCTGCGACTCGACGGCCGGCCTGGAATCGTTCATCGCTACCTACGCCAGCCCGCACCTGGTCGGCATTGACTTCGACATCGAAAACGGCCAGAGCGAGTCGGATATCCAGGACCTGGTCGACGCGGCGGCGGGAGCACAGTCGGAGTACCCGAACCTGCAGTTCTCGTTCACGCTCGCCACGCTGGGAGCATCCGATGGCAGCTACGGCGGGGTGAACTCGCTCGGCAACGAGGTCGTCGAGGCGGTGCTCGGCTCCGGCCTGAGCAACTACGTCATCAACCTGATGACCATGGACTACGGCAGCGCGTCCAGCAGCGTCTGCGTCGTTGTTTCCGGCAGCTGTGAGATGGCGCAGTCGGCGATCCAGGCGGTGGAGAACCTCGAGCACACCTACGGGATCCCGGCTAGCAAGATCGCCGTCACCCCGATGATCGGCATGAACGACACCACCAGCGAGACCTTCACCGTCGCTGACGTGGACACGCTGACCGCGTACGCGGTCGACAACGGCCTGGCCGGGCTGCACTTCTGGTCACTGGACCGGGACACGCCCTGCACCGATACGTATGCGTCCCCCACCTGCAACTCGGTTTCCAGCACGACTCCACTGGAGTACACCGACGAGTTCCTGAGCGACCTCGGGTACTGACGGAGATCCTAGGGCGGGCCGTGCCCGGGCCACCCGGCGCGGCCCGCCTCCGAGCTGGGGTCATGCGGCATACCCAGAATCAGCGAGAACGTTACGGCCCACGGCAATCCGGCTGGCTCTGCGCTCTGGCATGGTCGTCCAGTAGTACCAGATCAACAGCGTGAGGGCGAGAGCCCAGGCTCGGCCTCGGAGCCAGGTCGCGTCGTCAACGTCGAGTTTGCTACGGAAGATCTGTCTGGCCGGCCGATCGAGGACTTCCCAGGCCACCATCAGGTCGACGGCAGGATCGCCGATCGACAGCGCCCCGAAGTCCAGTACCGCTGCCAGACCGCCGTCTCGCATCAGCAGGTTCTCAGCGGCCAGGTCGCCGTGATACCACCGTGGCGCCGGCCGGTCCGTCGTGCCGGGCAGCTTCATGGCTTGGTCCCACAGCCGTTCGGCGGCGTCCAGGTCGAGATCGAAGTCGGCCAGTGCCCGGCAACGCTCGATGTTCTGCCGGGTCGGCTCATCCATGGTGGCGAGAGGCTCACCTCGGTACCAGCGCAGGTCCGGGTCGTTGACCGCCGCGCCGGGTACCTCGGCCGTGCGCAGGGCATGCACCACCTCGGCCAGGCCGACCGCCAGGTCCCCCCGCCGCGGGTCGGCGGGCGTCTCGGGCGTGACCACCTCAGGGTGTTCACCGTCGATCCAGCGGACCACCGACCAGCGTTCCGGGTAGCCACAGTCGGGTTCGAACACGCCGACCACCTCGGGGACC